>ENA-OZGV01000484-OZGV01000484.1-human-gut-metagenome-genome-assembly--contig:-NODE-484-length-21469-cov-7.767442_pt1 | contig 21469 bp, 35 predicted proteins | sample MGYA00245120_ERZ653665 | MGnify/ENA primary metagenome ERZ653665 (study PRJEB26926, sample SAMN06165250) | human gut metagenome | biome: ENVO:00009003; feature: ENVO:2100002; material: ENVO:00002003... | reverse complement strand
CTATAACGCAAACGTTAGAATAAGGCAAGCGAGAATGGCGAGAAAGTTCAGGAAATATCGCGCCGGGCAATGCGGGCTACGATCGCGCCGGCCACGTGGAGGAACGCGCGCCATGCGTAGAGCAGGCCGATCCATGCGATCCGGAGCACCGCCACGGCGAAGAGGACCGCGCCGGCCACGAGCAGCGCGCATATGGCGAGCGTAATCACGGCCGCCCCCTTACCATCTACGCCCGGATCGCGGCGGGTTCTTCGCGCGATCCTTCACGGCTTCCGCCGATACCATCCACATCTTCCCGAACTTCTGGGCGGCAAGGTCGCCAGAAATGCAGAGCTGGCGCACCCGGCTGTCGTTCACCCCGAGCTCTTTCGCGGCGTCCGCCACGGTCATCCATTCATTCTCGGCCATGTTTCCTCCTTCACTTCACCACATAGCAGCGCAAGGTCTCGACGTCGTTCTCGAAGTAGAAGTCCTGCGTGCGGCGTTTCGTGTTCGTGCGATAGCGGGCATAATGGGCGCCGTAGCGATCGAGCATCTCGCGGCGCATGTATTCGCCGAAAAGGCCGCTGGGCACCTCGAAATAGTCAACCTCACCCCAGCGGCCGGTCTCTGCGTTCTTGCATTCTACCGACACGGTGAGGGGGAACTTGTATCGCGACATGGCCGGCCTCCTACTTCGTGAAGGTGGTCTCGAGGAACATGACGATCTCGGCCAGCTCGTCGAAGCCGAAGCGCTCCTCGTTCTGCTCTTCGTGTCCGCGATCGAAGTAGTACACCTCGTCGCCGTTCACGTCGCGCACGGCAAGGATGCTCACGTTGTTGCCCTCTTCGTACTCCGGGGTGCTCATACCGTACACGCTCGGCTCCTCGAACACCTTCGCCTCGAACGTGAAGCCGTCGCTCGTCTTGCCGCTGACCCAGTTGGTGTTCCTGCGGTTCTTCGTGATGGTGACCATTGCCGTTCCTTCCGTCGTTTCCTTATGTCTTAACTATAACGCAAACGTTAGAATAAGGCAAGCGAGAATGGCGAGAAAGTTCAGGAAAAGTTCGGCGAAAGTTCGGAAGCTACCGCAGCCATACCTCGATGTGTGGCTTGCCGCCCTTCTCCTTGCGGTATTCGATGCGCTCCAGCAGGCGCTTCAGCACCTCGTTCACCTCGCGGGCGCGCCCCTCGTAATCCTCGACCTCGGCGATGGCCTGCCGCAGGTAGGTCATGCGCTGCTCGGTGCCGAGCATCCCCTCGGCCTCGCCCCGGAGCATGGCCGCCTGCTTTCGGTCCTCTTTGATCCGCTCGTCGAGCCGGACCTTGCGCGCGTAGAAGTCCTCGTCCTCTATGAAGCCCTTCTCCACGAGCCGGAACAGCCGCTCGATGCCCGCCTGCGCCTCGGCGGCGTCGGCCTCCATGAGGTCCGCCCGCTTGAGCGTGGCCTTGCGCTCGTCCTCGCCGTCGTCGTCGGCCACGGCCATGTCGGCGCACACCGCCTGCAGGCTCTCCGACAGCAGCGCCATGACGTCGGCGACGGTGGCGCCCGTCTGCCAGCACTCGCGGCGGTTCACGCTGGGGTGCGTGTAGCGCTCGGGGATGCCCTCGCCGCACGTGACGCGGTGCATCGCGCGGCCGCAACCGGCGCACACCAGAAGCCCGGCGAGCGGATCGCGCTGCTCGTAGGTGCGGCGCTTGCGCGTCTCGTGGGTGATGTTCGCCACGGCAGCCGCCCACAGCTCCTCGGACACGATGCCCTCGTGCAGGCCCTTCTCGAGCACCACGTTCTCCTCGTCGGCGCGCACGCGGCGCTTCACCTTCTGGAAGTCGGAGGTGAACTCCGTGACCGTTTTCTGCGCGCCCCAGCGGACGTAGCCCTTGTTCACGGGGTTGCGGATGATCTGGGCGATGGTGAGGGCCGTCCACAGCCCGCCGGTGGGCGACGGGATGCCGCGCGCGTTCAGGTCGTCGGCGATGCGCCCGCAGGTGGTCCTGCCGGCGGCGAGGTCCTCGTACCACGACACCACGAGCGGCGCGTCGGAGTTCGGGCGGATCGTCTTGCGGCGGTCCACCACGATCTTGTCCCAGCCGAAGGGCGCGCGGGCCGCGAGGTACTGGCCCTCTGTCGATTTATTCACCTTGCCGGCGGAGAAGCGGTAATTGATGTCGCCGAGCTCGCGCCTGCCGATCAGCAGCTCGATCTCGAGCATGAACATATCGTTCTCGATCGCGGGGTCGTATATGCGCTGCGGCGTGATGATGAGCGTGCGCGAATACGTGAACGAGGAGATGATCGTGCCGCGATCCACGGGGTCGCCGCGCGTCAGGCGCGACCCGGACACCACGAGCACGCCCACGTAATAGCCCGCCGAAACCTTCTCGACCAAGCGCAGGACGTTGTGGCACTCGGCGAGAATCTCGCCGGACTGCAGCTCGCGGTAGATGTCCTCCTCCGCGATCTTGATGCCGAAGCTGTCCGCGAGGCGGTTCAGCTGCCCTTCATGGTAGCGCAGCGTCTCGTACTGGCCCTCGGCCTCCGCCTCCTCGTCCTCGCGGCTTTTTCGCAAAAGCATCGCATACCGCCCCGGGGGAAGCGTGATAGAATATGACAAAGCCTCTCCCTCCCTTCGGCGGGCAGATGGTTTATTTGGCGAGACCACGCGTAGGGCGGCAACCCGTAGCGCGTGGTCTTTTTATATTCGGTCAGGCTCCCATCGCGGCCTGTAGCGGTATATCTTCTCCGTTATTTTTTTCTATCCTCACGTCTGGGCTGCCGGCCATGAGCCGAGCCGATGCCACCAGCGTGTCCTTGCCCCCCTCGTTCATGCTCTCATAGTAGCCATTCAGGGCCGTCTGCCTCACGTCCGAATACTCCGGCGCCGTGGGCGGCGTCCCGTAGTAAAGCTCCTCGGCCGTCATGCCCAGCCCTTCGGCGATGCGGATAAAGATGCTCACGGACAAGTCGTCAACCTTCGGCTTCTTCATGATGTTGTACAGCGTCGGCGCTGGTATGCCGGTTTCTCTCGCGAATGCGGCAACTTTGATGCCTCTTTCGCGGAGAAGGTCAGGGATGCGGTTATTCATTGTTTCAACCTCCTCAGCGAAGGATTATACCCGACGAACGAAAAAATCTACTCCCAAAGGTAAGATTTTTGGAAAAACTACTCGACAAAATACCTTCGGGGATATATTCTCAGGCTAGAAATTATCCGAGCAGATAATTTCCGAACCATGAAAACCCAGATACCGAGCACTGAGACACCGCGAGGTAACAGGTGGGCGGCAGGCGCGCGTCGTATGGAGGCATCGGAGCGCGCCCCCTTGGAATGGTCCAGCCGCATACCAAACCACGACTGCCAAGGCCCCCCGGTGCCTCAGCGTTCGGTATCTGGGCGGCATCTTGAGAAACGTATAGGCACGAACATGGCGGCGAGCGGGACGCGCTCGCGGGTCATCGCGGCGCCATCGCCGCGCGGAGGGGTCCGCGCGCTTCCCGCATCCACGCATCACCTCCTCTCTGCACAGACACATGCACAGCCTGTTAACCCCCTGAGAAACAAGCCGCCGCCATGTTCGCGCCTATACGACCGACAGGAAAGGAGCAGAAGATGGCACGCAAGCTACCCCCGGTATACCCCAACCTCGCTGCCGAAATGACGCGCGACAACGTGTCGCGCGAGGACATCGCGCGCGTGGTGGGCAAGACGTCCGAGTGCGTCGGCGGGTGGATCACCGGCAAGTCCGGCGAGTTCCCCATCTCCGGCGCGATCGCCGTGCAGGCCACGTTCTGGCCGACCATCCCCATGCGCGAGCTGTTCAAGCGCGTGGAACCCGAGGCGGAAGAGGTGGCGGCATGACGCTCGAGACCATCGGCATGTGCGCGCTGGCCGCTATCGTCGCCGCCGTCGTTCTGGCCGTGTGCATCGTGATCGTGGGCATCGCCGCGACGATCGCCGTGCGCCTCTACCGCGAAGCCGGGAAGGGAGCCGGGAATGGCCGTCGAGATACTCACGATCGCCGAAGCCGCTGAGGTGATGGGGATAACCCAGAAAGCGATGCGGCGACGCGTGGAGCGGCGCTGCGTCTCCTGCCAGAAGATCGGCGGGCGCTGGACCGTGGCGCTCGATCCCGACGACTTCCGGAAGAAAGAACCAACCGCCAAATAAGCCATCTGACCGAACACAAGGAATATAGGAGGGGAACCATGGCAAAGAAAGCCGCTGCAGACGCGACCGCCATGCGCGCAGGCGTCCACGACGTATCGTGCGCCCACGGCACCGCCCGCGTCCACGTACCCCGCAACCGCACAGCCCGCGACATGGCCCGCGCGTTCCGTCCGCTAACTCACGGGGCGCTTCAGGGGGTGGTCGCGGATGCCGCGTAAAAAAGAATGCGCCCGGCTCGCTAAAACCAAGGGCGCAAACGTCATAAAGACGAGCCCATTTTACCAACAGGCCGCTCCCGCGCGCAAGAGGGAGGTGGTCTAGCGTGGGAAACATCATCACCATACCGAGAGGGACCGCAGCAGAGGCGCCGAAACGGCGCAACCCGCTGCGCAGCATGGTCCCGTTCCCCGTCATCGGGGCGAAGCCCGCCCAGAAGATCGAGCGCACGACCCTGCGCCGCAACGTCACCACCGAGAGCGATCCGGTGCCGTGCCCGGACGTCCGGGCCATCATGGCCGAGAACGCCCGCCTGCGCGCCGACAACGGCATCCTGCGCAACCAGCTGAAGGTATACGAGATGCGATACGGGGCGCTCGCATGAGCCCGCAGCTCTCGTTCGACCCCATGGGCTACGACTTCATCATCGTGCGCAACGTGGGCGGCTTCTGCCGCCTCGAGCCGTGGAAGCTCGAGGGCAGGCTCGAGGACGCGATGCACGGCGTCGTGGAGGACCTCTTCAACTCGAAGGAGGCCAGCTACGGCGAGGGCGAGTTCGCGCTCGGCTTCATCGCCGCGCTCGACGTGCTGTCGCGCGGGAACCTCCGGCTCGCCAAGGCCCAGGACCGCTCCGAGCTCGCCGACACGGTGCAGCGCGCGTTCCGGGCCATGCACGGCAAGATGGAGCCGGACCGCATCACCGACGTCATGGAGAAAGCCTGCGAGAAGATCGTCGAGCACGATCGGGAGCGGGGGCGCAGGTGAAGCGCCGCAAGCTCGTCAAGCAGGACAAGGACGGCATCTACTTCACCCGGCCCTACCTCGGCATGAACAAGGTGACCAAGAAGCCGATCCGGCCGTACAAGCGCTTCCCGCAGGCGCGCACCGAGGCCGAGGCCGAGAAGCTCGCCGAGCGGTGGCTCGAGCAGCAGACCGAGGCAGCCAAGTTCGGCGTCTCGTCGCGGATCGTCGAGCTCATCGAGAGCTACATCGACCTCATGGCCGCCCAGCGCGTGCCGAAGAACACCATCAAGACGCACCGGTCCACGCTGCGCTGCTACATCGCGCCCAACGTCGGCTCGATGCGTGCCGACGAGTTCACGTCGGCGACGGCGCAGCAGCTGTACAGCGTGGTGCTCATGCAGGAGAGCCGCCGGGGCGGCACCATATCGCCCAACACCGTCCTCAAGATTCACTGGCTCCTGCAGGGCGCGTTCAAGCACTTCGCGGCCCACGGGATCGTGGACAACAACCCGATGCTCTCCGTGCCGTCATGGATGCCCGACGTCGCCGAGGCGAAAGCCTACGACGAGGTGCAGGCGGCGAAGCTGACCGCCTACCTCAAGGGCGCGATGCGCTGCACCGACACCTCCCCGGAGGCGATCCGGGCGCGCATGGTGGCGTTCGCCACCTACATCGGCTACTGGCACGGGACCCGCGCCGGCGAGACGTGCGCCATATCCACGACCGACGCGCAGCTGTGGAGGTCTAACCTGCACATCCACTGCACGATGGTCGAGGACGACGGCGAGGTCATCCGGCAGGAAAAGACCAAGGGCAAGAAGAGTCGCAACATCACCATCTACGAGGACCCAGTGGCCGAGTTCCGCCGGCACCTCGAGTGGGCCGACGAGGTGGTGCCCCATGCCGGCGACGTGCTGCGCATGGTGGTGACCACGCCAGACGGCGGATACATGCGCGCCTCGGACCTCTCGCACTACTTCGACGACCAGATACGCGACCCGCTGGGGCTTCCGGCGGACACGCACTTTCACACCCTGCGGCACACGCACGCCACGTGGATGATCCTCAACGGCGCCAACCTCGTCGAGGTGAAGGAGCGGCTGGGGCACGCCAAGGAATCAACAAGCCTCGCCCTCTACGGGCACCTCATGCCCGGCCGCGACGCGGCTGCGGTCGAGGCGTTCGCCGAGTTCGCCCGCAGGGCCGAGCAGATGGAAGGAGGTGCCCTATGAAGGAACAGAAGATGGGGATCGACTACTTCTGCATCGAGACCGACATCAAAGACGACGACAAGGTGTTCGCGCTGCGCTACCTCTACGCCACCAAGGCGGGCGGATACGACGCGGGCGCGGGCTATGCGGCGTTCGGCCGCCTCATCGACCTGCTGGCCGACATATACCGCGAGGGCTTCGCGGCGGAGATGTCGCTGCAGCGGCGCGTGCGCCTGTCCCAGCAGATGGGCTACACGCCGGAGGAGCTGGACGCGTTCATATCCGACTGCGTGGACGTGGGGCTGTTTGATCGCGGCATATGGGAGCAGGCGAAGGTGCTCACCTCGCGCGGCATCCAGCGGCGCTACTACATCGTGGCGAGCCGGCGCACGGGGACGATCCCGGAGTCGCAGAGGCGATGGCTTCTGCCCGACGAGGAGGGCGACGGGGGCAAGATGCTGCCGCCTGCTACAACGCCGCAACATGATGTTACATCTTGCACACATGATGATGCATCATGCGACGACATGCCCGAAGCCGACGAAAGCGGCGAGAAACCGCAGGCAGGGCATTCTGTTACATCATGCACACATGATGCTGCAACGTTGCAACACGATGAGGAATCCTGCCCCCTAAGAGAAGAGAAGAGAAGAGAAGAGAAGGAAAGAGAAGAGAACTTAAACGAAAGAGAAGATGAAGAGAAGGCCCGCGACATCGACGCGGCGATCTCGAACCTCTCCAAGGCTCTCCGAACCCCTCCCGCTTCCCGACCCAAGCGCCAGCAGCAGCCATACCCCCTCTCCTGCCTCTCGCAGATGCGCGGAGAGTCCCTCTACGACGACGGCATGGGCAACATGCACGACACGCCATGGGACGCCCTCGTGATGCACCTGCGCTACAAGGCCCCGGACTGCGACGTCGCCAGCTTCGCCGCCGCCGTGTCCGACACGTGCCCCGCCACATGCCCGGAGGACGCCGAGTGCACCGATCGGTGCTTCGAGCTCATATCCGGCGCGCTCGACAAGTTCAACCGGAACAAATGCGGCTCCCCGATCCCGCTCGTGCGGAAGATGCTCACCGAGGACCGCGAGAAGGGAGCGAAATGATCCGAGAGACCCCCAACTTCACCTTCGAGCAGGAGCTCGCCTGCCCGCGCTGCGGCGGGATGCTCCGGAAGCTCTACGTGCAGGACAGCCGTGGGCGCCACAAGCGGCAGGTGCAGACGTGCAAGCGCCCCGAGAAGCAGGGGCCGTGGGGTCCCGACGACGTGCTGGAGGAGGCCACGCAAAAGACCGGCCGCTACACCGCGCGGCGCACGGGGCGGGTGTGGGTGCACAAGGTCGAGTTCATGTGCTCGAAGTGCTGCTGCCACCTATCGCGCGGGCAGGCCGTGCGCCACGACTTCGCCGAGGACGAGCTGCCGTACGACTTCTACGACGAGCCGTACGGCGAGTACCTGCCCGAGGAGGAGCCGAAGCCCGAAGCGCCCGCGACCGATCCGGGCGACCCCTACGACCTGTCCGACCTGTTCTAGGAGGAAACGATATGACCAAGAAGCACCGCAAGCCACCCATCGCGCGCATCGCCTGCGGCATCGCGATCGCGCTGTTCGCATACGCCGCGATCCGCGAGTCCTCGAGGGTGTCGCGATGATGGCGCCAGCGTTCGAAACGCCGCTGCACATCCACCACGGGGACTGCATCGACTACCTCGCCGGGCTTCCCAGCGGCTGCATCGACCTCGTGGTGACCGATCCGCCCTACGGCATCGCCTACAAGACCGGGCACCGCACCGAGCCGCACCGCTTCGCCCGGGAGATCGAGAACGACCGCGACCTGTCGATCGTGGAGGCCGTGGTGCCGCACCTGTCCCGCCTGCTGAAAGACGACTCGGCCTGCTTCATGTTCTGCGCGTGGAAGCGCCAAGACGAGGTGGCCGAAATACTCGCAGGGGGGGGGTTCACTGTGAAGAACCGAATCGTATGGGACAAGGGGACCACGACCGCAGGCGACCTGAAGGGCGCGTTCGGCTACCAGTACGAGGTGCTCATGTTCGCGACCAAGGGCGCGCCGGCCATACGCGGGAAGAGGTGGCCTGACGTGTGGAGGCACATGCGCGTGTCGGCCGACAAGCTGCACCACCAGAACGAGAAGCCCGTGCCGCTGCTCGAGCAGGCGATCCTGTCCATGAGCGACCCCGGCGACACGGTGCTCGACCCCTTCATGGGGTCAGGCTCAACGGGTGTGGCCTGCCTGAACTGCGGGCGCAACTTCGTGGGCTGCGAGATCGACCCCGGCTACTTCGGCGTCGCCCGCGACCGTCTGGACGCCGAGTCGGCCCAGGGCCGAATGTTCGCGGGGTGCTTCTGATGCGCTACGTGAGCCTGTTCTCCGGCATCGAGGCGGCGAGCGTGGCGTGGAGGCAGCTCGGATGGGAGCTCGTGGCCGTCGCGGACATCGACCCGTTTGCCTGCGCGTGCCTCGCGCACCGATTCCCCGACGTCCCCAACCTCGGCGACGTCTCGACGATAGATTGGAGCGAATATGCCGGATCAGTTGACCTTGTGGTCGGAGGATCACCTTGCCAAGCGTTCTCGATTGCCGGAAAGCGAGCGGGACTCATGGACGAGAGAGGTCAGCTCATGCTCGAGTACGTCCGAGCTGTACGGGACCTTCATCCGCGCTGGGTGCTATGGGAAAACGTGCCTGGAGTATTTTCCCAGTCGGGAGGAGATGCTTTCGACACGCTCCAAAGGGAGCTGGAGCAATGCGGGTATGCGTGCGCATGGCGAACTCTTGACGCTCAATTCGCCGGAGTGGCACAGCGGCGCCGTCGCGTGTTTCTTGTCGGACATTCTCGAGTCGGATGTGCCGCCTCGGTACTATTCGAGCGCGAAAGCCTGCGGTGGGATCATCCGTCGAGCCATCACAAGAGACAAGCCCTTACCGCTGCTGCTGGACGATACATTGCGCCTGCAGGCGATCAGAAAGCTCCTCGCTTCGGCGGAGTTGGAAGGTACCGGCGGTCCGACCTATACCCTCAAGATGGCAATGTGCCGCCATCTGGGCCTGATCCTTCCGGAGCTGCCTCCGGGGTGACCTATTGCGTGCAGGGGGACATCGCCCGGGGCGCGCACTTCGGCTGCAACGGGTCGGGCTACTCGGAGGAGCTGTCGTACACGCTCAACACGATGGACGTCCCGGTGGTCACTCAGCGCCCGGTGCTCGCGTTCTGCGCCGGCCAGTCGCCGACGTCGGGAACCATCGCCGTCGGATGCGAGGTGTTGCCGACGCTGCGGGCGTCTGCAAGCGGAACCAACCAAGTGCCCACGATATGCCTCCCGGCGGGAGCGAACCCCGAAGCCGCCGCGATCGAGCTCTGCCCCTCCCAAACGGCGAGCCAAGGCAAGACCCCGCCCGTCATCTGCGTCGCGGACAGCAACGCGCGATCGGCGATAGACGTGGAGCTCGCCGGGTCGCTCAAGGTGGGCGGCGACGTTCCGTGCGTCGCCATCAACTGCAGGAACTACGACGTGACGACCGAGATGTCGGGCACGCTTCTGGCAAAGCCCAACGGCGGCTTCTCCATGAACTACCAGAACCCCATCGCGTACCGCGACCCAGCTCGCGGGATGGTGATACGCAGGCTCACGCCGGTTGAGTGCGAGCGCCTGCAGGGGTTTCCCGACGGATGGACCGCCGTCCCGTTCAGGGGCAAGCCTGCTGACGAGTGCCCGGACACGCTCCGGTACAAGGCGCTCGGCAACTCCATGGCCGTCCCCGTGATGCTCTGGATAGGGAAACGCATCGAGATGGTTGAAAGAATCGAGAAGGGAAAGGAACAGGAATGACGAAGAGAGACGCTCAAACAAACGACCCACGACCAGAGATGTCGTGCCCGCACTGCGACGGCGAGGAGCTCGAGCTCTTCTCCGGGGAGTACGAGCCGGGCGACCCGTTCTGGTACGTCGCCTGCCTCGAGTGCGGAGCCGAAGGACCCCACGGAGGGACCCCCGAGGACGCCTGCAAGCTCTGGGACGCGAAGCACGGTCGGCACCGGATCGGGGTGCGCTACACCCAGCCCATGTGCGCCGACGCCGCAGCGTGCGCAGCCGCGCCGGCCACCGCGACTCCGGCGGAGATCGAGAAGGAGCGCGCCCGCAAGCAGAGGTTCTACGACCTCGCGGGCGGCCTGCTCAAGCCGGGGGCGTAGATGCCGCGCAACGAGCTGACCCCCGAATCGCGCAAGGAGCTATCGCGGAGGCTCCTTGCTGCGAAGAAGCGCAGCGGAGTGAAGAACCTTACGAAAGCCGCGAAGCTCTACGGGGTCGATCCCGCTACCGCGTTCCGCGCATTGCACGGCGTCAGCAGCCCCAGCGCCGCGACGATTGTGGCGATGGCCGATATGTTCAACACAACGCCGGGCAAGATGCTCGACGGTCTGGAGGTGAAATGATGAAGATTTACGTGATAGGGCCGGTGTCGAACATCGAGAACGACAACCGCCCGGCGTTCGAGCAGGCAGCCCGAGAGCTGCACGAGGCGCTGGGGTGCGAGGTGGAGATACCTCACGACACGATCAAGCCCGGGACCGGATGGGAAGAGGCCATGCACCAGTCGCTCTCGCGCCTCGCGAAAGCCGACGCCGTGGCGATGCTCGACGGGTGGACCTCGAGCCGTGGCGCGTGCCTCGAGTTCCAAGTGGCCGAGATTCTGCGCCACTACGGCCTCGTCGAGGTGCGCACGGTCAAGGAATGGCTCGACGACGCGCCCAAGGCTGCGTGATCCGCATGGCCATGACCAAATGCCAGCTGGACGTCATCGAGGCCATCGCTCAGAACGACATGCCGAAAGCGCGCAAGGCCGCCCGCGCAGCGGTCGCCGAGGACATCAGCAAGAAGAACGCCTACGACTGCAAGCGCTTCGCGCGCCTGCTCGACCCAACGCTGAACCCCGACCTCATCAAGATGCCGTACAAGGTGGACGGAATACTCGAAGCGGAGCACCCGCGCGAGACGTTCATCCCTGAGCGTTACTATCTGTCCCCGAGGGAGGCGGAGCTCCTCGGCCACATCGAGCGAATGCGCGGCGTGTGCGATCAGCTCGCAGATATGCGCATCAACTACCCGAACACCGTGCTGCTCCACGGGCCAAGCGGGACCGGAAAGACGATGTTCGGTCGGTACGTCGCCTGCAAGCTCGGCCTGCCGTTCTACTACATGAACTTCTCCCGCGTCGTCGATAGCCTCATGGGAAAGACATCCCAGAACATCGCCGCCGCTTTTGATTACATCAGGACCGAGCCGTGTGTGTTCATGCTGGATGAGATCGACTGCGTGAGCATAAGGCGATCTGGGAGTAAAGGCGGTCCTGATGGGGAGCTTAACCGCGTGACCATAACGATCATGCAGGAGCTCGACCGCATCACCGGCCGCCAGCTCATCATCGGGGCAACGAATCGCCTCGACGTCCTCGACGACGCGATCCTGCGCCGCTTCTCGAGGCATCACGAGGTGACCATGCCGCCCGATCCGGAAGAGGCCAGAAGCGTGGTGCGCGCGCTGCTCGATGACGCTGGCGTGGAGTACGACCGCGCCGAAATCTTCAACTGGTGCGTCATCCACGATGACAAGCCGCAGGCGTGGCTCATAGCCCGCGCCGTCGAGGCGATCGCGCGAGCCATAGAGACCGGAAACCCGTTCACGCTGGAGGGCTTCTGATGGCTCCGGGCTACACATGCCCGTTCTGCGGGAACGAGCAGGATGCGAGCTGGGACGACTGGGAAGGGTCCGAGTTCGAGGATCGCACGACCGTCTGGTGCAGGCGGTGCGGCCAGTCCTTCGATGTCTACCGCGAGTGGGTCGCCTACTACACGAACGTCGAGCCTGACCCGTGCTCCATGTGCCCCGGCTCCGAAAACACGGAGAGGTTCAGCGACGGATGGAGGTGCCGCATCGGCGGATGCGCCGCCATGAAGGAGGACTGATGGAAACGATCGAGAAGAAGCGCCTGCTCTACAAGAGCAAGGTCGAGTATATGGACGGGCCGGGCGTCTACACCATGAACCACGTGCAAGGGTGCGCCCACGGATGCCGCTACCCGTGCTACGCCTACCTCGCCGCGAAGCGGTTCGGCACCGCCTCGAGCGAGGGCGAGTGGATGACTCCGAAGCCTGTCGAGGACGTGATCGGGAAGCTCGCCCGCGAGATCGACGCGAAGCGCAAGGAACCCGTAGAGCGCGTCCATATGTGCTTCACAACCGACCCGCTGCCATGGTCCGTCGGGTGCTCGAACCGGAGAACCATGGAGCTCATCCACGCGGACACCCTGCGAGCCGTGGGCGAGCTCAACGCGCGCGGCATACCGGTGACGATGCTCACCAAGGGCACGCTCCCGCGCATCGAGCGCGACTTTTGCGAGGGTGACAGCTTCACGATCCTGCGCGCCAGCAGCGGAGTTGCGGCGAGCGTTTACTCGCAGGAGCTCCACCCCGACAACCTCTTCGGCATATCGCTGGTGACGCCTTGCGACGAGTTCCGGTCCGCGTGGGAGCCGGGCGCGGCCCCTGTCGAGTTCCGCGTTCGGTCGCTGCGGATCATGCACGAGGAGGGGTGCCGCACATGGGTCTCGATGGAGCCGTTCCCCACGCCCGCGATCCAGCTCGAGACATGCGGCCAGACATGGGATGCGGTCGAGGTGCTCTCGCTCGTCCCGTTCGTTGACCGGGTGGTGTTCGGCCGCTGGAACTACGGCCCGAAGATCACCGCCGAGGAGCGGGAGTGGTATCGCCGGCAGGCCGAAGCTGTCAGGAAATGGTGCAAGCGCTGGGGCGCTGAGTGCCACATCAAGAAAGGAACCGAATGATGGACACGAATCAAACCCCCGAGTTCAAAACATATGAAGAGGTCCCGGAGTCATGGCTCGACAGGTGCTCTGGGGATGGGTATGAGCGCTATATCGACGACAACGGGGACCGAAGGTACAAGGACAACGACGTCCCTGTCGGCGATATGCCATTCAGGCCATGCGCAAGGTGCGGACATTACCCCAACGAGGACGGCGACGACCACTGCATCCAAGGGCTCGGCAAGGTGGTGAATGCTTGCTGCGGCCACGGCAACAAAGACGGATATGTCATGTTCGACGACGGCCGAGTGCTTCGGGGCCGCTTCAAGGTTGAAAGGATAGGCGGAGAAGAGCGCGCCCGCGAGCTTCCATGGACCGGCGTGCTCGACGCATCGGGAAACCGGATCCGGGTCGGCGACCGCGTGAAGCTCTTCGGCATCGTCGGCGAGGCGGTTTTCGAGTGCGGCGCCTACGGCATCGCGTTCGAGGACGTCATCGACTGGGACGCCATAACGGGCAAGATCAAGGAGCACACCGGCTGCGACAACCGCCCGGACTTCTGCTTCAACGACAACTTCATCAGCTTCTGGGAGCTGCTCTGGAACTTCAACTGCGACGACAACTGCGACGTGGTAGAGAGGATCGCGCCATGAGCTTCAGCGCCGATGTCGAGGTGTCGGGCACCTGCGACGCATGCGGGAAATCGCTGGACGAGGGCGACGCCACGTACTGCGAGAAATGCGCAGGACCGCACAAGGCCGCCACGAACGCCGCTGGCAAGTGCCGATGGATGTGGGGCCGCCATGAGGGTGAGTATATCTGCGGTTCAACGTATGAGGAATGGCAATGGAAGGGGCCGATGCCGCCGTACTGCCCGCATTGCGGCAGGCCGCTGTAGGAGGAAACATGAAGGTACTAGAGCTATTCGCTGGCACGCGATCCATCGGCCGCGCTTTCGAGCGCCACGGCCACGAGGTCCTCTCGGTGGACTGGGACGAGCAGTTCCCGGACATCGACATCCAAGACGACGTCATGAACGTGTACGCCCGCGACATCGTGGAGCGGATCGGACACGTGGACGTGGTATGGGCCTCTCCCGACTGCACCACGTACTCGATAGCGGCCATATCGCACCACCGCACCCGCGAGGACAGCGGAAACCTCGCCGGGGTGAGCGACTACGCACGGGCGTGCGACCGGGTGAACATGCACCTGCACAACCTGATGCTGATGCTGTCCCCCCCCCCTATGGTTCATTGAAAACCCGCGCGGCGGCATGAGGAAGATGGACTTCATGCACGGGCTGGAGCGCTACACCGTGACGTACTGCCAGTACGGCGACGACCGCATGAAGCCGACCGACATCTGGACCAACCACCCGGACCCGCGCTTCAAGCCGATGTGCAAGAACGGCGACCCGTGCCACACCGCCGCCCCGCGCGGCGCCAAGACCGGAACGCAGGGCCGCTCCGGATCGGTGGAGCGCAGCCGCATCCCCGACGAGCTCTGCGAGCACATCGTGACCATATCCGAGGAGCACCTCGCCCGACTCGCGAAGGAGGGACGCCTGTGGCAGCCGAGCTGAGACCTTGCCGCCGGTGCGCCTGCGAACCCGTGCGGACATCGAAGAGGACGCGAAACGGGGTGCGATGGCGCGTGTCGTGCCCGAGGTGCGGGCGAGCCACGAGGCCGCACCGGCCGAACGGAGGCGACATCCACGAATGGAACTCGGAGAACTGACGATCGACATCCCGGCGGACCTCGGCAAGATTCCCGCCCGAGAAGCGGCGGAAAACCTAACTGAACTGGGAAAAGCAGGGACAACGGCCAGCGAGTTCGCGGAGCACGCGCAGGCCGTTTCGCGTCGGATCGCGCAGGCCATGGGAGGCGAAGGGCAAAACTGCCAAAAGTCTGCCAAAAGTCCGAGGGGGTCCGAAACCCGAAAAGCGCGAAACGCCGAGGTCAGCGTATGCGCACACCGCGCCCCGCATGCCCGATTCCCAAAGAACAGGTAATTCTTTGGAGAAGGTGAGAAGGAAGGAGGCCGAAATGGCCGTTTCGATAGGTTCAAAGCTCGCTCTCAAGCGCGGGCAGCGCAGCTCTTTCATCGAGAACCTGCAGGTCGTGACCGTAAAACACGCACCATTCAAGGCAGGAGGCATCACCTGCGTGACCTTCGAGGAGGTCCCGGGCGTGTTCAACCTCGCCCAGTTCCGCGAGATAGGGCAAAAACGACCCGAGACCGTGCCAAACGGGGAACGCGCCGAGGGTGCGGTTTCGCCTGACTTCGACGGCGTGCTCGACGCGATGGGTGGCCTCGCTGACGTGATCGCCGAAGAAGCCGAGCGCATGGCCGGCGGCATCGTTGACGCGTACGAAAGGACCCAGCGCAAGCAGCCGAAGGGCCGCCAGCGCGTTGCCCCGCGCGGAAAGAGGCGCCGCAAATGAACATCCCCAAGCACGACCGCGACCGCCTCGACAAACTGAAAGCGCTCACCAATCGCGGCGCGACCGAGGGCGAGCGCAAGGCAGCACGCGAGGCCATGGACCGCATCATGGCGAAGTACGGATACCGGCGGAAGGAGAAGCCGAAGCGCAAGGTGCCCCCGAAGCCGGCAGAACCCGCAACCGCCGACGGCGCCGCCGTGTCGTTCGAGGAGCTCGCCGAGGCCGTCCGCCAGCTCGGCATCGACATCAACGCGTTCCTCGCGCAGGTTTCCGCATCGTCCGAGGAGTTCATGGAAGCGCTCGAGAAGATCGCCAGCGGGCGCGATTGTGGAAAACTCTGAGCCACATCCCGAAAACCCGGCTCCCTCGAAACTTCATCGTTTACCGCCGTACCACCCTGTGATATGAAATGAAGGGAAAACGCGGCAAAAATAGGGGAACGAGGTATGAATGGCGGTAACCGCGCGCACCATGCGCCAGAGGCTCGATGCGTATGTGGACTTGCGAAAAGAGCTACGGATGCAGGCGATGCGGCTCGACCAGATGCGCCAGACGATCGGCGACATACGCTCCCCCAAGTACGAACCCGGCAAGGCATCGTCTGGACCCGGCGACGGAGTGGCCCGTGACGTGATCGCGCTCGAGAACCTAGAGCGCCGCGTGGCGGAGCTCATCGACCACGAGGAGTCCGAGCACGACGACCTCGAGCGGATGATATGCCGCGTCACCAACGCCCAGCAGCGCGCGCTCCTGCGCCTGCGCTACTTCGACCTCAAGGACTGGGCGGACATCGCGTTCGCGTTCTTCGGCGATCGCGTGGACTACCTCACCGAGGAGCACGACTACGTGGCGAAATGCTACCGGCTCCACTCCCGCGCGGTGTCGTCTCTGGTCGCCGTCCACCGCCGCATGTTCGCCTGATTCCCCCTCCCTTCACAATTCCTTCACAAATAAAACCCCAGTTCAGCCGTCAAAGTTGTGGACACTTTGAGAGTAAATGAGAGCAATGTGGAGCAATGTGGACACATGGAGAGTACTCCGGCGAGGTTTAATAACATCCGCCGCGAACCGTCCGAAAGACGCACGCCGCCCGTGGTGATCCGGGTAATCCTTCACCCCTCACGGCCACGGGCGCGCGGCCTTAATCTAGGGAGGTGCCCACATGCTGAAGCTCGAAGCGAAGCTGCTGGACAACAACCTCTCCCAGAAGCTCCTCAAGAAAGAGCAGGCCGCACGCAAGGCGATGAGCTACACCATGAAAGACCTGAAGCGGCGCGCCCCCACCAAGGTGGCGCAGGCCGTGGTGGATGTCTACGCCGTGAAGCAAGGCGACGTCAAGCCGGGCAAGGGCGGCATGGGCGGCGGTGGCAAGGTACGGGCATCCGGCGAAACAATAGATGAGTTCGCCCTCACCTACACCGGCTCGCCCATGACCCCCACCCACTTCAAGATGACGCCCAAGGCGCCCCCCGGTGGTGGCAGGCGGTACACCGTCAAGGCCACCATCAAGAAGGGCAGCAAGGTGACCATCGGCCACTGGGCAAAGCCCGGCAGCGAGGGCGGAGCATACGCGCGCCCGGGCGACTCGCCCTACTTCCTCGCCGGCGGCAACGGCGGCTCGACCCTTCCGTTCCAACGCAAGGGCGACAAGCTCGCCAAGGTGTTCCGCACCGTGTCGATCCCTCAGATGGTCGGCGCCGACGAGGTGGCCGAGCGTGCCGTGAAAGACATCGGCGAGCTCGCGGAAGAAAGACTCAATCACAACCTCAAGCGATTCCTCGAAGCCTCATAGGTTCTTCCGGCGACGAGAATCGCCTGGGGTGCTTGCGAGCCCAGAAAAAGCGAATTTTTCCAGTTTTGAAAATCTAGCGTTTCGCTACGCCTGCCACGGCGAGCGGAGGGAGGGGTGCCGTCATGGCGAAGCCGATGGAGCTCGGTCTGGTGAACAGCGCGACGGTCGCCGCTGCGTTCGGCGTTAGCGAAAGGCGCGTCCAGCAGTTCGCCTCCGACGGCATCATCGACTTCGTGAAGGTCGGAAAGACCAACCGCTATGACCTGCTCGAGACCGTGCGCAAGTACGTCGCCTACCTCAAGGAGGAGGTGTCCACCGACGAGGTGACCAGCCTCGAGGAGCGCAAGCTCAAGGCCGAGGCCGAGTACAAGGAAATGAAAGCGGCCGAGGCGCGCATCCACCTCGCCGAGCTCGAGGGCACCATGCACCGCAGCGAGGACGTCCGCGCCGCGACCGAGCAGCTCGTCTACACCGTGCGCTCGATGCTCGTGGCGATGCCGGGCAGGCTCGCCGTCGATGTCGTGGGCGCATCCGGGGCCGACGAGGCGAGCCGGATGATCCGCCGCGAGGTGGAGCACGTGCTCGAGGAGCTGATGGGCTTCCGCTACGACCCGGAAGTCTACGCCGCGATGATGCGCGAGAGGAAAGGATGGGGGGAGGTAGCGGATGACGAGGACGACACAGCAGAGAGTTGACGACCTGAACGCCGTCTATTCGCGGGCGGTCAGGTCCTTCTCCCCTCCGGAGGACTTGACCGTCGACGAATGGGCGGACAGCTATCGCAGGCTCTCGCCCGAGAGCTCGGCGGAGGCCGGGCCGTGGCGCACGTCGCGCACGCCATACCTCGCCGAGCCGATGCGAGCGTTCACCGATCCGAAGGTGCGCCGCATCGTCATCGTCGCCGGATCGCAGATCGGCAAGACCGAATGCGAGCTGAACTGCCTCGGCTACCTCATGGATCAGGACCCCGGCACCGTCATCTTCGTGCACCCGACGCTCGACGACGCGAGGAAGTTCTCGCGCCTGCGCATCGCGCCGATGATCCGCGACTGCTCGCGGCTTCGGAGCAAGATAGAGGACGCCCCGTCCGGCAAGGACGTGTCAAAGACCATCCTGCAGAAGAGCTTCCCGGGCGGGATGCTCATCATGACCGGAAGCAACGCGGCGAGCGCCCTCGCGTCAACGCCGGCGCGCTACGTCATCGGCGACGAGCGCGACCGCTGGGCGACGTCGGCCGGCGAGGAGGGCGACCCGTGGGAGCTGGCGGCCCGCCGCCAGACCACGTTCTACAACGCCAAGGCTATCGAGGTCTCGACGCCGACCATAAAGGGGTCGAGCGCCATCGAGTACAGCTACAGCAAGGGGACGCAGGAGCGATGGTGCACCCGCTGCCCTCACTGCGGCGAGTACCACGACATCGTGTTCGACAACCTGCGGTTCACGCCGCGCGTGGAGAAGGTCAACGGCCGGAAGGTGTGGAGCATCGAGGGCGCCGTCGAGTACGCGTGCCCATCGTGCGGCTGCATATCCTCCGAGCAGCAGATGCGCAAGTCGCCCGCTATGTGGGTGGCGGCGAACCCCTCCGCCATCGACGACGGCGGCGTGCGCAGCTTCTGGCTGAACGCGTTCGTCTCGCCGTGGCTCTCATGGCGCGAGATCGTGGTGCAGTTCCTGCAGGCGAAGGACGACCCGAACCGCCTGCAGGTCGTCTACAACACGCTCTTCGGGCAGCTGTGGGAGAACCGTGGCGACCTCGTGGACGACGACGAGATGCTCGCCCGGCGCGAGGACTACGGATGCCGCGACGACGGCACGCCGGTGGAGCTCCCCGACGGGGTGCTCTGCGTCACGTGCGGCGTCGACACGCAGGACAACCGCCTCGAGTACGAGGTGGTCGGCCACGGGCGCTGGGGCGAGACGTGGGGCATCGAGAAAGGGATCATCCACGGGCGCCCCGACTCAGACGAGACATGGGCGCGCCTCGACGGCGTGGTCGGCCACGTCTACCGCTTCCGCGACGGGCGGGGCCTGCGCATCTCGATGACGTGCATCGACTCGGGCGGCCACTTCACCCAGGAGGTCTACGAGCGCACCCGCGCCCGACAGCCCTCCCGCGTGTTCGCGGTGAAGGGAAAGGGCGGCGAGGGCGTCCCGTTCACGGCGGTGCCGACGCAGGTATCCATCCGGGACAAGCGCGTCAAGGCGTGGCTCTACACCATCGGCGTGGACGCCGGCAAGGCGCAGATCATGAGCTCGCTCAAGGTCGCGGAGCCGGGGCCGCGCTACTGCCACTTCCCGAAGCGGCCGGAGGCGGGCTACGACGAGACGTTCTTCTCCGGGCTGCTCTCCGAGCGGCTCGTGCTGTCGTCCTCGCGAACCGCGAGCAAGTGGCAATGGGAGAAGCTGCCCGGCCACGAGCGCAACGAGGCGCTCGACTGCAGGAACTACGCGCTCGCGGCCCTGACGATAGTCAACCCCGACTTCGACAGGCTCGAGCAGGCGATAAAGGGCGCGCCCGCGAACGCGGCCGCGCCGAAGCCGAAGAAGAAGAAAACCCGCCGGCGCAAGAGCGCGCTGGCCGACTCACTGTAAGGAGGCGATGCGCATGGCGCGAATGACCACCGCGCGGAGGGAGCGGCTCATCAAGAGGCGCGATAAGTGCGAGGAGCAGCTCGAGAAGCTGAACGACCTGCTCGACATGATGACCTCCTCCGACGTGCAGAGCTACACCATCGGAAGCCGCAACCTCAGCCGCTACAAGTCGGTAGGCGAGGTCCTCGCGGCGATCGAGCAGACAGAGAAGCGCATCGACGAGATAGACGCCGCCCTCGCCGGCCACCGCCGCAAGGCCGTGGCCGTCGTCATCAGGGATGTGTGATGGCGATGGCGAAACCGAAGAACAAGCATCGCGGAAAGGCGGCGCGCTTCAAGGCGCAGGGCTACGCCGACGCCGGCGCGAGCCTGACCAAGCGCTCCATGCGCGACTTCAAGGAGCAGAGCGGATCGCCCGCGCGCGACATCGACGACAACAACGAGACGATGCGCCAGCGCGCGCGTATGCTCTACATGGGCGCGCCGATCGCCACGAGCGCCATCCGCACCGTGCGCACCAACGCGGTCGGCGAGGGGCTGTTCCCCAAGCCGCGCCCCGACCGCGACGTGCTGGGCATGAGCCAAGAGCAGGCGCAGGAATGGTCGAAACGCGTGCAGCGCGAGTTCGCGCTGTGGGCCGAGGACAAGATCGCCTGCGACGCCACCGGCGTCAACACCTTCTACGAGATGCAGCAGCTCGCCATGCAGTCGTGGCTCATGTCCGGGGACGTGTTCGCGGTCGTCAAGCGCAGGAAGCCGCAGGCGCTGCGACCCTACCGGCTGCGCCTGCACCTCGTGGAGGCTGACCGCGTGGCGACCCCGACCGCGTACGCGACGGGCCTGCCCGACGCCTACACCACGGGCGAGAACAGCGAGAACCACAACAAGATATTCGACGGCGTGGAGATCAACGGCGACGGAGAGATCGTCGCCTACCACATACGCAAGGGCTACCCCGGCGACCTCACGGCCGGAGCCGTGCAGTTCACGCGCGTGCTCGCCATGGGCCGCAAGACGGGGCTGCCGAACGTTCTGCACGTCATGGAGAGCGAGCGTCCGGACCAGTACCGTGGCGTCAGCTACCTCGCGCAGGTCATCGAGCCGCTGCTGCAGCTCCGCCGCTACACCTCCAGCGAGCTCACCGCCGCCGTGGTGGAGTCGTTCTTCACCGCGTTCGTCAAGGTCGAGGGGGCCTATGAGAACCCGTTCAACGAGACCGGGACGGGGGTCGTCGGCGCCGACGGCGACGACGAGGAGATAAGCCGCGACCCCGACGAGTACGAGATGGGGCCGGGGCAGGTCAACTTCCTCGAACCCGGCGAGGACATCACCTTCGCCGACCCGAAGCGCCCGAGCTCGGGCTTCGAGGCGTTCATGCAGGCGATGTGCCGGCAGGTGGGAGCCGCGCTGGAGATACCCGGCGCTGTCTCTTATACACATCTCCGAGCCCACGAGACGGACTCCTATCTCGT
>ENA-OZGV01000466-OZGV01000466.1-human-gut-metagenome-genome-assembly--contig:-NODE-466-length-22002-cov-20.061512_pt1 | contig 22002 bp, 17 predicted proteins | sample MGYA00245120_ERZ653665 | MGnify/ENA primary metagenome ERZ653665 (study PRJEB26926, sample SAMN06165250) | human gut metagenome | biome: ENVO:00009003; feature: ENVO:2100002; material: ENVO:00002003... | reverse complement strand
TGAAAGGGCGGGTAGCCGGGGAATCCCTTACGGAGTAAGGGCGCAACTATACACCGGTCAAGCCGGTGCGTTGCGCCCTGCCGGGGGCTTCCTGCGGAAAGCGGATGATTTTCAGCACCGTTGCGGCTGCTTCCAATCATCACAGGGGACGCTACACTTCCCCTGCGCTGGCTGCGCCAGCTACCCCTTTGTGGACTTGCCGCCCGGGAACACCTTGCGCTGCAAGCTGTTCCCGTCCAGCAAGTTTACAATTTATCTATTCCAAAACAGGACTGCCCGTAGTATAATAAAGCTAATGACGAACACTATCTAAGGAGATGGTTTTATGTATGGATTGATTGCTTTGAATTTCATCATACCCTTTGTTATGGTTTTTGTAGGATATATCTTAAAGAAGCACCCGGTAAAAGATATGACATCCGGTAACGGATACAATACGCCTACATCTCGGAAGTCACAAGAGCATTGGGATTATGCACAAAGCATAGCACCTAATATTTTTATTGGTATTGGCAAAACATTAGGTTTGGTAGAAATCGTTTTGTGTATATCCTTACTTCTTCTTAATATTTCTACACAGACTACCGTATTTGCAGGAGTAGTTGTTGGAATTATTTTTCTGATTTTTGGATTTTATAAAACAGAAACTGGAATTACAAGTAAATTTGCGAACAAAAACTTTTAAGCTATTAGACAGCTTTCCATCATCGAGCCAACCTGACCCGAATCTTCAAAACTGAATACTAATCGCCTACCAGCGACACCACTAAGCAGGAAATCAGAAACGGTTTCCTGCTTTTCTTTTGCCCAAAATCAACCACAGGAAGGAGGAACGCTATGCCCTGTCCACACCATGATATAAAAATAATCCAGCGCAGCAACCACCAGTCAGCCGTTGCGTCTGCCGCCTACCAGAGTGGGGAACGGCTGTTTTCCGAGTACGACCAGAAGCAGAAATACTATTCCCATAAAAGCGAGATTGTCCATACAGAAATCATGCTGCCGCCCCACGCCCCACCAGCGTATGCAGACCGCAATACTTTGTGGAACGCCGCCGAAGCTATCGAGAAGCAATGGAACTCCCAGCTTGCCCGGAGAATCGTGCTTGCCATACCGAGGGAAATCCCCCCGGAACAGCACGCCGACCTTATCCGGGACTACTGCCGGGAGTTTTTTGTTTCTAAAGGCATGATTGCCGATTTTGCCATCCACGACAAAGGGAATGGGAATCCCCACGCCCACATCCTGCTGACCATGCGGGCAATGGACGAAAACGGGAAATGGCTTCCCAAGAGCCGGAAGGTTTATGACCTTGACGAGAACGGCGAGCGTATCCGGCTCCCGTCCGGGAGCTGGAAAAGCCACAAGGAGGATACCGTGGACTGGAACGACCAGAAGTACGGAGAGATCTGGCGGCAGGGCTGGGCGGCTACCGCTAACCGCTATCTGGAAGCCAACGGACGCCCGGAGCGCCTTGACCTTCGTTCCTATGAACGGCAGGGGCTTGATAAAATCCCCACCGTCCATATGGGGCCAGCAGTCAGCCAGATGGAGAAACGAGGGATACAGACCAACATCGGCAACTTGAACCGGGACATCAAAGCCGCCAATTCCCTTATGCAATCTATCCGGCAGATGGTACGCCACCTGAAAGGCTGGATTGCAGACCTGAAGGAGAAAAAAGCCGCCCTGCTGGAAGCCTTGCAGGAATCGAAGGAACCCACCCTGCCGGAGCTGCTGGGGAAATATCTGGATTTGCGCCGGGAGGAACGTACAGGCTGGACAAGCAAAGGCCAGCTTACAGGCAGCGTTGCCGATTTCAACAAGGTTATGGAAGCTATCCGCTATCTGCGGGAAAAGGAGCTGTCCACTGTGCAGAGTTTGGACGCTTATCTGGATACCGTCAGCGGGCAGGCCGTTTCCATCCGGGCAGAGATGAAGCCGAAAGAACAGCGTATGAAAGAAATCAACACCCTGCTTTCCCATATCGCCAACTTTGAAGCCCATAAGCCGGTTCATGTGGAGTATGCTGCCATCCGGTTTAAGAAGCCACGGGAACAGTTTGCCGCCGCCCATCGGGACGAGCTGGACGCCTATAATGCCGCTATCCGTTATTTCAAGGTGCATTTGAAGGAGAAGAAGTACAGCATTAAAAAGCTGAATGAGGAACAGACACAGCTTGCCGGAGAAGTTGCCGGATATAAGGAACGGTTGTCCGCATTACAGGAGGATGTGAAGATTCTCCGGGATGTGCGTCACTGGCTCAATCAGGTTCTTCCGTCTGAACAGTACCGCCAGACCGCCGAGCCGGGAAAGAAACCGTCCATCCAGCAGGCAGTCAAAGGCCGGACGCAGCGTATCCGGGAAGAACAGGCCGAGAAACGGAAGCAGCCCCGCACAGAGAAAAAACAGGATATGGAACTTTAATAGGCGCTTGCTATTTTCTTTTTCGAGAATGACAGGCGCTTTTCTTATTTTCAGGAGGATTTATTTGAATGTATTTAAAGCTGTCAAGCAGTCTGTTACCACCCGGCAGGCTGCGGAGCATTTTGGAATCCGGGTGGGACGAAACGGGATGTGTGTCTGCCCCTTCCATGCTGATAAAAACCCCAGCATGAAGGTTGACCGGCGCTTTCACTGTTTCGGCTGTCAGGCAGACGGGGATGTGATTGACTTTGTTTCCCGTCTGGAAGCTGTCAGTCCGAAGGAAGCCGCCCTCATGCTGGCGCAGGAGTTCTCCATCCCCTATGAGGACAGGGAACCACCCGGCAGGAGAAAACCCAAACCCCGGCAGGAAACCCCGGAACAGCGGTTTTGCCGCATGGAGCGTTACTGCTTCCGGGTGCTGTCCGATTATTACCATCTTCTGCGCCGCTGGAAACGGGACTATGCCCCTAAGATGCCGGAAGAAGCATGGCACCCGCTTTTTGTGGAAGCCTTGCAGAAGCAATCCCATGTGGAATATCTGCTGGATGTGCTGCTCTCCCCGGATATGGAGGAACGGGCAGTCCTTATCGTTGACTATGGAAAGGAAGTGAGCAATCTTGAAAGACGAATGGCAGAGCTTGCCGCCCAAGATACGGCAGGCCGCAGAACAGACCATACAAGAAGCAGCCCCGCCCCGGAGCATTGAGGAAGTAAAGGCCATGCTGGAAAGCACCGAGAAAGGCAGCGTCCGCAACAGTATCCGCAACTGCCTGACCGTCTTTCAGAATGACCCGCTGCTTTCCGGGGCAATCGCAAAAAATCTGCTGACCGAGCGAGTGGACATTGTAAAGCCCATCGGCTACCACCGCATCGGCACCGCCATCACGGACACGGATATGAACTATCTGCTCCTGTATCTGGAAGAAACCTATGGGCTTACCAGTGAGAAAAAGATTACCGCCGCCATCGGGATTGTTGCCAATGAAAACGGCTACCACCCCGTCCGGGACTACCTGAACGGCCTTTCATGGGATGGGCAGGAGCGTATCCGCTATTGCCTGCGCCACTTTCTGGGAGCCGACACCGACCAGTACACCTATGAAGCCCTGCGGCTGTTCCTGCTGGGAGCCATCCACCGGGCATTTTGCCCCGGCTGTAAATTTGAAGTCATGCTCTGTCTGGTGGGCGGTCAGGGAGCCGGGAAATCCACCTTTTTCCGGCTGCTGGCAGTAAAAGACGAGTGGTTTTCCGATGATTTGCGGAAGCTGGATGATGATAACGTGTACCGCAAGCTGCAAGGCCACTGGATTATCGAGATGTCGGAGATGATTGCCACCGCCAATGCCAAGAGCATTGAGGAAATCAAGTCATTTTTAAGCCGACAGAAGGAGGTCTATAAAATCCCATACGAAACCCACCCGGAGGACAGGCTGCGGCAATGTGTGTTCGGCGGCACTTCCAATGCCCTTGACTTCCTGCCCCTTGACCGTTCCGGCAACCGGCGCTTCCTGCCGGTCATGGTGTACCCGGAACAGGCCGAGGTTCACATTTTGGAGGACGAAGCCGCTTCCAGAGCCTATCTTGCACAGGTCTGGGCAGAAGCCATGACGGTTTACCGCAGCGGGGATTTTAAGCTGTCTTTCAGCCCGGAAATGGTGCGCTATCTCAAAGAACACCAGCGGGATTTCATGCCGGAGGACACCAAGGCCGGGATGATACAGGCATACCTTGACCGCTATACCGGCGGCATGGTGTGTTCCAAGCAGCTTTTCAAGGAAGCCCTGAACCACCCCTTTGACGAGCCGAAGCAATGGGAAATCCGGGAAGTCAACGACATCATGAACCATTGCGTGACGGGCTGGAATTACTTTTCCAACCCCCGTGTGTTCCCGGAATACGGCAGGCAAAAGGGCTGGGAGCGTGAAACGAAAGCAACGGACATCAGCAACGGAGCTGAAAAAATCCCGGAAGGATTTGAGGAAGTCACGGAACAGATGGAGCTTCCCTTCTGAAAAATGCAGCCGGTTGCCGACCCTGTTGCACTCCCGTTGCCGAGCCGGTTGCCGGGAAACCCCCCGTAACTGCGGGCTTTTCCCCTTATCAGCAACCAAAACAACAGAAAAATAAAAGAAAATAAAAATAAGAGCCAAACTGCCAGACAGAGATAGTTTTCAGGTTTTTTGAAGCCCGTTGCCGGACTTCGTTGCCGACCTTCTCCTTGTCTGGCTTATTCTATTATGGAGGATAACTGCCTATGGCAAAAACGAAAACAGAGATTCATGTTACCACAGTTTTTGACGGCGAACTGGACGCCACAGACGTCTTTGTGAGCCTGATTGCCCAAAAATATGGGCAGAATACCAGCAAAGAAAATCTTGCGAAAACACAAGATTTAGAGTATAATAAGGATGAGGTTCAGAAGAACCGTGTTCCGTCTGGATTGTGCGGGTAAACGGTTATGATGAACGGATATGAATATACAGACATGGACGCAATACTGGCAGGCAGCTTCCGGGCAGCCATCTATTGCAGGCTTTCCAAAGACGATGACCTTGACGGGGAGAGCGCCAGTATTGCCAACCAGCGGGATATGCTGGAAAAATACTGCGAAAAGCAGGGATGGGAGGTTGTGGCAGTCTATCAGGACGATGGCTTCACAGGTCTTAATATGGAGCGTCCTGATTTACAGAGAATGTTGAGAGCCATTGAGCGCAGGCAAATCAACCTTGTCATCACGAAAGACCTCAGCCGACTGGGGCGTAACTATCTGCAAACCGGGCATTTGATTGAGGACTTTTTCCCAAGAAACGGTGTCCGCTATATCGCCATGAATGACGGTATCGACACCCTGCGGGATAACAACGATATTGCCCCGTTCAAGAATATCCTGAACGAGATGTACAGCAAGGATATTTCCAAGAAAGTCCATTCCTCTTATCTTCTGAAAGCGCAGAAAGGACAGTTTACCGGGTGTCTTGCCCCGTTTGGGTATCGGAAAGACCCGGAGGACAAAAACCATCTGCTCATTGACGAGGAAACCGCCCCGATTGTGCGGCTGATTTTCGGATATGCCCTGAACGGTCATGGTCCGAACTATATCCGCAGACGGCTGGAGGAAGAAAAAATCCCCTGCCCCACATGGTGGAACCGGGAACGGGGGCTTCGCAATACCCGCACCAAATGGGAAAAGAAAGACCCGGAAAACGGGCGGTATATGTGGGACTTCTCCGTTATCAAAGACCTTTTGATGAATCCCGTCTACACCGGGGCGATTGCTTCCCAGAAAAAGGACTACCGTTTCAAAATCGGCACGATTGGGGAAAAGAAGCCGGAGGACTGGATTGTGGTGGAGGGACAGCATGAACCGCTGATTGACCGCATGAGCTTTGACATTGTGCAGAACAAGCTGAAATCCCGCCAGCGTCCGGGGCAGACCAATGAAATCAGCCTGTTTGCCGGACTGATAAAATGCGGCGAGTGTGGGAAGTCGCTGACGGTACGCTACACAAACGCAAAACATCCCCAGCAGATTTATTCCTGCAAGACCTACAATGCCTTTGGAAAGAACCACTGCACCCAGCACCGGATTGACTATGACACCCTTTACAGCCATGTGCTGCGGAAAATCCGGGAATGTGCCAGAGCTGCCCTGATGGACGGGGAAGCGGTTGCTGACCGCCTGACCAATACCTGTGAAGCCGAGCAGCGGGAACAGCGGGAAGCAATGGAACGCTCCCTTACAAGGGACGAGGAACGGATTGAGGTTCTGGACAAAATGGTCATGCGGCTTTATGAGGATATGATTGCAGGGCGTATCAGTGAGCAGAATTTCAACACCATGCTGGAAAAGACACAGACCGAGCAGACGGAGCTTAAAGCAAAAGTGTCCGAGGGCAGAAAGCGGCTGTCCGATGAAGTCCAGCTTGCCAATGACGCAAAACAATGGGTGGAAGCCATTCAGGAATACGCCAACATCACAGAGCTGGACGCAGCCACCCTCAACCGCTTAATCAAAGAAATCGTCGTGCATGAGCGCATTGACGAAGATAAAACAAGACACATTTCTATCGAAATTCATTTTAATCTCAAACCCATCCCGGAGGTGGAACAGGTCACTGCCTGACCTGTCCCGCCGGGACGGTTCTCTTAAAAACACCATATAGATTTTTTGTACGCCGCCGCCCGCCATCGAGCAGAGTTTTACACCTAATTGGGGATAAAACAGCTCATGGCTGGCGGCGGTGTGGTGCTGATCGGCACGACCCTCATCCCCCTGCTCTCCGGTTTGTTCGGCTAATCCACGGCAAGCCCAGCTTAACCGAAGGGTGGTGAAATATTGGGCAGCATTTTAGAAAAGATCGAACAGGCTCTCAAGGATATGCTGATCGGATGGATCGAGAGCAACCTGACCAATATGTTCACCGATGTCAACGAGAAGGTAGGAACGATTGCCGCCGAAGTTGGGCAAACACCGTCCGGCTGGAACGGCGGCGTGTACCAGATGATCCGGGGACTATCCGAAAACGTGATAGTCCCCATCGCTGGTATCATCATCACCTTCGTTTTGTGCTACGAGCTGATTTCCATGATCACCGAGAAAAACAACCTTCACGACATGGACACTTGGATGTTCTTCAAGTGGTTTTTCAAGGCGGCTGTGGCGATCTACCTCGTGACGCATACGTTTGACATCGTGATGGCAGTATTCGACATCGGGCAGAACGTGGTTTCCGGCGCAGCAGGAGTCATCCACGGCAACACGAGCATTGACATTGACGCGACGATTGCGCAGATGCGTACCGGCATGGAGAACATGGGCGTCGGAGAACTGCTCGGACTGTCGATAGAAACGCTCCTGATCAGCCTGTGCCTCAAAATCATGGCGATCCTCATTACGGTCATTCTCTACGGGCGCATGATTGAGATTTACTGCACCGTGAGCATTGCGCCTATTCCCATCGCAACCATGAGCAACCGCGAATGGGGCAGCATCGGCACGAACTATCTGAAAGGCTTGTTCGCTCTGGCATTTCAGGGCTTTCTCATCATGGTCTGCGTCGGCATCTATGCGGTGCTGATCAACGGCATGATCATCGCAGACAACATTCATTCGGCTCTGTTCTCTGTGGCAGCGTACACGGTCATTCTGTGCTTCTCGCTGTTCAAGACCGGAAGCCTCGCAAAATCCATCTTCCATGCGCACTAAGGAGGTCGGCAGCATGAAGAAGTACAGCATCATCTACGCCGATCCCCCTTGGGCGTATCGGACTTACTCCAAGAAGGGACAGGGACGGTCGGCGGAAAGCCACTACCCGACAATGTGCATTGAAGACATCAAGGCACTTCCGGTCGGTGAGCTTGCCGCTAAGGACTGCGCTCTGTTTCTCTGGATCACGTTCCCGTGCCTCTGTGAAGCACTCGAAGTGCTGACGGCATGGGGATTTTCTTATAAGACCGTGGCTTTTGTATGGGTGAAGCAAAACCGAAGGAACGACGATCTCTTTACCGGCATGGGCTACTGGACAAGGGCGAATGCCGAAATCTGCATCCTTGCTACAAAGGGACACCCGAAGCGTGTTGACGCCGGTGTGCGTCAGGTCATTCTCAGTCATATTGAAGAGCATTCCAAAAAGCCGGATGAAGCGCGGGAGCGCATTGTTCGGCTCATGGGAGACCTTCCCCGCGTGGAGCTTTTTGCCCGTCAGTCTCCCGAAGGCTGGGACGTTTGGGGCAACGAGGTCGAATGCACGGCTCATCTTCCTATGGAGGAAGCACCATGCTGCGGCTAAAACCCATCTCTCTTCGTGACGCCAACGAGTATGTCCGGCAGCATCACCGACATCACAAGCCGGTTGCCGGTCACAAGTTTTCCATCGGCTGTGAAGCAGACGGTGAGCTGGTCGGCGTAATCATCGCCGGGCGTCCCGTCAGCCGGTATCTGGATGACGGCTTCACATTGGAGGTTACAAGGCTATGCACCAACGGAGAGAAGAACGCTTGCAGCTTTCTCTACGGTGCGGCGGCAAGAGCTGCTGCGGCTATGGGCTATAAGCGCATCATCACCTACACGCTGGAAAGCGAAAACGGTGCAAGCCTTCGGGCTTCCGGCTGGATTTGTCAAGGCAAAGCGGGTGGGCTTCGCTGGACGGGCAAGCGTCAACCGAAGGAGGATCAATATCCCGCACAAATGAAGCTGCGCTATGAAAAGCAGCTTAGAAAGGAGGAAACAGTCAATGGCATTTGTTCCGGTCCCGAAGGATCTTAACCGCGTCAAAACGAAGGTCATGTTCAACCTGACCAAGCGGCAGCTCATTTGTTTTTCCATCGCTGCGGCGGTCGGCGTCCCGATCTTCTTTCTGGCAAAGGCGCATCTCGACTTGTCTACGGCGGCAATGCTGATGGTGGTGATCATGCTCCCGTTCATCTTCTTCGCACTTTACGAGAAGGACGGTCAGCCCGCCGAAAAGTATCTGTACCACATCGTACAGTCCATGTTCATCCGAGACAAGGTACGTCCCTATCGCACGAACAATCTCTATGCTGAGATTCAGCAGAAAATCAAAGAACAGGAGGAATTGCAGCTTGAACAACAGCACAGCAAAGGCAAAGCCTAAGATGACGGTCAAAAACGGCGTCGTTTACGGCGATGCCCTTTCCGCTCAGGAAAAGAAGCGGATCGTCATGCAGAAGAAAAAGGACAGGAAGGCAAAGAAAGTCCGCAAGTCCGCCCAGCAGACCATTCCCTATGTGGAGATGTGCCGCGACGGTATCTGCAAGGTAAACAGCCGCCTCTACACGAAGTCCATCGCCTTTGAGGACATCAACTACCAGCTTGCGCAGAACGAGGACAAAACTGCCATCTTTGAGAACTGGTGCGACTTTCTGAACTACTTCGACAGCTCGATTTTCGTCCAGCTCTCCTTCATCAATCAGAAGGCAAGCCTCAATGAGTTCCGCAAGCGCATCAACATTCCGGCACAGGAGGACGCCTTCAACGACATCCGCTCCGAATATTCCGGTATGCTGCAAAGCCAGCTCACCAAGGGCAACAACGGGCTAATCAAGAAGAAGTACATCACCTTCGGCATTGAGGCGGACTCCCTCCGCACGGCAAAGCCGAAGCTCGAACGCATTGAAACCGACATTCTCAACAACTTCAAAACCCTCGGTGTGAGGACGGAACCGCTGTCCGGCTATGAGCGGCTGAAAGTGCTTCATGATGTGTTCAACATGGACACCAATGAGCCGTTCCGCTTTTCCTTTGACATGGTAGCCCGGACGGGACTCAGCACGAAGGACTTCATCGCGCCCACTTCCTTTGACTTCCGTGAAGGCAAGTGCTTCAAGATGGGCAGAACCATCGGCGCGGTGAGCTTCCTGCAAATCCTCGCGCCGGAACTCAATGACCGTATGCTTGCCGACTTCCTTGAGATGGACAGCAACATTACGGTCAATTTTCATATCCGGACGATTGACCAGGCGAAGGCAATCAAGAGCATCAAGTCGAAGATCACCGACCTCGACAAGATGAAGATCGAGGAGCAGAAAAAAGCCGTCCGCTCCGGCTACGACATGGACATCATCCCGTCCGATCTCGCTACCTTCGGCGGCGAGGCGAAGCGTCTGTTGCAGGATCTCCAGACCCGCAATGAGAGACTGTTTCTTGTGACTATCCTCATCATGAATACGGCAACCAATCGCCAGAAGCTCGAAAACGCGGTATTCCAGACCGCCGCCATTGCCCAAAAGTATAACTGTGCGCTCAAGCGTCTTGACTTCCAGCAGGAAGAGGGGCTGATGTCCTCTCTGCCTATCGGCGTCAATCAGGTGGAAATTGAACGAGGACTGACCACTTCCAGCACAGCGGTTTTCGTGCCGTTCACCACGCAGGAGCTTTTTCAGGGCGGCGAAGCTCTCTACTACGGGCTGAATGCGCTGTCCAACAACATGATCATGGTGGACCGCAAGCAGCTCAAGAACCCCAACGGGCTGATCTTGGGCACGCCCGGTTCCGGTAAGTCCTTCTCCGCCAAGCGCGAAATGACGAACGCCTTCCTCATCACGGAGGATGACATCATCGTCTGCGACCCCGAAGCCGAGTATTTCCCCCTTGTGCAGAAGCTCGGCGGTCAGGTCATCCGCATCTCGCCGGTCAGCACGGATTACATCAATCCGCTGGACATCAACACGAACTACTCCGAAGAGGAAAACCCGCTTACGCTGAAATCCGACTTCATCCTCTCCATGTGTGAGCTGATTGTCGGCGGCAAGGACGGCTTGCAGCCGGTTGAGAAGACCATCATTGACCGCAGCGTCCGCATGGTCTATCAGGAGTTCCTTGCAGATCCCAAACCGGAGAAAATGCCGATCCTCGAAGACCTCTACAACATTCTGAGAAATCAGAAGGAGCCGGAGGCACAGCGCATCGCAACCGCCCTTGAAATCTATGTTCACGGCTCTCTGAACGTCTTCAATCACAGAACGAATGTGGATGTCAACAACCGCTTCGTCTGCTATGACATCCGCGAACTCGGCAAACAGCTCAAGAAGCTCGGAATGCTGATTGTGCAGGATCAGGTGTGGAACAGAGTTACCATCAACCGCGCCCAGCACAAGGCAACGCGCTACTACATGGACGAGTTCCACCTTTTGCTGAAAGAGGAACAGACCGCCGCGTACAGCGTGGAAATCTGGAAGCGTTTCAGAAAATGGGGCGGCATCCCGACCGGAATCACGCAGAACGTCAAGGATCTGCTTGCGTCCCGCGAGGTAGAGAACATTTTTGAAAACTCGGATTTCGTCTACCTTCTGAATCAGGCGTCCGGCGACCGGCAGATTCTCTCGAAGGCGCTGAACATCTCGCCCAGCCAGCAGAACTACATCACCAATTCCAATGCCGGTGAGGGGCTGATCTTCTACGGCTCGACCATCGTTCCCTTCAAGGACGATTTCCCGAAGGACACCCAGCTTTACCGCATCATGACCACCCGCTTAGAAGAAACCGTACAGAACTAAGGAGGATTTTGAATATGGATAAGAACTTCAACCTTGAGAATGCCAAGAACATCATCGCAGAAGTCAGCGGTGTTCCCGTGAATACCACGTTCGGCAGCATCACCAAGCCGATTGACCTTCTGCTTGAGATCATCGACATGAGCGCCGATCTCATCGCGCTCATCCGCGAGGAAACCGAACTGAAAAAGCATCACCGCGCCTACCTCCACGTTCATGAGGAACTGGAGGACTGCGCCGACGAGATGGCAGCGCGTATGCAGGAGATTTTCGACGAGACCACCGACTGCGTGATCGGACTGATGAAGGATGTTCACGAGACCTTCCGTGTCCGCAAGCAGGAAGCGGCGGAGGACGATGCCGATACCGTCACCATCGCCAAGGAAGACTACGAGACCATGATCGACGATCTGCTCACGATGTCCGAAATCATTCAGTGCGTCGCAGATATGCGCACGCAGGATGTGAAGGCAATCCGCGAGTTCGGCAAGTTCGTCCCCGCCTTTGCCGCCTTTGAGAAGAACCGCCTGAGCCTCTATCGTGAGGCGGCGAAGGAAGCCGAGGAAATCTTCGACCGTTGGGCGGACGAGATTGACGGTCTCGATGAAGACTTCATGGAAGACGAGGACTACGAGCCGGACGAGTATTACTCCGACTGATGCCTATTGAAATGTTGTCGGGTTTTACAGCCAACATTTCAACGGAAACGCAAATCCAACAGAACAGGAGGTACACCACCATACAACTTGACATCATTCATACCGGCGATTGCCTCAACATCCTGAAAACGCTGCCCGATGACAGCGTTCATTGCTGTGTGACATCTCCGCCGTATTACGCACTCCGCGATTACGGCATGGAGGCTCAGATCGGCAGAGAGACAACGCCGAAGGAATATATCTCGCGCCTGACGGAAGTGTTTACCGAAGTCAGGCGCGTTTTGCGTCCGGACGGTACGCTCTGGCTGAACATCTCGGACACCTACGCCGGAAAGGGCAATCAGGGCGATTTCATTGACCCGAAGAACCCCAACGGCAGAAACGGTCAGGCTGTGGCTCTCAACAACAAGGTTGAGGGCTGCAAGCCGAAGGACATGATCGGCATCCCGTGGATGCTGGCTTTTGCCCTCCGCGATACCGGCTGGTATCTGCGCAACGACATCATCTGGATGAAGGATAACCCCATGCCGGAAAGCGTCAAAGACCGATGCGCCCGCTGCTACGAGCATATCTTTCTGTTCTCCAAGTCCAAGAAGTATTTCTTTGACTACAAGGCAATCTCCGAGCCGATTGCCCCCGCAACGGCGGAACGCCTCAAGCGCGGCATGAAGGGCGGCAACAAATACGGCAAGCCCGTTCCCGGTCAGCCCCAGCCGCAGTCCATTAACCGCCCCCGTGAGCATGGTGAGATCAAGGACAGTGACATCAATCCGCTCCGCAATAAGCGCGATGTCTGGAAGATCAACACTGTTCCCTTCAAGGGTGGTCACTATGCCGCCTACCCTCCGAAGCTGGTTGAGACCTGTCTTCTCGCCGGTTGTCCCGAAGGCGGCATTGTGCTTGACCCGTTCATGGGAAGCGGCACAACCGGCATGGTTGCCTCACAGATGGGGCGTCATTTCGTGGGCATAGAGCTGAACCCTGAATACACCGAGCTTGCCTACAAGCGGATTGGAGGTGAAATCTAATGGCGAAGGAACCGGAACTAAAAGTCCGCGACAAGGTAGTCGTGCGGATGACACGGGAGGGCGCGGTTGAAGAAAACCTGACGGCTGGCACCGAGCAGCGCGTGTCAAAGCGGCTGGAAGATGCAGAGCTGGTCAAGCCCGCTGAGACAGCCGAGCCTTCCGAGGCACTTTCACCGGAGGAACAGGAAAAGGTGCAGATGCGCCGTCAGCAGCGTCAGTTTCAGGCGGAACACGCCGAGGATAACGACACACAGCCGCCCTCGGAAACGTCCGTCACAGAAGAGAAAAGGGCAGAAAATCCACCCCAGAATGTACCCGAACCGCTGCCCGTGTCAGAGACTCCGTTCAAGCCTCCTGTTTTGGAGCAGCACAGCGTTTCTTCTCATACCGGCACGGTGATTGCCGAAACGGTTGTCACGCACAAGCTGCGCAAGACCTCGGCAGTGGAGATAGTTGACGCGGATGCCGTTCTCTCCCAAGCGGCGGAGACTGCCTCCGCAAAGCCGGTCTCGGACGATGCCGTCCCACCTACGAAGCGGATGCAGAAGCTCGAAAGGAAGTCTGAGAAGGCACATGAACGTCTGGACGCTGCCCGCGAGAAGCTGCCCACGCACAAGGTTCTCAAGAAAGAGCGTGTCTTTGATGAAGAGACCGGCAAGGGCAAAACCCGCCTTCATTTTGAGGATGAGCTGAAAAAGCCCAAGGGCAAAGGCAAGCTGCAATTTGAGACAGAGAAAACCGTCCGCAAGGTCGGTGACACTCTCGCTTCCGGCATTCACGGCAAAATCCATGAGGTCGAACAGGAAAACTCGTCGGTTGAGGCGGCACATAAGACGGAGATCGCCGCTGAGACTGCCGCTCGGCATTTCAGTCATCATCGGGAAAGCAGCGTCAACAAGCCTTATGAGAAGGTCTCCAAGCTGGAACATAAGGCGGATGTCGCTGATGCCAAGCTCCAATATGAGAGAAATCAGCAGGAGCATCCTGAGATGAAGAAGCAGAACATGAACAAGCACTATCAGAAGCAGAACATCAAGAAGGAATATGCCGCCGCTCGAAATGCCGGTTCTCAGACTGCCGGGACTGCCACAAAGAATACCGGCAAGAAGCTCGGTGAGAAGGCGTCCGACAAGATCAAGGAGTTCTTTGAGAAGAACAAGAAGGTCTTCATCTGGATCGGCGTCGGAATTGCCCTTCTCGTTTTGCTCGGTGCCGGTATCAGCTCGTGTTCGATGCTCACCTCTACCGGCTCGTCGGTTATCGCTTCCTCCTATCTCAGCGAGGATGACGCGATGCTCGGTGCGGAGGCGCAGTATTGCCAAATGGAGCAAGAGCTGCAACGCTATCTCGATACCTATGAAAGCACTCATGACTATGACGAGTATCACTTCGATCTGGATGACATTGAGCATGACCCCTATGTGCTGATCTCCATCCTCTCGGCTCTCCACGAGGGCGAGTTCACACTGGACGAGGTGCAGGGTACGCTCCAAATGCTGTTTGAAAAGCAGTACATCCTCACCGAAGAGGTCATCGTCGAAACCAGATACCGCACGGAGACTGACACATGGACGGATGCAGACGGCAACACGCACACGGAAACCTACCGCGTCCCGTATGACTACTACATCTGCAACGTGAAGCTCGAAAACTTCAATCTCTCCCATGTCCCGGTCTACATCATGTCTCAGGAACAGCTCTCCATGTATGCGACGTATATGTCGGTGCTGGGCAACCGCGAGGATCTGTTCGGTGACTCTCCCTATGTGGACAAGTACATCACCAATCCTCCCGCCGACTACGATGTCAACCCGGAATACCTGAACGATGAGAAGTTTGCGGCACTGATCACCGAGGCGGAAAAGTATCTCGGCTATCCGTATGTGTGGGGCGGCTCCAATCCCGACACGTCCTTTGACTGCTCCGGCTTCGTCAGCTACGTTCTCACAAACAGCGGACTTGTGAATACCGGGCGGCTCGGCGCACAGGGGCTTTACAACGTCTGTACGCCGGTTTCAAAGGCGAATGCACAGCCCGGTGATCTCATCTTTTTCGTTGGGACGTATGACACCCCCGGTGTGTCTCACGTCGGCATTTACGTCGGTGATGGGGTCATGATCCACTGCGGCGATCCCATTCAGTACACATCCATCAACTCTTCCTATTGGCAGCAGCATTTCTACGCCTTCGGAAGACCCGCCTATTAAAAAGAAAGGAGTTTTGCATGAATCCCAAGTATCAGAAAGTCCTCTCCGACATTGAGAAGGCTGAAAAGAAGAAGTCCGAAATCGAAGGACAGCTCAAGGAGCTGTACGACAAGAAGACAGAGCTGGAAAACCTTGAAATCATCAATACCGTGCGCTCTATGGTGATGGACAAGGATCAGATCATGGCGTTCCTGTCTTCCATGAAGGGCGGCACCAAGCCCGCTGAAAATACGGAGGTAATCGACAATGCGTAAGAAGTTTCGTTTTCTGACCGTCCTTGCGGTCTGCGTCATGGTTCTGTCCTGCTTCTCTGTCACGGCGTTTGCCTACGCCGATGATACCGAGCAGAACCTTCCCGTTACGGAGGCAACACAGCCCGAACAGCAGCCTGAAACCACTCCCGCGCCGGAAAAGCCGATGGGTGAGCCGATTGACGATGAGGGCAACGCCTACACCCGCGACTTGCTATACGACAAGGCAACCAACAAGCAGTTCATCACTGTCCAGACGAAGAACGGCAACACCTTCTTCATTGTCATCGACTACGATGCGCCCATCAACGAGGATGAGGAACAGTATCAGACGTACTTCCTGAACATGGTCGATGAAAGCGATCTGCTTGCGCTGCTGGATGAAGACACTGCGGCTGCTCTGACCACCTGTAACTGCAAGGAAAAGTGCGCTGCCGGTCAGGTCAACACAGACTGCCCGGTCTGCAAGACCAGCATGAGCGAATGCACCGGCACAGCCCCCGTTACACCTGAGCCGGATAAGGATGCGGAAACCGATGCTCCCGCCCCTAAACCCGAAAAGAAATCCAACATCGGCATGATCCTCGTCATCTTCGTTCTTGCCGGTGCTGCGGGTGCAGCTTATTACTACATCAAGTTCGTCAAGGGCAGAAAGCTCAAGGATGAGGATATGGACTTCTTCGACGATGAAGGCTACGAGGAAGAGCCGTACATCAACGAGGATGAAGAGCCGCAGATTGCGGAGGATGCTGAAACGGATGGTGATGAAGATTGATCTTAGTCATTGCTGAAAAGCCCAGCGTTGCCCAGTCCATCGCAAAGGTGTTGGGCGCGACGTCCCGCAAGGACGGCTACATGGAGGGCGGCAATTACATCGTTTCGTGGTGCTTCGGTCATCTGGTGGAGCTGGCAGACGCCAGCTCCTACGATGAGCGGTATGCCAAGTGGCGGTATGACGATCTGCCCATTGTTCCGGAAAGCTGGATGTTTGAGGTCACGAAGGACAAAGCACAGCAGTTCAAGGTGCTGTCCTCTCTCATGAAGGACAGGCGCGTCACCGAGCTGGTCTGCGCAACCGATGCAGGACGCGAGGGTGAGCTGATCTTCCGGCTGGTCTATGACAAAGCCGGATGCACCAAGCCTTTCAAGCGTCTGTGGATCAGCTCGTTGGAGGATTCCGCCATCCGCGAAGGCTTTAATCATCTCCGGGACGGCAAGGAATATGACCGCCTCTATGAAGCGGCACTCAGCCGCTCGAAGGCAGACTGGATTGTCGGCATCAACGGCACCCGCCTGTTCACCACGCTTTATCACAAGAAGCTGGTGGTCGGGCGCGTCCAGACGCCGACCCTTGCAATGCTGGTGGAGCGTGACGGGAAAATCTCCACGTTCCAGAAGGAGAAGTATTTCAACGTCCACGTCGGCAAGGGCGATCTGACTGCCGATCTGGAAAAGGTCAAAACCGAAGAGGAAGCAAAAAAGATTGCGTCGGCTTGCGAGAAAAAGCAAGCCGTCGTTTCTTCTCTCAGGCAGGAAACGAAGACGGTCAATCCTCCGAAGCTCTACGATCTGACCACCTTGCAGCGCGAGGCAAACCGATACTACGGCTTCACTGCCCAGCAGACGCTCGATCTCGTCCAGACGCTTTACGAAAAGAAGCTCCTGACCTATCCGCGCACAGACAGTCAGTTCATCACAGACGATATGGAGGACACTGCCCGTCAGGTCATTTCCATCGTCTGCCGTCAGCTTCCGCTTTTCTCCGGCGTTTCGGTCACTCCGGACATTGCCCGCGTAACCGACAACAGCAAGGTCACAGATCACCACGCCATTCTTCCGACCGTCCAGCTTGAAAAGCAGGATGTTTCCGCTCTCCCTCAGTCGGAACAGAAAATCCTCAATCTTGTCGGGATGCGCCTTCTGTGTGCAACCGGCGAGAAGCACACCTACGCGGAAACGCAGATCACGCTCTCCTGCGAGGGCTACGAGTTCAAAACCAAGGGGAAGACCGTCGTTCAAAACGGATGGAAAGCCATCGAAGAGCTGTTCAAGGCTTCCCTCAAGACGAAGGAAAAGGACGATCCCATGAAGTCCCTGCCCGAAGTCCATGAGGGTGATGTTCTGGATGGTGTGTCCGCCAGCGTTACGGAACACTTTACGACGCCTCCGAAGCAATACACGGAAGACACGCTCCTGTCTGCAATGGAGACTGCCGGAAACGATCAGTTTGACGATGACACCGAGAAGAAAGGTCTCGGAACACCTGCGACCCGTGCCGGTATCATTGAAAAGCTGGTGAAATCCGGCTTTGCAGAGCGCAAAGGCAAATCCCTCATTCCCACGAAGGACGGCTGCAACCTTGTCTGTGTTCTGCCGGAACAGATCACCTCTCCCGCAATGACTGCGGAATGGGAAAACACGCTCATGGAGATCGAACGCGGCAATGCGGATGCAGACGCCTTCCTCAGCGGCATTGTCCAGATGACCGGGGATCTCGTGAAAGCCTACCCGTTCCTCTCCGATGCCGAAGCCCAGCGTTTCGGCACGGGCAAGGAGGAAATCGGCAAATGTCCCCGCTGCGGCTCTCCGGTCTATGTCGGCAAGGGCAACTTCTACTGCTCAAACAGGGAATGCTCCTTCTGCCTGTGGGAAGACAATAAGTTCTTTTCCAGTAAGAAAAAGAAGCTGACCAAGAAGATTGCAAAGGAGCTGCTGGACAAGGGCTGGTGCCGAGTGACCGGGCTTTACACGCCGAAGAAGCCTCAGCTCTATGATGCGGTGATCCGTCTGGATGACAGCGGCGGCAAATACGTCAGCTTCAAGATGGAGTTTGACCGATGACTCGCTCGAAGTATGTTGCCTCTTGCAGCGGAGGCAAAGACAGCGTAGCGACGCTCCTGCTGGCTGCACAGCACAATGAGCCGCTGGACGAGGCGGTTTTCAGCGAGGTCATGTTTGATAAGGACACAAGCGGCGAAATCCCTGAACACAGGGACTTCATTTATGACCGGCTCAAGCCCTTCTGCGAAAAGGAGCTGGGCGTCAAGTTCACCATTCTCCATGCAGACAAGACCTACGATGAGGTGTTCCATCATGTCATCACCCGCGGACCGCACAAGGGCGAGGTTCGCGGCTTTGCATGGGCTGGTATGTGTGCAGTCAATCGTGACTGCAAAATCCCGCCAGTCCGCAAGTACAATGCCGCACTCTCGCCGGACACTGTGAGCTATGTCGGCATCGCGGAGGATGAGCCAAAACGCCTTGCTCGTCTGGATGGAATAACGAAGGTCAGTCTGCTTGCCAAATACGGTATGACCGAGGCGGACGCCTACAAGCTCTGTCAGGAACACGGGCTGCTTTCCCCAATCTACGCTCACTGCCGAAGAAACGGCTGCTGGTTCTGTCCCAACGCCAGTGACTCGGAGCTGCTGCACATGGTCACAAAGCACCCGGATATGTTTGACCGGCTGATTGAATGGGAGAACGAGGATAACATCTTCCATCGTCGGATGACGCGCAGAGAAACCCCATCTGAGGTAAAGGCTCGTTTACTGAGCAAATCCCAGACGGGGTTTTCTTCGCCCAAAAGCAAATAAGAAATGGAGGTTTGAGATGGCTGAAAACAAAAATGCACAGCAAGTCCGCGAAATCACGGACAAGCTGGAACAGGGCATCAAGGAGCTTTTTGAATCCGAGCGGTTCAAGGAATATCTCCGCACGATGTCCAAGTTCTACAACTATTCCTTCAACAACACGCTGCTCATTGCGATGCAGAAGCCGGAGGCAACCTATGTTGCCGGTTATACCTCGTGGCAGCGCAACTTTGACCGTCAGGTCATGAAGGGCGAAAAGGGCATCAAGATTCTTGCACCCGCGCCGTACAAGGCGCAGGAAGAGCGTGAGAAGATTGATCCTTTGACGCAAAAACCGGTAATCGGCGCAGATGGGAAGGCTGTCACGGAAACGGTTGAGGTCCTGCGTCCTGCCTTCAAGGTGGTAAGTGTCTTTGATGTTTCCCAGACGGACGGCAAGGAGCTTCCGGACATTATCGTCGATGAGCTGAAAGGCACCGTCGAAAACTACGAGGCGTTCTTCGACGCGCTCAGGCAGGAATCTCCCGTCCCTATTTCCTTTGAGGACATTCCGGGCGGTGCAAAGGGATTCTTCTCGCCGGTTGAAAGCCGCATTGCCATTCAGGAGGGCATGAGCGAAATCCAGACGGTCAAAACCGCCATTCACGAGATCGCCCACGCAAAGCTCCACGCCGTCAAGCCGGATGAGAAAACCGCCCTCGAAGACAAGAAGGATCGGCACACCAAGGAGGTTGAGGCAGAAAGCGTAGCCTACACCGTCTGCCAGCGCTACGGCATTGAAACCTCGGACTACTCCTTCGGTTACATCGCCGGTTGGTCATCCGGCAAGGAAACCAAGGAACTGAAAAGCTCTCTGGACACCATCCGCAAGACGGCGGCTGAGATGATCGAGGGCATTGACGCCAAGCTCAAGGTGCTGCTGGCAGAGAAAGCACAGTCCGCAGAGATGGAAGTCGAAGCTCCCGTAAAGGAAGCTGTTCCGGAGGAAAAGCCGGAAGTCCCCATTTACCGCGAGACGGCGAATTATGCCTATGAAGCCGGTGAGCTGGAGTCATATCGTGCTTCTCTCGCTGCAAACGTGGAATGCCGCCGTGCGATTGAGGCGGCAATCAGTTCTAACTACGGAGACAACCGGCTGGATGCGGATGCTGCCGTGAAAAGCGTCCTTGAGCAGTTCTCTCCGGAGCGCGTCCGGTATGTCCTCGCAAACACCATTCAGCAGAAAGACTTTGACGGGCGCATTCCCCAGCCCCTCAAGGAATGGGCGAAGAACGTTGAGGTCTGCCCGGAGAATGCCTCTCGCTTCCTTGTGGATAAACCCAATCCCGGACTGACGGCACTTTTCGTGGATGCGTTCCGTCAGCAGACCGAACCTCAGAAGGAAGTCACTTCTGAGAAAACAGAGGAAAGAGACCCGGAGGTCGTTGCATGGGAGAACGATGAGATTACCTCTATTGAGGTAAAAACCGTGGAGGTCAAGTCTCCCTTTGCGCCCTTGCCGGAGGAAGCAGCGAAAGCGCCCAAGGCACACCGCCTGACTGCCGAAGAGAAGGAGATCAAAGCCGCCGTCATGGACACGCTCAAGGGGCAGATCGCCTATAACAATGACGGTATGCGGGCGTCCTACCGCGCCTCCAACCACTCCTTCAATCTGCTGGCACGAAGCGGCGTCAAAATTGAGGGCAACACGGTCTCGCAGAACGGTGAACCGCTGTTCAAAATCCATCGCCGTCATGCAGCGCGGAAAACGCAGGGCTGCTATCGTGAGTTGATGCCGACGCTGGAATACATCAAGCAGGAGCAGAAGCAGGAAAAGCCCTCCATCCGCGATCAGCTCAAAGCTGCCGCAAAACAGCAGCCGGAGAAGAAATCCCCGGTCAAATTCAAAACGCACGACATGGAGTTGTGAGAAAGGAGACGCATGAAGAAATACACAGACGTTGACATCGTTGCGGAGCTGCAGAAGCTCGTGGACAGTCATGTAGACAGCTACAAGGAAGACTTCGACATCGACAAGCGTATCATCCGCCGCGCTGCCGAAAGCCGGAATCCCGAAGACAAAACGCTGATGTGGTTCTGCCGTCCGCATGGAACGCACTGCCTCAATGAAAATCAGGTCTTTATTCAGGGAACGCGGGATCACAACACCTTCCGTTTTTACGCGGAACAGACCTACGACGAGTGCGTTGCCCGCGTCATTGTCCCGAAAGCTGTTAAGCGCGGCAAGGTCTTCGGAGATGTCTTTGAGGTCAATTACCGGGAACAGGCGGCAAATGTAGCGCAGAACTCGGTTGCGCCGGATCATGACCGGCTGACCTTTGCGGATGGCTTTGTGCTGGAAGCCCCCTGCCGCAGCAGCTTCGATGAGGCAATGGCTTTGGTTAGTGAGCATGGCGGCGTACAAGCCCACCGGACGCTCCCGAAGGATGCTGAGGCGCTGGCGGAAGTGTTGACCAAGCAGAAAAGCCGCCGTGACAGACTGCCGGAGGCAGAAAGGACAGAGGCGCTTACCCCTCTGCCCGTTGCAGAACTCCGCAAGTACGAGGCGGTCAAAAAGGCTCACCCCGACGCGCTGGTCTGCTTTGCCCAGAACGGCTATTTTGAGCTTTACGGCAAGGATGCAGAGAAAGCCGCGCCGCTTCTCGGCACAAAACTCCTTGAAAAGAAGGTGCGCGGCAAGCCTTCCGTGCCGGTGACCGGCTTCCGTGAAGCCGCGTGGGTAGCCGGTTCTCATAAGCTCTGGAAGTCCGGCGTGGATGTCTTTCTCAGTAAGGACGGCGAGACCTTCAAGGAACTCAAAGCCGCAGATTACATTCCTGTCGGCG
>ENA-OZGV01000416-OZGV01000416.1-human-gut-metagenome-genome-assembly--contig:-NODE-416-length-23651-cov-8.683463_pt1 | contig 23651 bp, 17 predicted proteins | sample MGYA00245120_ERZ653665 | MGnify/ENA primary metagenome ERZ653665 (study PRJEB26926, sample SAMN06165250) | human gut metagenome | biome: ENVO:00009003; feature: ENVO:2100002; material: ENVO:00002003... | reverse complement strand
CGAGATAGGAGTCCGTCTCGTGGGCTCGGAGATGTGTATAAGAGACAGAATGAATAGTTAGTTAAAAATATGCATTTAAACTGGTGGTATAGAGAAACGCAATACCTTTTTAAAAAGCATCTTACATTGCTATTGGCAATGAAATCATAGTAGCTAGAAAATGAATTCCGCAGCAAACCAAAAAAATGAACAAGTTCTAATACGTTGTCCGCTATTAAATATTTAGTAAGCGTGCTGTGTTGGAGAGGTTCTTTTTTTTGCGCTGCAGGAGAAAGAGGAGTGCGCCTTTCCCGTTTTTTTGAACTAAGCACAAATATCCATCGTTTACCTAGGTAGACCAATAAAAGTAGCAAGTTAGCAAATGCTAAAAGACGAATTGCTTGAAGGTTTATTGATAGGAGCGGCGGTTAGCTTGAACAGTGTGGGTCGTTCAAGTTGCTTAGAAAGCTTGGACAGTTTGGGTAGTTTGAGCCAGCTAAGTAGTCACATTTTATGTGCTGCTTCGCCAATTCCCCTAAACGAAGCTTAGTTTTCATAATTTGAACTACGGGAAAAACGCAAAGGAAATCGATTCGTATAGAAAGGAAGGGATACGCATGGCTTCAACACAGGCGAATAAGTCATTCCACGGTATCGCTGCACGTCTTGACCGTATGCCTATTTCCGGCTTCCACATGAAGATTATGTGGCTGTTGGCTGGTATTACGTTCTGCGACTCCGTTGACATGTCTATCGGTGGCCCTATCGGTGCTGTTCTTCAGGACGAGGGCTTCATGACGCTTGAGCAATTTGCGTTCTTTAATTCTGTAACCATGATTGGCTACCTTGTTGGTGGTCTTGTGTCTGGTTGGGTATCTGACGGTTTTGGTCGTAAGAAGGCTGTTATTGTATGCGGCGGTATCTTTACTATCGCATGTTTCGTAGCAGCAACTTCTCCAAACGCAGACTTCCTGACTGCATGCCGCTTCTTCATGGGCATTGGTCTTGGTGCTGCATTCCCAGCTGGTTACTCAGCGCTGACCGAATATACGCCACCTCACAAGCGTGGTAAGTATCAGTCCTATGTTGGTTTGATCGCTAACTGTGGTACTCTCTTTGGTTCTGTAATGAACCTCATCATCCTGCCTATGGCTGGTTGGCGTGAAGTATTCGTATTCTGCGGTGTTCTTGGTGCTGTTTGCGTAATTCTTGTTCTCACTTGCATGGATGAATCTCCTCGTTGGTTGGCACTCAATGGTCGCAACGACCAGGCAGACGCTATTGTTTCTAAACTTGAAGCAAAAGCAGCTGCTAGCGGTAAGCCAGTAGAAGAAGTAACTGACGAAGAAATTCAGCGTCGTGAGCAGGAACAGGAAATTAAACAGCTGCCTTGGAGCTTCTTGTTTAAGAAGAAGATGATCACCCGTACTTTGACGGCAATGCTTCTCTGTTTCACTATGAATGTAATCGTTTATACGGTTATTACTTGGACTCCTACTATCCTTCGTGCTAACGGTTTTGACACCAGCTTGGCAACCTTGACTACGGTTGTTATGCAGATGGGTATTCCTATCGGTGTTGGTTTGTTGACTTTCTATGTTGAGAAGGTAAATCGTAAGGTTATCCTTATTGGTTCTTACATTATGGTAGCTATCCTTGGTCCTGTATGGGCAATGCTTCCTACTGATAACGTTGCTCTTATCATGGGCTTTGGTTTGCTGGTTTGTGTATTTACGTTTACCAATTCCGTTACCACTTCTGCTATTTATCTGTCCGAGCCTTTCCCAACAGCTTGCCGTATCCGCGGTGCAGGTGTTGCAAATGCATTCGGTCGTCTGGGTGGTATCTTCAGCCCAATGTGGATTGCATTCTTCGTAGCATCTCCAATTGGTACTATTGGTGCTTACTTAGTAAACTCCTGCCTCATTATCGTTACTGCAATTTGGCTGGCAATCTTTGGTGTTGAAACTCGCGGTCGTACGCTTGAAGAAATCACCAAGGGGTTGGAAGACTAACACTAGTCTTTTTAAGAAACTGCTCTTTCTCAAATGGGGTCCTGTAATAGGGCCCCATTTTTTTTAGAACAATATAAAAATTAAAATGAAAGAAGAAAAAACAAGAGAAAAGAGGGAAGAATGAACAATCAAGCAGCTACTTTAAAAGAACTGTTAGGCGATATTGTTCAAATAGGTATCGTTATTGAAGATATGGAAAAAGCAAAAGAAGGAATGAAGACAATTTTTGGTCTAACTCCTGATGCTGAGAGCGATAATGTCTACAAGCAAACTTGGTATAGAGGGGAAATAATAGATGCACCCGTAAAAGCTGCTTTTTACAATCAATTTAACGTGCAGCTAGAGTTTCTCCAACCTATAGGTGACACAGATACGATTTGGCATGATTATCTTGAGGAAGGTTTCAAGGGTCGCGGTCATGCTTTGCATCATATTAGGTTTGATGTAACTAATAATGACGAAGTAACTGAAAAACTTGCTGCTTTAGGAATCGAAAAATACATGGAGGGTAAGTCTCTTGTTGATCCTAGGGCTACGTTTACCTATTACGATTCCGTTGAAACTGTTGGTTTTATTATCGAAGCAGTAACGAAGGTTGAATAAAGCTGAAGATATTTTCGATTACTACTAGTGGGTATTAAAACGTGCAATGAGCCTGAGTATTTTGCTCGGGCTTTATTTATTAGAATTATCGTTTGAACTGGGAACATATCAAAACATAATCGTATATCCGGTAAACTCCCCTATGACTATTGGAGATAATAAACAATCACCTAGATAATTGACTTAACGAAAGAACTCTAGGGGGGATTTACCGTGGACAAAATTAGAATGGCAGTTCTTGGATTAAATCAGGGATCTAAGATTGCACGTGATGCAAAAGCTAATCCAGAAATTGATCTTGTTGCTGTGGCGGGATTTGGTGATCATGATACTCAAGTAGCAAATGAACTTGATGTACCAATTTATAATGATTATACCCTTCTGTTAAAGCAGGTAAAATTGGACGCAGTTGCAATTGCTCTGCCAAACACCCTACATGTGGAATCAGTAAAACTTTCTTTGGATGCTGGTATCAAAAACATTCTTCTTGAAAAGCCCATCGCAAACACCGTAGAAGATGGACAACGTATCATTGACATGTGTAAAGAGGCCAATGCAGTTTTGTTGGTTGGCCATCATCGTAGATCGTCAAGTAAGTATCAGCTTTTGCGTAAAGTAATCGATTCTGGTTACATTGGAAAAATCGTTGGTGTTCAATCAAATTACGCAATTGCTAAGCCTCATTCTTACTATGATGTTGAATGGCACACAAAAAAGGGCGGCGGTCCACTTTTAATCAATGCAATTCATGATTTTGATGACCTGAACTTTGTTACAGGTATGACTCCTGCAAAGGTATATGCAGCGGCTCGTAATACAATTCGCGGTAATGAGGTTGAAGATTCTGTATCCGCGGTTGTGGAATACAAGGAAGGTGTTACCTGCAGTTATTTTGTTAGTGATGGTACGCCAGGTCCTTGGAATTATGATTTAGCTGCTGAAGAGAATACCTTCTTTACTATGTGTCCAGGCGAAAACAGTTTAAGAGTTTTTGGAACCAAGGGTTCTTTTGGCTTTCCAAATATGGATCTTTATTATTACGACGAAGATGCCTATGGATGGACATCACCTCTTCATCATAAACACTTCGATGTTGAAAAAAATGATCCAATGACTGCTGAATTAGAACACTTCATCGACCTTTGTAAGGGGCGTGAGACAGTGCCAAGGTGTTCAGGAGAAGATGGTTTGGCAACTCTAAAGGTTATTAACGCGATTTTGGAGTCTGCCGAAACAGGTAATCCCGTTGAATTGTAAGCGGATTAAGTCGATTGTGATTTGACTGATAGGTTTTTTCAGATCGAAGGTACCCGACTGACATTCATTTCAGACTGAAAGCAATTCGACTAAATAACAAGTATTTCAAAATAAATAGTAGGTTTGTAAAATATGTGCGGAAGGAATACCAATGAGCGATATGCCAAAAATTTCAGGAACTACTAAACTTGTAGGGCTTTTGGGTTCACCAGTAACTCAATCTATGTCACCAGCAATGCATACAGCTTCATTTGCAAAAATGGGAATAGATGCGGTGTATCTAGGATTTGATGTACAGCCTGAACAACTTGAATCTGTTGTTAAAGGATTTGCAGAAGCGGGCGTGACAGGCTACAACGTTACTATGCCATGTAAAACGAAGGTTTTGCCATATCTCGATGAACTTACTCCTGTAGCGGAACTTATGGGTGCGGTTAACACGGTAGTTATCAAGGATGGAAAGTCTATTGGTGATAACACTGATGGCGCAGGTTTTGTCCGTAATATGAAATTACATGGTTTTGAGCCTGAAGGAAAAGTGATTACTGTTGCTGGTGCTGGCGGTGCGGGATCTGCGGTATTTACGCAGCTGGCCTTAGATGGTGTTGTTGCTATCAACATCTTTAATAGACATGATGATTTTTGGGATGTTACTCAAAAAAAGATAATGGAGCTTTCTTCTAAAACGGGTGTTCCTATGGTTTTGGGTGATCTTGACGACAAAGAACTTCTTGCTCGTGCTATTAAGAATTCCGATTTGTTTGTTAATGCTACGCGTGTTGGTATGGCTCCAATAGAAGATGAATGTGTCATAGATGAAGATATGCTTCATGAAGGATTGTTCGTTGCTGATACCGTATATGAGCCGCGCGAAACAAAACTTATTCGTATGGCAAAGGAACACAACTTGCAAACTGCACCAGGATTAGGAATGTTGCTTCAACAAGCTGCATTAGGTGAAAAGATATGGTTCGATGTTGATATGCCTACAGACTACATTGAAGAAGAATTCTTTTAGGGCGGTACTTCCCTAAATAACTAAGGGATGTAGATCACTGAAAGGTACCAAAGATTTAAGATTATCTTTTTGTTAAAACGATTTCTCTATAACGTTAGAAAGAAAAATAAGTTGAGCCATACCAATTTCTCAGATAGTAAGGTGAGATAATTGGTATGGCATTATTATTGTGAAGCGAATTAGCAGATGGGCTAGTAGTTGTATTTCAAGGGGAATCTTTAATGAGGGTTGAGTATCTTCGATATTTTAATCACCTTGCAAAAGTAAAAAACTATACCAAGGCAGCTAAGGATTTGTATATTGCACAACCTACGCTTTCGGTTGCTATTAAACGCATGGAAAACGAACTGGGATTGCAGCTTTTTGTGCGTGGCGAAGGTGTTACAAAAGTTGAATTAACGCCTGAAGGGGAAGTTCTTCAGGAATATGTTGAGCAAATGATTAACAGTTTTGACACTGGTTTAAGAATTGCGCATGAGATGCAAGGGGAAGCAAATTCCGAAATAAGGGTAGGAACAATATATGCAATGCAGGGAAAATTTTGGTCTCAGGCAATGCAAGATTTTTCTCAGTCGCAAAGAGTGGTTCCTAATATCGTAATCGAACAAGCTTATTCGGCTGCGTTGGTTTCACGTTTGAAAAAAGGTGAATTGGATGTGATTTTTGCGACTAAAACAGAAGATTCCGATGAGCTGAATCATATTTTAGTTTGGTCTCAGCCACTAGTTCTTGGGGTTCATAAAGACAATCCGTTAGCAAAAAGGAAGTCAATAACAGTAAAAGAGTTAATGAAATATGAGATCCTCACGTATTCGAAGGAATCTCCTGCCAATAAATCATTAGAAGCAAATTTGTTAGTTGATGAAATGAATTTACGTCGTGAATATGATGATGAAATAACACTGAGTGCAATGGTGTCTTCAAATAAAAAGAAGATGGCTCTGTTTTGCTATTCGTTTTTGGTAAATGCTTTCGAAGATGTAGTTTGTCTAACTATCAAGGATGTTCCAATTGACTTTCACAAAGTATATTTAATCAGTCGGAGGGAAACTCATCCAAAGGTGGTGGATCAGTTTATCTCCTTTATGAGCGGGTATCGTTTTCCGAATCCCTTATCCGAAGGTTCAATTAGGACTTTTTCTAAGAATTAAGCGCAGGATAAGTTAAATACAGACAAGTTAATATTTAGCAAACTTAAAATAGAACAGATTTCATTTTTCAATCAATTATCTGCGGAGTGTTATTCTAATTAGGGGACATGAGATAATCATTATTAATGTATGTAAATCAATGTAAGGATTTGTAGGTAATATCGGGAATACAATATGCTAAAAACAGGAGTTTTTTCTGTTTCTGGTTGAGTATGTGTGGGTTTGCTTTGTAGGGGGGCTCTGGTCAAATCCATTAGTTCAAGTAGCTGTTTTGAGTTAGTTACTTCGGGGGAGGAACCAAAATGAGACTTGACTATCTGCGCTATTTTAACCACCTAGCCAAGGTTCTTAATTTTACGAAAGCAGCAGAAGATTTATTCGTTGCTCAGCCAACGCTTTCAGTTGCTATTAAACGCATGGAGCAAGAGCTAGGGGTTAAGTTATTCAAACGAGGAAAGGGAAGTTCGCGTATTGAATTGACAGAATCGGGCGAGGCATATTATGAATATGTTTCGTTAGCGTTGAATAATCTAGATACTGGACTGCGCGTCGCGCGTGAGATTCAGGGTGAAGCTAATTCGCTTGTTCGGGTTGGAACCGTGTACTCCATGCAAGGAATGACTTGGTCGCAGGCTATGCAAGCGTTTTTGGCGGACAAAACCAATCCTCCTAAAATTTCAATCGAACAAGCGTATTCTCCTGAGCTTATTTCTCGATTACGTAAAGGCGAATTGGATGTAGTATTTGCTGCTCGTATGGACGATCTTGATGATTTAAATTATGTGTTTGTATGGTCGCAACCACTCGTGCTAGGTATGCATAAAAATAATCCAATGGCAAAACGAAAAGTTATTACTTTGGATGATCTGAAAAAACATGAGATTATGACCTATCCAAAGGAATCTCCTGTAAAACGCATTGCTGCCGAGCTCCCTGTTGACGAAATGAATCTGGTTCGTGAATATGACGATGAAATTACAATGAGTACTATTATTTCTTCCGATGAACATAAGATGGCTTTGTTTTGCCATTCGTTCTTAGTTAATGCCTTTGAAGATGTGGTTTGTCGTCGTGTTCAGGGGTTATCAGAAGATTTTCATAAGGTGTATTTAGTGAGCCGCAAAGAAACTCATCCGAAAGTAGTTGATGATTATATCTCGTTTATGAGCTCGTACCGTTTTCCTAACATTATGGAATCGGGACATATCTCCTAGTGATATTAGTATCGAATGGTATGTTCATTTCAACGGGGTCTACTATGCTAGGTCCCCGTTATTTTTTTGGTTGCATTAGATTGATAAACTATTTAAAATGCCTGTTCATATACTTTATAGATTTTTGCAATAAAGAAAATAAAAAAAGCTATTCGCGCATATTAATAATAAAAGTTCACAATAAGTCATTGGAAGTTATAACTGTATTGCAAATAGTAATGGGTGGACTAGGCATGCAGTATTTCTGGGGAAAACTTCATAGTTCGGCATGTTTAACATTTTGCTGAGTCGTTTGTGTTTATTTCACTGCGCTTTGAAGTTTTAATTCTTCCAAAGGGAATCGAGTTCAAAAACTGAAGAGGGAACAGGTTCTTTTGTACTGGGGCAAAAGAATAAGGCTGTTTTGCGGCAGGATGTAATTCAGCGTGGTTTAGATTGCTTTCTTATCATGCTGGGTTATTCTGCATGCAAAATTCGTATGTGAAACGAAAGGAAGGCGATAAATCGCATGGCTTCATCCGATGCGTATAAGTCGTTCCACGGTATCGCAGCACGTCTTGACCGTATGCCTATTTCTGGTTTCCACATGAAGATCATGTGGCTGTTGGCTGGTATTACGTTCTGCGATTCCGTTGACATGGCTGTCGGTGGTCCTATCGGTGCTGTTCTTCAGACCGAAGGCTTCATGACGCTTGAACAATTTGCATTTTTTAATTCAATTACCATGGTTGGTTACCTTGTAGGTGGCTTACTATCTGGTGCAGTATCTGACGGTTTTGGTCGTAAACGTGCTGTTGTTGTTTGCGGGTCCGTTTTTACCGTGTTCTGTTTTGTTGCATCCGTCTCGCCTGATGCAAATTTCCTGACTGGTTGCCGTTTCTTTATGGGATTAGGCCTTGGTGCTGCTTTCCCAGCTGGCTACTCAGCGCTGACTGAATATACACCACCCCAAAAGCGTGGTAAGTATCAGTCCTACATGGGCCTGATTGCTAACTGCGGTACTCTGTTTGCTTCCGTTATGAATCTTGTCATTTTGCCAATTGCTGGCTGGCGTGAAGTGTTTGTATTCTGTGGTGTTCTTGGTGCGATTGTAGTAATTCTTGTTCTCACTTGCATGGATGAATCTCCTCGTTGGTTAGCAATGATGGGACGCAACGATCAGGCAGATACAATCGTTTCCAAGTTGGAGGCAAAGGTTGCTGCTGGTGGTAAGGAAGTTCCAGAGGTTCCTGCAGAGGAAATTGCTCGTCGTGCTGCTGAACAGGAAGTAAAGCAGCTGCCATGGAGCTTCTTGTTTAAAAAGAAAATGATCACCCGTACTTTGACAGCAATGTTCCTCTGCTTCGTAATGAATGTCTTGGTTTATACCATCATTACTTGGACTCCTACTATCCTGGTTGCAAAAGGCTTCGATACGAGCATGTCTACCTTGATGACTGTTGTTATGCAGCTTGGTATCCCGGTTGGTGTTGGTGCTTTGACCTTCTACGTTGAGAAGGTAAATCGTAAGACCATTCTTATTGGTTCTTATGTTGCTGTTGCAATTCTTGGTCCTATTTGGTCCTTGCTTCCTACTGACAACACTGCTCTTATCATGGGCTTTGGCTTCTTGGTTTGTGTATTTACGTTTACCAACTCCGTTACCACAGCAGCAATTTATTTATCCGAGCCTTTCCCAACAGCTTGTCGTATTCGTGGCGCAGGTATTGCAAATGCGTTTGGTCGTGTTGCGGGTATCGTAAGCCCAATGTGGATTGCGTTCTTTGTAGCAAGCCCAATTGGAACTATGGGTGCTTATCTTATTAACTCGGCACTTGCGATCATTATGTCTATTTGGTTGGCAATATTTGGCGTTGAAACTCGTGGCCGTACCCTAGAAGACATTACTAAGGGCTTGCTTGACGAGGACGAAGAAAAGTAAAACAAGTATACGAAGTAGCTTTCTTTGAAGTGCTGAGCAAAATAGATCGGCAATTTCGTTCAATTGAAATCTATTTCGTGTTCCACCCAAAGCCTAGCTTGTAGGTAAAAGCCTCGCACGTGATGAACGTGCGGGGCTTTATTTGTTGTTTTGAACAAAAATGGTGCCAGGTTTGTAAGCGCAAAGGACTAAGAATTAGATGTGGTAGTTTAAAAACATAAAAGTGTATCAAGTGGTAGTAATGGCCACATGCAACTCCACTAGAAAGTATCCAAGTTGGAAACATGTTTTCCATATAATTAAAAAAAACAAAAAAAAGAGGAGAGGTGGAGGAATGAATAGCAAAAATGACAATCCTGTGAAGGGTACGGGGATTACTGGGCATACACACATGGTTGCTATGATAGGCAGCCCTGTAGAGCATTCGGCATCGCCCGCTACTCATTCACTTGCATATAAAAAGTTGGGTATTGATGCGGTATTTTTAGTTTTTGATGTTACCGAGCCTGATCTATCAAATGTTATGGGAGCGTTTCGCGCTATGAAAGGATGGGTAAGCACCACGGTAACCATGCCACTTAAACAGGCAGTTATTCCTTATCTAGACGAATTGAGCGATGAAGCTCGTTTGATTGGTAGCGTAAATATGATTACCAAAGAGTCTGATGGTCGTTTGGTTGGTCATAACACTGATGGAAAAGGGTTTATGAATAACCTTGAAAAAAATGGTGTGACTGTTAAAGGCGCAACTATGACGTTAGTTGGTCCTGGTGGTGCAGGGTCTGCTATTTTCGTGCAAGCAGCATTAGATGGTGTTGCTCGGTTAGATGTATTTGCACGCGAAGGTGGCAAGTCTTATAGGCATGCTTTGTTGTTAAAAGAAAATATCGAAAAGGCACTAAAAGACAAGGGAGATGAATCAAAAGATACGACCAACTGCCAAATTACGATTTATTCATTAGAGAATAAAGATCAGCTAAAGCAGTCAATTTCTGAATCCGATATTTTAGCTAATGGAACCAATATAGGTATGGGTGAAGGGAATAACGAAACTCCTGTTGCGCAAGACCTACTAAGACCTGGCATGGTTGTTGCGGATGTAATTTACGCACCAATTGAAACTCAGCTACTAAAGGATGCGAAAGCTCTTGGATGCAAAACTTTTAACGGCCTTGGAATGCTTGATGAGCAAGCTGTTGTAGCAGATAAGATTCGTTTTGGTGTGGAAATTCCCATTAAAGAAATTCGTGCAGAATTAAGCTAAAGTAAAATTGGATACCACGACAGAATGCTGTGGTATCCAATTTATAAGGTTGTTTCTATTTTTTAGCTAATGTAGCAGTAATGGATTTCTTGTTTCGAGTACAAGAGTTCATCCAGAAAAATATTGTTCCAAGAGCCACGCATATAGTAATTTATGCTTGTGGATTTATATGTTTGGCATAACAAATAAGCCCCGCAGTTATTCCACATACGGGGCTTATATTTTATTCTATAGAGGTCTCTTTTACTAAAAGAAACTAGCAATACTAACTATCTTAGGTTTTGACCTGCTCTAAGTTTAATTCTTTATAAGTATTTGTGCTTCTTACTATTTCTTTACTTCAGTACGGGCTACTTTTGCCTTGCGTAAGGTTGGTTTTTCGTCAGAAACTTGCTTCATAAATACCGCAATAAGAATAAGCAAAACAATAGTGATAATACTTGCTGGATCAGGGATGCCAACAGTGGAAAGAAGTAAACCTTCGTAAATAATTCCAACGATGCCTACCAAGCACATTACAACAATTAAGAATGTAGGAGTTTTTTTGTCATAGAGCCAATGAAAACCTTGAATGTTAATAGCAGTACCAAAAATACCTGTGAAAATAAGAAGGACTGCTTCGATGCGCATAAGTGTAGCAACAGAATAACCATTAATCATGTTACCGCCGTACACTACTAAGTCGAAGGTTGAAAAGTCACCTTCGAAACCGCCAAATTGCTGACCTTGAGCATAGGCTAAAATTGCACAACCAGCGCCAGCAACAGCGCAGATGATGGCCCAAACAAAAATAACATTAAGCGTTTGATGAAGACGATTACGGCAAGGAGTCATCGGATAACCGTCGTCACCAATACGGTTGCCTTCCTTGTCATAGTGAATGTAAAGCGGTTTTTTCTCTGGCGTGGGCTCAGGATTGAGAGCCTTAGATTGATCTTTAGAATGGGGACGTAAACGGAACTTCATACCTATCCTTTGAATCTTGATGTTACTACACTGCCTGTAAGCAAATTATCCAGTAGCGGTTCATCTAAAAGCAATTTGTCTACAAGCGACATGTTGGTAGCAAGTTTTATAAAAGCTAAAAGTTTTAGAAGACGAATAGTCCCAGTATAGCGAAATCATCAAGGAAACTCTTCCTGTTTATGCAGGAGCGATATATCTCCATGAATATTACCTCGAAAATTTGGAGGTAATACAATGTCTAATAGGCATCTTAACTAAAACTTTTCATTATCTTACCCATTCCTCCTTGTAATGTGCGCATTTGAGGAGTTGCAATTCGTTGTAGCTTATGTTCTGTTATATTAAAAATCTATTGGACAAGATATAAATTATTCAAATCATAAATCATTATTTTACGTGAAGGCGGCGTATGCTTGCATGATGCGTAGTTTGTGTAAATTTGGCAAGTGATTAGTATCTGCTGAAATAGTCTTATTGTCTGGAAAGTGATTAATTAGAAACGAGTAGTTAATGAAGCTTGTTCACCTGAGATATTTTAAACATCTTGCTTCCGTAATGAGCTACACAAAAGCAGCGAAGGATTTATTCATTGCGCAGCCAACCTTGTCAACTGCCATTAAGCGCATGGAGCAGGAGCTTGGCTTCACCTTGTTTAATCGTTCAGAAGGTGTGGCTTCGCGAATAGAATTAACTACGCAGGGAAAAATCTATCTAGAATACGTGACTCGTGCTTTGGAGACTTACGACGAGGGTATTCGTTTGGCGGAACAATCGGTTGCTATCAGTGAAAATACCATGCGATTAGGCACGGTGTATTCAATGAAAGGCCAATTCTGGTCTCAGGCAGTAAGCACGTTCGTATTGCGTTATGAAAAACGTCCTCTCATTCATATGAAGCAAGCGTATTCAGGCGAGTTGGCGCGTCAACTCAAGGCGGGAAAGATTGATGTTGCATTTGCGGCGCGTACAAAAGAATCGGATGGCCTTAATATGCAACGGGTGTGGCATCAGCCGCTGGTGGTTTGCGTCAATAAGGCTCATCCGTTAGCGAGCAAGCATTCGGTTACTCTGGATGATTTAAAGGGGCATCGTCTGCTTACATATGGTAAGGACTCTTCAGTGACTGGGGGATTGGCTGATTTATTTGCGAATCATGAGGATGAGTTTCAGCTAGTTCGTGGCTTCGATGACGAGATTACCCTTTCTTCATTTGTGTCAACCGATCCGAATAATGTTTCGCTTTTGGTGTATTCGTTTTTGGTTAAATCGTTTGATGATGTAGTGTGTTTACCCATTGAAGGAGTGCCGAAGGACTTCCATAAGGTGTACCTCATGAGTCGTAAGGAACCTCATCCGAAATTAGTTAGCGACTTCATCTCTTTTATGGGTAATTACTCTTTCCCTGAAATAATATTTTAGCTTGGTAAGATTATGTCTAAAAACTCCCTTCGAAAGCTTTAGCTGCCTTGGGAAAAGGCATCAAGCTACGTCGCAAAATACCATGCATTTCAGCAATGGCGATTCCGTAGTTCACAATAGGCACACCTGCTGAACGACAGCTTGCAACACGGTATCGAACTTCTCGGTCGTTAAGCATGCAAGCGCCACAATGAATCACCAGGTCATATCCATCAAGTGAATCGGGGAAGCCGCCACCAGAGGTAAAATCGAATTTTGGTTGTGCGCCTGTAAACGCGCGGATCCAATTAGGGATCTTTACCGTACCGATATCATCGCATTGACGATGGTGGGTGCATCCTTCGGCAATCAATACATGACTGTCATTCGTAAGCGTGCGTAGTTTTGCAGCACCAGCAGCATAGTCTTTTAGATTGCCTTTATAGCGCGCCATAAGGATAGAAAAAGAGGTGAGTTGCAAGTCCGTGGGTGTAAGTTCATTGACTTGTTCAAAAGCTTGGGAGTCAGTTACGACTAATTTTGGCTTTTGTGCGCATGCTTCGAGTGTTGCAGTTAAGTTTTCTGGCTGGCAAGCAAGGCAAATAGCATTGCAGTCAAGGGCATCGCGCATAACCATTTGCTGCGGCAAAATAATACGACCTTTAGGTGCAGAACTGTCGATTGGAATTACTAAAATAATCAAGTCATTTTCATCAAGCAGGTCAGCTACAAGGCGTTTGTTCGATTCGGTTTGTTTTGCGCAAGCGCCAATAAGATTCTTGAGTTCGTAGATACCGCTGCCCGTTTGGGCACTAATGAGAATTTCGTTTTCTGCGAGTGGGCGAGTGACATCCGCAGAAGTGTGCGCTCTCTTCTCGAGTGAGTGAGTACTTTCAGGACTACTTACTAAAAAGTTAGTACGTTCATTTTCGCTCAGGGCATCTGCTTTATTGAATGCGACAACATAAGGAATTTCACGTTGCTTGAACGCCTCAATCAAATCTGCATCGGCAGGCTGGATTCCACATGTGGCATCTACCACCAATACCGCACAATCGCACGTGCGTAAGGCTTTTTTTGCTTTTTCAACACGTTGGGCTCCTAGAGCGCCTTCGTCGTCGATGCCAGGCGTATCAATTATCACTACGGGACCTAGAGGTAAAAGCTCCATTGCTTTTTTTACGGGGTCGGTTGTAGTGCCTTTTGTTGCAGATACGATAGATAAATCTTGATTGGTAATTGCATTAACTACGCTGGATTTACCAGCATTGCGAATGCCGAAAAATCCAATGTGAAGACGTTCGGATGAGGGGGTTGCGTTCAAACTCATGTGAATCTCCTAATGTGGATGGTTGAAGGGATCGGAACGATAGCTTGTTTGTAGATTATTGTGTACTGTTGTGAAATTGCGACGGTACGCTTGTAAATGTGCGTATCGTCGCAAGTGAGCCACCAGTGCCGTGTCCTAGAACCTATAATCGCGACCAGTACCGTTGACGATGTTGCGAATATATTCTTCGGCAAGCTTCTTCGTCTTCGGATTCTGAACCTTGGTTAATTCCTGTTCGATAATGTTCATGCCTTTTGCGCGTGTTTCGTCCGAGGCGTAGTCGGTCAAATACTCCGCCAACGTGATAAGTGCATTTGGATGACAGAAATTTAAAATCTCGCCATTTTTGCAAAATGACATAAACCTATCACCCGTACGACCAGCACGATAGCATGCCGTACAGAAGCTAGGGATGTGTTTATTGTCCAAAAGCCAGCTAATGACTTCATCTAAAGTACGCTGGTCAGAGACATCGAACTGTTCGGTATCGTGAGGACGAACATCGTCGACGTAGCCACCAACTGATGTGCGCGAGCCACCACTAATTTGTGAAATACCATACTGTAACGCATGTTCACGAACCGTCTGGCTCTCACGTGTAGAAATAATCATGCCTGTATAAGGAACTGAAATGCGAATAAGTGCGATTATCTTTTCAAACATTTCATCAGGGATACCATTGTCAAATTCGTCAGGGTTAATATCCATCGCGGGTTTCACACGCGGAACACTGATAGTGTGTGGGCCAACGCCATGTACAGCTTCTAAATGTTCAGCATGCATAAGTAATCCAGCGAATTCGTAACGATAGCCTTCTAAGCCAAACAATACACCCAGGCCAACATCGTCTATGCCGCCTTCCATGGCACGATCCATTGCCTCGGTGTGCCAGTTGTAGTCACTTTTAGGCCCTGTTGGATGCAAATGTTTGTAGCTTTCTTTATGGTATGTTTCTTGAAATAGAATGTACGTGCCAATTTCTGCTTCCTTGAGCATGCGATATTCATCTACTGTTGTGGCGGCAATATTCACATTAACGCGCCTAATAGCACCATTTTTGTGCTTGATGGAATAAATGGTGTGCATGCTTTCCAGAATATATTCGATAGGATTGTGCTTTGGGTCTTCACCGGCTTCAATTGCTAGGCGCTTATGCCCCATATCCTGCAGTGCAATAACTTCTGCGCGAATTTCGTCTTGAGTAAGCTTGCGACGTGGGATTTCGCGGTTCTTTGCATGGTAGGGGCAATACAGACATCCATTTACGCAGTAATTTGACAGATACAGTGGGGCGAACAACACAATGCGGTTACCGTAGTAAGCTTGTTTGATATCGTGAGCTAACTGCCTTATTTCTTCGTTAATTTGCGGATCTTCACAAGCCAGCAAAACAGATGCTTCGCGATGGGTAATGATAGCTCCATGGTCATTTGATGGATGCAAATTGCCGCGTGCTTTGTTTAAAATAGAACGGCACAAATTCAGATCATTTGCATGAGCGTCCGCGTAAGCAAGCGTTTCTAAAATCTCATCATGGTTGATGAATTCATCGGCACATAAAGACTTTGGATTGTAGGGGAAAGACGCCATTTATCTTCCTTTCGGGTCTCCGCGACTGACCACCACATGGTAGCCGATCGCGTTCATATCGGCGTCAAGGAGGCTAAGATGTTCGGCTGCCTCGGTGCCGGTATGAGCTTTATTGTTATATAATTCGTACTTTTTTCGAACGGCAAGCGGCGAAAGATTGGGCATTACCACGTTTGCGCCTGCGAGTATTCCTGACATACGTCCTTCGGGGCGAAGCGAACCAAGTGCCGTTGTTGCGGGAAGCAGTACGGAGGGGCTTATCAAGCGAATAATTGAAAGCAAAAAGCATGCTAGCTCAACGCTGCCTGCGGGTTCTTGACGAAATGGAGTGGCATGATGGGGAATGAAAGGTCCAATACCCACCATTTCAGGTTGAAACGATTCAATGAAGGCTAAGTCGTGTGCTAAATCACGCGCAGTCTGAAATGGGGCACCAACCATAAATCCGCAGCCAACGGCATAGCCAATTTCACGCAAATCCTGCAAACACTGTAAGCGGTGCTGCATGCTCATGGTAGCCGGATGTAACTTGGCGTAGAGCGGCTCACACACGGTTTCATGGCGAAGCAGGTAGCGATCTGCACCAGCATTGAATAATGCTTGGTAGCTTTCGCGGCTGCGTTCACCCAGTGAAAGTGTAATGGCGCAATCAGGGTGAGCGGATTTTAGCGCAGAAAGCAGGCGAACTAAGCGTTCATCGGTGAAGTAAGGATCTTCACCGCCTTGCAAAACAAAGGTGCGAAAACCCAGCGTGTAGCCTTCATCTGCACAATTAAGAATGTCTTGTTCGGTTAGGCGATAGCGCTCGCATTCGGTATTGCTTTTGCGAATGCCGCAGTATAGGCAGTCGTTTTTGCAATAGTTGGATATTTCGATTAGCCCGCGAATATATACGTCGGTGCCGTATAGCTCTTCACGAATTCGGCGAGCTTCTGTGGTCAGGGTATCGGCTAGATGCTGAGCGGTGCTACCGCGAAGGTTTTCTCCTGCGAAAAACGTTATGAGTGCTTCATATTCATCTACTGAAAGATGATGAGTTTGCATGAGCTTGTGTGTAAGCTGCTCGGCAGTTGTGCATGTAGGGCGGGCGGCGGCGCTGCTTGAACTATGCGCAGCAGTATCGCCGTTCGCATCGTGCACGTTGCGAACGCTTGAGCTTACGGTATGTTCACTCATGTTTGTCATACAAATACATAATCTTTCAAGTCGGAGGGAAGTGCGCCTCTCATATAGAATTCCGTGGCTTCGTAGTCTATATGTGCACGGCTCACTATACATACACTGCTTACGCTGAATGTTCGACGAATGACGAATGTGACTTGCAGTGCAGCGTACTGCGCAGCACGCCTCCTACTTTTCTCCCGAAAGTTAAACCGGCGAGATACCCGAAAGGTATCCCACCGGTATTTCTAATACGTAAACGCTTTGTCAATCGTTATAGGTCGGTTACTTTTGTGTGAATTTCGCACCAACGTCATGGATTGTGTACGCTTCGCTATCTAGTACGAATGGGCCGCATTCGCTGTCTAGCTCAAGCGAGCCGCATTTCGTAGTCTAGTGCGAACGAATGAGCCGCTCGCGCATTTAAATATCCCATGCAGCTTGTTCGGTGTGCAGCCATTCTTCGGCTGTTTCGGACAAAGGCTTGCCAATCCAGTCAGCATACAGCTTCTGGATATCAGGGTTTTCATGCGAGAAGCGCAAGGTGTCGTTCGAGTCGAGCCTATTCAAAACGCGAGCACGCTCAGCAGCCTTTTCGGCGTTGAATTCGATAGGCTGTCCGCCGCCACCAACGCAGCCACCAGGACATGCCATGATTTCGACGAAGTCGTATTCGGCTGTGCCTGCCTCAAGCGCATCTAGCAGCTTGGCGGTGTTCTCCAACCCGCTTGCCACCGCAATGCGGATGGTCAGATCAGCAATTTCTAAAGTCTTGTCAGTCCAAGGACGTTCAGGCGTTGCCTCGGTGGTGTCGCACGTTGCAAAGTCGGGATTCTTGCCCGTCAAGATGAACGCTGCGGTACGAAGAGCTGCTTCCATAACGCCGCCCGTGCGACCAAAAATAGTGCCCGCACCAGTGGAAGTACCCAGCGGATTATCGAATTCGATTTCTTCCAAGTTTGCGCAATCCACATTAAACATACGAAGCATGTTGTTGAATTCACGCGTGGTCAAAACCGCATCAACATCAGCGCCGCCTTCGGTGGAAAGCTGAGGTACGTCGCACTCATATTTCTTAGCAACGCATGGCATAACGGATACCACGAACAGGCGCTTCTTGCCCGCTGCCTCCATTGGCTCTTTCAGGGTGTTCTTTACCACTGCGCCCATCATCTGATGAGGCGATTTGCTAGAAGAAAGCTGCTCTACAAACTGAGGGTAGTGCAACTTAGCGAAACGAACCCAGCCAGGGCAGCAAGATGTGAACATCGGACGCTTCTTGCCCGAAGTGAACCACTCAATAAATTCGTTGCCTTCTTCCATGATGGTAAGGTCAGCGGCGAAATCAGTGTCGAATACGCGGTCGAATCCCAGCGCGCGAGCGGCAGCTGCCATTCGGCCTGGGGTTGCATCTTCGTGGGACAAGCCCATTACTTCGCCCCAAGCAGAACGAATTGCAGGAGCAAATTGAACGATGGCCATGGTGTCAGGATCAGCCAGCGCGCTTAGTACTTTATTAATATCGTTGCGCGCGGTAAGAGCACCTGTTGGGCAGTGCGTGATACATTGGCCGCACAGCGCGCAGCCTGCTTCGGTGATGTCCAGTCCATCGCGAACGGTAATTCCGCGGAATGCAGCAGGACCTTTGAAATCCCAAACGCTGCAGTGCTGAACCTTCGCGCATTCAACAACGCAACGGCCGCAACGGATGCACTTGCTCGCATCGCGCTGCAGAGGGAAGGTTTCGTCCCATGCTTCGAATTCGAACACGGGGTCGAAGTCAAGTTCACCAACGTTAAGTTCGGCAGCGGTGCGCTGCAATGCGCAGGTACCCGTGCGCTCGCAGGTGGTGCATTCGCTGCGGTGACCTTCTAAGATGGTGCGCAAGTTTTCGCGACGCGCTTCAACGACGCGGGGAGTGTTGGTACGAATGGTCATGCCTTCGCGTACTGGAGTGTTGCATGCAGCGCTAAGAGCTGCGGCACCTGCGCCAGCCGCGCCCGTGCCTTCGTTTGCCTCAACAACGCAAATGCGACATGAACCAATTTCGTTCAAGTCTTTCATCCAGCACAAAGTGGGAATATGTACTCCAGCAACATGTGCTGCGTCCAGAATAGTGGAGCCTTCTTCGACTTGTACGGGTTTTCCGTCTACTGTTACGTTAAACATATTGGACTCGGCCCCCTTCCATAACGCCGCAGCCGTAGTGATCGCAGCGCAAGCAGCGACCGCATTCTTGCTGGGCTTCTTCTAAGCTCATTTCAACTTCAACAGCGTCGAAGTCATTTTTGCGTTCGCGAGCAGGACGTTCAACAATGTTCACACGTCCGCAAGCCACGCGATTATTAGGCCTTGGGGCAGGGGCGGTTACGCCACAGTCAAGTTCGTGATCAAAGCCCAGGTAGTCATCAATATTGCGAGCAGCAACCTTGCCTGCACCAATTGCCAAAATTACGGTCTTGGGGCCGTTTTGACAGTCGCCGCCAACAAATACGTTTTCTGCGGTGCCGATAGACTGCAGGTATTCATCAGCTTCAAAGTAGGTGCGATCAGCTTCCATGCCGAATTCTTCGAATGGGGCCGATTCGATTGCTTGGCCAACCGCAATAAGCACGATGTCTGCTTCAATGCGAAGCAGAGGCTTGTCAGCCTTTTGAGGCGAAGGACGTCCGCCACGAACAGGGCCAATCATCTGAGGCTGAGTGTACAGCGCGGTGCAGTGGCCGTTTTCTACTTCAATATGGTCAGGTGCTTGCAGGGTGAGCATTTCTACGCCTTCCTGCATAGCGGAATCAATTTCTGCGCGAAGAGCGGTCATGTCGTCGATGCGGCGACGGTAAGCAATCGTTACGCTTTCGGCGCCTGCGCGAACACTGGTGCGAGCGCAGTCCATAGCAACGTTGCCGCCACCGATAACAACAACTTTTTTGCCTGTGAAATCGGGGTATTCGTTGTCACCGATCTTGGTGAGCAATTCAACTGCACTCATAACACCTTCGGCATCGGTGCCGTCCATGCGCAAGCCCTTGCCGCCCTGAGCGCCAATGGCTACATATACGGCGTCGTAGTCGGAAGCGATCTGCTTCATTTCTTCGGTGCCTATGTGGCTTTCGTAATGAACGGTGATGTTGCCCGTGGAAAGAATGGCGCGGATGTCTTCGTCAAGACGTTCGCGAGGGAAGCGGTAGGCAGGAATGCCGTAGCGCATCATGCCACCGAGTTGTTTACGGCCTTCGAACACATGAACTTCGTGGCCCATCAAAGCGCTGAAGTAAGCGCAGGTTAAACCAGATGGACCGCCGCCGATGATAGCAATCTTTTTGCCAGTGGGTTCGGCCGCAGTAGGAGTTGCCACTTTGTCAGCCGCCAGGTTGTCAACAGCGAACTTCTTGATGCCGCGGATATTAATAGGAGCATCAATAAGTGTGCGGCGGCAGCGTGTTTCGCAAGGATGTTCGCATACAAAAGCGCACGCAGTTGGGAAGGGGTTGTCCTTGCGGATCATGTTGATGGCGCCTGCGTAGTCACCTTCGCCAACCATGGCGATGTAAGCAGGAACGTCAACGTGTGCTGGGCACATGGTTTCGCAAGGAACCGTTTGTGTGATGCCTTCCTGGCAGGCGAACTTTGTTACGTGACTTTCGTATTCAGCAGCGAAGGTGTCCATGCCCTGCAGGAACACGTCGGCTGCGTGCCATCCAATAGCGCAGTCGGCCGTATCGCGAATGACGCGTGCTTTTTTGCGCATAGTAGTTAATAAATCGGGGGTGCCTTCAAAAGCGAGTACCGATTCAAGCATTCCTTCAAGTTGGGGAATACCTTCACGGCAGGGAGTGCACTTGCCGCAGGTTTGGCAACCGCTTGCTTGCAACAGAGAAAGCTGCATTGCGACGGGGCACATTCCAGGGGGTGTTGCTTCAATACGGCGAGCGAACTCTTGCATGTAAGCGTTTTGCTTGGCATCGTCACGCGCGACTGGTGCCACGGATAGTTTGCTCATCCATTCCTCCTAACATGTGAACGATATGGCTGCAGCATTATTAATGTAGTTGGGCTCGTGTTGCGCTGCGCGAATTCTCGCTCGCACTTGCTAGTTACATGTGAACTAATAAGCTTGCGCTTGCGGGCGCTAGTCATAAGCCACATGTGAACTAATAAGCTCGTACTACAAATGGGCTCGATGCTACAGTGCTTCGATTGGTAGCTTCTTGCGACAAGGTGATGGCTTCGCCATGTGTCTTGTCGCGAAGAAAGCTTGCTTTTTATTGTATAAAAAGCTTTCCGTGCTAGGCAGATTGATAAATCCAATCTAGCAGGGAATTCATTGTTAAAAGACGACCGGTTCGCCTTAACGCCTTGTCGGGCTAACGGTAGTAAATATCAGGTGAACGGTAATCGACACTCAAATGGTTTTCCAAACAGTTTTATTAAAGGATGCTTCAGGATTCCTTCAGGATTCCAGCGCGCAAAAAATTTGCCTTTTACTTTGTACCGATATGTATAGGTGAGGTTGTTTTGAATTTATGGTCAGGGCTGCCAAATACGCAGGTGGGGTTGTCTGATGCGCCTAGGTTTAGTGCTAAATATAGTGCGTTGGTGTATTTGGAATCGAATTTTGAGCTCATCGTGTCAAATATGGTGAGTTGGGGGCATCTTGGAACGTTCTAAACTTGAACTGCTCGACACGCTTTGTAACTATCCAGGAATTTGAGGTAACAAATACTTTTTTGTTTACCCAAAAGCTCCGATAGCGCTTTGGATACTTGCCCCCAAATCGCATTATTTGGCGCGAAAGGCCGAAAACCCCACTTTAAATGCCCCCAAATGGGGTTATTTGGCATAACAAGAAAACCTCCGCTATTAAATGCTTAGGGTTGTTTAATGCAATACTGTTCATCTTGCCGACCAATGGCCAACGGCGCGAATTTGGGGGTAATCGGTGGTCAAAAATACTGGTTTATCCCAAAATGTTTGCAATATTTTATGTTCTGTTCAAAAAAGCTAGTATTTTTCTCATAAAAATAGACAAACATCAAGTAATGACCATCCCAACATACTTTTGTGGTCGTCATACTAGAAAGGTGATGTAATTAGCCCGACTGCACCAAAAGTAACCGAAACCGCTTTTGTTTAGCGTGTTTTCGCGGCACCAGCACTTTAGCTGCACATTTGCATTTAGTGTAAAGTGTTTGTACGGTATCGCATCTATTAAATATGAAGCAGTTCGTTACAGCGCAGAGCGGGTTCCATCGTTAAAAACAATGGAAGGAGAAAGTCTGTATGTCCACTACAGATAAACTCAATGGCTTTGGTCCTCTTGCGGGTGTTAAAGTCGTAGAGCTTTGCGAATGGGTAGCAGCTCCTGCTGCTGTACGCTGCCTTTCCGAAATGGGTGCTACTGTTATCAAAACTGAGCCCCTCCATGGTGATGCTCAGCGTACTCAGGGTCCTGGTTTCGGTTGCGAGAAGAACGATTTCGAAGATCCTACGTTCGACCTTAACAACACCAACAAGGACTTGGTAGCTATCAACCTCAAGAACGAAGAGGGCATGAAGTTTATGAAGAAGCTTCTTGCTGATGCTGACGTTTTTGTTGTTAATCTGCGCGACAAAGCTTTGAAGAAGCTCGGTCTTGATTACGAAACTATCCACGAAGAGTTCCCAGCACTCATTTGGGCTCAGATGCGTGGCTATGGTGAGTTTGGTGAGGAAAAGGATTCCCCTGGATACGACGCAGTATGTTGGGCAGCTCGCGGTGGCGTAGCTAATGTTTTCCGTGAGGCTGGCGAATCTCCTGCAATCGCTCCTCAGGCATTTGGTGACAATAACGCTGCATGCATGTTGGCTGGCGGCATTTGTGCAGCTTTGTTCAACCGCACCCGCACTGGTGTTGGTGAAAAGGTTGTAACCAACCTTTACGCTGCTGCTATCTTCGCTGGCGACATCGGAATTTGCGCTCAGCAGTTCGGTGCTGACTATCCTAAGTCTCGTACCAACGTTCCTAATCCTTTCAACAACACCTATCGCACTGCTGACGACAAGTGGATTTACATCTGCATGCCTCAGTATGATAAGTACTATGAAATGATGATGGATATCTTCGGCTATCCAGAGCAGAAGGACAACCCAGATACGCGCGACCTTCCTCACTTGAAGGCTTCTGGCAAGAACGTTGAAGTTATTAAGTGGCTCGAAGAGTCTTTCGCAAAGAAGGACTTCAACTATTGGATGGATGTATTCAAGGAGAACCAGGTTCCTGCTCAGAAGTTGTTCCGCTACACGGACATCTTGAAGGACGAAGAAGCATACGTAAATGACTCACTTCGTTATGTTGAATATGACGAGTGGGGCAAGCATGCTCTGCCTATGACTCCTCTCCGCTTCGGTTCTGCTGGTGATCCTCCTGTTATCCTTGCTAAGCCTGTTGGTTATCACACCAAGGAAATCATGAAACGCTATGGCTACACCGACGAAGAGATCGCAGCAATTGAAGATCAGGGTGGTGTAGGTGTATATCATGGCGAGCCTATTCCTGATACCATCTTCAAGTCTCAGCGTCAGATTGCTGGCGAAGCTCCTTGCACTTGGGAGGACTAAATTAAGCGTTTTACTAAGTTACGCTTTTAGCTGAAATTGAAGACGGGAAGCAAATGCTTCCCGTCTTTTTGTTTTATCTACAATCCTGTTATTGCTACAAGACTAGGTTAGATCTAGGGCTATAGGAAAAAAGGGGCCTCGGACATAATTCCGTGTAAAACGGGAGGTCCAAAATGAAGGTTACCTA
>ENA-OZGV01000343-OZGV01000343.1-human-gut-metagenome-genome-assembly--contig:-NODE-343-length-26887-cov-10.402579_pt1 | contig 26887 bp, 24 predicted proteins | sample MGYA00245120_ERZ653665 | MGnify/ENA primary metagenome ERZ653665 (study PRJEB26926, sample SAMN06165250) | human gut metagenome | biome: ENVO:00009003; feature: ENVO:2100002; material: ENVO:00002003... | reverse complement strand
CTACACGCGTAAGATCGTCGGCAGCGTCAGATGTGTATAAGAGACAGGATTTGCTCGTATCGCAGCGGGTCGGCAGAGGACTCCCGGAGCTCGGATTTCTTCCGGGCTTCGTTGTCCGTCAGCTCCTTGAACAGCGCTTTCGAGGTGCGTCCGCCGGCACTCACGAAATTCACGAAGTAGGAGCGTACATCGCTTTCGGTCAGCAGGTTGTCTCCTTTGCCGTACAGCTCCACGTGCTGCTTGAAGAACTCTATGGCTTCCGGCAGGTGGCGTGCCAGCATCGCTCCGTAGCCGCTTCTCATGCAGGCCATTTCCATCCACAGACGGTTGCGCCCCAGTTCGTCCACCAGTTCACGCCAGGGGCGGATGGGGTGCTGCGGCCGGCGCGGCTCGTCCCATTCGTCGCAGACGGTTACCGTGACGGATGGCGGCGGGGGTGTGCTGCCGGACGAACAAACCGAAGGAAGAGTAGCGGCATCGGCGGCGGTCTCTTCTTTTTCTTCTGTTGTTGCTGTTGTTTTTATATCTTTTATATTCTCTTTACCGATTGCGGGAGTATCTTTTGGCAACAGGCTGCCGTTTAGGCTGTTACCGACTTTCAAACTCTCTTTTTCCGCTTTCTTCCGAGACGTTTTTTGCACTTTTCGGTTGTTTTCGGACACTGAAACGTCAGTTCCCGAAACATTTTCGACACTTTTTTCGTCCTTTTTCTTGGCGGGATTCAGTTCGGCGGGCGTGAAATAGTTGTCCTCGTCGAAGATGAAAAGGTCGTATTCGCGGATGATTTTCTGCAAGTACGACAGGGGGATTTTCCGGCCTACGCAGAACGGTTGCAGATATTCCAGTTGCGCGCGCGGTTCGGGCAGCAACGCCAGTTTTTCGATGATGAACCAATAGGCTCCGGAGCCTTTCAACCTTTCCTTGTCTATGAGTTTTTTCATTCGGGGATCGTTCATCGCCATGATGGGATGTTGTAAGTAGAAATTGCGTTTCATGTATCAATTTTATTTATTCGTACGCTTGTATTATCGGCACGAAGGTAGGCATAAAAAATAGCGTATATAGCCTGATTTACTACGGTCTATATACGCTCATGCTGTTGTGTTGCAGTGTAATACGGTTTGAAAATACTTGGAAACCGTGAGTAGGTTAAAAGATGTATAATTCCGGGATTTTTCTACTCTTTCTCCTTTTCCCTTACCTGTTTCACGACTTCGATGCGGTGTCCGGCGGGAATCAGTTCGGCGCTTGCCCTGTAACTGGCTTTCGTGTCCGACCTGAACGTCCGGAAGATTATCAGCTTGATGATTTCGGCGATAACCAGCTCTTTCATCGTGTACTTGGTTTCTCCCTCGAATACCCAAAACGCTTTGTTGTTCAGCGTTATGGTTACCTTAAAATTTTTTTCATACTCAATACTAAAAAATTAACGCCTGCAAAGGTAGCACTTCTTTCGGAATGTCAGGCGGTTCGGATATTTTTATATATCCCTTCGCAGGTGCCGCATATCGTGGCTTTGGCCAGCGCGACCTGTCCGTGCAGCAGGTACACGGCCGCCTTTTTGGGGGCGGCGAGGATGCAGAGGTAGGCGCACGACAGGTATTTGCCGATGCCCCGCAGGTTGCGGCGGGCGAACAGCATGCGTGCGCGCGACAGGTAGAATTCGCGTGTCGGGCTGCCCCGCCTCGCCGTCATGCCTTCCTTGTGGTAGACCACGGCGGCGGGCTCGTACCACAGGCGGTAGCCGGCTTTCCGGAGCTGTGCCGACCAGTCCAGCTCCTCGTAAAACAGGAAATAGACCTCGCTCATGGTGCCTGCGTCCTGCAACGCCCGCCGGCTTACCATCATGGCGGCTCCATGCAGCGAGGCGGTTTCGCAGGGGATGCGGAAGCGGGGGCTGTCTTGCTGCATAAAGCCTATGGCCGCGTTGCGCAGGGTGACGGGGCTCAGGGGGGTGAAGCCCGCGTATTGCAGGGTGTCCGGACGGGCGGCGAACTTCAGCATGGGCGACACGCCGCCGTTGCGTCGCGAATCGCTCTCTATGCGCCGCACCAGCGCATCCAGTACCGGCTCTTTGATGAGGGTGTCGTTGTTGATGAAAAAGAGGTAATCGCCTGCGGCCGCTTTCAGTCCGGCATTGTTGCCGCCGGCAAAGCCGTTGTTGATGTTCCGCACCACTTTGACGGGGGGAAAGGAGACGGGGCTGCCTGATAAGGAACCGCCCGGCACGGGGTTGTCCCTGTATCGTTCCTGTATCTCTTCCGCCTCGGGCAGGCGCGAGCCGTTGTCCACAACGATGATTTCGTATCGCGGATAGGTTTCGCGGCTGCGGAAGGAGTCTATCATTTCGCAGGTGTCGCGCAGCCCGTTGTAGTTGACGGTGATGATGGAGACAAGCGCTTTCATGGTCTTTTCCTATTTCTTTTTCAGCCAGAACACAGCCCAGTTCCTGAAACTGACGTACTTTCCGAGCCGCAGGCGTCTGAAGCGGCAGGCGGTTTCCACTTTTTCGAGCAGCGACATCCGGTGTCCCGCCCAGATTACATCGTTCAGGGTGTAGGACAGGTATTTGCCGATAACCGCTTTCCATTCGGGGCGTTCCTCTCCGAGCGCGCGCATCCGGGTGCATACGGCGGTGTATCCCTCGATGTTGCGCATTCCGAAGCGGCCGGTCATGGTGGAGCTGCCCCGCACCCTGCGCTTGAAGTAGGGTTGCGCTATATAGCGCGCCCGACGGGCGTTCAGCAGCACATCCATCGCGAAGACATGGTCTTCGTGGATAATTCCTGAGGGGAACCCCTTGAAGCATCGCTCCAGAAAGGAGCGTCTTGTGAAGAACAGGCACGGCGAGATAAGCAGCTTGCGGTGATTTATCTCGAAGTCCAACAGCTCGATGCCGTTCCACAGCTTGTTTTCATCCACGATGCCTTTTCTGCGGTAATCGTAGAGGTTCGGCGTGTGGCGGTCTTCCAGGATGGTTTCGGCATCGAAGAAAGCGAAGTCCAGCTTGTGCCGCTCGCACTCTTCGTGGCAGTGCCGCAGGGCGTCCCTGCCCAACAGGTCGTCGCTGTCCATGAAGTATATATACCTGCCCGTGGCAAGCGCCAGGGCGGTGTTGCGCGCCACTCCCTGACCTTGGTTGGGCTGCGCGTGCCACCGTATCCGCGCGTCGCGTTCCGCGTATTCTTCGATGATGCCGCGGCTTCCGTCGGTGGAGCCGTCGTCAATGAGGATTATCTCCAGCTCTTTCAGGGTCTGGTCGCAAATGCTGTCCAGCGCCTTGCGCAGGTAGGCGGCGGTGTTGTATATGGGGATGATGACGGAGACTTCGGGCATGGCGTTCTATTTTTTCATTCGTACGATATGTTCATATACTTTCTTCATCTGTTCCCGCCAGGAGAGGTGGCGGATGGAATCTCTTATTTCCGGCGGCGTCACGGTCATGCTTTGGTAAAACTCTATCAGGGCGGGGATGCTGACGGGGCTGTCGTCGGCGGGGACTTTGAACGTGTAGGGCATGCGGTCGAAGTCGTCGTCCGTCTCGGAGTAGACGAAACCGAATCCGCGCGCCGCGTATTCCCTGTTTTTCAGCGTCTTGATGTTGTATATGCCGCTGCGATGCCGTGCCAGGCTGCCTACGGCGAAGTCCGCCCGGTTGAAAAGCGCGTCCAGCTCCTCGCCGTGCTTTGCCCCGTACAGGGTGACGAACGGTTGCAGGCGGTAGCGGCGGATGGGCGCCGCGATTTCTTCCGCTTCGCGCCTGCCGCTTGGTTTGCCTACCAGGTGGAAGCGGACTTTATATTCGGGATGGCCGCTGTAATACTCTCCCAGACCTCTCAGCAGGCGGTCGAAGCCGTGCCAGAAGTGGATTTCGGCAACTCCTATCAGGTTCAGCTCTCCGGCCGTGCCGTGCCGGGGGGAGCGCAGGGGGATGCGGTCGAAATCTATTCCGTTGGATATGCGGATGGTGGGGCGGCCGAATATGCGCTCGTCGTCGGAGAAGGTGACGATGAAATCGACGTACTTGCAGAAGGCGCGGCGGAACAGCTTGTCCGTATACAGCTGCGCTTTCTCCCTGACGGAAGCGTATTCGTGGTCGTAGGGGTATGTGGGTATCTCCAGCAGCACGCCGACGCCTTGCTTTTTCAGCGTCCTCACGAAGTGTATGGTGAAGGGGTTGGCGTTGTGGTAGGAACGGATATAGACGCACCGGATGCCTTCCCGGCGGACGTATCGCAGGATGGGGGCGAACGACAGCCGCTTTTTGAGCTTGGCGGGTATTCCCTTGCCCAAATCGGCGAGCACTTCTTCGTCTGTCATCCACTTACGGCTGCCGTCGCCGGCGACCTCGTAGCGGCAGACGCGGACATCCGCCCCGCATTGCCTGAGGGCGTCCGCCTGGTAGCCGATTTTCTTGCTGATACCGTTGTACTCTTGGAATCCGTAGAAGACGAGGAAAAGGATTTTCATGGGGCGGCGGTTATTTGAATAGGGAACGATATACTTGAATCAGCTCGTCGGCCGTCTTTTCCCACGAGAATTGCCGGGCGCGCAGCAGTCCGTATTCCCGCTGCCGCCGGTAGAGCGTGTCCTCGTTTTCGAGACGCAGCACCGCGCGGGCTATCTCTTCCGGCCGGCAGGGGTCTATGGCCAGTATGCCGGGGCCGCCCACTTCGGGCATGGAAGAGGTGTTTCCCGTAATGACGGGAGTGCCGCAGGCCATGGCTTCCACCAGCGGGATGCCGAAACTCTCGCGCAGCGAGGGGTAGAGGAAGGCGAACGCGGCGTTATACAGCGTGGCGAGGTCGGCGTTGCGGATGTAGCCCGGATAGTAGAGGTGCTGTTTCAGGGCGTTGCCGATGCCTTCCTGCTGAAGCAGGCTGTCTATGCGGCTTTCTGTGAGGTCGGCGATGAGTAGCGGACGCTTTACGGACGACTGTTCCAGATAGAGGCGGTAGGCTTTCAGCACCCGCGCGGCGTTCTTTTTGGGGTCTGTGTTGCCCAGGAAGAACAGGAAGTCTTTTTGGGGGATATAGCGGTTTACTACCTGCATGTCTATGTCGTCCATCGGGCGGAAATGCTTGTTGCAGCCGTTGTAGATGGTCGTGATGCGGTCTGCGGGGATGTTCAGGGCTTCGCGGATGCGGTTGCGCTCAAAGTGCGAGACGGTGATGATTTTCCGGCATTTCTTCAGAATCCGGGGCACGGTGAGGCGGCGGTAGTGCCACCCCATTTCCTGATAGAGCGAGGGGCTGCGGTGCAGGCGGGGCTCCAGATAGATGATGTCGTGAAGTGTCAGCACCAGCGGAACCGGACAGCATAGCGGGGCTGTATTGGACGTGCAGTGCAGCAGGTCGGCGCCCAGGCGTTTCACCGCCAGCGGCAGGGCTGTCTGCTCCCAAAGCGGGTAGGTGGGGCACGCCACTTCCACGATGGAGAGGTTGGCGGATTCTTCCAGGCAACGGTCGGCGCCCGGAGCGACGATGATGTAATATTCGTTGCCGTCGTTCCGCTTCTGCAATTCGCGGATGGTTTCCAGCGCTACGAAATCCATGCCGTGCTTGTCGGGACGGAAAATCCGTTGGGCTTCTATGGCTATCTTCATGTTGTGCGCTCCCTATCTCTTTTTATGGAAGAACCGTTTGATATGGCTGAATACGGCTGTGAACATAAGCACCGGGAGCGCCCAGATGGCCTTGCGGAGACGGCGGCTGGCCTCTCCTTCGGGCAGCGCCATGAGGAAAGCGAGGATAAGCGCGGCAAACAGCACGTACCACTTGGGAGCCAGCGTCCAGTCCAGCAGGGTGACGCCCGCGGTGCACAGCAGCACCAGCGCGATAAGCAGGAAACGGGAAGGCATCAGCCACTGGAACAGTTTGAGGGCGTAGTCCCATTCGCCTTTCAGCAGCACCAGCGGGAGATACCTCAGCGCGAAGAATGTGCTGGTGTACTGCGCGCGTATCCAACTGATGCGCTGTGTCTGGTAGCCGTCGGCGTTGTCCTCTTTCTTGCTGTAACACACCACTTCCGCCAGGTATTCGGTGTAGATGTTCTGCTCCAGCAGGGCGGTTTCCATCGCCTTGCTTATGTCGGAGCCTTTCAACTTGGGAGCGCGTTCGTGGAACATGGCGAAATCGAACGCCATGGCCGAACCGATGAGAGCCGAGGAAAAGCCCATGCGGGTGTGTGCCAGACGGAAAAGATTGTTGTTGATTTCCTCGCTGGTGGCATTGAGGACGGCGATGCTGGTGTTCAGGTTCTCCGCCATGCGGTGCGCCTGGATGGAGTCGCAGCCGGAGTAGTAGGCGTCGTTGAACAGGCTGAGGGCGTTCGGCACGATGTGGTTGTCGGAATTGAAGAGCACAATCATGTCGTATTCGTCGGGAGCATAGCGTTCCATCACTTGCTGGATGGCGTAGACCTTGGTGCAGTACTCCTTGTCGGGCACTACGATGTTTACGGGCATTTGCAGCAGGGTGATAAGGTCTTCTTCGGGCAGTTGGGTGGCCGCTACGGCCACGTCGTACTTGTCGCGCGGGTATTGCTGGGTGTCCAGAAAGCGGTTGATGGATTCAATCACCTCTTTTCCGTTGCGCAACACCGTGAAAAGCACCAGGAAACGATGCTGTACGGCTGCCGCCGGGTAGGGGTTCCTGTACTTTCCGAGCGAGAAGAGCGCGCAAAGAAGCAGGTAGGCCACCGGAATGGCCAGCAGCAGGAACAGGACGGAATCTGTCATTTGTAACGCGTTGTTGTTCTCATCCATCCACCAGTCTATACTGAATATGTTAAAAATATCGGACATCATAGCGTCGAATCTTTTTTAGTTGCGGTTAATAATGCTTGTTGTTTTTCAATCGTCAGACGTTCGTCTATATATTTCCCGTTCATCAGTATGCCCAGGAACATAATCATCATGATACCGGTGGGGAACTGGGTGAAAAACGCGTTCCCGTATGCGCTGAGCATCATGCCGAATACGCCGCAGGCAAGCGCGGTGAGCAGGTGGCGCAGCTCGTCGTTCCTCACCTTGAACATGATGTAGTAGCATCCCCACAGCAGGCTGCCCGCGTAAATCAGCAGGTAGAGGATGATGCCTACGATGCCCGTTTCCGTCCATATCTTGACGTAGGTGGAGTCGTTGGGGATGGTGGTGGTCAGTCTGTTGCCGAATCTCCGGGCTTCCACGCCGCCCAGGCCGAGACCTTCGCCGAAGGGCTTGTCTCTGAGGTATTCCGCCAGCTTTTGCCTGTTTTGTTTTCTTACCAGATAGGACGCGTCTTTATTCGGACGGAACGCCGTGCGCATACGCCGTATCATGTAGTTGCTCTCGCCCGCATATGTAAACGCGAAGAAGACGTAGATGCATATTCCCCCCACCGTGGCGGCGCTCATCAGCCTGATGTTTTTACTGATAAGCGCGAAGAGCAGCAGGCCGCCCAGAGGCACCACGATGGCTCCCCGGGTGCCCGTAGTGAACATGGAGTACAGTGAAAGCGCGGAGACGCAGAGGTAATATGTTTTCAGGCCGGGTTTCTTGCTGAACAGGCCGGTGATGCCGAACAGCACGCAGGTGAATCCCATGTTGGAACCGTAATTGCCCGCATCGGTGAAAATAGAGAAATAGCGGGTGATTTGGGGCAGCAGGTGCGTCTTGTACATGCCGCTTTCCATCAGGGCATCGTACTCGATGGCGTCGAACCCGATGAATTTCTGCCAGAAGCCTTTCAGTATGGCGATGAGCGTCAGTAAGGAGAACAGGAACATCAGCCGGCCGATTTGCTTGTAGGACGTTGCCAGCAGCACCGTGATTAAGGAGACGAGGAACGTGTTGTAAATGAATCCTCTGGAATAAATCCACGCTTCCAGGGACGCGGTGGGGTTGACGACTTCCATCAGGCAGTATACCGCCAGCGCCGCGCCCCCTATGGTGAGGATGTTGGCGGCCTGCTTCCAGGGGAAACGGTAGCGCAGCGCGGTCTGGATGATGATGATAAGCAGCACGCTCCACCAGATGACGTCCGACAGTACGCTGAGCCCGTCCTGCCGGCTGTAACGGGCCAGCGGGGTGAAGAAGTAATTGAAGATGAACAGCAGGAAGATGAAGCGTTCCGGCTTGCGGAGATGCAGAATCAGGATGCATAAGAGGGCGGGCAGCACGGCCACCAGTGCCGCTATCGCCAGATTTTGCCGCAGGGTGGCCGCCACGATGCAGCCTAACCCGATGCAGAGTATGGCAAAGGTGAGGGTGGGAGATGATATGTAACTTCGCTTGATGCTCATTTTACGGCGGCTTTTTTGGCGGTCAGTCCCAGTTGCGACAATCGGCTGACGAAGCTGTGGAGTGGCGTCTTGGGCGGTAATTCGCCGGTGAATGATTCCACGACTTCACGGTCGGCATTGTTGAGGTAAAGCGATAACGGGGTGTCACCCAGCATTTCTTTGATGGATTTCAGGTTGATGTCGTCGTTCTTACCCCACAAACGGCAGGCATTGGCTATGAGCAGGTTGAAATCGGCCTGTTTCAGCACGGCCAGAGGCAGGCTGGAGCTGCTTACGGACGGGTATTCCACGAGGATGATATCGGGTATCTGCTCGGCGGAGTTCAACTCCCAGAAGTCGGATAGCCGCTGCGCCCGGATGTATTTCTTGTCGTTGGTTTCAAAATCGACGCCGTGCCTTACGATACGGGTGCGGAGCCCCTCGGACGCCCAATGGTCGGCAAAGTATTTGGCCAGGAAGCTCTTGCCTTCCCGTTCTTCCATGCTGAGCAGGTTGATGACGGTGGGACGGCCTGTTGCCAGGTATTTGTTGAGCCGGTGGCAGGAGTAGGCGGCGGCACGGCGGTTGCATACTTTCAGGAATCCCCGGAATTTCAGGTTGCTGATGCCGTTGAACGCGGCGATGACGGGCAGGCCGCTAAGGCGGTGGCTGCGTTCGGCGTCACGGAGCGTACGGTCTATTAGCTCGATGATGAGGAAGTAGAAAGTGATGAATATCAAACTGCCTATCAGGGCTGCCACGATGTAGAGCATGCGCTTGCGCCCGTTGTCGGTGAGCGGGAACTCGGGCGGGGCGATGATTTGCAGGTTGGCGGTGGTCATTTTGATGTTTTGCAGGCGGAGCCGCGCTTCGGACAGGCCGCGGAGCTGTTCGCGGTAGGTGTCCTCGGCTATGCCGATGGCGCGCTCCTTGCGGTTGACCTGCGTGCCCACGGGGGCGAATTCCCGGTATTGGTTCAGGATGTCGTTCCGGCGCTCGCGAAGGACTTTCAGCTCGGCCTGCGCCTTGGCCTCGTTGATGCACGCCACCAGCCATTCCGTTACCATATTATCGATGCCGACCCCTTCTTTGGTGAAATTGTATTCGTTGAGGTTGTCGGAAATATGGCTGATTCTGTCTTCGGAGTTCCGTAAATCGTTTTTGTTTTGCTGCAACTGCCTGTTGTCTTTCAGCTCCGTGTCCGTCGAGAAGATTTCCTGCTCCAGAATGTTCTGGTTCAGCTCCGTTACTTTCTCAAGCTCTTTGAGCAGCTTGGTGTTGTCGCGGATTATCTTGGCGCGGATGTCCATTTTGTCTTCCAGCATCCGGCGGAGCGCCACAGCGCTCTGGTAGGTACGCCGGGCGAGTTCCTCGCGGTCGTCCAGGTCGTATTTGGTGATGGCCAGCTCCTTGCTCTGGTTGTCGTAGTTGATTACCGAATGTTCTACGTTATAGCGCATCAGGTTGTCTTCTTCTTTGTTGAGGTTGATTTTGGCGAGCCTCACTTGCTCCTCAAAGTAAGCGATGGCGCTGTTGGTGGCGCTGAAACGGAGTATTTCGTATGCCTTGATAAGCTCGTCCTCTAAAATCCGGATGGTGTTTTGGGTGATGCCCGGGTCGGGACTTGTGTAGGTGAAGCTTATCAGGTCGCTCGTGCCCAGACGCTTTACGATGATTTGGTCGAGCGCCTCGAAGCCGTAAAACTCCGTGGGACGGCTGAACATGGAATATACGAAGTTCGCGGCGCTTTCCTGACGGTATTTTTGCAGGTTCCCGACGGTTTTCTCCAACGAGGAACGGTCTACCAAAGCCAGCACTTCTTTGGGAGTTCTTTGCAGGAGTTGGCGGTAGTGCTTTGCCTGGATGTACATATTGTCTTGCCATTCCTCGCCATACACAAGGTTGGTGGCCAGCAGGCGGAGCGAGACTTGCTCCAGGGTGCTTTTGGACTTGGCGATGTTGATGAGATTGTCGAACGTACTGCTGATGTTCTCGACCTTGCTGCCGTCGATGTTGGTGACGTTGGTGACGCCGGCGTAGATATTGCTGTTTACAGTATAGCTGAATGGCAGGAACTGGGTGAAGTACGCCACCAGCACGGTGACGATGAATCCGCCCCACAACAGCCAGTAACGGATGCGGTAAAAGAATTGGGCTATAAACTGTACTATATCCATAAGACTTTATTTCCCTTTGATTATTTTTACGTTGGTCAGCATCTCGAGTAAAATGATGGCGTTATGCAGCGAGACGCGCGCCTCGGCATAGGAAGTCACCGCCCCGGAACGGCGCGCGCGCTCCAGTGACAGCGAGATGATGTCTATTTTGCCTTGTATGAAATTGTTCTCCGAGATTTTCATCTGGGCGTTGTAGAGGGCGGCATTCTCCGCTTTGGCTTTGATGGTTGCCAGTTGCGCCGTCACATTGTTATAGGCTTCCAGCACTTTGAGCCGCCGTTCTTCCATCACTTCTTCCTGCGTGTATTGGAGTTGTTCGATGTTGTAACGATAGTTTTTCAGCCGGAGCGGGCGGTTGAACAAATCGCCGAGGCCTACGCTGAAGCTGGCGCCTACGTTGAAGGTGTGGCGGGAGCTGGCTGTGGTGGACTGATACCAGTCGGTGAAGGAGTCGCTGTTGTCGTTCAGCACGTTGTAACGCCCGTAGGCGTAGTTCCCGTTCAGCCGGAAGTAGTTCCACCAGTTCCTTTTTTCTATGCGGTACTGGTTCTTTACCTGCTCTACCTGGGACTGCGCCCGTTTTACGGTGGCGTTTTCTATCACGGCATCCATGAATACGGAAAGGGGCGGCAGCTCGAAGCCTTCTATGTAGTGCCGCGTCTCCGGCAGGTTGTCTCCCGAGATGCTCTTTTCCAGAATGGCGTCGCTCTCTTTCAACGCTTCCAGGATTTTGATTCGCTCTTCACGCGTCATGTCTTTCTGGGCGCCGGCAGGCAGGGGTGACAGGAACAGAATAAGTGTAACTGCACAGAGATATAATAAGGTATATGTACGGGCTTTTATCATTCGTCTGTCTTGTTTTTGGTTTTAATGATTACACGTTTTCTTTCTGTACAAAAGCGGTGAACGTCCTGAGAAGTATCTTCATGTCCAGCAGGAAACTGAATTCCTGCGCGTATTTGATGTCGAGCTGTTTCCGTTCTTCCGCCGACATCTTGCCGGCTCCGCCGCGTTTCTCCACTTGCCAAAGCCCGGTCAGTCCGGAAGGCGCCATGAAGCGGTCTATGTACGCGTCGCTGGTCAGCAGCTCGGCTTCGTAGAGCGGGAGAGGGCGGTTGCCTACGATGCTCATGTCGCCCTTTAGAACGTTGAATAGCTGTGGAAGCTCGTCGATGCTGTATTTGCGGATGAAACGGCCGATGCGTGTGACGCGCGGGTCGTTCTCTATCTTGACAAACGGGCTTTCTTTGGATTGGGCTTTTTGTTTCAAAAAATCTTTCTCCGGTATGATGAAATCGTCCGAAATCAGCAGGCCGGCTTCTTCGTCGGGGGAGCCTGTAAGCTCGTCGAAACGGATGTCGGGAGTGCAGTCCGCTATTTCTTCTTCCAGCTTGTACTGGTTGAGGGCGTTGAGCTCTTTCAGCCGTTTGTCCGCATCGGTGTACATGGAACGGAATTTCAGGAAGTTGAATATCCGGTAATTACTGCCTACACGTTGCGACTTGTAAATGACCTTGCCTTTGCTCTCGAGACGGATGGCGACGGCTGTGCCGATGAGCAGCGGAGAAAGGAGTACCAATGCGCATGCGGCGAATAATACGTCGAACGCGCGTTTCCATGCGGGTAGGTGAAACGTGTTGAGCATCTTCCGGTGGGTACGGCTGAATTCCTGCATTTTGTGCTTTTGGCGTATCTGCAGGAACCGGGTCATGCTGCGGATGCTCTCTGCGTCGGCCTGCGGCGGCAGTGTGTTGCTGACGCCTGCCAGCAGATAGGCCTTGCGCTCTTCTGCCTGCAATCCTTCGGTGATAAGGGTGATGTAGACGCGTGGAAATCTCCTGTGAAGGCAGGCGATGTCGAGGCAGTCTTTTTCGGGGTCGGTTTGCTCGTAAAGGATGGATGTGTTATACCGTTCGCGGATGCCGTCTATGATGACGGCCGCTTTATCGGCGCAGGAAACAGTAACGAACATGCCATCCGTAACCTTGCTCAGATGGTCGATGGCGGTTTGGCCGTTTCCTATGTAGATATAATATAACATATCTTCCTTGCTGCTTTTTTAGATGTATTTCTTGATGCGTGCCCTGAGTTCCAGCGGGTTGAATGGCTTGAGTATGTAATCCGCCGCCCCGGCTTCGAGCAACTGGATGCGCTCGACGGTGCTTTCCTCACTGGAGAGCATTACTACGGGGATGTGCCTGAACAGCTCGTTTCCTTTCAGATAGTACAGGAATTCGTTGCCACGCATATGGGGCATGTGGATGTCGGAGATGATAAGGTCGGGAATATTGCCTTCGTTAAGCCACTCAAGGGCCTTTAAGGGGTTTTCAAAATATTCCAGGTCGTATTCTGTCCCTAAATAGATCTTGAGTACGCGGCCTATGGTGGCTTTGTCATCAACCAATAAGATTTTTTTCATTGCTCTGTTTATTATAGCGCTGTTGCTTTGTTTGTTTACTATGCAGTAACAAAAGTAACTATTATTTTTTATTAAACTCGTCCGATTGCTAATAACAATGAAGACTTGTTAACCTACTTTAACGGCAAAGTGAGAAAAAACGTGAGAATGTGTATATCGGTGTACTTTAGTCTTTATTGAGCGGAGTCAGATTTTCAATAGGATATACGTCTTGGTTGTGCGACCGGTACCAGTCGTTGTCTTGTTGTCCGCCGGTGGTAATCCACGACCGGAACTTATCGTATACCATCGTGACTTTTTTGTTCTCCGCAGGCCATGCGAACTCTTGGGGAATCACGACCGCCCAGGCAAGGTTCTCTTGGCTGAGATAGTACCTGTTTTCGGCGGCGGATGAGCCGTCGTTACCGCTGTTGAAGTAATGAGTGCCGCCCAAGTCGGTCGGAGCGAAGCCCGCTATGTGCACTTCCGTGCGCTTTCCTTTGGCTGTGGCGGGAGCTGTGATGGCAAAGATATCGATGTGGTTGATATTCAGGTCTTCCGGCTTCACGTTGGCAGAGGCGGGAATTTCCATGATAATGTTGTATTCCTTGGTGTCCTTTTTGAACGGACCGCCGACAATGGTGTTGATGCGTTTCTCCGTGTCGGTGTATCGGCCGCCCCACAATTCGGTGCGCGCGTCACCGAAGAGGATATAGGTGGGGATGCTCTGCCGCTCCTCGAATGATACGTCCTCACCGCCGATTCTGAATTTATCGGGCTTCATGTTTCGGGGGAATTTGGTGAAGCGGATGCCTGCTCCCAATGTCTTGGTGGCGCCTGTCGCGCGTAATTCGAGGGTCATTCTGAGGCGGGTCACGATGCCGTTTTTGTCTACTTGCAGCTCTTTTCTGGACATTACGATTACGAGGTCGTTCATGTCAAAGTCACCGTATACAGGCCAGTTGTCCTCGAAGGCGAAAGTGTATACGTCGCTGTCTTCGATTTCGATGGGGAAGTCGGGGTTTTTCTCTTCTTCGCCTTTGTTGCCTTCGTCGTAGATGCCGCCGCAAGTCTCGATGGTGTATTTGGATTCGTCATAACCGGTATTGACGCTTTCGTTCTTTTTAAACGGGCGATACCGGTCGGGGCCTTCTATCTTTCCTTCTATGACCAGATTGTTGCTTAACAATTGGACGGTAGAGGGTTGCTCGAATTTAATTGTTCCGGCCTTAATCATCGACTTGTCGTTGTTGGTGACGTTCACCGCCCGGAAAATGACGTCGCCGCGTTTTACTCTGAACTCTTTGGCTTTAATCATGGAGCCGTCTGTCAGCGTGAACCTGGCATTGCTCAGGGTTTCTATTTCGGGTACGGGCAGCCATTCGGTGTCGGTTTCGTCGGCACGGCCGGCAGTGATGGAGCCTTTGTTTAATGTCACGTTTCTGAACTTGAATTCCTTTTTGACGATGACGGTGCAACTGTTGTATAGAACATCGGATGACGAGTTCGTGAATTTGGATGTTTCGATGAAACCGTCGTTGTAGACGGACAGGCCGCCTTCTATTTCATGACCGCTGATGCGGGCTTCATAGTGGTTGACGATGGCGGTTGCGGTGGAGTTGTTGGTTTCTATTTCACCGTCCGCTTCGTCGAAGCTGATATTGCCGTAGTTGAATAGCTGACTGCCGTTGAGGTCTATATCGGTGGCGCTGGTTAAATCCGCCTTGTTCAGTATCCGGGCATTTACGAAGTTGAATTCATGGGCGCTTAATGTGCCGTGATTGATGACGTTGCTGCCGTTGATAGTGATTTCATCGTCTGCTTCGATGTTCCCCGCGTTAAATAATTCCGGGCGGTTTCCGAGATTCATGCTCAGCTCCTTGCCGACCTTGATGCTTCCGAAATTCTTGGTGGGGCATCCTAATTTGAGAGAGGTACATTCGAGGCTGCCGCCGCTTTGCAGGGCGAGGGTATTGTTGTTGCCGACGGTAAGGGCGTTGGCGATGATTTTACCACCGTTCATTACGTATATATCGAGGTTTGAATGATTATCGCTTAGTTTCCAAACACCCTGTACGAATACGGTTGCCCTGCCTCTGTTTGTTCTTAGCTGCACAAGGTAGGGAGAGGCTGAAGTGTATTCCTTTCCTATAATATACTCGGCGCCGTCGGCCAGTACGCCTTCATCCCAAGGATTGTCGGAGATATAACCGTCCGATGTGCCCGGGACGGCGGGGATGACTTCCGTTTCCTTATATTCCTTATCGGCGATTTCCGTTATTCCGGCTGCCCGGGCTGCTTCGGCTGCCGGGTTGGAATTGGATGTAACTCTGCTTGCCGCTCTTGTTTTTGTGCCGGTTGAAACGCTGTATAACTTACACTCCAATGCTCCGCCGTTTTCGGGAATGTCGTATTCGTAGACTTCCTTGCGCTGCTTTGGGTCGGTCTGACGGATGAACAGTCTCGCGGTTGCTTTGGAGACGTTGATTTCCGCGTTGTAGTTTCCGTCCTTATCGGCGGTACCCACTGCGATAGGCGCGGCGCTTACATCGGATATCGGGTTGGCGGTGAATACTTCGATAAGGTACTTGTATCGACCGTCAAACTCGTCGTTTACCTCGACGTTCAGATTTACGGTGTTAATCATAGACCAGTTAAAACCGTCAGGGGCGGCGAAATCTTCTCCTAACGGATTTTCTTTCGGTTCCGTCTGAATCCCCCTTTCAGGATCGTACACATCATCCGTGCAACCGGCAAACGCCAAAGTTCCGGCTATGGCTGCCATAACTGAAAAACGGTAGAATAATTTCATAAGCCAATCTATAAAAATTTCTGATGTTTTGTTTGCTTCTTGAATAAAATAATCAACTTTCAGTTCGTTTACGCCGCAAAAATAGCCATATTATTTGGATTATTAGTTGTAAATATTGTCTTTTTTGATAAAATATGGCGGATATTTTGTTGAATCCGGCCATTTGCCGGTCTTGGAAACTTGTAAATACTATCCAGAGCGGGTGAGGGAAAAAGTCAGAAGGGGGGAGAAGAAAAAAAGAGGAAATTACTCTTTTGTAATTTCCCCTGCTAAATCCGAATTCATCCGGCGACGAATTTCTGTCTGGTCCAGCCCGTGTCCGAGCAGGAACATGAGCTTTGTAACGGCGCACTCGGGCGTACTGTCGTAGCCGCTGATAACGCCGGCTTGAAGAAGATGCAGGCCGGTTTCGTAACGCCCCATCTCTACGCCGCCGCTTTGGCACTGGGTGATGTTGACGATGACGATGCCGCGCTCTGTGGCATCCTTTAGTTGCCGGATGAACCACTCCTTTTGGGGAGCGTTGCCGGAACCGAATGTCTTGAGAACCACCGCTTTCAACCCCGGAACGTGCAGTACGGAATTAATGATGCTTTCCTGAATGCCCGGAAACAGGGTGAGGACTACGACGTTGGTGTCGAAGAGATAATGCGGTTTCATCGGCCGTGCAGGGTCGGGGCGGCGGATGCTGTGCTCGTTGTAGCGGATATGGATGCCTGCTTTTGCCAGGGCGGGATAGTTGAAGGAGCGGAAAGCGTTGAAATTTTCGGCATTGATTTTGGTTGTCCGGTTGCCCCGCATCAGTTCGTTCTCGAAGAAGATGCATACTTCGGGAACGATGGCTGTGCCGTCGGGATGCTTGGCGGCGGCTATTTCGATGGAAGTAATCAGGTTTTCCTTTCCGTCCGTGCGCAAGGTTCCGATAGGTAGCTGCGAACCGGTAAGGATAACCGGCTTCGCGAGGTTTTCGAGCATGAAGCTGAGCGCCGATGCCGTATACGCCATCGTGTCGGTGCCGTGCAGGATGACAAAGCCGTCAAAGTTATCGTAGTTATCATTTATGATTTCGACAATCTTGGCCCACAGAGAAGGTTCCATATCAGAGGAGTCGATGGGCGGGTCGAACTGATAGGACGAGATGCGGTAGTTGAAGCGTTTCAATTCGGGGACATGCTTGAGCAGGTGGTCGAAATTGAAATTTTCCAGTGCGCCGGTTTCCGGGTTTTCTATCATTCCGATAGTTCCGCCTGTGTAAATTAAGAGAACGGAAGGGTAATCTGCTTTCATAAATATCTCGTTTTTCTTCTTTTTCGGGCACAAAGATAGGAAAAAAAGTAATAAGGTGGTAATGATAAAGTAATAACCCTTTTATCATCCTTGCTCCAAGTCCTCTTTCAGGTGCGCGACGGCTTTTCCGGCATCTCCTTTATATTCGTTGAGCAGAGTGACGAAGCGGCTTCCGATGATGGCTCCGGACGAATGGGAGCAGGCGGCATCGAATGTCTGTTTATTGCTGATGCCGAAACCTACCATACGCGGATTGCGCAGGTTCATGTCCTGAATCTTCTTGAAGTAGGCTTGTTTCCGGGTGTCGAAATCCTTTTGCGCGCCGGTGGTGGCTGCCGACGACACCATATAAATGAATCCGTCGGTGTGGGCATCTATCTCGCGGACGCGCTTTTCGCTGGTTTCGGGGGTGATGAGCATGATGATGCGGATGTCGTACTTTTGCGCGACGGCCTTATAGTTCGCCTCGTATTCCCTGAAGGGCAGGTCGGGGATGATGACGCCGTCGATGCCACATTCCGTACATTTCCGGCAGAAGGCTTCAAAGCCGAAGTGCAGGATAGGATTGAGATACCCCATCAATATCAGCGGTATGCGGACATCGCGGCGGATGTCACGCAGCTGGTCAAAGAGGATGCGGAGAGACATTCCGTTGCGCAGGGCGCGGGTGGCGGCATCCTGAATGACGATACCGTCTGCCATGGGGTCGCTAAAGGGGATGCCGATTTCTATCATATCCACTCCGTTCTTTTCGAGCGTGCGGATAACATCGGCTGTGCCGTCGAGCGTGGGGCAGCCGGCACAAAAGTAGATAGACAGCAGGTTTTGGGGGCTGTTCTGGAAAAGTTGGTTGATACGGTTCATAGTGAGTTCGTTATTATGGATTTATTGTTGTCTGTTACGTTATCGGCGGGTAGCGGTGCTACTTGCCGGCAGGTTCGCCGCCTCTTATTTCCTGAAGGAATTTCCCGATGCGTTCCACGTCTTTTTTGCCCGGAGCCGTTTCGAAGCGGCTGTTGATGTCGATGCCGGCCAGTTTGGGGTGATGGAACTCCCTGATTGCTTTGACGCTGTAAGGGTTGATGCCGCCGCTGAGCAGAAAGGGTGTCATTCCGGTGTATCGAAGCAGCAGGTTCCAGTCGAACTGATTGCCGGAACCGCCATACTGTGGCGTTTTGGTGTCAAACAGGTAATAGTCGCATAATCCCTTGTAGGCGGAGACGGCCGCCAAATCCTTGGGGTGCGCGATGGAGAAAGCCTTGATGAGATGCAGGCCGTTGTTGCATAAAGAACGGCAGTACTCGGGCGATTCGTTGCCGTGGAGCTGGATATAATCCAGCGCAAAACGGTCGGTGTACATCAGGATGTCGTCCTTGTTTTCGTTCACGAAGACGCCGACACGCTTTGCGTGCATAGGCAGGTATGCCGGCATTTCGCACAGGCAACGGGGAGACTTGGGGTAGAAGATGAAACCTATCATATCTACGTCCAGTTGCTCTACATTGCGGATGTTTTCCGCTTCGGTCATACCACATACTTTGATAATAAGAGAAGCCATGGGAGTTACTGTTTACTATATTTACGATTCATTATTCATTGCTCACAAAGATTTCTGTGCTTCGGTTTCCTCGATGCCTTGTATGAAGCCTTTCAGCGCGTCTCCCGGCTGCGGGGTTTTCATAAAGGTTTCTCCGATAAGGAAGCCTCGGAAACCGGCGGTGCGCAGGCGGCAGATGGTTTCGGGGTGCGAAATACCGCTTTCCGAAACAAGTAGCGGCAGGTTTCGGGGGGTATCGGAAGAGTCTTGGGCGTCGGGAATGTTACGGACATCGGAAATGTTACGGGCATCGGCTATCGTCTGCCGGAGCTGTCCGGCTATGCGGAACGAGTTCTCCACATCGGTGACGAATGTGCCGAGGTTGCGGTTGTTGACGCCTACCATGTCCACATCCTTACTTATATAAGCAAGTTCGCGGGGGCTGTGGATTTCGAGCAGCACTTCCAGTCCCAGGGCGTGCGCCCGGGCGGTGAGGTCGGCGCATTCTTCCTGCGTCAGACAGGCGGCGATGAGCAATACGGCATCCGCACCTGCGATACGTGCTTGCAGCAGTTGGTATTCGTCGATGATGAAGTCTTTTCTCAAGATAGGAATGTCGACCAGCGGACGTGCCGTACGGATGTCCCGCAACGAACCGCCGAAGAATTTCGCATCCGTAAGGATGGAGATGGCAGAAGCGCCTGCTGCCTCGTATGCGGCTGGTATTTCGTCGGCTTTGGCCGTCTTGTATATCCAACCCTTCGAGGGCGAGCGCCGCTTGAACTCGGCAATGATTCCCGCGGGCGAGGAAGCCAGCGCACGTTTCATGCTGCGGCGTGGGGCAGGGGAGTTTTCCATTAGGTCGCGTACTTGCTCGCGCAACTGTTCGGGTGAAACAGCCTGTTTCTGCAATTCCACTTCGATTCGTTTGTGGCCTGTTATTTCAGATAGAATATCCATAGGAGGGGGGTGAGTTATAAGTTATGAGTTATGAGTTATAAGTTATGGGTTGGGGGTGATATGGCGCTGTTTAAGTAAATGCGTATAATCGGTTAATCCTATCTGTCATTCAGAGCGAAGAATCTTCTCTCTTCTTGACATTCACATAAAGACTTGTATTCACAAAGGGAAGAGATGCTTCGCTTCGCTCTGAATGACAGTATAGCATAACTTGATTTTCAACCTTTACTTATTTCTATAAACTTTTTCAATGTCTTCAACGCCCGTCCGCTTTCCAGTGATTCGCGGGCTATGGCGATGCATTCTTCAATCTCCTTTTCCGGTTCCATGACCTGAATGGCAAAGGCGGCATTGACAATGACACATTGCGTCTGGGCAGCTTCCGCACGGTTGTTCAGGACATTATCGAAGATGCGTGCCGCGTCTTCCTTACATGCTCCGCCGGAAAGCTCTTCGGGACGTACCGCGCTGAAACCGAGAGCTTGCGGACGATAGATACGCTCATAATTGCGTGTCATTACCTTGAATTCATCGGTCAGCGAGATTTCATCGTAATTGTCCAGGCTGTTGACGACGGCAAAGTCGATACCGAGCTTGTAGAAAACATTTGTGTAGAGACGCATCTGCGAGAGGTCTGCCACACCCAGCAGCTGATAAGCGGGTTTGCACGGATTCACCAGCGGGCCCAGCAGGTTGAACAGCGTGCGTACTCCCAACGCTTTGCGCACAGAACCGACGGTTTTCATTGCCGGATTGAACAGTTGGGCGTGCAGGTAGGCAATATTACATTCTTCCATGCTGCGCTTCAGGATGTCGGGATTATTGGTGAAGCGCACGCCATGCTGCTCTATTACGTTGCTTGCCCCGCTGACGGAAGTAGCGCCGTAATTGCCGTGCTTGGCCACTTTGTAACCCGCTCCCGCCACAATGAAGCAGGCGCAGGTGGAGATGTTGAACGTGTTCTTTCCGTCACCGCCCGTACCTACGATGTCAATGGGGCGATAGGGCGCGAAGTCTATCGGGACTCGTGTCTCCATAAGTGCTTCGCGAAAGCCTGTCAGTTCGTCTACTGTGATGCCGCGCATCTGAAAAACAGTGAGTAACGCTGCTATCTGCGCCTCGGGATACATCCCCCGGCTGATGTTGAGCAGGATTTGTCTGGACTCTTCTGCGGTGAGCTCTTCGTGATTGAAGAGGCGGGTTAATATTGTTTTCATCTGTTTAAGTCAGTGATTAAAAAGTTTATAGTTGATGTATGGCTAAGCATGAGTGCTGATATCAGTAATCGAATATGTTTCCGAGTAACGTTTTTTTGTTCTCGTGAGGCGCTTGCTTCACTCCCGTGAGATGCCTGCCCGGCTCTTGTGAGGTGCGCGGTCGGCTTCCATGAGGTGTGCGGTCGGCTCTCACGAAGTGCCTGCTCGGTTCTTGCGAAGTGCTTGCTTGGCTTTCACGCAGTGTGCGCTTGTTTTTCACGCAATGTGCACCTGTGCTTATGAGGCCGCTTGTACCTTATGAGGTCTGCGCTGCATCCTCGTGAACTGTGTCATTTACCTTCATAAGCTGCGCCGTTTATTCCGTCCTTTCCGTCACCGTCCAGCCAATTTTTCATAATCTGCTTTCCGTCCGGGGTCAACACGGATTCCGGATGAAACTGAATGCCGTGAACGTCGTACTCCCGGTGTTTCAACGCCATAATCTGCCCTTCGGGACTGACGGCTGTAACGGCAAGCGTTGCAGGCAGTCCTTCCGTATCCACTACCCAAGAATGGTAGCGCCCCACAGGTATTTTCTCAGGCAGTCCCCGGAAAATGTAATCCGGTTCTGTCAGCCGTATATCGGTTTGTACGCCGTGAAACACCTTGCTGAGATTGACCAATCTCCCGCCGAATACCTGTCCGATAGCCTGCTCTCCCAGGCACACTCCCAATATCGGTTTCTTTCCGGAATAGGTACGTATGACATCCGGTAACAACCCCGCTTCTTCGGGCACACCGGGGCCGGGAGAAAGAAGAATCTTATCATATTTCTCCAGTTCGTCCATTTCGAATCGGTCGTTGCGCAACACATCCACCATTGCTCCGAGTTCTTTCACCAGATGCGCAAGGTTGTAGGTGAAAGAGTCGTAATTGTCTATGATTACTATTTTCATTTCCATATCTTTCAAAATCTTCATCCTTTATTCTTCATACTTCATCCTCATTCTTCATTTCTTTCATTCTCTCCGCCATTACAATTGCCTTCTTCAATGCTCCCAGTTTGTTGTTCACTTCTTGCAGCTCGTATTCGTCATTGCTTTTGGCTACGATGCCGCCGCCTGCCTGGAACCACAGTACCCCGTTGCGGCTGACGAATGTACGGATGGTGATGGCCTGATTCAGACTGCCGTTCAGACCGATGAACCCGATGCAACCGCCGTAGGCGCCACGATTATGCGGCTCCAGTTCGCTGATGAGCTGCATGGCGCGTACTTTCGGCGCACCGCTCAATGTTCCGGCGGGGAAGGTGTCGATGAACGCCTTGATAGGATCGGCTTCGCTGTTCAGCGTGCCGCTGACGCGGCTCACGAGGTGAATGACGTGGCTGTAATATTGCATCTCCTTGTAGAAATCCACTTTCACGTCGTGGCAGTTGCGGCTGAGGTCGTTGCGGGCGAGGTCTACCAGCATCACGTGCTCCGCGTTTTCTTTCGGGTCGTCGTGCAGGTAACGGGCGTTTACGGCATCCTGCTCCGGGTCGCCGGTGCGCTTGGTAGTGCCGGCAATGGGGTCTATATAGGCATGGCGTCCTTCGATGCGGCAGTGCGTTTCGGGCGATGAGCCGAAGATACGGAAACCGCCGAAGTCAAAGTAAAACAGGTAAGGAGAGGGGTTGATGCTGCGCAGAGCGCGATAGAGCTTGAAATCGTCGCCTGTGAAACGTTGCTCGAAGCGGCGGGAGAGGACTATCTGGAAAACATCACCCCGCATGCAGTGGGCTATTCCTTGGCGGATGTTGGCTTTGTGCTCCTCGTCCGTCAGCGGAGAGGTCGTTTCGCCTACGGCACGGAAGTCGTAAACGGTATAATTGCGGTTGTGAATGGCTTTCCGCACTTTGTCCAGCTCGCTTTTCCCGCCGGGAGCCAGCATTTCCAGCAACAGCATCTCGTTCTTGAAGTCGTTGAAAACGATGAGATACTTGTATAATATGTATAGCATATCCGGCGCATCGTTGGTGGCTTCGCGGCTGTCCTTTACGGGGATGTTCTCGAAATAGCGTACGGCGTTGAAAGAGGTGTAGCCGTACAGTCCGCAATAGTCGCTGTACTCGCCTTCCACATGAAAGCGGTTGAGAAAGTCCCGCAGAGCATTCTCCGCACGGTACTCTCCGGTAACGGGATGTTCCTCGCGTGTGCCGTCGGGCAGGCGGAATACGGCGGTTCCGTGGTCTATGCTGACGCTTGCCACCGGACAAAGCCCGATGAAAGAACGGTTGTTCTCGCTGCCATGATAGTCGGAACTCTCCATGAGCGCGCTTTGAGGAAAGATGTCGCGCACTTTCAGATAAGTGCTTACGGGAGTATGCAGGTCGCCAAGCACTGTACGGCTGACCGTTTGATAATTATATTGTTTCATTGCTTCCTTTATTGAGTAAATAGTAACAGTAAGTAGTAGCAGTAAGTTGTAACAGTCAGTTTATATCACAAACCCTCATAACTTATAACTCATAACTCATAACTTAAATACGTTTCCACATCCTTATCCCCCCGTCCCGAAACGGTCAGTACCACCACATCGTCGGGCTTGAAGTTCAGTTTTTCCAAGGCGCCGAGGGCGTGGGCGCTTTCCAATGCGGGGATGATGCCTTCGAGCTTTGTCAGTTCGTAAGCGGCGCGGATAGCCTCGTCGTCATTTACGGAGAGTACGATGGCGCGTTTCCGTGCGGCAAGGTTGGCGTGCATGGGACCTATGCCCGGATAATCCAGTCCGGCGGAGATGGAGTAAGGTTCCTCAATCTGCCCGTCCTCGTTCTGGATGACGTAGGTGCGCGCTCCATGAATGATGCCCAGTTTGCCGAGGGCGATGGTGGCGGCCGTCATGCCCGTTTCCACTCCTTTACCGCCGGCTTCGGCGAGAACTATCTGCGCGCGTTCGTCGTCGACATAGTGGTAAATGGTTCCGGCGGCATTACTTCCGCCGCCTACGCAGGCTATGAGATAGTCCGGACAATCGCGCCCTTCCTTTTCCATGAGCTGCTTCTTAATCTCCTCGCTGATAACTGATTGCAGGCGTGCCACCATATCGGGATAGGGGTGCGGGCCTACGGTGGAGCCGATGATGTAATAGGTGTCGGCAGGGTGGCAGCACCAGTCGCGTATGGCCTCGTTGGTGGCGTCTTTCAAGGTCATGTTGCCGCTGGTTACGGGGACTACGGTTGCTCCCAGCATCTTCATTTTCTCTACGTTGATGTGCTGACGCTCCACATCGGTCTTACCCATATATACGATGCATTCCATATTCATCAATGCGCAGACGGTGGCGGTGGCGACGCCGTGCTGTCCCGCTCCTGTTTCGGCGATAATGCGGTGCTTGCCCATGCGGCGCGCCAGCAAAATCTGGCCGATGGTGTTGTTGATTTTGTGCGCGCCGGTGTGGTTCAGGTCTTCCCGTTTCAGATAAATCCTGCAACCGTACTTCTCCGACAGGCGTTTGGCCTGATACAGCGGAGAAGGACGCCCTACGTAGTCGCGCAGCAACTGGTCGTACTCCCGCTTGAAATCCTCACTTTGCAGAACGTCGAGATAGGTGTTCTGCAACTCCTCTACACATCTGTGGAGTATCTCGGGAACGTATGCCCCGCCGAATTCTCCGTAATAGCCTTCTTTGTCAACTAAGAAACTCGCCATATTATTGTCTTTTTTATTATTTATCATTTTACCATTGATTTGATAGGGGGGAGATGTACATCGCTTAAACGAAAAAAGCCCCGTCGCTTGGTGCGACAGGGCTCTTTTTATATCTATCATATATTACATATATACATACGAGCACTGCTCCCTTACGACTGCCGGAGTTGTAACGGGTGCCACCACCAATATGTATTTACGAACATTGTTTTCATTGTCTTTTTTTTATTTTAACCGGGGCAAATATAAGCACATTGTTTTAATCGCCAAAATAAATCTTACTTTTTTTTCGTATAAGAACATTTTTCTTAAAATTTTGTTCTTTATAGCGGATAACAGCTATTATTTACTATTAAAAAGAAAGGAACAAACTATGAAGCGAAAACATTTGATTGCCGTAGGCGCGATTATTGCCATTGTCTTATTGCTATATTGGCTTTTTATAGCCGAAGACTTGAACGCCTGGCTCAATGTGAACTGATTTTTCGGTATTATCATGCGGGGTTGTTCAGATAAATAATGTATCTTCGCAAAAAATCAAAAACTCATGAAAGGATTAAGTTATTCATTCTTGCGCGCCGTGTGCGCGCTGGTAATAGGCCTGGTGTTGGTGATGTTTCCCGACCAGGCCGGTGATTATTTTGTGATAACGATCGGTGTCATTTTCCTTGTGCCTTCGCTCATCAGTATTATAGGATATTACGCTCAGAGTGCCGAGGTGCGCCGCCGTTTTCCTATCGAGGGGATAGGCAGCTTGCTGTTCGGATTGTGGCTGGTTATTATGCCGGGCTTTTTTGCCGATTTGCTGACGTTCGTGCTGGGCTTTATCCTTGTAATGGGCGGTGTGCAGCAGATAGCTTCGCTTTCGGCTGCCCGCAGATGGACACCTGTGCCGGGCGGATTCTACGTTGTTCCGGTACTGATATTGCTTGCCGGATTGATTGCCCTGTTCAATCCTACGGGAGTACGCTCTACGGCGTTTATTATTATCGGAATCACCAGTTTGGTTTATGCGGTTTCGGAACTGATAAACTGGTTCAAGTTCACTCGTCTCCGCCCTAAAGCACCGGTTACCGGCAGTAAGGCCGATGATGGCGATATCGAAGATGCAAAAATTATAGAATAATGTACGGATTAAACACCGTGTTCTCCGTCATTCATTCAGAGCGCAGCGAAGAGTCTTTTCCCTATCACAAAGGAGTGGATTCTTCGCTGCGCTCTGAATGAATGACGGAGAATATTATACTTTTTTATAAAGGGTGAGGTTCTCTCTGAAAAAACCGTTTATCTCCTTGAAACTCGCTATGCCGAAATTGTTCACTGAATATTCTGCAAGTATTCCTCTATTTCTTTGGTTGTAACGTCTTTCAGCAATACAGTTTTATCCTTATCCAGTAGATACAGGGTTGGGATGGCTTTTAAGTCGTAAAGATTGTTTTGCTCGATTGTCTGTTTCTTGTCATAACCGTTAATCCATTCCACAGGAAAATCCGATAGATGTCTTCGCCATTCCGCCAAATCCGCATCGGGATAAATGGACAGAATTTTCATCCGGCTTTGTGCAGTGGCTTGGTGAATGGAAGGACTGTGTTTCAACGCTTCTATCGTTTCACCGCAAGCGTGGCAACCGGGATTATTGATAAATAGCAATGTGTAAGGAGCTTTGATATTGTACAAGTTGCCCTGCTGGCCATTGGCGAGCGTATAGGTAAAATCCAGCGCTTTTGTACCTACACGGTTTTTCTGCGCCAGTTCCCGCCGGGCTTTCGGACGAATTTTCTCTGTGTCATCCATGACGGAAGATTTCAGCATGGCATCCAGCACGGATATATACAATTCTTCATTACGCATCGGCGAGTTTGGATCGTATAGATATTTGTCCGCAAGGGAAGTCAGGTACATATAGCATTTTTTCTCTTTTTCAGTTTGTGCAAACAAGGTTTTCAAGGCTGTATCCCCTGTTGAAGCGGGTACCAGTCGCAGGATATCAATGAAGTTTACCCATGCTTGCTCCGTCACTTCGGGATGGTGTATGTAATTGGTGTCGGTGAAATTTACATTATCCCAGTAATGACGCGCCAGATAATCGGCACGCAATTCCGGAGTATTCAGCATTGTGGGGATTGTGGGTAATGCGAAAGCGGTTATCGTATCTGTTACGACTACTTTCTCTTGTTTGTTACTTGCCTGTCCGCTGCTGCATGCGCCGTTTGCGCTCGATAGCAAAGAGAGTAATGCGCAAGCTGGTAATAGTTCTATAATCTTTTTGTATCTCATACGGTTTTTATTTAAAAGTAAAATTAGTGCTTTTATTCTTAAACGCCAAATATGTGTATTATGATTCTCATTGCTTTGGACAGTAAATAATGGAAGTAGGAAGCCGCTTTCGTGCGCACGTATATATATAATGTACCTATTTTGTCGGTAGGTATAACACTTTTAAAAGTATATGCTCTACAACATCTTTACTAATCAGCCAGTTACAAAAAAGTTTCAAAAATATTAGGAAAAAGTGAAAGATATATTTGGTCGGTATATTAAAATCCTCTACTTTTGCATCCGCTTTCGA
>ENA-OZGV01000338-OZGV01000338.1-human-gut-metagenome-genome-assembly--contig:-NODE-338-length-27038-cov-6.957455_pt1 | contig 27038 bp, 24 predicted proteins | sample MGYA00245120_ERZ653665 | MGnify/ENA primary metagenome ERZ653665 (study PRJEB26926, sample SAMN06165250) | human gut metagenome | biome: ENVO:00009003; feature: ENVO:2100002; material: ENVO:00002003... | reverse complement strand
CGTGAGGGGATCGAACCTATTGAGGTGGAATTCCGTTAAGAAAACAGTCCAGTGGACTGTTTTTAGGAATTCGCCCGCAGGCGCTTGCGCCAAGGGGATGAGCGTTCGCGAAGCGGACGCGGGCGTTTATGTTAATGCTGTTTAGATCGTGGAAATACTACGGTAAATTCTGAGCCTTCGCCAGGGGTACTCTTTACACTCACTTGACCATTTGACCGCTCAACCGCATGGCGCACAAGCGACAATCCAAGTCCGGTTCCACCAACTTCTCTACTGCGTGCTTTATCAACGCGGTAGAATCGTTCAAAGATACGCGATTGATCTGTTTGTGGAATACCTATGCCTGTATCTTTTACGATTACCGCAATTTCATGAGCACGTGGTTCAAAGGTAACCAGGATACTTCCTTCATCGGTGTACATAATTGCGTTTTCAATGAGGTTGTCAAAAACCAATGAAGCATCAGATGGTTCCATGTCTGCGTAGCAGTCATCGCCCGCTACTGATCTATCGTCTAACACTAAATCTAAATGCTTGTCTTCTGCTCCGCCCTTGTGCGCCATGAAGCTTGTTACTAGGGCACTGTGAAGTTCTGCTCTAGGGTGTTTGTCGGGGTCAGGTGTTTCTTCTAGGCGTGACAGGTCAAGTAAATCAATTACTAAGCGCTGCAGACGTTCTGCTTCGTTATCAAGCCTGTCAATAAAAAGGTTAAGACTTTTCTTATCTTCAATTTCTGCAGCATCTCGAATAGCTTCAGAAAGAAGCCTGATTCCAGCTACAGGTGTTTTTAATTCATGGCTAGCATTTGCTACGAAGTCAGATCTAACTTGGTCAAACTTTTTGATAGGAGCATGTGATCTCTTGAAAGCAATATAGCCAACTATAAGAACAACAATACAACCGCCTATGATCACGACAATCGAGGTTGTCTGAGCATTTTGCGTAATCATAGAAAATGCCGTCGAAGGTTCACTCACACGCACAATAACTTGCTCATTATTGAATGAGGCAGGAACGGCTACATATATCCATGACTTTCCATCAGTGGAGCTTGTACGTTCCGCAGTGCCTATTCCTCCGTTTAGTGCTTCAGTTACTTCTTTGCGATCGCTGTGGTTTTCCATGGTGCTTGGATCCACTTCGGAATCTGCCAGAACATAACCGTTTGAATCAATAACAGTTATACGTAAATCAGTATTGTGGGTTGCGGATATAACGAATTCACTTGCATTAGTCGTTTTAGATAATGCGTTTGCAGTTCCTTGTGCAGTAGTAATTAAATTAGTTGTCTGACGATGAGCAATTTCATTATTTAGTGGGGTATATATAAAAGCGATGGAGCACACTATAAATATAAAAGCGGCAATTACGTAACCGATTATGTAGAGCCATACAAATCGCTTTGCTTCTTTTCCTGAATTTCCCAAGTTCTTAAGGTACGAAAACAATGGACTCATTCTTCAGTCTTTCTAACTGGTTCAAAACGGTAGCCCATGCCGTGAACGGTATGAATATATCGATAATCACTTACTTCATCTAAAACAGAACGTAAACGACGAATATGAACGTCAATGGTTCGCGAAGTGCTTAAGTAATCTTCTTTCCAGACTTTTTGCGTAAGCCAAGTACGACGGCAAAGCATTCCTTGACGTTCAGCAAGAGCGAAAAGTAGAGCTAATTCTTTGCTGCGAAGCTTTAAAGGCATACCCTTAACGCTTGCGGTGCTGTTTTCTACATCAAGGGTTAAATCGCCGTATGTTTGAGGTTTTGTTGTTGAAACGCCATCGAGTTCGCTTCGACGAAGGTTGGCTCGAATGCGGGCGAGTAATACTTCAGTAGAAAATGGCTTTGTTACATAATCGTCTGCACCCGCATCGAGGCCCTTGATTTTGTCCTCATCTGCATCAAGTGCAGTAAGCATAAGAATGGGAGAATTGAATCCTTCTTTACGCAATCTGCTTGCAACTTCAAAGCCATTCATTCCGGGAAGCATTACGTCGAGCAGAATAAGATCAGGTTCAATGCTCAGGGCTGTTTCATAGCCAGATTGTCCATCTTCGCATGAGCTAACAGCATATCCGTGTTTGGTAAGGGAAAATTCAGTAGCAAGACGGATAGTGGGATCATCTTCAATAAGCAAAATTGTGGTCACGATTAGCTTCCTTTCTTAGTGCTTCGTTAATTTTGCCTCAATTCGAATCCCAATAGGCGTTTTTTACAATGATTTATCAAAACATCCTTCTGTTAACTATTCTCTTACGTTGTTTCAGGTTTGTGTAACCACTTTGCTCCCGTCCAATCTGATTATGGGATCGATAAGAAATGCACAAGGCATTTCAAAGTGTTTATGAGAGAAAAGGATTAAAAGTGAGTACAGTAAAAAGTAAAGTGCTATTTGGTGCTCTAGCTGTATGCGTAGCTTTTGCTTGCATGCTTTTGGCTGGCTGCAGCTCCAATTCTGAAGAATCAACCGATTCGTCATCAGACTCTGGAGAAACCATTAATGTTGTATCTCGTGAAGATGGTTCTGGTACCCGTGGTGCTTTTGTAGAGCTTTTTGGTATTGAGGAAGAAGACGAAAATGGCGAAAAGGTAGATAAGACTACCGACTCTGCGGCTATTACCAACTCTACCGCAGTTATGATGACCACTGTTGCTGGTGACGCAAACGCAATCGGCTATATTTCTCTTGGTTCTCTTGACGATAGTGTTAAGGCGGTAAAGATTGATGGTGCTGAAGCTACGGTAGACAACGTAAAGTCTGGCGATTACAAGGTATCTCGTCCATTCAATGTTGTTACTAACTCTAATACTGAACTATCTGATGTTGCTCAGGACTTTTTAAACTACATTATGAGCTCTGATGGTCAGGCTGTAGTTGCTGAAGAGGGCTATATTTCTCTGGATGGTGGAGAGGCTTACACTGCGTCTGGCCTTTCTGGTACCGTAACTGTTGCAGGTTCTTCTTCTGTAACTCCCGTAATGGAGAAGTTGGCTGAGGCTTATCAGGAGCTCAACCCTGATGTAACTATTGAGGTTAACCAGTCCGATTCCACTACTGGTGTAACTTCTGCAATTGAGGGTGCATGCGACCTTGGTATGGCTTCTCGTGATCTTAAGGATTCTGAGACCAGCGAAGGTGCTCAGGCAACTGTTATTGCAACTGATGGTATTGCAGTGATCGTTAATAACGAAAGCACTGTAGAAGATCTTACCTCTGATCAGGTAAAGCAAATCTTCACTGGTGAAATTACCTCCTGGAGCGAGATCGGCTAGGAATCATGGCACAAACCAAAGAATTGGTTGCCAAAATAATCTTTGCTATAGCTGCAGCCATTTCGGTGGCTGCAGTTGTAGTGATATGTGTGTTTATTTTTGGCAACGGCATTCCCGCAATTGCAGAAATCGGCTTCTTTGATTTCATTTTTGGAACTACCTGGCGTCCATCAAATGACATTTATGGTATTGGCGTAATGATTGTAGGCAGTCTTTATGTTATGGCTGGTGCACTTATTATTGGAGTTCCTCTAGGCATTCTTTGCGCTATCTTTTTGGCGTTTTTTGGTAGCAATCGTGTTGCGAAAATTGCTAAAGCAGGTGTTCAGCTTTTAGCTGGTATCCCATCTGTTGTATATGGCTTTTTTGGCCTTGTTGTTTTGGTTCCTTTTATTAGGGAAAACTTTGGAGGAACAGGTCAATCGATTTTATGTGCTTCTCTTGTACTTGGAATTATGATTCTTCCTACCATTATTACGCTTTCTGAATCGGCCTTAAAAGCTGTTCCTGAAGCATATTACGAAGGTGCTTTAGCGCTTGGGGCAGATCATGAACGTAGCGTAATGCGCGTCATGCTTCCTGCAGCAATTTCTGGTGTTTTAGCCTCTATTATTTTGGCAATTGGTCGTGCTATTGGTGAAACCATGGCGGTAATTATGATTGCCGGTAATCAGGTTCAGATGCCAGATGCCATTACGGATGGTATTCGCACTATGACAGCAAATATCGTTTTGGAAATGGGTTATGCAGCAGATCTTCATCGCGGCGCTTTAATTGGTACTGCATGTGTGTTGTTTGTTTTCATTCTGATTATCAACTTCGCATTTTCTGCTTTAAAGAAGAAGGGTAGGAACAATGGCTGATAATCGAGTACTTACCAAAGCAAAGCCAGCACGTATTTCTTCTTGGATATTTCGCTATGCGGTAAAAATTGCAACGCTTATAACGGTGTTAGCTGTTTGCTTGATTATTGGTTATATCCTTGTGATGGGTATTCCTCAAATTAAGCCTGAAATGTTTGAGTTGGAATACAACTCTGAAAATGTTTCATTTATGCCTGCTTTGTTTAATACGCTGATAGTTATTGTGATGTCAGTGTCCTGCTCTTCGATATTTGGTATAGGCGCTGCTATTTTCTTGAATGAATATACCAACAGGACAAATTTCTTCGTTCGCATTGTTGCGCTAGCAACCGAAACGCTTTCAGGTATCCCTTCGATTGTGTATGGCCTGTTTGGCTTGTTGTTTTTTGTGTATTACTTGCAGTGGGGTTTGTCTCTTCTTGCTGGTGTTTGCACAATGGCAATCATGACATTTCCTATTATCATGCGTGCTTCCCAGGAAGCTCTTGCCGCAGTGCCTGATTTATATCGCGAAGGCTCTTTCGGATTGGGTGCTGGTAGATTTCGTACGGTGTTTAAGATCGTTCTTCCTGCCGCGATTCCTGGCATATTAGGTGGCATCATTTTAGCTATTGGACGCACTGTTGGTGAATCTGCAGCATTGATTTATACCGCTGGTTCTATTGCGGCAGTTCCAGAATCAGTATTTAGCTCTACACGAACTCTTGCGGTTCACATGTATTTGCTTGCAAGCGAAGGTTTGCATATTGATGCAACGTATGCAACGGCTGTTTTGCTGTTGGTATTTGTGCTTCTTATTAACTTCGCTACTTCTGCGGTAGCTAATAGGATTAGTAAAGGAAATATGTCTGATGAATAAACCTAAAATGGATGTTTCGCATATGGATCTTTTTTACGGAGATTTCCAGGCGTTGCATGATATTAATCTTTCATTTATAGAGCATAAAGTAACTGCCATGATTGGTCCTTCTGGCTGCGGAAAATCGACCTTGTTAAAATCACTCAATCGTATGAATGATTTAGTTGAGGGTTGTAAAATTACCGGCAAGATTACCTTGGATGGGGAAGATATTTATGACAAATATGATGTAAATATCTTACGTAAAAAAGTTGGAATGGTTTTTCAGAAGCCAAATCCATTTCCCATGTCCATTTATGACAACATCGCGTTTGGTCCGCGTACTCATGGCATTAAGAAGAAGTCTGAATTAGATGACATTGTAGAAGATTCTCTTCGCAAGGCTGCTATTTTTGATGAATTGAAAGACCGCTTGAAGAAAAATGCGCTTGGTTTATCTGGTGGTCAGCAACAGCGTCTATGCATCGCTCGAGCTCTTGCGGTAAATCCAGAAGTGCTTCTTATGGACGAACCCACTAGTGCGCTTGATCCTATTTCCACTTCTAAAATTGAAGAATTGGTTGGGGAATTAAAGGAAAACTACACCATTATTATTGTTACCCACAATATGCAGCAAGCTGCTCGTATTTCGGATTCGACGGCATTTTTCTTGCTTGGTGAAATGATTGAGTGTTCACCTACTGACGTTTTGTTCTCTAATCCTACTGACAAACGTACTGAAGATTACATTTCGGGAAGGTTTGGTTAATATGGCAGCACGTCCAATTTTTGATGAAGAACTTCATTCGCTTAATTCTCAGATGACGGAAATGGGCGAGTTAGTAAAGGAGGCTATTGAAGGTTCGTTTGATGCGGTAGCTCAAACAAATCCGCAAAAAGCTATTGCTGTTGCAAAGAATGATTCGTATATCAACGAAAAAGAACGCGATATTGAGCGTTTGTGTTTACGTTTGCTTCTTCGTGAACAACCAGTTGCAACTGATTTACGTACCGTAACTTCTGCTTTGAAAATGATTACTGATTTTGAGCGCATTGGTGATCAGGCAGCAGAGATTTGTGAGATCGCAACAGGCCTTCCTCAAGGCTTAGATTTATCTCAGTTTTCATCGCTTTCGGTGATGGCAAAAAAGGTAGTAGATCAAGTTAACTTGGTTGTGGATGCTTATTTAAATCTTGATATTGAAAAGACTCAGGTGGTAGTTTCTGGCGACAAGGAAATCAATGCACTTTTTGATGAGTTAAAGCGTGACATTACGGCCCATATTGTAAATCATATGCCCGATGAAAATTCAGCGCTTGATGTATTGATGATAGGAAAATACCTAGAACGTATTGGAGATCATGTCGTAAATATTGCCGAATGGGTTGAATATGCTATTACAGGCAACCACAAAGGAATGACCATTGCAGATGAAGCTCACTAAATTGCTTCACAGTATGTAATAATAGAAGCGCATCTTTGAAAGAAGGTGCGCTTTTTGTTTATAACGATGTATCGTAGTTGGGGAGGACCAATGTCTACGTCACTTTCAGGCCGCAACTTTTTAAAATTGTTAGATTTCACTTCCGAAGAAATTCTTTCATTGGTTGATTTAGCTCAAGAACTAAAAGAGAAAAAGCATGCGGGAATTCTTCATAAGGAATTAGAAGGCAAGAATATCGTTCTTCTTTTTGAGAAGACTTCTACCCGTACACGCTGCTCTTTTGAAATTGCTGGTCATGATTTAGGCATGGGGGTAACCTATCTTGATCCTGCTGGATCCCAAATGGGAAATAAAGAATCTATTGAAGACACTGCCCGAGTCCTGGGTCGTATGTTCGATGGCATTGAATACCGTGGATTTGGCCAAGAAATCGTAGATACTTTAGCGCAGTATGCTGGTGTTCCTGTTTGGAACGGCCTTACTAACGAATGCCATCCTACCCAAACGATTGCTGACTTACTTACTATTCGTGAACAGTTTGGTTCATTTGAAGGTTTGAAGCTAGTATTTATGGGTGATGCAAAAAACAACGTTGCTAATTCTTTGATGGTTGGCTGCGCGAAGATGGGCATTACCTTTGTTGCTTGTGCTCCTGAGTCTTCCATGCCTGATCCTGAATTGGTTAAAACTTGTCAAGAAATTGCCAATGAGCATGGCTGTGAAGTTATTGTTACTTCGGATGTAAAAGAAGGCACTAAGGATGCCAATATTTTGTATACCGATATTTGGGTTTCTATGGGCGAACCAGCAAGTTTATGGGAACAGCGCATTAAGGAACTTTCCCCTTATCAGGTAAATAAAGAAGTAATGAATAACGCGGCTGATAATGCTATTTTCATGCACTGCCTTCCGGCATTTCACGATACGCACACAACGGTAGCGCAAGAGATCAAAGAAAAGTTTGGTCTTGAAGAAATGGAAGTTACCAACGAGGTATTTGAATCTGACCGTTCCAAAGTATTTGACGAAGCTGAAAATCGCATGCATTCAATTAAAGCGATTGTTCTAGCAACCCTACGCTAATAAAAGGAGCTGTAAACTTACATGGAACGTTTAGGCTATTACGACGGAAAATTTGGTCCTCTTGAAGAAATGACTGTTCCTTTTTTGGATCGAGTTTCGTTTTATGGAGATGGCGTTTATGATGCAACAATGGGAATTGATGGGGTAGTGCTCTTTTCTGAAGACCATATTGATAGGTTCTTTAACAGTTGCGCCAACGTTAAAATTGATCCTGGTATTACAAAGCAGGAATTACACGAGCTTCTAACCTCAATGCTTTCGAAAGTAGATGCTCCAGTAAACTTTGTGTATTGGCAGGTAACTCGTGGAACAGATTATCGCCATCATTATTTCAACGAAGGTCCTGCCAACTTATGGATCATGATTGTTCCTGATGAAATGGAAAATTTATACGAGCCGCAACAGCTAATTAGTGTTGAAGATATTCGTTTCCAAATGTGCAACACTAAAACGCTCAATTTACTGCCTAATGTGTTAGCTGCGCAAAAAACAAAGGAAGCAAACTGCTATGAGGCGGTTTTTGTTCGTGACGGATATGTAACTGAATGTGCTCATAGCAATGTCCAAATGCTCAAGGATGGTCACTTTGTAACTCATCCTGCCGATAATCATATTCTTCCTGGAATTGCCCGCAAGCATTTAATTCAAGCTTGTATGGCACTAGAAATTCCTGTTGAGGAAAAACTTTTTACTTTGGATGAGCTTAAAAATGCGGATGAGGTAATTGTTAGCTCTTCAAGTACGCTTTGTTTACCTATTGATGCTATTGATGGCCAGCCAGTTGGTGGAAAAGATGAAGCACTGCTTGATAAAATTCGTACCTATGTAACTGAAGAATGCAATACCTATGTAAAAGAGCACTCTTGCTAGCGTGGTACAATTTCAAGCGCTATTTTTAAATACTTACGTTTACATTCTTGTTATGCGGAATTTTGATAGTTTTGCTTAAATTATACAGGTAGGAAGGATCATATATGACCATTCGCGAATCTCTGGAGGCTTTGCTTCATCAGGCGCTAACCTCTGCTGTTCAGGCTGGATCATTGTCTCTTGATGAAATTCCCAAGCCTAGTCTTGAGCGTCCACGTGAAGAGGGTCATGGTGACTGGGCTTGCACTATTGCAATGCGTTTGGCAAAAGCGGCGCATATGAATCCTCGTCAAATTGCTCAGATCCTTGTTGATAACATCCCAGAAAACGATGTTATTGAATCGGTTGAAATTGCGGGTCCAGGTTTCATCAATCTAACCCTTGCTAATTCGGTATTTCAGAATGTGGTAACTGAAGTGCGTGAACAGGGTTTTGATTACGGAAAATCCAGTCTTGCAGAGTCTTGCAGGGTTGATTTGGAATATGTTTCTGCAAATCCAACAGGTCCTATGCATGTAGGTCATGGTCGTTGGGCAGCACTGGGGGACGCTATTGCCCGCATTATGCGCCATGCAGGGTATGACGTTGATGAAGAATTCTATATTAACGACCAAGGCAATCAGATGAACGTATTTGCTGATTCTTTGGTTGTTCGTTATCAGCAGGAACTCGGACTTGATGTAAAAATGCCTGAATCTTCTTACGGCGGAGCATATGTTGTGGATCTTGCAAAGCAGATCATCGAACGCGATGGTGATAAATGGCTTTCTGTTGATCCTGATGAGCGTCGTGTGGAATTTCGCGAAATGGGCTACAAAGCCATGATGGATAACGTCAAAGAAACGTTAGAAATTTTTGGCAACCATTTTGATACGTGGTTTTCTGAGCGTTCATTATTTGTTGCCGGCGAAGATGGCAAAACCAAGATTGATCGTGCTTTTGAAGTCATGAAAGAGCGTGGCTATATTTACGAGCAAGACGGTGCAACATATTTCCGTTCTACTGCTTTTGGTGATGAAAAAGATCGCGTATTAATTAAAACCAATGGTGAGCTAACGTATTTTATGTCGGATGTTGCCTATCACTATGACAAGATGCAACGTGGATATAATCATCTCATTGATATTTGGGGCGCTGATCATCACGGCTATATTCCTCGTTGTAAAGCTATGATGGCTGCATGGGGTTATCCAGATGCATTAGAAGTTGTATTAGGTCAGCTTGTTACGTTGTTCCGTAATGGGCAGCAGGTTCGTATGTCTAAGCGAACTGGTGAAATGATTACCTTCAGGGAGCTTATTGACGAAGTTGGTGTAGATGCAACCCGCTATATGATGCTTTCTAAGTCCTCTGACCAATCAATTGACTTTGATATTGAAGTAGCAAAGAAAAAGGATGCTTCCAATCCTGTTTACTACGTTCAGTATGCGCATGCTCGAATTTGCTCTATTTTGCGAAAAGCCGCAGAGGCTCGAGGTATTGATACCACAAACACCGGTGTTTCTGATTTAGCGTCGGTATTAAAGATTGATACCGCTAATTTGTCATTGCTAACTCACGAAAGTGAGTTAGAGCTTATGCGCAAGATGGCGGACTTTACTGATCTTATTGCGGGTGCTGCTCGCGATCGTGCACCGTTCCGCCTTACGCATTATGCGCAGGATCTTGCATCATTGTTCCATTCCTTCTACACGAACTGCCGTGTAATAGGAGAAGACGAAGAACTTGAGCAAGCTCGTCTTGCACTGGCAGATTCTGCTCGCATTGTACTTGCTCTTACTCTTAGCTTGCTGGGTGTTTCCGCGCCTGAGCATATGTAGCGTTTTCAGTTATCCGTTCCTTAAAGCCATCCCCCGATGTTTTGTTTCGAACATGTTACGGAGGGATGGCTTTTTATATATAGGGGAGTTCTGTTTGATACCATACGTAGACGTTGAGTGTTTTTCGAGGAGGAATTTATGAGTTACGTAGACTCCGTTATCGAACAGGTTAAGGCTAAGAACTCTAACGAACCTGAATTTATTCAGGCAGTTACCGAAGTTCTTACTTCCTTGAAGCCTGTTATTGAGGCACATCCAGAATATGAAAAAGCTGGATTGCTTGAGCGCCTTGTAGAACCAGAACGCGTTATTATGTTCCGTGTTCCTTGGGTAGACGATGAGGGCAAAGTTCAGGTAAACCGCGGTTTCCGCGTTCAGTTCAACAGCTGCCTTGGCCCTTACAAGGGTGGCCTTCGTCTTCATCCTTCTGTTAACTTGGGCATCATCAAGTTTTTGGGCTTTGAACAAATCTTTAAAAACAGCTTGACCACGCTTCCAATGGGCGGCGGCAAAGGTGGTTCTGACTTCGATCCTAAGGGCAAATCAGACGGCGAAGTTATGCGTTTCTGCCAGTCTTTCATGACTGAGCTTTGCAAGCATGTTGGTGCTGATACTGACGTTCCTGCAGGTGACATTGGTACAGGTGCTCGTGAAATCGGCTATATGTTCGGTCAGTACAAGCGCATTCGCAACGTTTGGGAAGGTGTTTTAACTGGTAAGGGACTTTCTTATGGTGGTTCCCTTGCTCGTACCGAAGCTACTGGTTATGGCTTGATTTATTTCGTTCAGGAATACTTGAAGTGCAAGGGTGATTCTTTCGAAGGAAAGACCGTTGCAGTTTCTGGCTCTGGTAACGTTGCAATTTATGCTACCGAAAAGGCACAGCAGCTCGGTGCAAAGGTAGTTACTTTGTCTGACTCTACTGGCTGGATCTATGATCCTAATGGAATTGATGTTGCTTTGGTAAAGCAAATCAAGGAAGTAGAGCGTGGTCGTATTTCTGAATATGCAAAGCGTCGTGAAGGCGTTGAATACCATGACGGTCGCGGTGTTTGGGGCATCAAGGTTGATATTGCTCTTCCTTGTGCAACTCAAAACGAGCTTCTTATTGATGATGCTAAGGCTTTGGTTGCAAATGGTTGCCAGATTGTAGCTGAAGGTGCAAACATGCCTACCACTATGGACGCCACTGCTTATCTCCAGGAAAACGGTGTAGTATTTATGCCTGGTAAGGCTGCTAATGCAGGTGGTGTAGCAACTTCTGGCTTAGAGATGTCTCAGAACTCTGAACGTCTTTCTTGGAGCTTCGAAGAGGTTGACGCTAAGCTTCAGGGCATCATGGTTAATATTTTCCACGCAGCTGATGATGCTGCACGCGAATATGGCGTTGAAGGCGACTATGTAGCTGGTGCAAACATTGCTGGCTTTAAGAAGCTTGCTGACGCTATGTTGGCTCAGGGTATTGTCTAATTGAATTAATTTGATATAGCGTTTACACAAAAAGAGCCTTGTTGATGCAAGGCTCTTTTTGTGTTGTGCTAAATAGATGATGTAGACTTAAAAAGCTGTTTCATTATTGTTTATTAGGGCATCAGTACTTCAAGTTCACTTGGGAATACCTTTACAACCACATCTTTATCTACAAATCGCTCTCCATCAATTTGTGAAGGAATAGCACCTTCAAATATAATATGAACTTCTTTTGCTTGCTCTATATGAACATGATTATTGCTAATGTGTTTTCCATCTTTTGCTTTAAGAAATAGCTTTGTTGCAGCTCCAAAGGAAAGAGAAGGTGTTACGTAACATATATCGAGGACACCGTCATTTAACTTTGCATTTGGGCATACTTTAAATCCGCCACCGTAGCTTATTCCATTCTGTATCGCTAATAGATAGCTTGAAATTATTTTTGAGTCTTGGCTGTCCATCTTTAAAGAAAAAGTAAGGATATCGCGATGGTTTTTAAGCTGATCTAAGCCGCATTGAATGTACAGGCTTGTTCCTGTTCGTTTTGTTTGCTTGCGAAGGTTTTGGGTGCCTAGAGCGATGGCTGCATCCAATCCAAAAGAAAGTGTTTCTATATACCAAGTTTTATTTGCTCTGCATACATCAATTCGTTTTGGTAACAAGGTGTGTGATTCTAATTGAGCTAAAGATTTTACTGGATTTCGATTCATGGCAATTGATCGTGCAAAGTCATCACCGTTGCCACAGGGGATGAGTCCAAACGTTGGTCGTTTATTTGGAGGCAGTGCCATGAGTCCGTTTACGCTTTCATTTACTATTCCATCTCCTCCAACAGCAAGTACGGTATTGTAATTTAGTCCTTCAGATTTAAGAAATTTTGTTGCATCGTGAGGAGCTACAGTGTAATGAAAAGTAAAGCTGGTCAGGTGTTTTGAGGATTCGGATTTTATACGATTTAATACGCTTGATAGTTGAGCGGCAACTTGTGCTGCTTTTCCGCTCCGAGCAGTAGGATTTACAATAACGAGAGTATTTCCAAGCATCTTTTCTCCTGGTTTGCAATGGTGAGATAATACCAAAAAAAGTGATTAGTTATTTCAATAACCATCTTTACGATTTAAAGGCTATGTATGTTATACGAAGATTTATTTGATTCAGTATCATATGAAATTAATGTATCCCTTGATGAAGTTAAGTGTAATTCTTGCACCTGTCCCGATATATATCATTCTGTTATTAGTATAGAAAACTTTCCTTATTGCAAAAGGTTGGATTGGTATTGCGCTCTCGATAAGAAAAACGGAAAAGCTCTTTTTATCGATACAGGTCATCCAGCATTAATGGGAACATCTTTATTAGACGAAGCTTTACAAAACTCTGGAATTTCTTGGAATGATACTTGTGTAGTTTTAACTCACTTTCATATTGATCATTCTGGAAATCTCTCATATTGTCTTACTCAAGGCGCAAAAGAAGTCTGTTTCGTTTCACCTGTTCCGTATGAGGAAAACTCTGATTGGGACTTTCTTATTTGGACACGTTCCTCAAAGTGCATGCAGGAAGATGTGCAAACACATGAACATTTGGATTTATTGAATGGGAAGAATTATTTTACGGGTATTCCTGAAGATAAATGTAGACCTGTAAAAAAGGGGGATTCATTCGAAATTGGATCTTACCATTTTGAAGTTATGCCTACACCTGGGCATTCACCAGAGCATCTTTGCTTGGTAGATTCAGATAATAAAGTTTTTATTGCAGGAGATCATTTAATTTTTGCTAAACCTGGAATGATGCAGCTAAAGCCCAATCAACATTTATTAGCTAGCTATATAGATAGTTTGTCGGTAATAAGAAGGTTTAATTTAGAAAAAGTTTTAATGAGTCATCATGAGCCTTTGTTTGGAAATGATGTTATAGACGATTTCTTAAAAACAACGCAAGAAGGTTATTATTCGCTTTTGAAGAAGGCAAAAGATCATGTTTCTACTTTAGGAGCAGTTAGCGCTTATGAAATGGCTGCTGATTCGGCAGCGCATTATCCTGATGGCATTAATATGTTTAAACCTGATACCCAAATGCGTAGAGTGGCGCTTATGTTTGGGACCTTAGAAGGTCTGTATGATGAAGGGATGGTTGAGCGCAGACAAGATGATGACGGGGCTTACGTTTATTTTGTAAAACGAGCGAAATAGGCTTTGTATTGAGAGCTATTTTTATTGATTTAAAAAAACTTGAAGTAATATTTTGAAGATCTTGCCGTTTAGGGGTTGCAAGAAATTAAAAAGCATGTAGAATACTTTCTTGCGCTTATGGTGGCTATAGTTCAGTTGGCTAGAATGCCAGATTGTGGCTCTGGAGGTCGTCGGTTCGAGTCCGATTAGCCACCCCAGCGCAACTTTGATAAATAAGCAAAAAAGTTCTTGCATATAGGAATTGATTGCTTTAAAATATTCTAACGCTTTGACGTAATAACCATTTGGACCGTTAGCTTAGTTGGTAGAGCAGGGGACTCTTAATCCCAAGGTCCGGGGTTCGAGTCCCCGACGGTCCACCATTGAATCTTCAAGCCAGGAATTTTTAAGTTCCTGGCTTTTCTTTTTTTGATCTTTTTCTTGGATTCTATGTTTTCTAAATTGTGTAATTGTCTTAATAAGTAACGAAATGCATCTAAAACAGACTCATTTTCCGTGTACTATAGATGGCGAGAAGTGTATGAATTGGACAGTTGTTAATTGCGGCGTGTTGTATTTGTTTTTGTTGTAGTTGTATAAAGTTATGTGACCGCGCAGGTTTAAGGCTGTCAGTATGTATTAAGTAAGGAGCCTGTTAGTGGAGGCCTTTGAACTAATCCTGCTATTGTTGGTTGCTGTTTTGCTTTCGTCTGTCTTGGATCAGGTAGTTCCTCGTATTTCATCTCCTTTAATTCAAATTGGCCTTGGAGTTGTTATAGCTTTACTTGCTATTTCGCCTATTGAGGTATCAATTGACCCTGAATTATTTCTTATTTTATTTATTGCTCCTTTGCTTTTTCATGATTCTATTGAGGCGAATAAAAAAAGCCTATGGGAAAATAAAGGCATAATCGTTTCATATGCGATTGGGTTAGTCCTTCTAATTGTTTTATGTGTTGGTTTTGTTCTCCATTGGCTTGTTCCTTCTATTCCGCTTGCTGCTGCTTTTGCACTTGGAGCGGCTCTTGGCCCTACTGATGCAGTTGCCGTTGCAGCCTTAAAGCGTGAAGCTCAAGTAGGCAAGCGGGAAAATGCTATCTTGCAGGGCGAAGCATTGATCAACGATGCGTCAGGTGTTGTATCCTTTCAGTTTGCTATTGCAGCAGCAGTAACAGGATTCTTTTCACTAACCGATGCAGCAACTACGTTTGCAATTAATTTCTTTGGCGGAATTTTCTTAGGTATTTTGCTTGCTTTCGTGTTTTTGTTTTTTGCTCACCGTGTTCGTGACCTCGGTTTGGAAAACGTTACGTTTCATGTGCTATACGAAGTTTCAATGCCTTTTATTGTTTTTTTGATTGCGGAAACTATTCATGTTTCAGGTATTTTGGGCGTAGTAGCTTGTGGCATTGTATGGTCTTTATTCCATGATCAGCGAATTTCTCCCTATCATTCTCGATTAAACATTGCTCTTTCGAGTGTTTGGAAAGTGATTACTTTTACCTTAAACGGAATTGTTTTTGTTCTGCTGGGCATACAGTTACCAAATGCAATGCAATCAACTTGGGATAATGTTTACATTGATAACCTTGATTTAATTGGGTATGTACTTATTCTCACTCTAGCTATTATTGCGTTGCGCTTTTTGTGGGCGCTTATCATGGCAAGACTTTTTGAGAATCCCCTCACAAGTAAGCGAGATAAGTTTAATAAGAAGACAGTTAAAGATGCTCTTATTACCACTATTGGTGGACCTAAAGGCGCTATTACCTTATCAATTGTTTTTTCTATTCCCTTTTTCTTGGGAACAGGAGAACCATTCCCTCAACGTTCGCTCATTATTTTCTTAGCGTCTGGTGTTATTGTTTGCACGCTTTTATTGGCGAATTTCCTTCTGCCAATTCTGGCGCCTAAAAACGAAAAAGAGGTTGATGAAGATGAAGTTGCTGATTATGAGCGTACTAGAATTGAAATACTACGTACAGTTATTGAGCGCTTGATGGCTGATTCAACCGATGATGATGATCGTGAAACCAAACAAGTTATCAAATCGTATAATCAACGCATTCGCGCAATTCGTTCAATGAGCTCAACTTTGGAAGACGCTCCAACTTCGCCTACTTTGCGTTTTGAAGTTATGGATTATCAAGCAGAAAAACTTGTAGAGGCTGCTAAGCATAAGGAATTAGAGGCATATGCAGTTTATAGAGTAGTAGATGGGCTTTCACAGCAGAAAAAGATTATTGCAGATAGTAGCGGTACAGCGTTGGCAGTTCGCTATGGTGTAGGTAGAATCCGGACGTTGTTCTCTTTGATAAAGCATAATATCTTAAGTTCCTTGCCGTTTAGTCACGATGAGGACAAAGCTGCTATCGAAAAAGCTCAGGTTATGAGTGAGCAATATGCAGTAGATTTCCTTCGTTCCTTGGTTGACAATCCTGATTATCCAAGTGATGAAGTTGCACGATTGCTTATCAGACACGAACGCTCATTAGCAGTACTTGAGAGGTCCAATGATGCTACCGTAACATCTGAGGCTGTAGAAAATGTAACAGTAAGTACAAGCAATATTCAACGGAGGGGCTTGCAAATTGAGCTTGAAGTTATTCAAGACTTCTATGCCTCAGGCGATTTAACTCGTGCTCAAACCAAGGAACTCCGTGACAATACTATGCTGATGCTTATGGATGTGGAAGACCAGGTGTAGGTAAGCGTTTTATGAATGCTGCCAAACTTCAAGAAATAAAAAACCAATTAGCCAGTGTTCCTACTGAGCCAGGGGTATATCTGTGGAAAAATGCCGAAGGTGAAGTTATTTATGTTGGCAAGGCAAAACAGCTTCGCGCTCGTATGCGCCAATATGTCAACTTTCAGGATTCACGTGAAAAAATCCCTTTATTGGTTTCGCAGATAGATTCGTTTGAATATGTAGTTACAGCAAACGAACATGAAAGTTTGGTGCTTGAGCGAAACCTTATTAAACAATATTCTCCTTATTTCAATGCTGACTTCAAAGATGATAAAAGCTATCCGTTTATAGCGCTTACAAAAGGTGATGTATTTCCTGCTATCAAGTACACGCGCGAACACCATAAAAGCCAAACACGCTATTTTGGTCCGTACACCGACAGCAGGGCTGCTCGTGAACTTGTAGATATTGTTCGTCGCGTTGTGCCAATTTGTGCAGCTTCATGCGCGGAATGGCGCAGGATGAATCGAAAACTTGAAAGCATTTCTTATGAAGAACTCGAACTATCAAAACGTCCCTGTTTTGACGCCCATGTTGGATTGGGTCCTGGGGTGTGCTGCGGACAAATGGGTCCAGATGAATACGCCGAGCAAGTACAACGTGTAGAACGGTTTTTGGCGGGTCAGCATACTGAATTTATTGAAGAACTTACTCAGGAAATGCAAGAGGCAGCGCAGGTACTTGATTTTGAACGGGCAGGCCGCATAAAAGGACGCATAGATACTATCAAGTCACTTTCTGATACGCAACATGCAGTTTCCTCTCATAGGCTTAATGCTGATGTAATTGGTATTTATAGAGAAGAAACTATTGCGGGAATCACTGTATTGATCTTACGCGAAGGTCGCATTGTTAATACCAACGAATTCGTATTCAATAAAGGAAAAGATGTTCCCGAAGCTGAACTGCTTCGTATGTTTGTCCTTCGCTATTACGATTCCACCGAATCTATTCCTCATGAACTGATTGTTGAGCAAGTTCCTGAAGATTCCGGTGTTATTGAAGAATGGTTAACAGAAAAATTAGCAAGTGTTCATGGTGCAAAAGTTCATTTTACGGTTCCTCAGCGTGGTGAAAAGAATGCGCTAATGGCAATGGCGAACAAGAATGCTCGCCATGTTTTGATGCGCTATAAAGTTCGTAGCAGTTATGATGATGAACGAATTAATAATGCCTTATTGCAGCTTGAGAGTGCTCTTGCGCTCGATGCGCCTCCCATGCGTATAGAATGTTTCGATATCTCTACTATCCATGGCAGATATTCGGTGGCATCCATGGTTGTGTTTACGAATGGACGACCAGACAAAAGTCAGTATCGGCGCTTTAAAATTCGTATGGAAACGGAAGAAGCAAACGACTTTGCCATGATGAGCGAAGTATTCGCTCGACGCTATTGTGAGCAACGTTTATCGGACGAACGTTTTGGGAAGCGTCCTGATTTGATTATCGTTGACGGCGGCAAGCCTCAATTAACTGCCGCTATTAAGCAGCTAGAAGAACTTGGTGCTGGGGATATACCAGTGTGCGGACTTGCTAAGCGTGACGAAGAGCTTTTTGTTCCGTGGCAAGAAAGTGGTCCTGTTGTTTTGCCAAGTGGCAGTCCTAGCTTGTATTTAGTAAAGCAGGTTCGAGATGAAGCTCACCGCTTTGCTATTACCTTTCATCGTGAATTACGAGGAAAGGGCATGACCACCAGTATTTTGGACGAAGTTATAGGTATGGGTCCAAAACGCAAAAAAGCCTTATTAAAAGCATTTGGTTCTTTTACGGCGTTACGAAATGCTTCGTTAGAAGAAATTAAACAATCACATACCGTGCCTATTCAGGTAGCTGAAGACGTGTATGCTGTACTAAAGCAATATAATGATAAGCATGATAATAAGAACTCTTCTATCAGCACAGATGACTAGAGTCTAGGGAGCAATCATGGCAGACATTCAACAGGCAGATTCGACAGAAAATGAACAGGAAGTGTCCGCTAATTCGGGTCCAGATGTCGTTATTATTACTGGCATGAGCGGTGCTGGTCGTACGGAGGCTATGCACACCTTTGAAGACTTGGGATACTTCTGTATCGACAATCTTCCTCCTTCACTCATTATGAATATGATCAGTCTTGCGAGCTTGCCTGGCCATAATGAAATTGGTCGAAAACTTGCGATTGTTTGCGATGCGCGCAATAGAGAATATTTCAAGCAGCTTGTTGGCGAATTGGCAAATGTTGAAGCTGCAGGCATCACCTTCCGCATCATTTTCCTGGATGCACGTGATGATGTTTTGATTGCACGTTATAAGGCATCTCGCCGTCGTCATCCCTTGTGCGTCAATAATTCACGCTCCATTGCGCAGGCTATTGCGTATGAGCGCACACTAACGCAGGAATTGCGCGATGTGGCTCATTCTTATATTGATACAAGCGATATGAAACCGCGTCAGTTGCGTGAAGTATTGCGTTCCATTTATTCCAAAGAGACCGACAAAGATGGAATGAATGTTGTGGTGTATTCCTTTGGCTTTAAACATGGCGCTCCGCTTGATGCGGATATCGTGATTGATGTCCGTTTCTTACCAAATCCTTTCTATATTCCAGAATTACGTGGTCTAACAGGTCTTGATAAGCCTGTAAGCGACTATGTTCTAGGAAGGGAAGAAACTACTAAATTCTTAGAGGCATGGCAAAACTTGTTGAGTTGCGTAATGCCAGGATATGTTGCTGAAGGAAAGCAACATTTAGCTATTGGAGTTGGCTGCACAGGTGGGCAGCATCGTAGTGTTGTTTTGGCTGAAAAAACAGCAGCGCTATTGCGCGATCAAGGATATAACGTTCGTGCATATCACAGAGATATTGCTCTTGCTGATACAAGCAAAGAGGCCACAAAATGAGCGATTTTCTGAAAGGTCATTCAGTCAATGGCTTTAGCCTAGATGCATCTTCTACTCAGGCATTTAAAGCCATTGGCTCTTTGAAAGATCACATAACCCATAAAAAAGACGAAGTAGACCCTACAAAACTTAAAGCGGTAGTTATTGGTGGTGGTACAGGGGCTCCTGTATCCATTCGTACACTTCTAGCTTTAGGCGTTCAAACTTCAGCGGTAGTTGCTATGGCAGATGACGGGGGATCGACCGGCATTTTGCGCGAAGAAGCGCATGTTACACCTCCTGGTGACATTCGCAAATGTTTAGCTGCTTTTGCTGCAGATCCTGACGATCCTTTAACGAAAGCTTTTAAGTATCGTTTTGATTTTGCGCGCAATCACACACTTGGCAATTTAATGTTGTCAGCGTTGGAAAATGCTACGGGTTCATTTCCTGAAGCTATCAAGATATGTGGACAGCTTCTTGGCGCTCGTGGTCATGTGTACCCATCAACTTTAAATAACGTAACGCTTTGTGCACGAACCTTAGATGGGCGAATGCTGCGCGGGCAGGCTCTGGCTTCCCATTCATCAACCGCACTTGAACGCGTCTGGCTTGAATCTCCTGAAGAATGCTTGCCATACATGGAGGCAATCCGCGCAATTCGTCAGGCGGATATTATTGTGTTAGGTCCTGGCTCTCTCTTTACGTCTATTATTCCAAATTTATTAGTTCCAGGAATTGTGGATGCTATTGCGCAGTCCCATGCGCGAACGGTGTTTGTGTGTAGTCTTGCAGACCAGCAAGGGGAAACGTGGGGGCTTTCTGCTCGTGAACACGTAGAAGCTTTGCTGAATCATGGTATGCGGGACAAGTTGGATTATGTTTTAATTCATAGTTCAGGTAAACCGAAGAAGGCTCGTTTTACTACGGGAGCTTTTGAGGCAGTTGCTGGTACCGGTTCGCAGGAAAGCGCAATGAGTGAATTGCGTGATGGGACAAGTTTGCCTGCGCGGGTAAAAATTCGTTCAGTTAAAATCACCCAGGAAGACGTAGATGTTATTCAGGCGCAGGGGCCGGTAGTGTTACTGAGAGACATGAAAGACCCTCTTCGTCCTACATGGCATGATCCTTCCGCATTGGCTGATGCGTTTATGGGGGTGTTTAGGCTTTGTCGTTCACAGCAGAGGTAAAAGAAGAATTATCTCGTGTTGAACCTACGTGTTCGCATTGTGATGCGGCAACGCTTTCGGCTTTAATTCGCATTGAGGGATCAATTCTGTTTAGCGGCCCAGGAAAGTTTCGCTTAGAAATTTCAACCGATGTCCCGCAGGTTGCACGGTTTATCATCCGTGCTCTTCATGGTATGTATGCCTTGAAAACTGATTTGACAATGCGAAGAAGCGTGTTGCATAAAACACCCAACTGGTTAATTGATGTTCCTACGCAACCGCATTTAACTGAAGCTTTATATGATTTAGGCATTATTGGTGAAGAGGGTTTAAAGCGAGGTATTGATCCTAAGCTTGTTCAGAAATCCTGTTGTGCATCTGCATATTTGCGTGGTGCTTTTTTGGGCAGTGGTTTTATTTCTAATCCTCGTGGTGATTTTCATTTTGAATTAAAAGTGGAATCACAAACTATGGCAAACGATATTGTTTCGCTTTTGGCTAAAAAAGACATTCACGCAAAAATTGTTGAGCGTCGTAATTCTTTTACGGTGTATTTAAAAAGTGGTGCCGCCATTTCTTCGTTTTTGGCATTTGTTGGCGCACATCAAAGTGCTTTGAAGATGGAAAATGAGCGAGTAATAAAAAGTGTTCGCAATGAAGTCAACCGACGTGTTAATGCTGAAATTGCAAATCAGGCAAAAACAGCAGAAGCTTCGGTAGAACAGGTGCAAGCTATTAGAACGTTGCTTGATCATCGTGATATAAAGTCTCTTCCACGTGGTTTGCAGGAGTACATTCAGTTGCGTGTGAGGTATCCAGAAGCCACTCTTAAAGAACTAGGTGAGCGGGCTAATCCACCTTTATCAAAGTCAGCGATATATCATCGTGTTCGTAGAATTGAACAAATGGCGCGTGAGGTATCAGGTAAACCTACAAAAAAATAAGCGTTTGTTGCATTATTGGCTGCATTGGTTGCACACCATACGATTACCTCTGACAAAGTTTCTTCATATTCCTTTTCTGATAGTTTTGCATGTTAGAATAAATACAGTCATGTTTTATGTTTGTGCAACTACATGGCGCACTTATCTATAACACAGCTGAAAGGGGAGCCCAATGGCAACCAAGGTTGGTATCAACGGCTTCGGTCGAATTGGCCGACTTGTTTTTCGAGCAATGGAAAAGGATCCAGCGTTCGATATTGTCGCAATTAACGATCCTGGTAGCATCACCGCTGCTGCTCATCTGTTAAAGTACGATTCTATTCATGGTCGCGTATATGATGAAGTAAAAGTAGAGGGCGATTCTATTGTTGTTGATGGAAGGACGGTAAAAGTTCTTTCTGATCGAGATCCTAAGAACCTTCCTTGGGGTGAACTTGGAGTTGAGCTGGTAATTGAATCTACGGGATTCTTTACGGATGCAAATGCTGCTCGTGCTCATATCGATGCTGGCGCAAAGAAGGTTTTGATTACCGCTCCTGCTAAGAATGAAGATATCACCATTGTTATGGGCGTAAACGATGATAAGTATGATCCTGAGAAACATAATATTGTTTCGAATGCTTCTTGTACCACTAACTGCCTCGCACCATTTGCAAAGGTTTTGATGGACAACTTCGGCATTAAGCGCGGCTTCATGAATACTATTCATTCATATACAAATGACCAGAAGGTTCTGGACCAATCCCATAAGGATCTTCGTCGTGCTCGTGCTGCAAATCTTTCAATGATTCCTACCACTACTGGTGCTGCTCGTGCGGTTGCTTTGGTTCTTCCAGAGTTGAAGGGCAAGTTGGATGGATTTGCAACTCGCGTTCCAACTCCTGATGGATCCATGGTTGACCTTACTGTTGAACTGGAAAAAGAAGTAACTGTTGAAGAGATCAATGCAGCTATTAAGGCTGCTGCAGAAGGTCCAATGAAGGGTATTCTTGCTTATGTGGAAGATCCAATTGTGTCCATGGACATTGTAGGCGATCCTCATTCTTCGCTTTTCGATAGCAAGCTTACGATGGTACTTGGCGGCAAGGGTAATCTTGTTAAGTGTGTATCTTGGTATGACAATGAGTGGGGCTATTCAAATCGCGTTAAAGATCTCGCGAAGATCATGCTGTAATTTGATCGTTTCGGATGTTGGAGATAATCAAAAGTTAGTATTTATAAAAGAGAGCCTCTATAAGGGGCTCTCTTTTGTTTGTAAGAGAAAGGCGAACTATGAGCAAAGTAAAAACTCTTGCTGATGCTGACGTATCAGGCAAGCGCGTACTGTGTCGTGTTGATTTTAATGTTCCTTTGGAAGATGGCAAAGTAAGCGATGATACTCGTATTCAGGCAGCTCTTCCTACTATTTCTTATCTTATCGAACATGGTGCAAAGGTTATTTTATGCAGTCATTTGGGACGTCCTGAAGGAACGGGCTATCAGGCTGAGTTTTCTTTGGCTCCCGTTGCAGAGCATCTTTCAAAAGTTCTAGGAAAGCCTGTGGCATTTGCCACCGATACAATTGGTGATTCTGCTAAAGAATGTGTTGCTAACCTCAACGATGGCGATGTGGTATTGCTGGAGAATCTTCGTTTCGACAAGCGTGAAAAGAAGAATGATCCCGAATTCGCAAAAGAGCTTGCTTCTCTGGCTGATGTATATGTAAACGATGCATTTGGTGCTGCTCATCGCGCTCATGCTTCTACGGCAGGAGTTGCAGCCTATTTACCAGCATATGCAGGTATGCTTATGGAAAAGGAAGTAACAACTCTTACTTCAATGCTCGAAAATCCAGAGCATCCCTTTGTTGCAATTTTGGGTGGCTCTAAAGTTTCTGACAAGGTTGCGGTTATTGACGCTTTAATTGATAAGTGTGACACACTGATTATTGGTGGAGGAATGTGCTTCACTTTCCTAGTTGCGCAAGGTTATTCAGTTGGTACTTCGCTTATGGAAGCTGACTGGGTAGAACGCGCTTCCGAAATGCTTGAAAAGGCAAAGCAGAAGGGTGTTACTATTCTTCTTCCTACTGATGTTGTTTGCGCTGATGCATTTGCTAACGATGCCAATACGGTAATGTGTGGCGTTGATGCTATTCCTGATTCCATGATGGGATTAGATATTGGTGAAGAAACAACAAAGGCTTATGCTGAGGCTATTGCAGGAGCAGAGACGGTATTCTGGAATGGCCCTATGGGTGTTTTTGAAATGTCTTCATTTGAGGCTGGCACAAAAGGTGTTGCTTTAGCTGTTGCTGCAAATAAAGAGGCAGCCACAATTATTGGTGGCGGCGACAGTGTTGCTGCAGTAAACAAGTTTGGCCTAGCAGATCAAATGACATTTATTTCTACTGGCGGTGGAGCATCTATGGAGCTTGTTCAAGGTGAAGCTTTACCAGGCGTAGAAGCACTTAAGTAGGGGGTTTGTATGCGTAAGTATTTAATGGCTGGCAATTGGAAAATGAATAAAACGATTCCTGAAGCGATCGTTTTAACTCAGCAGTTATGCAATCAGTACAATCGTAATTGGGATGATGTTGATATTGTTGTATGCCCTCCTGCGATTGATCTGAAATCGGTTTATACCGTAATTGACTTTGATAAGACTAAAATTGCAGTTGGTGCTCAGAATGTTCATTGGGAGGAATCAGGGGCTTACACAGGGGAAATTTCTGTCCCTATGATTGAAGAAGTTGGCTGCGAATATTGCATTGTTGGTCATTCTGAACGACGTGAAATGTTTAACGAAACCGATACTGGTGTAAACATGAAAGTAAAGGCGTTAGTTCAGGCGGACATTGCTCCTATCGTGTGTGTAGGGGAGTCGCTTTCTATGCGTGATTCAGGTGACTATGTATCTTTCATTGTTGCTCAGGTACGTGCAGCATTAGCCGGCCTTGATGAAGCAGATATGGCAAAAGCTGTTGTGGCATATGAGCCTATCTGGGCTATTGGTACAGGTCGTACTGCTACTCCAGAACAAGCAGAAGAGGTTTGTGCAGCAATTCGTGCAACTATTTCTGACATGTTTGGTCGGGGAGTTGCCGATTCTTGCCGTGTTTTATATGGTGGCTCAATGAATGTCGGTAATGTTGACTCTTTGCTCGCTCAGCCCGATATTGACGGCGGTCTGATTGGTGGTGCTTCCTTGCAATCAGATTCGTTTCGTCAGCTTATTGAAGCGGCGCATAATGCTTCAAAGTAAGTATCTGATTTGAGGTCATCTTTGAGATTGACGTGGTTCATCATTACGATGAGCCACGTTTTTTCCTTTAGCCCTTATTTTGTGGTGCTGGTTATGAAAAATGAGCAAATATCGTAATTTAATGGGTTGTTCGCCTTGCGAATCTATAGATAAGTTTCTATAATTTAGTATTCGTGTAAGCTTACAAATTTATGAATTCAAAGATTGGATTTTACGTTGAGTATCGTTGCGATTATTTTTACTGTGCTTCTAGTTATTTCAGGTATTGGCCTGGTTATTTTTGTTTTGTTGCATTCAGGCAAGGGCACAGGTTTGAGTGACATGATTGCTGCTCAGGTTTATAACAACCAAACTGGTTCTGGTACGGTAGAAAAGAATTTAGACCGTATTACCATTATTTTGGCAGTCATCTTCCTTATTTCACTCATTGTTTTAATGGTTGTTTATCCTCAGGGAACAATTGGTTAAAAAAAGTTCTTGCAACTGATTTTAGTTCTGGTAATATATACCTCGCTGCAAGTGAGCAGCACTTAAGCCAATAGCTTAAGACAAGCGTCAGAGTGGTGGAACGGCAGACACGCTAGCTTGAGGTGCTAGTGCCTAACTATACGGGCGTGCGGGTTCAAATCCCGCCTCTGACACCAGTTAAAATTTAAAGGACCCAAACACTTAGTTTGGGTCTTTTTTTGCCTCAAAAAGTTGCAAAAATCCTCGCAACTAAAAAGGATCGGAAATATAGTAATTAGGTTCATGCACAGAGAGCCCAGTATCCACCCTTTGATGGCCCTATATGCCTGATAAGGTTTGATTTAGTGTTCGAAATATTGTCACAAGCACAATTCCTGGTAATTCTTCGGTAGATACAAAATGAGTCTTCCTCAAGAGACGAAGACTCATTTGATCCAAACTTAGATTCCTATAAATTCTTTTGCATCCATAATTTCATATTTTAATAATGTAAGTCGGTTCAATCACTTCATGCTTTAAGTCAGGGAGAAACGAAATTTTGATATTATCCCCTATTGAATAAGACTCAATTTGATCAGAGAGTGAGCTACCATCAATGTATATTTCTTCCATAAGATAGTTGCGATATTCTGATCCTTCATCAACTCTTACAGTAAACACATCATCATCGTTTTTAAACGTGATTTCACCCGAAACCAACCATAAGTGGGAAAGCAGTCCGCCACTAACTCCTTTGTCGGTGCCAGAAACTTCAGATATTGCCCCATGATTATAAGAGACAACATATTGCCTTTCGGCAACTTCCAAGTTGGACTCATTTTTGTTAAATACAGTATCTTGAGAGTTGAGAAAAGCTGATCCAAAAACCATTATCAAACATCCTATGAGTAAAATACCTAATAATCCTTTACCTTTAAAAACGTTTGACATAGTACACACTCCTATAATCTCTTATCTCTTAAATCTGAGCATGGAAAAGCATCTCCTTCCTCTTCGATTTTTAGATATTATTTAAGCATTTTTTAAGAAGTAACCTTAGAGACTAGTCTTATCGGTAAGTAGCGTATAAACCCAGCTCATAGGCTATTGTTGTTTAAGGTATTTGTCTTTTCATCAGGCAGTCTAAGAGTGACAGAAAAGCTTTTACCTCTATTAGGTATTCTTAAATCCGAACAATTTAGTCGCATTTTATCAATGACTTTTCGGAACATGAATCCTGCCGATCCGGTAAATTTGTAATGATCTATGACTAGAATTTCAACAGGGCAGCGTTGGTGTGCTTCAAAGATTAGCGTAGATACTGATAATACAGTAGTTATCATGACGGTAGATTCTATTGAACACGCCAAAACAACTCCGGAATACAACCAACAATCATAAACAAATAGTGATACCAGGCTAAAGCAATAGGAGTCTTTAGCCTTATCGAAAAGTTCAATTTATGTCCGCTTTGGATTAGAGATTGGACTTTTTTCACAAAATAGTTCAATTTAATATTTTTAGCGCATACCCTCCCTTAAAATTTGAAAGTTCTGCAACACTTATAGCCATAGGTAAGTGAACGTTGACAAACGGTTCGTTTGAGGTCCACGGGCGTGCGGGTTCAAATCCCGCCTCTGACACCAGTTACATTTTCAAGCCACTTTTCGTGGCTTTTTTATGCGTAGATTTGTACCTCCAATGATGATTTGTGTTTCTTTTTTAGATCAAATCTTTTTAGGAGTATAACCTGTCTCTTATACACATCTCCGAGCCCACGAGACG
>ENA-OZGV01000298-OZGV01000298.1-human-gut-metagenome-genome-assembly--contig:-NODE-298-length-28758-cov-16.206215_pt1 | contig 28758 bp, 35 predicted proteins | sample MGYA00245120_ERZ653665 | MGnify/ENA primary metagenome ERZ653665 (study PRJEB26926, sample SAMN06165250) | human gut metagenome | biome: ENVO:00009003; feature: ENVO:2100002; material: ENVO:00002003... | reverse complement strand
GTATGTTCAGAAACATACTCATAGCGTGAGGGTGGAATACAACCACTATCATTTCCGTATTGCCGTCAGCATACAAATGGGATGAAAAATTAACTTGTCCGCTGATGGTAAGTTTATCTTGTGCAGCATTCAATTCGGGAATATATAGTGGTGTTTGCTTATGGAAGATGATTTGAGGACAACCGATAGGAAAAGTCAGGGTATTCAAAAACTGGTTACTTTTGAATACCCAATAATATCTCACATAAGGTTGCAATAGCTTACATGGTCTGTAAAAATCGAATTTCTCTTGAATCATTTTACAAAAGTAGCAATTTCGTGTTAGTTACTAAGTAAAAAGAGGTAAATGAAACATAGAAACGACTGCGCATAATGACAAAGTCGTTTCTATGATAAGAATTATATTTTCAATCCTTTCGGTCGATTTCCATCTTTCGCATATAGTTCCGGATGTCCGATGATGATATGCCGGACCCTATGAAATTCTCGGCGTTTCGCATTATTTCACAGGGCTGTGTATCTACTGTATTTTTTAGGTGTACAATGGAATTTATCCTTTCCGTTGTTCCCATTTGGCATACATTTCTCTTGAAAGTTCTACAATTTCCCGGCTCAGTTTCACAAGATCGATGGTATGTTTTTCCAACTTGTAGAGCAACGCCATCGCCTTCTTCTCCGAAAAATGGATGCGCAACTCTTTAACGACCTGATTGTAGTTCGTACCGATGGCACGGAACTGGGCGTGGAAGTCCGACAGTTTGGTGTAGTAGTCCACCAGCGTCTTGTCCACCTTCAGCACCTTGAACTTCTGTCCGAAGAAATGCGCCTTGAGAAAGACGGCTTTCGCATACACCTGTGATTCCTCATACATCGTAAGGAACTTGTTCCATTCCACATCGTCGAAGCGCACCATTACACAGTGCGTCTTCGGGTCTGACACGGGATTTCTCCCGTACTTGCTGTTCTTTTTCATTCTATCTTCTTTTTTCAATTTAATGGTTCATCCATTGTCTAATCTCCGATTAAAAAACTTGGAAATTATCCGACTGCGGAGGATAATTCTGCCCACGGCGGTGCAAGGATTTTCAGTTACTTAGAATTATTCGGGTAACTGAAAATATATCTTGCTGTGTCTTTGAGGACACAAAAAATCCTCCGCCAGTCGGATTGGTTTGTCAGTACAATAACTCTTCCGGCGTATCGGTCAAACCGATGGAGTGCATCCAGCGGCTTGACCGGTTCCACCGCAATCCGCTCAGAGTTTGCGCCATTGCTCGATGTCTTCCCGGTAGGCTTCAAGGTGCAGGCGGGCGAGATTCTCGATAAGCCCCGATGCACTCATGCCACGTCCTCCGAGGCGGCGGACAATCTCGTCCAGTTTGTCACGTACTTCACCGCTGACGAACACGGGCTTGCGGTCGGTTATCTTGGGGACTTGCAGGTAGGTGGTACGGTACTCGTCCAGCGACAGCTTGCGTTGTTTGCTGCTGACACGCTTCTGTGGCATTGCCATATCTTCGGGCGTTCCGCCTGACGGTTCATCCGTTGTAACAGTTTCCGCTTTTTTCGTGACGGTCTTGCCGGGTTGTGCCAGCTGTTCCGGATCCAGACCGATGTTCCTGTAGAAGTCGTCCATAGACTTCTCACTGCGGGATTCCCTGCGTCCCATTCTTTCCACGATTTCACGAGCCTGCTGCTCACTGATACTTGGTTCTCTTTTCATTGTCATAAAACAGGTTGATTAAGTTATTACTGTGGTCTTGGTCAGTACCTCGACCGATTGTTGCCAGCGAAATAAGGCGTTTTAATACAGTCAGTCAAGCGTTTGGATTCGATTCAGCAATTTTGTATGGCTTTGCTTAATACCAGTCTGGGCATCGGTGTAGATTTCACCGATTTGCCGGAATGCTTGAATCAACCGGGATGCGATGTGAAAATAGAATAAGGGCTTATCAAAAGCCTTACCGATGGCTTGTTTCTTCTTGTCAAGAATACGGCAACGGAAGCTTTCCTCCCTTACCTATTATAATAATGACATAGCAGTCAAAAGGAGCGCATTTTATGGAAGTATAGACATTGCCACCCCGGACAACCTCTGCCGTATCGGTGCCACAAGCTGCCATTTCCGAAAAATCCATTGTCGGATAACGCATTATATATTCCTTTGCGGCAAAAGGAACAATAACATCAAAGAAAAAGTATATGGAAATTGTATCAATCGAAAGAAAGACCTTTGAGGCGATGGTCGCCAAGTTCGACCGTTTCGTCAGCCGCATGGATGCCATCTGCCATCGGCACGGAGAAAAGAAGATGGGCGAGTGGATGGACAATCAGGACGTGTGCCGGATGCTGAACATCAGCCCGCGCACGTTGCAGACCCTGCGGGACAACGGCACGCTGGCTTACTCGCAGATAAACCATAAGACGTATTACCGTCCCGAAGACGTGCAGCGTGTCGTTTCCGTTGTAGAAGACAGACGAAAAGAAGCGAGATTCAAGGGAAGGACGATATGAACTTGATTCAATGAACGAAGTAAAATAACAATACCCACTAAATCCAAAATGTATGAATGAACTGATAAACAAGGACAGCGAGTGGATAATCCACTTCATGGGCAGCATTGACCGTCTGCTTGACAGCTTCGAGCATCTAACCGCCAACTATCGCCCGACACTGGGCGGAGAACGTTTCTTCACCGACAAGGAAGTATCTGCACGGCTGAAAGTGAGCCGCCGGACACTTCAGGACTACCGCAACGAGGGACGGATAGCCTATATCCAGTTGGGCGGCAAAATCCTCTACCGTGAATCCGACATCGAAAGGATGCTGAACGACGGCTACCGCTCCGCATACAGACTGACAGGCACATGATTTTCTTGAAGGAGCGCAGTTTGCCGTCTGCCCTGTGATTGCGCCGCAATGGACTTTCGGCAAAAAGAAAAAGGAACGGTTTACAGATGAAGCGTCAAAATCCTGCTTCGTCTGTAAGCCGTTTCCTTTTTTCTGTCTTCTGATTTTCCGTCAGTCGCTTGTTTCCGTTGCCGGATGCCCTTCAAGCGTATGGCTGGCGGTGGCAAGGTTTTCGGACTGAATACGCTCCACAGGAGGAAGATTCCGCCCGAAACGGTTCTGCCGCCTGACCTTGCCGCCGCCATCAGAGCCATACGCTACCTTTGCATCCGTGCATCGGGAACAAGTGGCTGGCGGAATAAGCCTCAACTATACCATCGGTTGCCGCCTCTGCCACAGGAAACAAACAATGTAATTGGAGTTTCTCTCTTAGTGCTGCTGATTTCATTTATTACAAACCGTCTGAACAGGATACTTTCTTTACTGCATATTCTGAATGCAATGGCTATAACCATTTCAAGGCTGTAAACGTCATAACTGATTCCATCCGCTTGCCTGACGTACCTCATTGTATCAAGTTCACTCACTTCCTTGTTCTTGTAGATGGAACAGATTGCCTTGCGGATATGGCAGGAAAATACGCCGAACAGGTCGGCAATCTCGAATTGTGTCATCCACACGGGTACGGTCGGTATCGTGACCGTACCCGTCTCACTTATTGTTATTATTCCTCTGTCCATAATATGTTGATTTGATATTGGTTATTATTCGCTATTTATCTTTTCGCTAGCCGATACTTTCTTTCTCCGTTCCATCAGCCTGTCCATGTCCTTTGAGATTTTATCATCGGTTATCCGTGCGTAGCCCTGTGTCGTCCGGATATTGGAATGCCCCATCATCTTGGCGATGCTCTCTATCGGGATATCCGCCGAAATCAGGAATGTTCCGAAGCTGTGCCGACTTTGATGATAGGACAAGTTATCTTCTTTGCCAATGATTACGCCTATCTCGTGAATCTCAAACCACAGGGCATCACGGCTGGGAAACGGAAACACGGGCTGTTCGTCATCGGTCGTATTGTACAACGACAGTATCCGTTCCGCTATGGGATGCAGGGGAATGAACGCCTCCACATTCGTCTTCTTGCGGTTTATGCGGATGTACCGCCTGCCTTCCGCATTCATCCCGATGTGGTGCGGATGCAGCAACTGTATATCCACGTACGCCAGCCCGGTCAGGCAGGAAAATATGAAAGCCCGTCTCGCCAGCTCCAGCCTGTTGTCATACATCAGAGTGGAAAGTATCTTCTTGAAATCCTCACGGCTGATGTACCTGTGCCTTGCCTCCGGCTTGGTTTCATATTCCATATCCTCACAGGGGTTCGCCCGGATTATCTCCTTATCAACCGCCAGATACAACAGGCGGTTCAGCCATCGCAGGCAATGGTTCGTCTGGGATGCCCCGAAATTCTTGCACTTCTTCAGATAGGCTTTATAGGATTTGCCGAAGTCCTCTGTAACTTCTTCAAGATTGATGTCCTTTTTACCTGACGACACGATATAATCCGTCAGGTATTTCTGGTAATACATTGAACTTCGGTAAGAAGAGGTTGAGTCTATTTCCTTGGAATGTTTCTTCAACCGTTCTCTTTCCCATTCGCCCATTTGCAGGAGGGTGGTCGGATGAATGTTGTTCAAGGTGATATGGTTCTTCAGTATCTCCGCACTGACAACACCTTGCGATTTCAGTATCTCATTATAGGCTTCCTTCGTCAGACGCAGGTATTCCCGCAAGCGGTTGTTCTCCCTTACGGTTCTTATCTCGTTCTTCTTGCCGTTCCAGTCCTCCGGTCGGCAATAAATTCCGGTGCTTATGACCGTCTGCTTACCGTCGATGGTTATACGGCACAGGACAGCGGTCGTACCGTCAGCTTTTACCTTGCTGCGGTTAATGTAGGGCAACAATGAAAATGTGCTTCGCATATTGTGTATTCGGTGTTAAAGGGTTAATTGAAAATCTTTTGTAGCTTCTATGAACTTGTCCATGTCCTCGAAAAGTTTTTTCGGACTGACACGGGCATAAACCTGAGTTGTGGAAATGTCGGAATGTCCCAGCATCCTACTGATGGTCTCAATCGGCACGCCCGCTTCAAGCGTTATCAGCGAGGCGAAACTATGTCTCGCCTGATGGTAGCACAAGTCATCCTTGATTCCTGCCAATGCCGCCAACGCCTTCATGTGCCTTCTGAGATTTGACCAGCGAAGTAAAGGAAACAAGGTTTCCCTGTCCTCACTGTGATACTTATTGATAAGTGCAATCGCTTCGGGCAATAGTTTTACACTGGCACGGAGTTCGTTTTTCTTTCTGCGGTATTTCAACCATAACGTTCCGCCCTCATCTGTATTCAAATTAGCATGGGTAATCGAAACAACATCCGCATAAGATACACCCGTGTAACATCCAAAGAGAAACATATCCCTTGCCAGCATATGGGATTTGCGGTATGCAGGTATTTCCACGTCTCGGATTTTCTCGAACGATTCGCGGCTTAATGCCCGTGGGGTTCTTTCCGATTGTTTGGGCAGGGCAAAATGCCGGAAATGGCATTTCTCGGAATACCCTTTCTTGTAGGCGAGGCGGCAAATTTTCTTCAAGACGGCAAGATGGTGGCGGACTGTATCTATCGCATATCCCTTCTCTTCCATGGCGAAAGCCTGATAGTCGTGGATGAATTGCTCCGTCAGTTGTCCGAAAGCCAAATCCCTGACCTTGTACTTGGTCTCGATGAACTCTCGAAGTGCCAGCCGCATATAGTGATAGCCGGGATAAGTGCCTTTGGCACGGTCTATTCCGATACGCGCCTTGATGTCGTCACAGACTACATCGGTCATTTTCATGAGTGTCATCTGCGTTTCCATGCTGCCTTGAAAAAGGTCTTTCACGTCGGTGGCATCAAAATCGCCCTTACGCCCCACAAGGCTGTCGAACGCAGTGTTTATCGCCAACAATAGCTTGTCAATCTTGGCATTGGTTTCCACCGCCTCGCGACTCTTCCCGTTCAGACGGCTCTCACGTGGATTCCACAGTTCGGGAGTACAGGACAACTTGCAACCGAACTGCGCCATTGTGCGGTTCACCGTGATCCTTCCCATTATCGGGGCTTTGCCCGACTTATCCAGTCCGCTCTTTTTGAGGTAGAGCAGTACCTTGAATTTTTCTACTTTCATACGCTTATATTTTTAAGTGCAAATTTACTTGCCATATAAGCATTCCTTGATGTGCAAAGCACTGTGTATGAGAGCAAACAAAACGGTGAGGACTTCTTTTCATTGCCTTCCGTTACCTATTCCCGTTTCGGTAACTGGATGGCTAACGGTTTGGTAACTGAACAACCTCAATATTCCGTTGTTATTTGCGTTTTCTCCATTTGGCAAAATACTGAAACAATGCTCATTTCAAACAGCTTACGTTTCATCCTCACCTGTCTGCTTTTCCTTGCACAGCCTATCACTTTTCACACGGCCAGGCACACATACGCAACCCTGCAACTCGCCGCCGGAACAGACCTCTACACCATATCAAAGATGCTCACTCACAGCAATGTGGGAACGACACAGGTCTATGCCGATGTCGTTAGCGATTTGAAACGCAAGGCATCGGAACAGATTACACTCAAACAGCAATAAACACACAACAGTATATGAACAACATAACATTTGAACAACTGCCGCAGGCGGTCTCCATGCTGATTGAAAAGGTGGGGCTGCTCACCGACAAGGTGGAAAAAGTGCTCGGCATGACACCGCAGCAGCATGGCGAGTGTCGCACCCTGCTTACCCTTAATGAAGTCGCGGCACTTCTCGGCAAATCGGCATCCACCATCTATGCCATGACATCCGACAAGCGCATCCCTTACCACAAGCGGGGCAACAAACTCTACTTCTTCCAGAATGAAATCATCGCATGGATTGAACAGGGAGGTACATCGGGAGTAGCCAGCGAGAGCGAGATTGAAAGACGGCTTGAGGAACTGCGCAACAGTAAGAAGCGCAAGCCGGGAGCGTTGACGGACGGCAACAGCCGGATGTCCGCAGTAGCACCATAATGTCACAGTCTATGAGCAACGAGATACAGAACATACACTACTGCACCATACTCTCATCCGGACAGTGGGATTTTCTTTTGGAAGGCAGGTTTTCCGCTCTCAGGCAGAAGTGCCTTTACCGACTGATGACCGATGCGGTACGGACAAGAACCGCCTATAAAATCAAGGGCATTGATATTGTCTTGGAGGTGGGACAGGCAGCGGCTTCCGATGTGGAAGTTGCGGAATTTTTGGGTTGCAACCGAAAGACGGTCGGCAAGCTCATCGACAGTTTCAACCGCCTCGGTATGCTGACCACCCGGACCAACAACCGCACTTCCGTTCATTCTCTGCATTTTCTCACAGGCTGGTATGTCGGAGGTGTCCTTATTACCAATCCCCATTATATCAGACCTTCGGCTGCCGCCAAAGGACAGACGGGCGAGGTGCGGACACCTGATTCCGACAGTCTGCCGTCAGAGGATGAACCGGGAGGCGCAGCCGTTGATTGCCACACAAAAGGGAAGGAAACGGACAGCTTGGCGACAGGCGCGGCATCCCTTTCTTCTTCCCTTCTTTTGTCAGGCAGTTCCAATTCGTCAGCCGATGTGCATGACGGCGGTAGCCATAATCCGCCCTCCGATATGTTCATGGCGGACACAGCCGCAAATTCGCATATCATAGACAGTGATGACATGGCATCCGACGGGAACGGCACAGGAAGCCACAGCGAGGCGCAGGACGGCACGGACGGAGGCAGGGTAACTCCGGGCATAGGCTCGGCAGGTCGGGAAGTGCAGGGCGCGGTTTTGAGTGGTACTCAGTTGTCGTGGGGTGACTGACTGGGCTTGCCCAGATATAGCCCACTATAACTACACGCTTCGCTTCCGTAGTTGTGGGCTCTCCCGAGGGGCCGGGCTTTGCCCCGTCCCACTTATGGCTCTGCCCTAAGAACCCGGTCGGAGGCTGTCAGCCCCCGACACCCCTGACCAAAGAGTGACCCTCTCTTTGGAATCTCCGCTCAGAGGTCTCGACCCCTGAGAACCCCGAGCAGGAAGCGACCCTCTCCCTGCACCCTCCGATTAAGGCTCTGCCCTAATAACCCTTTTCCCTATTGTAAATCTGTAAACATTATCATGCCTATGGCACAGAAGACATCAATCAACATCAAGCCCTGCAACATCGGAAGCAGCGAAGCGCACAACAGGCGGACAGCGGAATACCTCGCCCGTATCGGCAAGGAAAAGTTCTATGTCCGCACCGACCTCATGGCGGCAAACGAGACATGGATAGCACCTGATTTCGGCGACACATCCCTATCGGAACGTTACAATCAGATAGCCGCGATGGTCAAGGAAAAGACAGGTCGGGCGATGCAGACCAAAGACCGTGAGCGTGTGAACAAGAAGACGGGGAAGGTGACCGTCGTGCGTGGCAGCACTCCGCTCAAAGAGGGTGTCGTGGTAATCAAGGATGATACTACGATGGAGCAGTTGCAACATTTCTGCGAGGTGTGTAAGCAGCGGTGGGGAATCACAGCTTTGCAAATATTCATCCACCGTGACGAAGGGCATTACAGCACTCCCGGAGAGACCGCCACATGGAAGCCCAACCTTCACGCCCATATCGTATGGGACTGGATGAACCACGACACCGGGAAATCCTGCAAGCTGGACGATAAAGCCATGAGCGATATGCAGACGCTTTTGGCTGAGTGTCTTGACATGGAAAGGGGCAGCTCAAAGGAGCTGACGGGAAAGGAGCATCTTGAACGCGCTGACTTCATCATCGCCAAGCAGAAGCAGGAAGCCGAACAGGTAAAGGCGGAAAAGGAAGCAGCCGAAGCCGAAAGGGATGCGGCACTCCGTGAAGCAGACATAGCCAAAATGGAACATGAGAAAATCCAAGTCGGGAACATGGAGAAGCAACGGCGCAGCATGGAACTTGACAGCGAGATTGCCGACAAGGAGGAACACGCACGGAAAGTTGACCGTGAGAACACGGACAGCATCAAATCCGGCATAGCCAATCTTTTCGGCAAAGGCAAATATGCAGCCATCGAGCAGGAGAACGCGAGACTGAAAGCTGAGAACGAGCATATCAAAGAATCTTTCCCCGATGCCGTCAGAAAAGAGGTGGAGAAGCGTACAAGTTCATTGGTCGAAGCGAAACGGACGGTCGAACTGGAACGTGACAGTGCTATGGCAATGGCTGACATTTTTGAATCCGAGAGAGACACGGCACTACGGCAGCTTCGAGAGCGGAAGACCGGGGAGCAGCACCGCATCAGCATGACGGTGAGCCGGGCAACGGCGGAGAAGGACAAGACCATAGAGCGGTTGCAGGGTGCGCTGAAATCGAGCAGGGACATACTGAATATCATTGCCGATATTCTCTACAAGGCAAGCGAGGTGTTCAGGCGAGCCATTGACGCGATTATACATTTCGCCACGGAACGGCACAAGTCCCTCTTTTCTCCCTCCGAAGCCGCCGACATCAAGAACGTGATGCAGACTTATGGGGAAACCACCGAACAGCAAAAAGCGGTCGGCGCATGGCTCTGTGACTATGCAGAACACCGACAGTCCTTTGATGAAATAAAACATCGCCACACACTCAATGAGGTTGGCGATGTCGCGGAAGGTCGGTATGAATGGAAGATTGAGAGAGGGCGAGGCGGAATCAGCCTGTAATCCTGTTATAACTCTCCTTCATCCAAAATCGTTTATCGGTCTGTTTCATTCTATGATGTAAGCTTCGGAAGTTAATATATCAACGATATGCTCTGTTGTCTTTATTGCATAGTGCTTTACGTTTAGAGAAGATCCATACAACGCACTCATCCCAGTTGCCATCACTTCATTCAAATATATAGAATTACTGACCTCGTATAATGGATGAGAAGTCACTCCGTCCATTACCTCAATAATTCTAAAATGTTCAAGAGTAACTCTATACGCAAATACATTCTTAAATCGGATTGTAACTGTCTTATTATTGTCAAATCGGTCAAGCGCAACAATAAGGTCGGAAGCATCATAGTCAATAGAATTAACTGAACACTCACAACCAATCACATTTATAGTATGATAAATTTCGTTTTTCATCGCTAACTTCTTTTCACTAATACAACATCCCAAAGAGATACCACAATGGATGCTTTAGAATTTTATTCCAGATATGTTTATGACATTTTTTCATTATTGTTATATACAATTCGGCGACCAATCTTTACCGTATATTTCCACATCATAATAATATTCATTCCATTCTTCGTAGAAATCAATCACCAGCGAATTGCTTAAACTTAGGTCGTAAAACACAATCAGTCCGCTATGCTCATCCTCATATTGAAAATCGGCATTAAAGAAATCTATTCCATTCAAGACTACTCTGCCACATAGGTCGGAATGCTTGATTGCCATATAAACCGCATCGTCATATCTTCTCCCGATATGTAACAGAATCTGTTTCAATTCGGTTTTCTCCAAAAACGGAATCCGTTGGGATTTCCAAGCGACATTGCCCTGCTGAAACAATTCGCCGTTCTGTATAATTTCCGCAGATATTGTATCTGAATCTTCCAAACTCAATATCTTGAAATTGTCACCGATAACAAGTTTGGACAGTTGTTCCTGATATTCGGGAAGATACTGCTTCCCTTTATTTTTTCTTAGTAGAAACTGTAATCTGTTTTCCATATTTTCGTTTGGAGTTATCGCTCTTATTGCGGTTACAAATTCTGCTGCTGTCATAGGATATTGTCAAAAATTACCACCATGGATTTTTATAGGAAGCACGGCTATCACCACTTTCGGGTTCGACAATATCAAGGTCTTTCCATTGCAGGAATCTATCCCATTCGGGCGAGGCATATTTTGGATTAACGCGGATTTCTCCGGCTCCTATATCGAAATCAAAGCGAAATGGCAGACGGTTATCTCCCCACATACAGCGTTTTACTGTCGCAGGATTCTTATAGCTTTGCCATGTGCCGACATAGGAGCGGTTCATATATCCGTCGCCGTCCTGATCTGTGTTGTCTAACTTAATGACTTCCGGTGCATCATTCGTTACATATCCGTATGCTCCCATTATACCATGAAACACTCCGCTTCCATTTTGTGTAGAATCTTCCTTAAGCGAATAATCGGCGATGATCTTATAGTAGTCAGGAGAATCGGCGTCACGCTCAAATACATGGTAGATTTTCTTGATTTTGACTTCTCCCGAAAAATCGCAGACATTCTTCTTCACCTTTGTTCGCCCCCTTACGGAGTATGTCACGGAATCCGACTTCACCACATCGGAATAGAAATAAACTTCTATCCGCTTGAAATCATTGCCAAGTATCCCATCGACAGGAGCATCATAAGTGTGACTACCCCAATATCGGTATGTTTTTAGAAAGGTAGGCTCTAAACGAAGTTTCCCCTCAATGAATAGCTGAGTACAGTCATCAAACAATTGTCCTTCAATCGGGAGCATATATGTTTCATATAAATCGCTGTAATCAATTCGAGCAAGATCAAGCGCATTATTGTCTATCCAATAATACACTGCGCCAAGTGCATCGCGCTCAATTTTGAGCGGACTTGTGTGTATTTGCATAGAATTCCCTTCGCTTTGCCCCCATAGGTTGCTGCAGGAGAGAGCAAAGCCAACACAAAAAATCAATATCTTATAAAGTATTGCCATACGCAAAGTTACAACGAATAATCGACATTCGATGTGACAAATGTCCCATTAGAGCATGAAAGTTCAAAACGAGATTATTGTCCGTGCCGCAAAATTAATACAATTCTCGCTAAAACCGTTACGTTACTATGCGTAAAGTGTTTGAAATAAGTGAAAAACTGAAATATTATCCTTTTATAGCTCGATTCTGCTATTGCATCCCCATTTCCCTGCCTTTCCCTTCTGTTTTGGCTGCTAAATAACGTAGTTTGTACCTCTCTTGTTTCATGAATCGGATATAGCGTTGATTTTCAGTAGTGGTAAGCAATTCCTTGACAAAGTCCATATGTTTCCCGTTTACTTGTGCGTGGAGCACGTTACCGAGCAAATTGTAGGAGATTTCCACTTGTCGGGATGTTGACAGCCGCGCGGTGATTTTACATGTCGTAAACATTATAGACAGAGGTTGCTGTATCACCACTTGGCATCTTTGGAAACTAAAAACTCAACCGGGATATCAATATCATATAACCACTGAAAACCGTTCATCTCGTTTCTTAATAACTGCTCTATTAAATTAATTGCGTTCTTATAGGCTGATGTTGACAGATTGCATACAAAACTCATTTCGTTTTCTTGAGATATCCCATAATCTTTATTACTCAACCTTAGTTCAAGTCTAACCTCCTTATAACAGATATAAGTCTGTTCTGACAAAACTATAACATTTCCTTTTTGAACGTCCTTTAGCGACTGAATTAGCATATGTAATTCAGCTTTAGAAAAGTGTGATAAGCATATAATCTTGTCACACTTGTAAAAATTAAAACAGCTATCAAATAAAAGGATATTCAATTTATGTAACTTAAAAAATTAACTTATCACACTTGTTTTATCTGTTATGTCTACTGTGATCTGCCACCTCTTTATCTTATTTCAACAATTTTCTATCATTGTCGCCGCTTTCCAGTACACTCATCTGATGAATGGCTATCTGGTTCAGTTTCACAAGCCGCTCGCCTTGTGTTATTCCCTGCTCGATGAAAACCGCATTGAGGTTTTCCATATTTGACAGGCAGATAAGTTCGTTGATAGTGGCATAGTCGCGTATGTTCCCTTTGAGGTCAGGATTGGTCTCGCGCCATTGTTTTGCCGTTACACCAAACATCGCCACATTCAGCACATCGGCTTCATTGGCGTAGATAATACTTGCCTGTGCCGGAGTAACCTCCGCAGGGATAAGGTTCTGCTTTATCGCATCGGTATGTATGCGGTAGTTGATTTTCGATAACTCCCGTTTCGCCGACCAACCTAATAACCGCTGTTCCTCCGTTTTGAGCCGCTGAAATTCCTCGATAAGATAAAGTTTGAACGGCACACTTATTGCCGAACCAAACTCAAAAGCTATATCCTTATGAGCATAGGTGCCTCCATAGCGACCTTTCTTCACCATTATACCGATTGCATTTGTGCGCTCTATCCATTCAGAAGCACTCAACACAAAGGACGGCAAACCCGCACTCATTCTAAAGTGGTCAAATTCGACCACTTTGAAATCAGGATTATGAATCACCTCCCAAGTACCAAGAAATTCAATAGTGTAGCGGTTTCGCAACCAGTTCTTGATTATATCGGCAGAACGGTTATCGCCCTCTTTGGCAGTTGCCATATCTGTGAGGGAGATATAATCCTGTTCCTCTAACGAGAGAACAGTGATGGGTGTATTTTGAACGATAATTTTAGACATTGTTTTCAGATATGGCGTATATGCCAATATGCAAAGTTACACATTTTCGCTGACATACAGCGTATTTCCTTGAATTTTAGTGTCTCTTTACTTTTAATCCTAAATCATAAAAATATCTACCAATCGTTAATATTTAGTTAAATACTTCATTCAGAACACACGCTTTTTCTAATCCATTCACTCCTTCAAAGCAACTTTTTCACTTCCTCTTTTCCCTCAACAGATAGTTGTACCGTTATTTTCTTATACCGCTGATTTTCAATAATAAAAGTCGTTGAAAATCAATTCCACATGAAAAAATGATGAGATAGCAAAGAATTCATCTGAAACATTACGATGTATCGCAAAACTAAAAAAGATACAACAGAATAAGTATATTAACCGCAACTTCCGCAAGAGCAAGCGGGCAAGTCTTCTTTTCTGATTTCCGTAATGTAGAAACGAGCGAAGGCATTTTTAATCCCATCACGCACACGACGGAATTCTGTTTCAATAAATTCCGGAGTTCCAGTGGCATGCGACGGGTCGTCAAAACCGATGTGAAGACGTTTGCCTACTTTTCCGGTAAATGCCGGACAACTTTCATTTGCCCCTCCGCACACGGTAATCACATAATCCCATTCCTGATCAAGGTAGGTATTCACATGAGTCGGCACATGTGAACTGATGTCAATTCCGACTTCTTTCATTACCTCCACCGCCTTGGCATTTACTTGTGCAGCAGGCTCTGTTCCACCCGAATACACTTCTATATTTTTATCGAACGACTGCAAAAAGCCGTGTGCCATCTGGCTGCGGCAACTATTTCCTGTACAAAGAATCAATACTCTCATATAAATGTAACAATGATAAATTAAAGAACAAAATTAAACAAATAACCCGACAAGATAATGAAGAAAGCCACCGTTCCGAAGAATATCGCAATCAGCCGCCACGTCATCACCTTTTTCAGCAAAGTCGCTTCCGGAAGTGAAAGACCTACCACGGCCATCATGAAAGCGATGGCTGTACCCATAGGGATACCCTTGGCCACGAACACCTCGATGACCGGCACAATGCCTGCCGCATTGGCATACATCGGTACGGCAAGAATAACCGAAAGCGGTACGGCAAACCAGTTGTCCTTCGACATGTATTGCTCAAAAAATCCTTCGGGCACAAAACCGTGCATAAACGCACCGATACCTATACCTATCAGAATATAAATCAGCACACCACTGACAATCTTCCAAGCATCACGCACAATGACGGGAAGGCGCTTGATAAAAGTAGTATGGTCTTTCTCCCACTCTCCTGCCTGTGCCGAGGAGCTGGCCTGTATCTGCTTCACCCAGTCGCTCAGGTAAGGTGAGAGATGCATGCGGCCGAGCACAAAACCTCCTATCACTCCCAGCAGAATACCGCTGATGACATAGATAAGTGTTACTTTCAGTCCAAAAGAACCGAGAAACATAGCCACCGCCACCTCGTTCACCAGCGGAGAAGTAATCAGGAAGGCAAACGTCACTCCCAAAGGGATACCGCCTTTTACAAAGCCGATAAACAAGGGAATGGACGAGCAGGAACAGAACGGAGTAATGGCTCCGAAAATGGAAGCCAATACATACTGCAACCCGTACATCTTATGTGTTACCAGATAGTTCCTCAAACGTTCTATCGGAAAATAAGCGTTAATGATTCCCATCAGCACACTGATAAAAAACAGTAGAATAAGAATCTTGATGGTATCATAAAAAAAGAAGTTTACGGCTACCCCAAGCGGCGTATCAGCACTCAGTCCGAACAATCCGTAAACAAGCCAGTCTGCAAAATCTTGTATCATGTTTCTATCGTTATAATTCGTTTAAATACGAACAAGTATTCCATCATAAAAGCGGCAGCTGCCTTGAAGGTCGTTTCTGCCGCTTCTGAATCAATCCTCTTGTTTATCCGATTCCTAAAAGTTTCTTCACATCGCTTTCGGTGGGAACCTGTCCTTTCATCTTCACTACTTCGTCTACCACAACGGCAGGTGTCGTCATGATGTTGTAGCTCACCATTTCCATGATGTCGTCCACCTTGGTCAGTTTCACGTCCAGGTTATTTTCCTTAATTACTTTTTCAATTACATTATAGGTGGTCTTGCACTTTGCACAACCCGGTCCCAATACTTTAATTTCCATACTTGTAAAGATTTTGTTTGTTATCAAATTCGTTTATAAATACATTATCCAGCTATAATATATGCCGATGACGATAAACAGCACGCCAACTATGCGGTTCACCCATTTCTGCACCTTCCGCATCTTGCCGTAAAAACTGCTCAGCTGCTGTACACTGAAGGCTAAAATCCACGCCACGACCAACACCGGTATGGCAGTCGCAATGGCAAACATAACGGGCAGCAGATAACCTGCAGTGGCCGTAGCCGACATCGATATCAGCATGCCAAAATAAAAGACACCGCTTGTGGGACAGAAAGCCAGGGCAAACAACGCACCTATTATCAACGCGCCCCAACCGCCTTTCCGGGCAAGCCCTTCCGCATTACCCTGAAATCCGGACTGAGGCAAGTTCAACCTATCGCCGAATAGCATGAAAAGGCCTATCAGGAACAAAAGCGGGCCCAACACAAGCTCTCCCCACGCTCCGATGGTCTTCTGTATGCCAAACATGCTCGAACCCTCTTTCAGAATCAGAATCAGCACCACTCCAAGCAACGTGTACGAAAGAATACGTCCCAGCGTATAGAGTAGTCCGTTCCAGAAAATACGCCTCCGGTTCTCAATATCTTTCCCGATAAAGCCAATGGCCGCAATGTTGGTTGCCAACGGACAAGGCGAAAGTGCAGTCAGCAGTCCAAGCAGAAACGCCGTCCATACAGGAGTGGAACTGTTGTCCAACAACGTCTGTAACCAGTCCATAGCCTCTCCTTATTATTTCAACATGTCATTTATGGTCTTCACCAGTCCTTCCTTGAACACCTCAGACGATTTACGGGCATTTCCGAAAGCAAACTGGGTCATATTTTCCGCAGTCTCCTGCCCGTTCTTGTAGCGCACTACAAACAGTGACGACCAGGTAACCTCATATTTCTCGGCTATCTTCTCATTTTCCTTCTTGCTGATGTCTATCACCTTGAACACCACTTCCCCCTTCTTTACCTGCTCCGAGAGATTCTCTTTCATCACAGCCAAAGTATTGTTTTCAATGGCTATGCACGTAGCACAACGCTGTTTCCCATGAAAATACAATACCTCTACATGGTCTTTGGCAGTTACCTCACTGTTTCTGACCACCGCTTTGTCACTTGTCTGAATTTCTTTTTCACTTCTGCCCTGCATCCCACATGCGGCCAATGCCAAGCATACTGACAGAAGACATACCATCTTTTTCATCGTTCTTCTATATCTATTATTAGTAATTCGCAAAACAACGAACATGTACAACAAAAAAAAGAGCTTATTCGCAACAGCTCTCTTTTTTACATATCGGCTGGCCCAGGAAATCGGCAAACATTTTTTTGGCCAGTTTCCAGTTCTCCTTATTAATGCAATACCTCACCTTAGGTGCTTCAATCTCTCCCTGAATCAGTCCGGCTTCTTTCAGTTCCTTCAAGTGCTGTGACACTGTAGCCTTGGCTATAGGCAGTTCTTCATGAATGTCGCCGAAAAAGCAACATTCCTGCGAGGCCAAAAATTGAAGTATGGCTATACGAGCCGGATGCCCCATGGCCTTGGCAAAGCGGGCCATTTTTTCCTGTTCTTCTGAATAGTTCTTTCTTACCATTTTCACCTCTTTTGTTTATTGTTCGCAAAATTACGAATATAATTATACAGCGCCAAAGAAAAACTTATTTTTTTCAAGCAGAAAACTTCTTTTAGCTACCTGCTTATTGTAGAACTTTAAAATGATTAGGAAATAATGTAACTTATTATATTTTGCAAACTTCCTAAAAGAAAAAGCAGACTGCTGAAAAGTTTTCTACGTTTCCCCCACATAAACCGTACGGTTTCCGATAGGGAAACCTATATTTCCGCACTGGAAAACCTACGTTTCCGCAACGGGAAACGTAAAAAATAGCCTGAAGCTTCCGCAAAAACTTCAGGCTATTTATAAAAACCAACTTTTCAGTTGTTTATTTCTTTATCTTCTTTCGGTAAAGTTCCGCACGTGCCAGAATCTCGTGTACAAACTCATAGGTATCGCTTCCTCGGGCATACCCGTTCTTGCAGACGGGGTCCTGATAATATTCCTTGTTGCTTTTCAACAACATGAAATGGGCCACATGATGCTCCCAGATGTAGCGGTTACGTCCGTATTTTTCGGCCAATGCCATGGCATCGGTCACATGGCCGATACCGGAATTATAGGCAGCCAATATGAACTTGGCCTGTTCTTCCTTATCCGTGATTTTACTAAACGTACGCTGCATTCCGGCAATATACTTCACGGCAGCTTTGATACTCTCTTCCGGATCCTGCTCTTTGCCCGGCGGCACTCCCATGGCACGTGCCGTAGCCGGCATCAGCTGCATCAGCCCCTTGGCCCCGGCCCATGATACGACATTTGGATTGAAGTTCGATTCGGTATAGGCCAGCGAGGCTAACAGACGCCAGTCCCAACCGATTTCTTTGGCATAACGCCGGAACAAATCATCGTAGTGGGAAATCTTACCGTCTTTCACAGAAAGAATGGCTCCATGTGCGGGACGCTTGGCCAGCTCAAAATAACGACGGGCACTGGCACGGAAGGCCGGTGAATTGATGTTCTCGCGGTGCCATTTATCAGCGGCCTCTGCCAGCAGAGGCGATGTTTTCCGTACGGCCCACGAAGAACGCTGGTCAAAGCTGATGGCCAGGTTAATATCGAGCACCGGATAATAGGTGCGGTTGATGCGGGCAATCTCATCTGTGGCCACCGTGTAGTCAATACGCCCCTCTGCCACCCACGTAATCAGGTCTTCCGACGATACACTGTCGGAAGAAATCTCACAAATATCGATTCCTCCTCCCAGTTCGCGGTTCAAATTTTCCAGACGGGTACGGTATTTTCCGGAATTGACATAGACTTTCTTTCCAACCAGTTCCGTGACATCCTTCAAAGCTTTCTTACCCCTTCGCTGTATGATTACCTGCCGCGTAATGTCTTCTTCACCGCAATAAATCAGACTGTCCTTCAGCGGATTGGTAATAATCAGGTTGTAGGCTACCAAATCACCTTCTCCTTTGAGCAGACTGCTCACCAGCTGCCCTTCGTCTTTCACGACCTTCACCTTCAAGTCGAGTCCCAGCGACTTGGCAAACTGCTGGGCCAATTCGTACTGGAATCCCATGGGTTCACCACGGTAATGGAAATAAGACACAGAGCTGTTGACAGTCAGCACCACCAGTTCCTTTCTTTCCTGAATCTGTGGTAAATCGACGGCAGTCTCTTCCGCTTTTTTCTCAGAACCGCATGAAAAAAACAAAAAAAGGGCCAGCACACAGCACAGCCCCGTTATCCAGCCTTTCATTTGTCTACGATTCGTTCAATGTACATCTTCAGAATCTCGATGGCCTTTTCATTATGACCTCCTTGCGGCACAATCAGGTCGGCAATTCGTTTGGCCGGTTCGATAAACTCCAGGTGCATGGGTTTCAACACACGCACATAACGTTCCATCACTGCCTCAGCCGTACGTCCGCGTTCTATCACATCCCGCTGGATGACACGGATAAGACGTTCGTCCGGATCGGCATCCACAAAAATACGGAGGTCCATCTGCTTGCACAGCCTGCGGTCGCTCAAAGCCAGGATACCTTCGATAATGATAACCTTACGGGGTTCTACATGCACGGTTTCTTTCTGGCGCGTACAGGTAAGATAGGAATATACAGGCTGTTCAATGGCTTCTCCCTTACGCAGCATGGAAATATGCTTGGAGAGCAAATCCCAGTCGAACGCCGAAGGATGGTCAAAGTCGATGTTCTGCCGTTCTTCCACGGGCACATGACTGCTGTCCTTATAATATGAATCAAGCGGAAGCACTGCCACTTCATTCTCCGACAGACTTTCGATAATCCTTCTCACTACAGTTGTTTTACCGGAGCCTGTTCCTCCTGCAATTCCAATGATAATCATAACTTGTTTCAATAATTAATTTCTATATTTGCAATATTCAAAGATACGAAAATCATAAAAACAAACAAACATGGTCAAGCACATTGTTTTATTTAAATTGAAAGAAACCCTTTCTCCGGCAGAAAAAGCCGACATTATGAACCGTTTTAAGACTGCCATCGAGGCTCTTCCGGCCACTATTCCCTTTATTCGTGACATTCATGTAGGACTGAATGAAAACCCGGCAGAAGTATGGGACATCTGCCTGGACAGCAGTTTCGATACGCTGGACGACGTGAAGGCTTATGCCATCCATCCGGCACACGTAGCCGCAGCTGCTATTCTGAAAGACGCCAAGGAAAACCGTGCCTGCGTGGACTATACTATCTAAAACTCAGCCATCATGGAAAAAATCATCAATCCATGGGAAGGAATGGAAGGATACTTCTGTTTCGGCTGTGCCCCCAACAACGAGTCGGGCCTGAAAATGGAGTTCTATGAAGACGGGGACGAGATTGTGAGTACATGGGTACCTGAAGCCCGTTTTCAAGGCTGGTTGAACACCCTGCACGGAGGTATTCAGGCCACCTTGCTGGATGAAATATGTGCCTGGGTGATTGCCCGCAAGCTTCAGACGGCAGGAGTGACTTCGCGCATGGAAACTCAATACCTGAAACCCATCCACACGACCGACTCTCACCTTACCCTCAAAGGAAGAATCAAAGAGCAGAAACGAAACTTTGTGTTCATTGAAGCCGAAATCTACAATGCACAGGATGAGGTCTGCACCAAGGCCGTCTGCACCTATTTCATTTTCCCAAGAGAAAAAGCAGAAAAGGAAATGTACTTCAAAGGCTGTTATACGGAAAAAGAATAGGAATCTTTATAAATTTGACAGCAAAAGCGAGTTTTTTCTGATAAATATTTGTTTTTTTAATTCTTATCTAATATTTTTGTCGCAACAAAAGAACGATAATTATGATTTTAAATACTGTACATCATCGCCATCATCATTACCTAACGGTTCACACGGTAGGCTGACGACGCGTGCAGTTACAAGAGATAAGATTACACAAAGGCTTGCCGTAAGAATTTATTCCTCGGTAAGCCTTTTTTTATTTGACACTTTAAAAACTTAGAACAATATGTTAAGAATTGCCGTACAATCCAAAGGGCGCTTGTTCGAAGACACAATGGCCCTGTTTACTGAAGCAGACATCAAGTTATCTACCTCCAAACGCACCTTGCTGACACAGTCCAGCAATTTTCCGGTAGAAGTACTGTTCCTGCGCGACGATGACATCCCACAATGTGTGGCCAACGGCGTGGCCGACCTCGGTATTGTAGGAGAAAACGAATTCGTGGAACGTGCTGAAGAAGCGGAAATCGTGCACCGTCTGGGCTTCAGCAAATGCCGTTTGTCACTGGCTATTCACAAAGAAACGGAATACAACGGACTGGAATGGTTCAATCACAAAAAGATTGCCACCTCCTACCCCAATATCCTGAAAAACTTCTTGACACAACAGCACATTGAGGCCGACATCCATGTTATCACGGGTTCGGTGGAAATTGCTCCGGCTATCGGTCTGGCAGATGCCATATTCGACATCGTAAGCTCCGGCTCTACCCTTATCAGCAACAACCTGAAAGAGGTAGAAGTGGTAATGAAGAGCGAAGCGCTGCTCATCGGAAACAAGCACATGTCAGACGAAAAGAAGGAAATACTTCAGGAACTGCTGTTCCGCATCAATGCAGTCAAAACCGCTGAAGACAAAAAATACGTGCTGATGAACGTACCGACCGACAAGGTACAGGAAATCGTAGCCGTTCTTCCCGGTGTAAAGAGTCCGACCATCATGCCATTGGCTACAGAAGGCTGGAGCAGCATCCACACTGTTCTCGACCAGAAATGTTTCTGGGAAATCATCGGCAAGCTGAAAGCCATCGGTGCACAAGGCATCCTGGTGCTGCCTATTGAGAAAATGATACTTTGATTTTCAGAACCTCATCACAAAGAATGTTACTATGAACATCATTACTTATCCCGAAAGAAATACATGGGCGGACTTACTGAAACGTCCGACGCTTCAAACGGAATCATTACGGGAAACCGTACTCGAAATATTAAACCGCATCAAATTTGAAGGTGATAAAGCCGTGCTGGAATACGAAGAAAAGTTCGACAAGGTGCAATTGAATTCTCTGTTAGTAAGCGAGGAAGAAATTGCCGAAGCAGAAAAGAAAGTCAGCATCGAACTGAAGGCGGCCATCACACTGGCTTATAACAACATCCGCACGTTCCACGCCGCACAGGTATTCCAGGGAAAGAAAATCACCACACTGCCGGGTGTGACTTGCTGGCAGAAAGCTGTAGCTATTGAGAAAGTGGGATTGTACATTCCCGGTGGAACAGCTCCTCTTTTCTCCACCGTCCTGATGCTGGCTACTCCGGCACAGATTGCCGGATGCAAGGAAATCATCCTCTGTACTCCTCCCGACAAGGAAGGAAAGATTCACCCGGCCATTCTCTACGCAGCCAAACTGGCTGGTATCAACCGCATCTTCAAAGCCGGCGGGGTACAAGCTATCGGAGCCATGGCCTACGGTACAGAAAGCATTCCTAAAGTCTATAAGATATTCGGTCCGGGCAACCAGTATGTCACTGCCGCCAAACAGCAGGTTTCCTTACGTGACGTAGCTATTGACATGCCGGCTGGACCATCTGAAGTAGCGGTACTAGCCGATGAAACAGCCAATCCGGTCTTCGTGGCTGCCGATTTACTTTCACAGGCAGAACACGGCACCGACAGCCAGGCCATCCTGATTACCACCAGTGAGACTTTGCTGAAGGCGGTGACAGAAGAAGTGGAACGCCAGCTGGCCCAGCTTCCCCGGAAGGAAATTGCCAGCCGTTCTTTATCTGCCAGCAAACTGATTTTAGTGAAGAACATGGACGAAGCCGTAGAAATGACCAACGAATATGCTCCCGAGCACCTGATTATCGAAACCAAGGATTACATGGAAATCAGCGAACGCATTGTCAATGCGGGTTCCGTGTTCTTAGGCTATTATTCTCCGGAAAGTGCAGGCGACTATGCTTCGGGCACCAACCATACTCTCCCTACCAACGGTTATGCCAAGGCCTACAGCGGAGTCAGTCTGGACAGCTTCATCCGCAAGATTACCTTCCAGGAAATTACACCCGAAGGTATTGCCATGATTGGTCCGGCCATTGAAGTCATGGCAGCCAACGAACAACTCGACGCGCACAAAAATGCAGTATCCGTACGTTTAAATAAGTAACTATGAAACCATTGAAAGAACTTACGCGACCGAACATCTGGGCCTTGAAACCCTATTCTTCGGCACGCGACGAATATAGCGGGAAAGAGGCTTCCGTATTTCTGGATGCCAACGAGAATCCCTACAATACCCCTAACAACCGTTATCCCGATCCGCTCCAGAGAGAATTAAAGGGCTTGATTGGAAGAGTAAAAAAAGTATCGCCAGACCACATTTTCTTAGGCAATGGAAGCGACGAAGCCATCGACCTTCCTTTCCGTGCCTTCTGCCGTCCGGGCATTGACAATGTAGTGGCTATCGACCCGACGTACGGTATGTATCAGGTATGTGCCGAAGTAAATGACGTGGAATACCGGAAAGTACAGTTGGACGAAAATTTCCAGTTCAAAGCTGCTGACCTGCTGGCCGCTGCCGACGAACACACCAAACTGATTTTCCTCTGTTCGCCTAATAACCCCACGGGAAACCGTCTGTGCCGGGAAGAGATTCTTACCCTGCTCCGCTCATTTGAAGGACTGGTTATTCTGGATGAGGCATACGCTGACTTTTCAAATGAAACATCGTTCCTGCAGCAGCTCGACGAATTTCCGAACCTGATTATCCTGCAGACCTTCTCCAAGGCATGGGGATGCGCCGGTATCCGTCTGGGCATGGCTTTTGCCTCTCAGGAAATCATCAACCTGCTGAATAAAATCAAATATCCGTACAACGTGAACCGGCTGACCCAGCAGGAAGCCATCCACATGATTGAAAAGCATTATCAGGTACAGCAGTGGGTGGAGTCTTTGCTCCACGAACGTACCCGTCTCATGCAGGAATTCCAGAAGCTTGCTTGCTGCCGACGCATCTATCCTACCGATGCCAATTTCTTCCTGACACGAGTAAGTGATGCCAAGAAAATCTACAACTACCTGGTGGATAAGGGCATCATCGTCCGCAACCGTAGTAGTGTCACGCTTTGTCAGGACTGTCTGCGCATCACCATCGGCACGCGTCCGGAGAACGATACCCTGCTGGAAGCCCTGAAAAACTACAAGGAGGAGGAAGCATGAAAAAAGTATTGTTCATTGACCGCGACGGAACCCTCGTCATCGAGCCACCCGTAGATTACCAGTTAGATGCGTTCGAGAAACTGGAATTCTATCCGAAGGTGTTCCGCAATCTCTACTTTATCCGGCAGAAACTGGATTTTGAATTTGTCATGGTGACCAATCAGGACGGATTAGGTACTGATTCTTTTCCGGAAGATACATTCTGGCCCGTACACAACCTGATACTTCAGTCGTTCAAAAACGAAGGCATTGAATTTGACAACATCCTTATCGACCGGAGTTTCCCGGAAGACAATGCCCCTACCCGCAAGCCACGCACCGGTATGCTCACGGCCTACCTGAACAATCCGGAATACGACCTGGCCGGAAGCTTTGTGATTGGCGACCGCGCTACCGACGTAGAGCTGGCCAAGAACTTAGGCTGCAAGGCCATCCTGCTGCAACCGGATAAAAGTCTGCTGACCGAAAAAGGACTGGAAGACACGTGCGTATTAGCTACCACCGACTGGGACCGCGTAGCAGAGTTTCTCTTTGCCGGTGAACGCACCGCCGAGGTAATCCGCAAAACCAAGGAAACCGACATCCGTATCCGGGTGAACCTGGACGGAAACGGCACCTGCCATATCCATACCGGACTGGGATTCTTCGACCACATGCTGGAACAAATAGGCAAGCATGGCGGTATCGACCTGGACATCCACGTAGACGGTGACCTGGAAGTGGACGAACACCACACCATTGAAGATACGGCCATCGCCTTAGGAGAATGTCTATACAAAGCATTAGGAAACAAGAGAGGAATCGAACGCTACGGCTACTGCCTGCCCATGGACGACTGCCAGTGTATGGTTTCACTCGATTTCGGCGGACGGGCCTGGCTGGTATGGGACGCCACCTTTACCCGCGAAAAGATTGGCGACATGCCTACCGAGATGTTCCTCCATTTCTTCAAATCGCTGAGCGATTCGGCCCGTATGAACCTCCATATCAAGGCCGAGGGAACCAATGAGCACCACAAGATAGAAGGTATCTTCAAGGCCCTCGCCCGCAGCATCAAGATGGCCATACGCCGTGACATTCATCATTTTGAGATTCCTTCCAGCAAGGGATGCATCTGACATAAAAAAAGAAGCATGGATTCCAGGCATTCGCTAAAATCCATGCTTCTTTTTTATTCTTTACAATCTACAATGTGCTACTGCTTCTTCAGCTGCACTCCCAATTGTAATCCGTCATATTGGCTCAACAACGAACTGGCTGTACTTACTGCCGAATTGGATGACTTACTTGCCACAGCTCCTGTGATGGTCTGTGCCAGCGACATCAGTTTGTCTGCCTTGAACAGCAGGCTCATTGTATCTCCGGTCAGCCCCTTCGAAACCGTCGCATTCACTTTCAATCCCAGACGAGTTTTCATTGTCAGTTCCTTGGTATCCGCATTATAACTGTATGTTCCGTTGACTGTTTTTCCACCCACCACCGAAGTATACGTACTATCGGCATTGAAGGTGTAGGTTGTACCTTCCTTGAAACCCAGCTTCTCCAGTACACCGCTCATCTTATCTTCTACCTGTTTGGCAGCCACTTCACCGCCAGCCTTAGCCAGCAGATTGTCACTCTCAAACTTACAGTCCGGACCCACATAAGCCCACGTTCCTGTCAATGAGGCACTTTCACCCGTTACCTTATTCGCTACCGCATTGGCTACACCTGACAGAATTGATTTCAGGTCCTGAGCCATTCCATTGGCTGTACCGGCAATACACAATGCCAGCACCAGCACACTTCTCCATAAAATACTTTTTTTCATCACTCTTCTTATTTTATTTTGGTAGATACTTATTTAACAAGTGGGGCATGCCTTTCATTCGGTCAGCCTCAGCAAGCCTTGAAACTCATGTCAAGACCTTTCACAGAATGCGTCAGTGCACCTACAGAAATGTAATCCACTCCACATTCTGCATAGTCACGCAAGGTGTCGAAGGTAATACCGCCCGATGACTCCAGTTCCACACGACCACCAACCATTTCTACGGCCTTGCGTGTATTTTCCGGAGTAAAGTTGTCCAGCATGATGCGGTCTACTCCACCCAGGTCGAGCACCTGCTGCAATTCGTCGAAGTTGCGTACTTCAATTTCAATCTTCAGGTCCTTTCCTTTTGCCTTGCAATATTCCTTAGCACGCGTGATTGCCTTGTCAATTCCTCCGGCAAAGTCCACGTGATTGTCTTTCAGCAGAATCATATCGAACAGACCAATACGATGGTTTACTCCTCCACCGATTTTCACCGCCATCTTTTCCAGAATACGCATGCCCGGAGTCGTCTTACGTGTATCCAGCACGCGAGTCTTCGTACCTTTCAGGCGTTCTACGTATTTGCTGGTCATCGTAGCAATACCGCTCATACGCTGCATGATATTCAGCATCAGGCGTTCGGTCTGAAGCAAAGACTGAATCTTTCCTTCTACCACCATGGCCACGTCGCCCGGTTTCACGTGTGTACCGTCCTGAATGAACACTTCCACCTTCATTTCAGGGTCAAAGCGATGGAACACTTCTTTTGCAATTTCAATACCTGCCAGAATACCTTCTTCCTTAATCAGCAGTTTCGACTTGCCCATTGCATCCGCCGGAATGCAAGACAACGTAGTATGGTCACCGTCACCTATATCCTCTGCAAAAGAGAGGTCAATCAGGCGGTCAATCAAATCCTTTACAATTTTTTCGTCCATTTTGTTCAAAATATTAAGTGATATTTCAGGAAGCAAAGGTAATTATTATTCATATCTTTGCAAAGGTAACCCGTTTTAATCAAAGTAAAAAAGATATGAAATTTACCCTACTTGTGGTCGGCCGGACGGTCGAAAAGCATTATATCACAGCCATCAGTGACTACGTGGAACGTACCAAACACTATGTTTCGTTCGATATGGAGGTGATACCTGAACTGAAGAATACCAAAAGCCTCAGCATGGAGCAGCAGAAAGAAAAGGAAGGCGAAGCCATCCTGAAAGCCTTGCAGCCCGGCGATGTAGTAGTGTTGCTCGACGAGCATGGAAAAGAATTCCGCTCCATCGAGTTTGCCAACTGGATAGAGCGGAAAATGCATACTGTAAACAAGCGGCTGGTGTTCATCATCGGCGGACCTTACGGATTCTCTCCTTCCGTCTATCAGGCTGCCCAGGAAAAGATTTCCCTTTCCAAAATGACATTTTCGCACCAGATGATACGGCTTATCTTCGTGGAACAACTTTACCGGGCCATGACCATTCTGAACAATGGCCCTTACCACCACGAATAAACCGGTTACCTCAACCGCAGAATATCGCCTACTTTCGGAGCCGGTGAATCTGGCTCCATCTTATTCAACTTATACAGATTTTTCAAACGGATACCGAATTTCTGGGAAATAGAATACATGGAATCTCCCTGACGCACCACGTACACAATGTATTCCTTCGTCGCCCGACGACGTTTCTTCTCCAGATATACAATTTCTCCTCCCATGAACTGGTAGTCCTTCGGCAGTTCGTTATAAGTGCGCAGTTTCTTTTTACTGATGCCCAGTTCATCCGACAATTTTTCAAACGTATCTCCCCGACGGGCGATAATGTACACCATATCATTGGCTAAATACGGCTGATGCGGATTGGGGAATTCTTCTATCCATTCCAAACCTTTCTTGGTATCGTAACGATCCAGGTCGTAGAGTTCAATGATGTTGATCAGGCGGTCGGCATAACGCGGGTCAGTGGCATAACCAGCCTTCTTCAAGCCACGTGCCCATCCCTTGTAATCCGTAATCTTCAAACGAAACAAAAAGGCATAACGTGCTCCCGTACGCAGGAATTTGGAATGGTCACGATACGAATCCTTGGCATGACGATAAGCCCGGAAACATTCATTCGGTGCATCGTCGTCGGCACGTACCGTCCGTCCGTCCCAGCTTCGTCCACACTTGATACCGAAATGGTTGTTCGACTTGCGGGCCAGTTCACTTCGTCCGGCTCCCGACTCCAGCAGTCCCTGTGCCAGCGTGATACTGGCCGGAATATGATAACGCTTCATCTCCTCCACTGCAATTTTATGATACTGCCGGATGTAATCTTCGTACGCCTTATTCTTGCGCTGAGCTGCCCCCAAAGAGAGTGCCATCCCTGCCAGACAGCACACCAAAATATATTTCAATGATTTCATGCAGTTCTTCTTTACCGTTTAACATGCAAAGATAAACGATTCACCACAGAAGCTTACGGGCAAACACTTAAAAATACAGAAAAACAGAGAGAAAAGCATTTTTTTACTTATATTTGTTTACCAACTACAAAAACAAAAGCCATGAAAGAAATCAAACTTGAAATCCGTATCCACTCCTTGCAATACGATGAACTTACCCCACAAGACCGTGAACTGATGGACAAAGCCAAAGAAGCCACCTCACGCAGTTATGCGCCTTACTCCAAATTCTCAGTCGGAGCCGCTGCCCTGCTGAAGAACGGGGTGATTGTGACGGGTACGAATCAGGAAAACGCAGCCTACCCATCCGGAACATGTGCCGAACGTACCACACTGTTTTATGCCAATTCCCAGTATCCCGACCAGCCTGTGCTGACACTGGCCATCGCCGCCCGAAGTGAATCCGGCTATCTCGATACACCGATTCCTCCTTGCGGAGCCTGTCGGCAGGTGCTATTGGAAACTGAGCAGCGCTACCAACAGCCTATGCGCATTTTGCTATATGGAGAAAAAGCGATTTACGAGATAGACGGAACCAAAGACTTATTACCCTTATCTTTCGGCGGGGAGTTCTTGAAATAAAACACTTATTCTGCATTGTTGAATTTATTAAATAAAAATTCAACAATGCAGAATTTAACAACCCCAATATTAATCTTGCTTTATAATCTCTATAACTCCTGTCTCTTATACACATCTGACGCTGCCGACGATCTTACGCGT
>ENA-OZGV01000272-OZGV01000272.1-human-gut-metagenome-genome-assembly--contig:-NODE-272-length-30954-cov-6.782291_pt1 | contig 30954 bp, 27 predicted proteins | sample MGYA00245120_ERZ653665 | MGnify/ENA primary metagenome ERZ653665 (study PRJEB26926, sample SAMN06165250) | human gut metagenome | biome: ENVO:00009003; feature: ENVO:2100002; material: ENVO:00002003... | reverse complement strand
GGGTGTTACCTGCGGTAACACCCTAAAACGGACACAATTTTTGTCCTATATGCCTACTACTTTATATCAATACATCTATCCTGCATCAGCAGTTCAACCACTTAACTAGTTAAATTTGTATCTCCGTTTATAAAATCTATGAACCGAAGACAAATTATGAAGTCAGGTGCTTTATAAATCACCTATTAAGAAATTTGAGATACGCTTTTCCCAATTTAAGAAATTGCTCCCGGTTCAGTGATTCGCCACGGACATTTGACGCAATTCCAGCATCACTTAGTAAATCAGGAATATAAGAAATAATTGCCATGTTTGAAGTTTGCGGATTACTAAAATACGTTTTCATGGAATTAGAAATAGTTTTTCTTCGTGTTGTAAAAGCTGCATCAGCCATAACCATAGTGGCACGTCGGAGCGATTCTTCGATTGGATTATTCAAACGTTCTAGCTTAATAACAGCACTTTTGACTCGGGGAGGTGGGAAGAAATTTCCTTCAGCAACCGAAAAACGCCCCACATACGATGCAAATAAAGAAAGTTTTACGGTATATGCCCCGTAATTTTTTGAACCAACCTGAGCGCACATTCTATCCGCAACTTCAGCCTGAACCATAATTGTTTGGCTTTCGATCGTTTCAAACCGCTCAAAATAATCAAGAACAAGTGTCGCAGCAACAGCATAAGGCAAATTGGAAACAAGCTTATTTGGAGCAAAAGGTAAGTCATCAGGAGATACTTCAAGTGCATCTCTGTTAATTACCGTAAATGAATCCTTCCATAAATCACATGTTTGAGATAAAACAGCGGGTAAATCAGAATCCCTCTCAATAGCAACAACATTACCAGCCCTTTGTAAAAGAGCTACACTGAGTGTTCCGATACCTGGACCAATCTCCACAACATTATCTGCCGGAGTTAGATAAGCTAAATCACAAATACGCTGAACAACACCATCGTTAATGAGAAAATGCTGTCCTAAAGCTTTTTTTGTCATTAAGCCGTGTTGCTCTAGAACGGCACGTGTCTGACCTACTGATGCCAAATAAGAAAGCTTTGCCATATTTCAACCAATCTACCCCTAAAACTGCGTCAAAACCAATGCATTACAAAGAAGCATCTAATAAATACTGCATTTGTAAATCTCCCGCAGAAATACGTTGTTTACCAACAAGATCAATTACGTTATCAACCGAAAAACCTGCCAATGCAAAACCTGATTTTAAGGAAATTAATAACGGCTCATATCCATGAGGATCTCCCCCATCCCCAATGACATACAACGTTAAAGGACGTTTTTCACGAAGAGATTTACCGCTTTCTTTACGTTGAACATAGTCCCAATAGTAGGGCTGCAATCTATCTACTATCGCTTTCATTTGAGAGGATAAGCCAGCAAAATAGATAGGAGTAGCTAGAATGACTCGATCAGCTTTTTCGAGCATATCATCAAGGTCAAACATATCATCTTCAATAATACACTCATCAGCTGTTTTGCAATATTCGCAACCATTACATCCTGAAACATCACGACGTGCTATATCGAATTCCATAAGGTTGATATCGCTACACTTCTGTTCTAAAAACATAGTAATCATACGAATTACTTTCGCAGAAGTCCCATTAACACGAGGAGAACCCTGAATTAAAAGCCAGTTTGCCATAGCTTAAGCTCACCGCCTAATTTAACAACTAATTATTAACAGCCTACTTAACGGTATATGCCTTATCAAGCTGCCATTCAGTGGGTTTTCTATCAAGTAAACCAACAGCATTAGCATACAAAAGATCTACTAACTCCTTCTTTTCCAGCTTACTTGTACGATCTAACACTTCTAGCAGTTTAGCAACAGTAAAAATAGTATGTTCAGGACCGCACTCCATTCCCCTCATTGGCTCAGGAGTCATATAGGGGCTGTCTGTTTCGGTTAACAATTTTTCCAAAGGAACATGCTTAGCGCCCTGACGAACGTCATCTGATTTCTTAAACGTCAGAGGACCACCATATGCTATAAAACAACCTGCATCAGCCCAGGGTTTTAACGCAGTCTCATCTAAATTGAAACAATGGAGCAACACTCCTGATTCTGGAAAGCCTTCTTCTTGTAAAATATCAAATCCCTCATCATGAGCTTCTCGCATATGCAAGATTAAAGGGATATTAGCTTCCTTTGAAATTTGGATTTGACGTCGAAAAATTCTACGTTGTTCATCGCGAGGAGATAAATCGTAGTGATAATCAAGACCCACCTCGCCTAAAGCTACGGTACGAGGATCATGTAAATACGCAAGAAGTGTTTCTTCCAGAGCAGAATCGTAATATTTCGCATTATGAGGATGACATCCAATAGCTATACGAATATGAGGAATACGAGTGGCATATTCACTGTAACCTGCATCTATAAGAAGCTGTCGAGCATCTTGCTTCCATATATCAAGATACTCATAGGTTCGTTGAGGCTCTTCAACAGGGTCAGTCATTGCGCAAACAAAACCAACGCCATACAAAGCACAACGAGCCAACCGAGCAGCGGGGTTTTGTAGCATTTGTAAATGAGCGTGGGTATCTGCAATCAATCCCAAAACTGCTGGAGGTTGAACCTCTCTAAACTTTCCTTTTTTTCGACGCTGCAAAAATGAAATATTGAAAGCCCCCTCGATAGAGGGGGCATCACTAGGCATCAAATCAGAATCTTCACTCATAATTAGCTCTCATTAAACATGAAATACAATTTAATCCAAAGAAAGATCAATAGCATCTACATCAAGACGGGGATATAAAGGATCGCCAACCGTAATAGTAGAACCTGCTGGCAGTTGACCCCACTTGCTCGCATCTTCAATGTCAGTAATTGCAAAAATGTCACCTAGACCTAAACGCTTATATACCTCCGCAGAAGTATTCGGCATAAAGGGAGCCATAAATAAAGCAATAATACGAATAGCCTCAAGTGCATTATATATTACCGCAGCAAGTTCATCTGCCGTTTCTTCACTCTTAGCCAAATTCCATGGAGCCGATTCTTCAACATAGAGATTCACACGACTTGCAAGTTTTTGGACAGCGGCAGCTGCACCCGTAAAATCAACGTCTGTCATACACGCATCATATTCCGCATACAAAGAATCAGCGATTTCTTTCAAAGGATTGTTTTCCGCACCAGTAGGAGCCGAAGGAACCTTAAAATCAAAATATTTCTTTGTCATGTTGAACACACGACTGCACAAATTGCCCCACGTGTTAGCAAGATCTGCATTATAAACCTGGACCATTCGCTCAAGTGAAATTGATCCATCATGGCCAAACTGAACATCAGAAAGGAAATAATAGCGATATGCATCAACGCCAAAAACTTTAACTAAATCTTCAGGCTTAACCCCATTGCCCTTTGACTTAGACATTTTTTCGCCTTTAACAAGCAAAAAGCCGTGACCAAATACGGTACGAGGGATTGGTAAGCCAGCTGCCATAAGCATAGCAGGCCAAATTACACAGTGAAAACGCGTAATATCTTTACCAACAAAGTGGTATTGCATAGGCCAACGAGCTTCGAATTCACCTTCACGTTTTTCATCACCATAGCCAATGCCTGTCAAGTAAGCTAAAAGAGCATCAGCCCAAACATAAGCCACATGGCCTTCATCAAAAGGAAGTGGAATGCCCCAATCAAATGTAGAACGGGAAATAGACAAATCCTTTAGACCGCTTTTTACAAATGAAATAACTTCGTTGCGGCGTGTTTCTGGACGAATGAATTCGGGATGCTCTTCATAATATTTAAGTAAAGGCTCCTGAAATTCAGAAAGCTTAAAGAACCAGTTTTCTTCGCCACCAGCTTTTTGAACAGGACGCTTACAATCAGGACAAACAAATTCGCCCTCTTCGTTTTTCAGTAGTTCACTTTCAGTGTAGTACGTCTCCTCATGAACGCAGTACCAGCCCTCATAAGAGCCTTTATAGCAATACCCTTTGTCATAAATCTTTTGCCAAAAGTCTTGTACAGTTTTAGCTTGACGCGGTTCTGTTGTGCGTACGAAATCGGTATATGTAATATCAAGCAAATCCCAAACATCACGAAATGCCGGTTCCATAGAATCACACCATTCCTGTGGTGACATTCCTTTAGAAGCAGCAGTATCTGCAACCTTTTGACCATGCTCATCCATGCCCGTAACAAAAGCTACATCATAGCCATTAAGACGCTGATAACGAGCAACAGCATCAGCAGCTATAGTTGTATAAGCAGTGCCCAAATGAGGAGCTGCATTTACATAGTAAATAGGCGTTGTAAAAGAGTAGGTACCTTTGCTCATGTTTTAACTCTCTTTCTAGCTGCACAACGACCAATGATGCCGAGGCAACCTTATGCTTATATACACTTCATGGGTTATACCCTTTATGCAATCGAAGGGTATAACCCATGTATCTTACCACGGTAAAACAATGTAATACTATGAAGGTCAGTGAGTTTACGAACTTTATTTACTTCCTAACATTCATACAACGCATCGCATTCAAAATAGCCAAAACCGCTACTCCTACATCGGCAAATACGGCAAGCCACATAGTAGCAATACCTATAGCCGCAAGAATAAGAACCGCAAACTTAATACCTAAAGCAAAAATAATATTTTGCCAAACAATTCGCATTGTCTTACGAGCAATATGCATAGCTTTTGCAATATTACGAGGATTATCATCCATCAGAACAACATCTGCTGCCTCAATTGCAGCATCCGATCCCATTGCACCCATCGCAATGCCGATATCAGCTCGAGTCAAAACTGGAGCATCATTAATACCATCACCAACAAAGGCAAGCTTTTGTTTTTCTCCCGTTTGTGAAAGAAGTTTTTCTACTTCAAAAACCTTATCCTGCGGTAAAAGTTGAGCATGCACTTCATCGATGCTTAAGTCAGATGCAACCGCTTGAGCAACTTCTGCTCTATCTCCAGTCAACATTACCGTCTTGCGTATTCCTGCAGCATGTAAATCACGAATTGCTTCTTTAGCTTCGGGCTTCACTACATCTGCTATGACAATGTGACCAATGTAATTTCCATCCATTGCAACATGTAAAATAGTTCCAACTAAATTGCAGTCATGATACGCAATGCTCGATTCATTCATTAACTTATCATTACCAATTAAAACAACATGTTTATCTACGACAGCCCTAACTCCATGACCGCCTTCTTCATTAACATCCTGAACACGTGCTGGATCAATTTCACCCCTATAAGCCTCCTTAATAGATACCGCAATTGGATGGTTCGAATAAGCTTCCGCATGCGCCGCCAAAGACAGGAGTACATCAGGGTCAATATGACTTTCTGCCTCAGGGTGAATAGCAACAACATTAAACGTTCCATTGGTAAGAGTGCCCGTTTTGTCGAAAACAACGGTATCTGCTTTAGCCAATGCCTCTAGATAATTACCACCTTTGACCAAAATACCCAAGCGAGAAGCTCCGCCTATTCCACCAAAGAACGACAGAGGAACAGAAATAACCAAAGCACAAGGACAAGAAACAACGAGGAAGGTTAATCCTCTTTCTACCCAATCAGCCCAAGCAAATCCAAAAAATAAAGGAGGCAAAATTGCAATTGCGAGAGCACCAAATGTAACGACAGGGGTATAGTAGCGTGCAAAACGTGTAATAAAGTTTTCTGTGCGAGCTTTCTTTTCACTGGCATCTTCAACTAACTCAAGAATGCGCGAAACTGTTGATTCTTCAAATGGTTTAGTTGCACGAATAGTAAGAACTCCAGTCATGTTTACGCAACCAGATATAACTTCCCCACCTACTTCAACCACACGAGGAACAGATTCTCCTGTTAGTGCAGAAGTGTCTAATTGCGATGATCCCTCAACAATAACACCATCAAGTGCAATACGATCACCTGGTTTAACTACAAATTCATCACCAAAAGACAGCTCATAAGGATCCACCTTGATGAGTTCTCCTTCGCGCATTACGTAGGCAAAATCTGGAGCAATATCCATCATTTCAGCAATGGACGCACGAGATTTTCCAACCGCATAATCCTGGAATAATTCACCTACCTGATAAAACAGCATTACTGCTGCACCTTCCGCCATATGAGGATCCGAACCAGGAAATAAAACAAGAGCAAAGGCACCTATAGTCGCAACACTCATTAAGAAATTCTCATCAAATACTTGTCCATGACCTATATTGCGAGCTGCCTTATATAAAACATCATATCCAGCAAGTAAGTAAGGGATAAGAAATAAAGCAAATTCAAGATACAAAGCATTAAGTTCGCTACCAACATAAGTAGCAGCAGGAAAAAATTCAGTAAAAATGAATACGCAGGCAAAAATAACGAGTGCTATAATGATTCGATTTCTTGTCGCCTTTTTATTTTTAGCCATGATATATCCTTTATATTACACAACACGTGAGCAAGTACGTAAGAATTCGTACGTACTAACAGACTATTAATTTGGAGTGTCTATAATAGGAATTACGAAGTACTAGACACAAAAAATATCTAAAACATTAACTACCTCAAGATAGTCATGTCGGGTTCTATTTTTTTACAAACAGCAACTGCCTGATCAAGGATTGATTCCATACGATCTCCATCCGCTTCAATAACAAGTTTCTGAGTCATAAAACGCATTGAAGCGTTCTTCACGCCATCAATCTTTTTAATGGCATCTTCCATCTTGGCAGCACAATTAGCGCAATCCAAATTATCAAGTTTGTATACTTTACGCATGACAATCTCCTTATTGTCGTGATTATTACCGAAATAGATATTTGGCCTGAATGAGCCTGAAGCGCTCAACAAATCCTCTATTGATTCAAACTACTATTCACAAATGTGAGTCATTCCCTGAGCAAGCATTGAATGAACATGATCATCGGAAAGTGAGTACATTACATTTTTTCCATCCCGCTTAGCACGCACCAAACGTGATTGTTTCAACGTACGTAATTGATGAGAAACAGCGCTTTGCGTAGCATCAATTGCTTCAGCTAAATCAGCTACACAAAGTTCATGTTCCATAAGTGCATACAAAATTTTGATGCGAGTTGTGTCTCCAAACGTTTTAAATAAATCTGCAAGATCGTAGAGCAACTCCTCATCAGGCATGCCCTCTTCAATAGACTCAGCTAAATCAAGATCGTTAGTTTTTTCCTGTATAGAAGAAGCTTCAGATGATTCAGAGCTCTTATTTAACTGAGCACTAACTTCATCAGACATATTTTAACCTTTCTTCATATGAACAACTGTTCATAGTTATAAAACTAAAAAGGACGCTGTCAACAGCTAAGGAAACATTTTTAAGTCGGGTACTGAATAATCTTTGTTATTAAACGGTAATATCAGCTTCGTTAATAGGAATAGCGACTTTCAGCGAGTCAAGACTGGTCTCTATCTGGCAACCAATCTTTCCACCTGAAAAATAAATCCGATCATACAAAACTGCTGATTCGTCAATTGTAGTAGTAAATAATTTTTTCATTCCAAGTGGAGAACATCCACCATGAATATATCCAGTTAGCCCTAGAAGCTCTTTCGATTTAACCATGGCTATTGATTTTTCTCCCACAACCTGTGCCGCCTTCTTTAAATCTAGCTCTAACGCTACAGGTACCATAAATACATAGTGTTCGCCACTTTTCCCAACGGTAACTAAGGTTTTAAAAACTCTATCGGGATCTTCGTCTAATATATGCGCTACCTCCACGCCCGATAATGCTTCAGGACACTCAAACCAGTGAGCTTCATAGTTCTGCCCAGCACGATCGAGCTCACGCATCGCGTTAGTTTTCTTATCCAATTGCTTATGAGAATGTTTACTCAAAACAGATCACCTAGAACAGCATAATAAAGGTTAGCACAAGCGTTACTTCCCTACTCCAGCATCCGAAGAAACCGTCATGTTATGAAATCTCTCCTGCAACCATTCATCAGGAAATACATAATCGAGCGCTTTATCAATTGGCGCAGTGGCAGGAATACCTTCCGCACGTTGTCCCTCACGATGAAGAGCCAAAACTGTTACCACTGCATTTAATGACATAAATACAATTAAAATCCACGTTATGATTTTGTACAACCGTTTATGAGGACGAGGAAAACGGTTTTGTACTCGTTTGATGATCGGAAGCACCATTCGCACCCAAAACAAACCCAAAGTTCCCCACATAACACCAAAGAAAAAGTTTGTTCGACCAGCAATGGATCCAAACGTGCCTGTGTAATCCCACGCAATAGCATTCCAAAAATATTCCATCATCCAACTGGCAGAAAACTCCAGTGTAGAGCCCAAAACCATCGCAACGAGAAAAATAATGAGATCATGCGTATAGTAAAAACGGTTAAGGAAAAAAGTAAGAACAACTGCTCCTACCCCATAAATCGGAGAAAAAGGACCCCATACAAAACCAGCACGGCTTTCCCAATCTCCATAAACAACAAAATGGAAAATATCTTCCAATACGAGACCCAAAATGGAACCTAAAACAAAAATCCAAAACAAAGCAAAGAGCGACAAATCCAAATAGCGTGGAGCTAATTGGGCTCGAAAACTTCGACCAAAATTTGATTCCGCTATGTAATTACGAAGATTTTTCATAAAGAGGAACTATACCAGAAAGAAAAAGCCTCTTATCAGACCTAAAACATCATAGAGAAAAAAGATAGATAAAACTGCTAATTTAGTCCAATAACTGCGTTAGACTAGCACAATATTAAATTTATATTACCTACGCGAAAGGACTAGTCTTTATGCGTCTTCTCGAAGAACGTATCCAGAAAGATGGAAACGTAAAAAGTAAAGATGTTTTAAAGGTTGATGCATTTTTAAACCATCAAATGGATGTTGAATTGTTTACCTCCATGGCTCAAGAATGGAAACGTCTTTTCGCTGATAAACCCATTAATAAGATATTGACTATTGAAGCATCCGGCATTGGTATCGCCGCAATTGCAGGATCGGTCTTTAAAGTCCCTGTTGTTTTTGCAAAAAAGGCTCAGAGTATCAATCTTGACGGAACCCTATACGCAACACGTGTTGAATCATTTACCCACGGAAAAGTATTTGATGTCATTGTTTCTAAGAAGTTTGTAGGCCCAGGTGATCACTTACTCCTTATTGATGATTTTATGGCAAACGGATGCGCAATGACAGGGTTAATTGAAATTTGCGAAGATGCTGGTGCAACAATTGAAGGCATTGGTATTGCTATCGAAAAAGGCTTCCAAGGTGGCGGTCAGCGATTGCGTGATAAAGGATATCAAGTTGAATCCTTGGCTATTATTGATTCAATGGATCCTGAAACGGGCGTGATTTCTTTCCGATGAAAACAAAACAGAATATGAATCATTCCACTAAGCAAAGCGCACAGCAAAATTCAATGCCCAGCTACCCTGAACGTGATGTAGCGGCTCAACTTGCTAACTTCGATGGAAAAATCTCAATTGGGAGAGCATTGCCTTACGGCATACAGCATGTCCTTGCGATGTTTGTAGCTAATCTAGCTCCCATTGCCATTATTGCTGCTGCAGCAGGTTTTGATGATGTCACAACTTCAATGCTTATTCAAAATGCAATGATTATTGCAGGAATCGGCACTTTTATTCAGCTATTCCCTCTTTGGCGCGTTGGCGCGCGCATGCCAATCGTTATGGGTGTTAGCTTTACGTTTGTAACTGTTTTATGCGGAGTTGCAGCTCAGTATGGATACGGTGCAGTGGTGGGTGCCGTTATTGTTGGTGGCATATTTGAAGGCGTTTTGGGTTTATTTGCTAAATATTGGCGAAAATTTATTACCCCTATTGTTTCTGCTGTAGTGGTAACTTCTATTGGTTTTTCACTTCTTTCCGTAGGAGCAGAATCATTTGGCGGAGGAAGCGGAGCGGCAGACTTTGGTTCCCCCGAAAATCTTATTTTAGGATTTGTATCCCTAATAGCCTGTCTATTATTTCAAGCACTTGCAAAAGGAAGTGTAAAGCAACTTTCTGTTCTGTTTGGCCTGGCGGTTGGTTATATTTTGGCACTATGTATGGGCAAAGTAGACTTTACGGTATTTCAGAATTTATCAGTATTTTCTGTGCCTCAGATTATGCCCTTTACTCCAGAATTTCAGCCAGGTGCAATAATTGCTGTTTGTCTTCTTTATTTAGTAAGCGCCGCCGAAACTCTTGGAGATACGGCAGCACTTTCAAGTATAGGTTTTAAACGTTACCCTACCGAACGCGAATTCTCAGGTGCTGTTGCAGCTGATGGTTTTGTGAGCTCATTAGCGGGCGTATTTGGCTGCTCTCCACTAACAAGCTTCGCACAAAATATTGGTCTTATTGCTATGACAAAAGTAGTTAACCGCCGCGCGATTGCTTGTGGTGCAGCAATTCTTGTTCTAGCAGGTTTCATTCCCGCTATCAGTGCAGTTTTCAGCTCCTTGCCTGATGCTGTTTTGGGCGGATGCACAATTATGATGTTTGGTAGCATTATCGTAAGCGGATTCCAAATGATCGCAAGTGCGGGTTTTTCACAAAGAAATATCACTATCGCTGCAGTTTCACTTGCAATGGGAATTGGTTTTACTCAAGTAAGCGAAATTTTTGTAGCATTTCCTGAATTGCTTCAGAATATCTTTGTTGGAAACAGTGTTGCACTTACGTTCTTAACAGCAGTAGTGCTATCAGCATGTATGCCAAAAGATGCAATCATTGATGGCCCTCTGGTTCATAACGGGCAATCCACTACAAAAGATACTTCAAACGCAAACGACTCTGATTCTGGTCAAGGTTCTACAAAAATAGATTCTTCAGTATCTGAAGGTCTAAAAAACAATTCACAGCAAAATAACAAACCCGAAGCCAATGAAGATAGTAAGCTAGAAGTGTAAAAATATCTCAGTAATCACTAAACCACCCTATTGCAAAAAGCTTAAGGTATAAAAGGAGCTTACACCATGAACTCAACTGATCAAAAAACGGTAGTCATTGGAGTAAGCGGCTGCATTGCCGCCTATAAATCTTGTGAAATATTACGAGGATTGCAAAAAGCTGGTGTTCGAGTAAAAGTTGTCATGACCGAACATGCAACACATTTTGTAGATCCTCTTACCTTTAGAGCACTTACTAACGAACCTGTTGCAATTGGATTATTCGATGATCCACAAGACCCTATTCATCATATTTCTTTAGCCCAGGAGGCAGATGTATTATTACTTGCCCCTTGCACTGCTAACGTACTAGCGAAAGCCGCGCACGGAATAGCAGATGATCTTCTGTCTACTACGATCTTAGCAACAACGGCACCGATTATGGTTGCTCCTGCTATGAACGTGCATATGTATGAAAACCCAGCTACACAAGAAAATATTGCTACTTTAAAACGACATGGCTTTCATTTTATAGACGCTGAAGAAGGCTACTTGGCTTGTGGTGATGTTGGTCGTGGACGCTTAGCTGACCCAGATGTAATTGTGTCTGCAGTTCTTAAGCAACTTGAAGCATTATCTAATCCTGTTGCTCAAAACCTAACAACAACAGTAATGGACACTCCAACTCAGAAAATTCCTGTAGTGTCTTCCTCTTCAGCCAGCTCTGATGCTTTAATGTCTCTTCAAAACGACAGAACCACTGCTCTTAATGTGGCAGAAATCGCTCATGCTGTTAATGCTGCTTCTCAATCTACATCCACGTTTAGAACTCTCGATTTATCAGGTAAACATATTATGATTACTGCAGGTCCTACCGTAGAACCTATAGATCCTGTTCGTTATTTAACCAATCGCTCATCAGGCAAATTTGGATACGCACTTGCGCAAGCTGCAATTGAACGCGGAGCAAAGGTTTCCTTAATTTCTGGCCCTGTTGCACTCCCTGCACCTGCAGGAGCAGAAATGTACTACGTTGAAACTGCTCAAGAAATGATGGACGCAGCAGAAAAACTGTTTGATACGGTAAATATAGCCTTATTTGCAGCAGCAGTTGCCGATGTTCGTCCTACTCGTGCTTCTGATAAAAAACTTAAAAAAGGAATCAATGACGATCAACTTTCTTCTATCGAGCTAACGGAGAATCCGGACATTTTAGCAACACTTGGAAAAGCGAAAACTAAGCAATTTGTCATAGGATTTGCCGCTGAAACAAATGATCCTGTCGACTATGCAAAAAAGAAACTTATCAAGAAAAACGCTGATATGATCGTCGCTAACGAAGTTGGATCAAATAAGACATTTGGCGAAGATCACGATGAAATTTGGATGGTTACGGCAGATAGCGTTGAACATATAGAACGTTCTACAAAAGCTGATCTTGCCCATAAGATTCTTGATAAAGCATTGACTTTATAGAGTTGTAGTCTTTGATAATTCCAACTTTAGAACATCTAGAACATATAGTGCTTTTACTTTTATGACTACTTGCAATCTATACTGGTTGCGGTATTATAGTCAGGCTGCAAAAAGCAATCGGGACGTGGCGCAGTTTGGTAGCGCACTTGACTGGGGGTCAAGGGGTCGCAGGTTCAAATCCTGTCGTCCCGACCATTTAATAACACCAGGTCGCAGCGGTTTTCGTTTGCGACCTTTTTTGATGGCTTTCATCTTTTGATAGGTCGCAGGTGCACTTTGAGAAATTAAGCCGTTTTCAAACGCTCGAATATCTCAACAAGGTTCTAATTTCTGTCTTTTATCAGGCAATTTTACTTTCTTTTCTCGGCTTAACCGCTATGATGAAGATGATGATCTAAGCATCTTTTCAAAAGTAATCACTTAGATCTCGGGGATCACATCATGAAAAAGGAGGGGCATCATGAATCGTGAAAAAATTCGTGTTGTTCAGTATGGCTGCGGCAAAATGTCTAAATACACGCTGCGCTATCTGTACGAAAACGGCGCTGAAATTGTAGGCGCAATCGACAACAATCCCGATCTGCAAGGCGTAGACGTTGGTCAGTATTGTGGCCTAGGATTTGATCTCGGTGTCAAAATTACTGACGACGCAGACAAGGTACTCGATACAACCGATCCGCATATTGCAGTGTTGACGCTCTTTAGTTTCATGAGCGATATGCAGCCACACATTATGAAGTGTGTTGAACGTGGCATCAATGTTGTTACCACCTGCGAAGAAGCTATTTACTCCTGGACCACCGCACCAGAAATCACCAACGAAATTGATGCGCTTGCCAAAGAGACTGGCTGCACGGTAGTAGGTGCAGGTATGCAGGATATTTACTGGATCAATATGATCGGCTGCATTGCTGGCGGCGTTCATCGCATCGACAAAATTGAAGGAGCAACCAGCTATAACGTTGAAGATTATGGCTTAGCCCTTGCTAAAGCACATGGCTGCGGTCTTACTCCAGATGAATTCGAAGAGCAGATTGCTCATCCAGAAACACTGGAGCCATCCTATGTTTGGAATTCCAACGAAGCTCTGGTAAATCTTTTTGGTTGGTCCATTAAGTCACAAACCCAGAAATGCGTTCCTTACATTTCTGATCACGATGTATATTCCGAAACCCTTGGAGAGACCATTCCAGCAGGCAACTGCATCGGAATGAGCGCTGTTGTTACAACTGAGACCTTCCAAGGACCTGTAATTGAAACGCAGTGCATCGGCAAGGTTTATGAACCAGAAGATGGCGATATTTGCGACTGGAAGATTATTGGCGAGCCTGATGTAGTCTTTGGTATAGAAAAGCCAGCTACGGTTGAACACACTTGCGCTGACATTGTTAACCGCATCCCTGCCGTATTGGCCGCTGAACCTGGTTACATCACGGTAGAAAAGCTTGCTCCTGTTGAGTATCTTTCCTACCCTATGCATCTCTACACCAACGACGGCTGCGGTTGCGGCGGAGGCTGCCATTGCCACTAATGTTTGGGTAATTCCTGCCATACATGAAACCGTCGCAGACATTGCATGAACGGAAATTCCTTTAACGTTATATCAAAGCAGCATTAATTACGTGCCTCTAGCCAAAAGCTAGAGGCACTACTGTTAGCATAAACGCCACTAATAAAGGAACTATTACAAACGAAGCTATTGTGCTTAAAATTGTTCCCTTAGCTGGCAACACCGAATCTTTCCCATAACTTGCACAAAACATTGGCGCCATTGATCCGACAGGCATTGCAAACATAACAGTAAAAATACCCAGCAATACAAGATCTTTCACAAAGAAGCTCAACAAAAAACATGCTGCAGCAGAAGCAAGCAACTGACGAATTACGATATAGGGATACAGACGCCATTCCTTAACAACACGAGATATCTTTTCATTGGCAATAATTACGCCCACTAACATCATGGCAACAGGTGGCGTAATAGAGCCAATTAATTCAAGCGATTCTTGAAGCAATAACGGCAGATGGAATCCTGAAAACACTAATGCGATAGCTAACAGGGCGGCAATCGTTAAAGGAGAAACAACGGCGCGAAGGACATCCTTTTTATTTGCAGCTCCTCCACCAAGTAATAAAGCTATCCCAACGCTATACATGAGCGTACTCGTTGCCATAATAAATACGCTACATAAAAGCGCAGCGCTTTCTCCATAAAGCGCATCCGCAACGGGAATACCAATAAAACTAGTATTAGAACAAACGCTCATAAAGTAATACAACGGACGCTGCTCTTTAGGAACACGGAAAAGAACATTAAACAGAAACGCAACCAAAACCCAAAGGAAAAACGCTAGAGCACCGAGCGCCAAGCTTATTGGAACTTGTATACCTAAGGTAGATGCATCGAGATTACCCGCTGAGGTAATAATCATGCAGGGCAGCGTAATATTCAGCAAAAGCGCTGTGATTTTATCCTTTGCGCGCATGTCTAAATAGCCTAATTTTGCGGCAAGATAACCAACAGCGGTAACAATCAGCAAAATTCCCATCTGAAATACCGCACTAGAAATATCTCCCATGCTCCTGTCCTTGATATTTCCGTACTCGTATAATTCTATATTGAGTGTATATCGTAGAAATTTCTATGACTAATACCTATGATTAATACTATTCCATTCAGATTAGGCATATTTGGAGTATCCCATGCGAACCTTTATTGCATTAGAACTTCCCCAAGCATTTTGTGACGAAGTAGCTTCTTTAGCGCATGCCCTCAAACGCACTATTGAAGGCAGATTCATGAAGCGAGAAACCTATCATCTCACGCTTGCCTTTCTTGGAGATATCAATGAATCAAGCGCCGCTAAGGTAATTGAATCTATTGATGCAGTGCTTCCCTTGGTACAGCCTATTCGCCTGAATGCAATCGGCCTTGGCAAGTTTGGAAAGCCTCACGATGCAACACTCCATCTGCAAATTCAACCAAATGATGACCTCATAAAGCTTGCCGAACTACTCCGCGAAGAATTACATAATCGCGGCATCTCTTTTGATGAAAAGAAGTTTCGTCCTCATATTACGCTCGCACGACGGGCGCGTATCCCAAAAGGATCTCTGCCCCAACTACAGTTCCCACAGCCTGCCTCTGCGCATACCGTAACGTTTTACAAAAGCACCTTAACGTCGGAAGGAGCCCTGTATAAACCCCTATATTCGGTTGAATTAGGGTTAAATCATGCAACCTTGAAAGATTACGTATACGGCTTAGCCGTTGGTGATGCTCTTGGTGTTCCATTTGAATTTAAACAACGCGATACGTTTTCCTGTACCGATATGATTGGTTTCGGGACACACAATCAGCCCACTGGAACTTGGAGTGACGACACATCTATGACGCTTGCCTTATGTGATAGCATCCGTGAACAAGGCTGCGTTGATCCCTCCGATATCCAGTCGCGATTTATAAAATGGTGCCAGACAGGCGCCTACACTATTGATGGCTTATTCGATATTGGCATCGCAACACAAAAGGCGTTGTCACAAGGTTATGGATGTAGTGGCGAGTTCGACAATGGCAACGGATCATTGATGCGTACCGCTCCCTTAGCATTCTCGCACGCAACTGATGATGAAATACGAGCGGTGTCCGCCATTACTCACGCACATCAAATATCAACCGAAGCATGCGTTGAATTCGTGCATGTATGCCGAGCGTTGGCGTCTGGCATAGCCATCCAATCAGCACTTCCTCATTACGACACGCTTATTACTATCCCACGCACAGAAATTCGCTCGAGCGGTTTTGTTTTAGACACCCTTAAAGCAGCCTACTGGTGTTTGGCAACTACCACAACTTACAAAGATTGTGTTTTAAAAGCAGTTAATTTAGGAGACGACACCGATACCACCGCTGCTGTTGCTGGAGCCCTTGCAGGAATAGTTTACGGAATACAAGGTATCCCCGATGAATGGGTGAATAAGCTTCGCGGTAAAGAACTAATTGATGCTTGCTTGTTTTAGTTGAGACTAATCAATGCTTGCGTATTAAACAATGGTTGCCCACTAATAGAAACTCCCCTTATTTAATTTTAGCGTTTAGAAATCAAACACTTCGCCTACCTTTGCCGATATGCAAAGATCTGCGTTTCTGTCAGCTGCCGTTGGCTGAAGATTCACTATAGCAAGATGCGATCCTTTGAAGTATTGAAGCAAGCCTGCTGCAGGATAAACCACCAAAGATGTGCCCGCCACTACCATTAAAGCAGCTTGGCTAATTGCCTTCATGGCTCCTACCAAAACATCTTCCGACAAACCTTCTTCATACAAAACCACATCGGGGCGAACGATACCGCCACACTCAGGGCACCGTGGCACTCCATTCAGGGCGGAATTAGATGTGCTGTCGTTTGTTTCTCTGATGAGTGCTTGTTTTCTTAGAGCAACAAATTCTTCGAACGTAAACTGCTTTCTGCAGGAGCAACAGTAGTTCTTTAATGAACTGCCATGTAATTCAAATACGTTTTTGGAGCCTGCTTTTTGATGAAGACCATCAACATTTTGCGTAATTACAGCAGACAGAATTCCCTCCTGCTCAAGTTCCGCGAGTTTACGATGCGCTTGGTTAGGTTCTACATCAGGGAAGATCATGTGATTAAAGTAGAAGTCATAAAAGTCTGCAGGATGAGCCTCGAAAAAAGAACGGGACACAATCTGCTCTGGAGGAATTTGATGATCCTGCATAAATAGACCATCAGAACTACGAAAATCAGGAATTCCGCTTTCTGTGGACACACCTGCACCGCCAAAAAACACCATGCCACCTTTTGGGCATTCTTTAATCCAGGTACGAAGCGTCTCAATATCATTCGTTATGCCCATCATGAACTCCTTCAACCATACAGACTAAAGATCGCAGATTAGAACTAGTTACACTTGTATGCTTTTCATCTCTCCAAACATAGTAGCGCAAAGAAAAGAAGCACCGCTTAAGCGATGCTTCTCCAAATTCAATGTTTATCTGTAACCAACTAGCTAAAGTGACCTATTCGCAAAATCGTTTTGCGAATATAAGGGCAACTTCACCTTACTGTTAGTCTTCTTGCTACTAGTCTTACAGCATATGAGCGCGAAGCTCTTCACCGCTCAAAGGAGAAAGATAAGCAGGAGCAATATCAAAGATAGTCTTGCAGCCAGTCATACCTTCCTGATTCATGCGATAGGCAGCACGAGCACATGCAGCCAAAACGCTACCCGTAAATTCAGGGTTAGAGTCAAGCTTCAAAGAGAACTCAACAACATGCTTATTCGTGCCGTCGCCCGTAACGCCAGTGCGAATTACAGAACCACCATGAGGAATACCCTTATGATCACGATCGAGTTCTTCTTGAGAAATAAAGGTTACCGTAGTGTCGTAATCTGCAAAGTAGTTAGGCATTTCAATGATCTGCTTTTCGATTGCAGCCAAATCAGCGCCTTCTTCAGCTACAACGTAGCATTCACGAGTGTGCTTTTCACGAGTAGTAAGTTCTGGATTTTCACCAGCACGAACCGCATTCATTGCTGCTTCAACAGGAACCGTATACTGACGAGCATCCAAAACACCAGGGATACGACGAATAGCATCGGAATGGCCCTGAGAAACGCCACGACCCCAGAAAGTGTAATCGCTACCGTCAGGCAAAATGCAATTGCTGTAGAGACGAGCAACAGAGAACATGCCTGGATCCCAACCTACAGAAATTACGCCAATCTTGCCACTTTCCTTTGCTGCAGCATCAACTTCAGCAAAGTGAGTAGGAATGTTTGCGTGGGTATCGAAAGAATCAACAACATTGAAAAGCTTTACTGCTTCAGGAGTCTGCTTAGGCAGATCAGTTGCGCTACCGCCACAAAGAACGAGAACGTCAACATCGTCAACATACTGAGCCATATCTGCTGCAGCGTATACAGGAACGCCCGTAATCGTGGTGATTGTAGATGGATCACGACGAGTAAACAATGCAACCAGTTCCATGTCGTCGTTCTTCTGAACGGCAAGCTCAACGCCCTTGCCAAGGTTGCCATAACCTAAAATACCAATGCGGATGGACACAGTATTCCTCCTCGTACTATTAAATTCACTCAAACTAGATAAGTTTACTTCCTAATTGTTTCCAATAGGGAAACAATTATCCATAAAATGGTTTAAAGCAATACATAAAAGCGAAAGGATTCCTATGCATTCTTTCTACCCTATGCGAAGACATAAACAGCAGCTATCCCAAGAAAAGTGCTTCGAAATATTAGAAAAGGGATCTTCTGGAACTCTGGCTTTACTAGACAAACAAGGGTTTCCCTATTCGGTACCCTTAAGCTATGTCTTTTTCCCTGGTAAGGCTGCAGAAGCTCAAATCCCAGAAAGCCAGATCCTGTATCCAAACGGAAAAGATCCAGCAAGTGCTGAGGTGCAAGACAAACTGGGTAGCATCTATTTCCACAGTGCTCTTGAAGGACATAAGATTGACGCTATCCGCAACTGTGCAAAGGCATCGTTTTGTGTGATTGCCGCCGATGATGTAATCCCAGAAAAATTTACGACGGCTTACCGTAGCGTCATAGTGTTTGGGGAAGTTCATGTAGTCAAAGATGACGCCAATCGAAAACTAGGGTTAGAACTTCTGGGACGCAAATACTCCCCTAACAGTGAAGAAGCAATGCAGGCCGAAATCGCTAATGCTTTCGATAGAACTGCCATTATTGAATTAAAAATTGAAACGATTACCGGTAAAGAAGGCCTTGAACTAACAAAGGCACAGAATCATTAATGGAAGTTAGTCTCCAGAAAGGTTCCCAAATAACGTCTCAATATAGTCGCTTTTGGACTATCTAAATCAAATTCTATGTAGTCTAGAATTTCAGCTAAATCATCAATTGCTTTAGGAGACCAAGTTACTTTCATGACTTAGTCCTTGAAGCGACCTTGACTGTAAATTCACCAGTTAATTTATAGCTTAACGAGGTTTTCCAGAGATTTACTTACGAATTGACTAAAATTTATTTACTAATAGAAGGAGCCCTTATGAACATCACCAAAGCTACCGTTGTATATTTCACAGGAACCAATACAACAAAGCGATACGCTGAAGCTTTTGCGCAAGCACTTCCCTACGAAACCACGCTTCACACCTTGCGCTACGACAATCCCATTAATACAACTTTTGGTCCAGACGAACTTCTTGTATTAGCAGGTCCTGTGTTTGGTGGCTACATGCCTCCCTTTGTGTGGGAACAACTAGAAAACATTAAAGGCTCGAACACGCCTGTAGTATTACTGGCGGTGTATGGCGCACGCGACTACGATCATGCGCTATTAGAAATGAACACCGAGCTTTCAGCAAAGGCCTTTATTACTATCGGTGCTGCAGCCCTTGTAGCCCGTCATTCAATTGCTACAAATATTGCACCTGATAGACCAAATGAAAAAGACCTTGAAGAAGTAGCTGACTTTGCAAAAACTATTGCAACACGTTTAGAAGAGATGAATTCGATTTCCGATGCTCCTGCTTTTGAATTCAAAGGAGTACTTGACGGAAAACGACCACATAATCCTGCGCCTGTAGTAACTGACGAATGTACAGAATGCGGAATTTGTGCGATGGAGTGCCCCGTAGGCGCAATCCCTGAAGAGGCATCAAATACTACTGATGATTCAAAATGCATAGCTTGTATGCGCTGTATCGAGATGTGCCCCTTTGAAGCGCGCCAAACCCCTGAAGAAGTATTGACGCGCGTTCAAGGTTTCTTGAAAGATAAGGCTGATCCAACCAAACCTAATGAGTTCTTTTAAGTAGAACGCTTTGATACTTAAAACGCTTCAATCGTATACGTATAAGGATAATCCCCCATTACTTGGCTATTCAGTCCATACAGAAGCTCGGTTAAAATGCACAGCTTTTGGAAAGAATCGAGTTTGCCAAAATGGAATTTATCTTGATCTTCGTCTGAGTACATTGCAATAAGCACTGCAATTTTGCCCACAATTGGCAAATTATAATAAACGGAAGACTGCTTCGAGGATACTGCTTGTTCCAAGGTATTACTTAGGTCATCAATATACGCGAGATACGCGCTACACCATGGTTTATCCTTTTTGAAAAGCGCGACATCTTCTACTAAATCTTGATAATAAGGAAGGAATAGATCTACCAATTCTTTACGCAGGTCTTCAGGTATTTCAACAGCGCACATATTCGCAGCGGTTTCTGGAGCATATACCTGTTTTATGCATTCATCTTCGCGCTTGCAGAAAAGATTATGAAGATGATGAGCATAGTTCGAGAAATGAGCCAATTCGATATAGCCAGGATACTTATCAATTGATAGGGAAATATCCAACCATAGATCCAGAGCTTTTTCTAAAAGGCTGAGCAAAGTATCAAATTGATTAGGGAACCAATCTGTACCGTAATACTTTGCACCATCAATAGACAAATACCAACTAATATCACCAAGCTCGTTATCGAACCAAGAATGGTACCAAGATGAAAAATCAATTGTTTCAAGACCAGAATTAAGCTCTGCGATTACTTCTTCTGGAACGGGATTTTCCTGAAGACCTTTATCAGGATCTTCAACGGTTGAATAATACTTATCGCCAACAGAATAAATTTGTATAGCCGTACTTTGAGTTGGACCTAACGTTATTTGAAACGATAACTCTTTAAACATACTTCCCTCCTAGTTGCGAACTCCACGTATTTCAGTTTCATATTTTACACGAAAGAAAGATCCCGCGTGTCCTTAGTCTGGTACAGAGATATAGATCTTATATTCCATAGTATTTTTCATATCAAACCTTCCCTGAATATATCTTTATGCATTTCATGCCCAGGAAATTCGAATGAATCAGTTAAAAACCAAACCATGGCGTAAAACCCTTAAAGAACAGCATTTGATCCTGAGCACTTAAGATCGTCCAATTCAGGCTCCCATTGGATGCCATCAAAAATATCAGGATCAGCATAGACCTTGTTCATGGCTCGGACATCAATTTCATCAAGCTTTTCTTCAAAAGCTACACTATAGGCGAAGATACGCTTATAGACATATCAAGTTTTATTTCGAAAAATGATTCAAAGAAAAACTCATCTATCGAAGAATCACCTGTAAGTTATTCCTCATAAAGAAAATGACTAAGATGCAAACTCGTCGTCAAATAATTCCGCACAAGCCATACCTAGCAAAAGACCAGGAAACATTTCTTCTGGATTCAAATAATTGACAAATACATAGATAGAATATGGCTCCTGCGAAGGCGCTACGGTATGAATAATTTCCATTATCTTCTTATTATTCTCTTTAACATCGTATTTTCTAGACGTTAAACTGAACGATTTTCGTTGATACGACAATTCCCAATTGAATGGTTTAAAAATAAATAAAGAACCTAATGATTCCTTTAAAGAAGACAAAGCGTGAAAAAAACCTGGATAAGAAAGCTTATAGTTAAAATCAATCCCTCCATATCGACCGCTAAATGAATATTTGTCGTTAGTCTTTTCTTTTGAAGGATAAAAAATCATTTGAAAAAATGTATTGCTGCTGTCCTCGGAAACTTTGATGACGTTTTTATGCCACCGTCCGACACCGCGCCCAGAAAATAACTTTTGGTTGAACCCATTAAAAGCATCAAGGAAGATATCATCTTTATTTCTTGAAGAGAGTTTAATTTTTAAAACAGCCAAATTAGCGAACTCTAATTCAGTTAATAGTTCAACAATTTTAGATTGTATTTTCTCATCATATGAAAAAACTTCCGCAACTGTCCTAATCATCAATCTTTCTAAAGGCATTTTATCTCCTTGTGTTTATTTGAAATGAGCATCAATAAGACAATGCAACACTAATCTCTAACAAAATAGATATTTCTAATTAAACAAGTTATTGAATTATCTAAAGCTTCAAAAATGCCGACTTTACCAAATCTGCCATTAGAGTTCTTCGTTCTTCAAGGAATGTTTCATAGTCCATATTCTCAAAATCATAAGGAAGAGCATGCTCTAGACAATTTCGTCGATAAGCTTCTTCGCCTAATTCGTCACGGAAGCGCCGAACATAATTCTCAGGTGACTCATCGGAAATATAGATATTGTTGGCATAATCCACTAAAGTGAAATTAGCTTTATTGCTTCTCTTAGAAATGTATCCATTTTTCTTCAAATAATTATCTGGGAATAAATGATGCTTATCGAAAGCTTTCTTTGAACCCGAAGAGCCTAATGTAAGCAACTGCGAGAGTGGTACTGTACTAAATAAGCTTTTTGCACCCAGAACAACCTGAGCAGCAACAAAACCTTGCCAATATGGACCCATTGCCTCATTAGAATCTAGATTTGCTGGCAAAGTGATTCTAAAGTAATCATCAGTGAGCTGAGATACTATCTCTCGTTCAAAATACTCAACAAACTCTTCACTGGTGTTAAGAATTTTTACATCATTTAGTTGTCTCTCGAAATTCGTCTCAAAAGAACCAACATAATAAGCAGTAATTGCACTTGCAAAAAACCAACGACGAATAACCTTGCGCAGAGTAAGTTGATCCAATTGAAATTCATACTTACCTATTAGGTAGAAAGCGTAACAGAAAGCAATTGCGTTCGAAGAAGTAGCCTGATCCGAACACACATAACCAGCTTCCCCTAAAGTATTAATATATGCATGCCAATTATTTAAATCTAAAACCTTAGTTAGTGCATCACCGAAAATATGAAAGTTTTCTTCTCGTTTTTCTTCACTAGTAATTTTTGTTTCTAAATCTTTGCCACGCAAAATTTGATATGCGTACCTTAAGCGACCTCGTTTAAATCCAACACCCACAGCGGTACGGATAACATGTGTGGGGGAAACAACTACTAAAGGATTATAAGAACTTCCATTAGAAGGAATATGGCTATTCGCACAGAATGTTTCAATAGAATTTCGCATTTCAGGTTCATAAACCGAAAGTAAGGTCATAATGAAATCGTCTTGCTTTAAGGTTTGTCCTTGCGAATTCACACGAACAAAAATATCCGAAACCATTTCTTCATCAGCAGAAGCCATGATATCTAAGATTGGAAGTTGATAAGATTCAAGTGAAAGTAACTCATCCAATCCGTTGTCTATTGCATCTAATTCTTCATCAGTTAAAGGAGTTTCGCCTTTTTTCTCCTTTGATTCATTGAGCACACTTGAAAACTCACGCCTAAAGGATCTTAACCTATTCTCTTTTTTTGCAGAGAAGACATCAGCAACACTGGATACAAAACGCGAATCCCTGTCGGTAGTTGCATCTGCATTTTTAAAAACACGTGTCAAAGGATCATACGCAATTCTAATTTTACGCGTATTGTAATTCTTGTCTTTAACTTCAACACCGTACAAAGAAGCCAAGAGAGCTGTTAAGCGTTGTTGCCCATCAATTACTAATGATTTAGGTGCAGCATAAGCTTTCTCGTTAGTACCTATATGCTGACTCTTGGTTTCTAAATCATTAGGAGAATCCCAAAGCATAATGTAGCCAATTGGATATCCTCGCAACATCGAATCAAGAAGATCACGTACTTTATCGTTTTTCCAAACAAAAGGACGCTGCAAATCAGGCAGACCAATACTACCCAATAAAACACCATCAAGAACATTGCTTATTGGAAGATTTCTTGAAACATAAATGGGAGAAGACATTCTTTTCCTTTCGGCAATCAATTAGCTATTCGGAAATGTTTTAAACGAGACTAAACATTTTTATTACTTTCTTTTTCATCATATTCGTATGGAATAAAACCTTGGTCTGATGCAATTTGTCGCGTAAATTCGAGAATGTCAGGAGCAGTACCCCAAATCTCTCTGCATAAAGATGCAAGCTCTTTTCCATATTGAGTTAGAGCTGGAGAAAAAGACAACTCTTTTTCTTCGTCGGAGTTGTTAATCAAGTTTAATATTTTGTGCTCTTTAAAAATAATTTTTACAAGTTCTTTTGGAGGTACATAAACAATATGTGCTGTACTAGTATTGATTAATCCAAATGATTCAAATTTATTCCGCAAATCATAGTTAAAATTGCCATCGTTAAATGTATATTTTTGGTCTTCATGAAGAATTAATACTGAAATATCTGGATCAGGCAACAAGTATGTACACATATGTTCAAAGTCCCTCGCATCATTTGAATCCATCTCTCCTAATATATTGATCGCTTTCTTTGAAATAGACCCGGGATTTTCGATTTCATTCGAAAGTAATTTTGACCATATTTTTTGAGCATATTCGTCGTAAGCGTTTTTAGAATTCTCTATTATTGCATCTCTTGATTCAGATGATATATCTGCCTCGTTTATACGATCGGCGCTAAAGTTCCTCGTAGCATCAAAAAATATTTTTCCAATATTGCTAGCTTGATCGTTTGTAACCCTATAACCAAGAGCTTCAAGCACAGCTCGCTCATTTGAAATAAAAGGAAATTGTTGTTTTAGTAATTTTGCACAATCTATAAAAGACTCAGTTCTGATTAAACGAGCTTCTGCTTCGCGCTTTTCATAAGATGACGGATTCAAAAGTCTAACAAAATTAGCTAATTTGTTAGATACTCCACTAATTTTCGTAGTTTTCTTTTCGATATTTACCGTATTTCCAGAAACCAATTGAGGATTAGACATATCAGCTACAAAAGCACCAGCGTTTAATGATGCAGAATTATTGTCTATAACCATAAAAGTCCACCTATCAAAATAATTATTTATTTATTTGCCTATACACATACGGCAACATGTTGTCGTCCATGAAACTCTTATATTTGTCAGGATTCTTACTAAATACAGCTGCCATATCTTGACTGTCAGAAAGAATGGCTAAGAGCGCATTCATCATGACGTCACCAAAAATAGCCTTCAAATCATTCATGGAATTAGACTTAGCCTGAGCAACAAACGTTTCGTTTTCTAAAATCTTATCTGAAACTGCACGCATAACCTTATCGGCGTCTTCCCATTCAGTACCAAAAGCTTCATTAAGCTTACGAACCAATTCAGACAAATACTCTTCAGGATCATCATGGGTTATACCAGCATTCGCGCCACCATTATGGAGCTCTTCAGATTCAAGCTTGATACTTTTAGTTCCTTTATCTTCAATGCGGAGATATTCAAGCTCAACCTTATCGCGAAGTTCAACATCACCTGAAACATTCAAGAACAGTTTCTTAATCAAAAATCCAGCATAAACAAAGAATCCATGGAGTTCTTTATCGCCCAATTTACACATTTGTGTAATGAAGGAATAGCTACGCAAAAACTTCTTGAGCAGCGCTTTAAAAGTTTTCTTACTGTTGTCTTCAAGAGCTGTCCACTTATCAACCGCAGGAGCAAGTCTACCTTCGATTTCAGATTGAACCTTGTCCGAATCTAACTCTGTATAGTAGAGATTAGCTACCACATCAACATCTACCTGATCGTAAACATAAAAGGAGTCCAGGCGCTCCTTTAAGTCGTAAATAACATTGGGATCAGTGACTGCATCAATTTCTGTAACTTCATAATAGCTAGAAAATGAAGCTCGAATTGTTTCCCAATCATTTACGAAGTCCAGTACAAACGTACGCTTACCAGGAATAGAACAAGTTCTATTCAGACGCGACAACGTTTGTACCGCCGTGACACCCGTTAACATCTTATCTACATACATTGCACAAAGTTTGGGCTGGTCAAATCCTGTTTGAAACTTGTTTGCACAAACAATTATGCGCTTATCGTCAGCATCAAACACTTCTGCCGTCTGTGATTCAGGAACACCATTAACGCTAGCTTCCGTTACCTCTTTATTGTCAACTTCAAGACTACCTGAAAAAGCAATCATCACCTTGCAGTCGTAATGATTCTGAGCAATATAGTCCCGAATGCCGCAGTACAGACGATACGCCATAGGGCGAGAACTAGTTACCACCATAGCTTTAGAACGATGACCGAGAAGACCTTCAACATCGCTCATGAAATGTTCCGTAATAATTTCAGCCTTCTTTTCAATCATACGCGGGTTCCAATTAACTATTCCCATTAGCGCACGATTAGCCTTCATTTCCTTGAAGCGAGGATCATCTTGAATTGTCTTGACCAACTTAAAGTAGGTCTGGAAGCAGGTATAGTTTTCCAATACATCAAGAATAAACTTCTCATCAATGGCTTGCTTCATGGAATACAAATGGAAAGGTCGTGGGATTAACATGCCGTCTTTATCTTTGTGACACTTTTCATCACGCGTACCAAAAACCTCAAGCGTTGAAGCCTTGGGTGTCGCTGTAAAAGCGAAAAACGAAAGATTTGGGATTGTTCCCTGCGCTGCCATTTCTTTTGCTAATTCATCTTCAGAATCCCATGGCTCATCTGGATCAATATCCTTATCAATCAAAGCCATCTTCATTTTTGCATTAGCTTTACCACTCTGCGATGAATGAGCCTCGTCAATAATGACGGCAAACTTTTTTCCAGAAACTTTAGTTTCAGAACAGATATAAGGGAATTTTTGAATGGTTGACGTGATAATTTTAGAGCCTGAATTCAACGCATCACGAAGGCCCGCAGATCCTTCTTTTGGAGTAACACGCTTAACAACACCACGCTTATGATCGACCGATTCAATAGTTTCAGAAAGCTGAGAATCTAAATTCCTACGATCAGTAAGAACTACAACTGTATCAAATACTGCATTGTTGTTAGCGTCGTGCAAGCTTGAAAGATGGTGCGCCAACCATGCAATCGAATTAGATTTACCAGAACCTGCTGAATGCTGGATGAGATAGCTCTTACCAGAGCCATTTTCTTTTGCATCCGCGACCAATTTGCGAACAACATCAAGCTGATGATATCGAGGGAAAATAACACGCTTCATCGCTTTTGTTTTGGAATCATAATCAACACGAACGAAACGCTGAATAATGTCTAGCAATGAATCAGGAGCTAAGATTTCGCGATATAGATATTCAGTACGATACCCTTCCCCATTTTCAGGAACAGGATTACCTCCACCAAACTTTCCATTTCCTTTATTAAACGGCAGAAAAACCGTCTTACTGTTAGCAAGCCAAGTTGTCATTGCGACCGTTTCTGAATCAAGCGCAAAATGAACAATAGACCTTCTATTAGGCTTAAAAACAAGCTCTTTAGGGCTTCTGTCGTGCTTGTATTGTTCAACAGCATGTTCAGTGCGTTGTCCAGATAAGTTATTCTTCAATTCCATGGTCACAATAGGAATACCATTTAAGAATAAGACTGTATCAATAGAATTATTTTGATCATCAGGAAGTGTGCCGTAACGAAGTTGACGCACTATCTCTAACCTATTGGCTTCATACTTTGATTGCAAATCGGGATTAAGTGTTGATGCGGGCTTGAAATAACAGAGCTTGAAATCTGCACCAGGTGCCATTTTGAAACCACGACGCAAAACATTAATAAGGCCATCTCTGTTATCGTGGGGTTCAAGGACATCGCAGACACGCTTCAAAAAGCGCTCTTTAGTTTGCATTCCATACATGCCTTCAATTTTTGCCCACTCTTCAGGTTGAGTCTCTTTAACAAAACCAATTAGAGAATCAACCTTCAAAGCTAGAGAACGGTCATAGTCTTTTTGGGCATCAGCATTATCTTTAAACGCAGGAAATGAGCGAATACTATTGACTGTTGTTCGCCAACCCGTTAAACCAAGCATTCGCTCAACATAGTCTTCAAATTTTTTCTCAGATATGTTTTTAGCTTTAACGGCAGCATATTGAATTTCGCTACCTTCATTCTTTTTTACGAAATCAATAGCCATAATTTATTCCACTCCTGGAACTTTGACTTTTCCTGTTACGCATTCGGATATGAGAGACTTTCGATACTCATGAAGCTTTTGAACAAGTTGTTTTTTCTTATTAATTAAAGAGTCAATTTCGGAAGTTTTTTGATCTAAATAATCAGCAATATCCTTCTGAAACGACTTTAGCGGAAGGACAATTTTCATTAGCTTGATATCACTTTGAAATAGATGAGGCACTCCCATTCCACCCATTAGCATTTTTGCAAAATGCTGAAAAGCATTACTTTCAAAAAAGTAATATAAATATCTACTATCTATTTTCTGATTAGGAGAGATAAGAGCAATAGAACCATTAACTGTCGCTTTATGATCTAATTTTCTAACTAAAGCACACTTGCCCACACCAGCACCATCCTTAACCAGCATTAAATCTCCTTGCTTAATCATGATTTCTGGAGATTCGAGATATCTGGCTTCTGTAATGTAATTAACAGGAGTAGAAACAAACTTCTCATCCACAATATTAAAAGCAGAATACATTGGATAGCCAGCTTCAACATACTCTTCAGCTTTCAAAGCTCTCCAACCAATCCGAGCTCTAATGTAAGCAACTAAACCAAGTCTAATAATTTCCCAACCTTCAGGAATCTCACCAATCCACTCAACACCTGAATCTTTCATAGGGACATTTGGGTCAAGTCCCTTAGTAACAGCCTCCGAAATAACTGATTTTCGCTGCTCTTGAAGCAGCTCAATAGACTTTTTAGTTTTCTGAACAAGAGAGTCAATTATCAGAGTTTGCCGATCTAGATAATCAGCTATATTCTTCTGCTCAAGTTTACTCGGCAAAACAATAAGCGAATTTGCAAAGTCTTGATATTGAATATTTTTTCCCTCACGAATTCCTACGGTTAAGGAATTCATTTTGCTAATAAATCCATCGCATTTAAACAAATATTTAAAGTACGAAGTTGATACCAATTGATCACCGAAGAAGACTTGATAAGCAGGTGAACACACTCCTTCATACTGGGAAAGCTCGAATCCACCCTGAAAACTTCTTAGGCTAATTACGAAATCTCCTTTATGAACCGTTTTGAATTGAGAAAGATCCGCTTCTTCGGAAACCTGAACCACACTAGCGAGTAATGATTGTGGAACCATTCCCTTATCCTGTGTAGCTGATAGTTGAGTCAAATCCGTATTACCTTTTGACTTTCGTTGGGTAAAGATGGACTTAGCACGAACAATTCTCCAACTTTTTGGAATCTCGCCAATCCACTCAACACCTGAGCCTTTATAGCTTTCGTAACGCTCCATGCTTACAACCCTGCCCTTGCAAGGTCTTCAGCTATGCTAGCTTCAAGTTCTTTAATTTCTAAAAGTATCTCTTCACTAGGACGAAGTGGTGTGTACTCATAGAAATAACGGGTAAAGGGGATTTCGTAGCCCACAACACCACCATCACGTAGCTCTAGTTGTTGCCCCTTTTTCTGTTTTCGCGGTTCAATCCACGCATCAGGAGCATAAGGCAAAACTTCACGTTCCATGTATTCCTGAACATTCTGCTTTAGCGGAATATTTTCTGTATCGTTAAGTTCCTTATTAGGTTTAGGATTGCCTTTCTTGTCTCGTATAATTTCATCATTTTCATCGCGTAAAGGACGACGAACATCAACGGTTATATAACCAAAATCCTCATTGTCAAAAACCCTAGAAATATTACTTTCGTTAGGAAACGCACGAAATTCACTCATGATCCGTTCGATCTGTTCATCGGTAAATTCGTTACGTTTGTTGCCTAGGTTTTTACGCATCTTTGAATAAATGTCATTAGCATTTATAAGTTGAACTTTGCCTTTACGGTCACTTGATTTGTTATTAGTTAATACCCATACATACGTGGCAATACCCGTATTAAAAAAGAAATCGTTCGGCATAGCCACGATTGCTTCAACTAAATCATGCTCTAGTAAATTACGGCGAATTTCACTTTCGCCCGAACCAGCAGCACCCGTAAAAAGAGGACTTCCATTTAAAAAGACCGCAATGCGTCCGCCGCCTTATGATACAGGACGCATCTTAGAAACCATATGCTGAACAAAGAGTAGCTGACCATCAGAAATACGAGGTAAACCTGCCCCAAAGCGGCCAGCAAAACCAAGAGTGTCATGCTCTGCTGTTACTGCCGCTTTTGATTTTTTCCATTCAACACCATAAGGCGGATTACTTACCTGATAACCAAAAGTTTCCCCTTCCATCATGTCATGAGAAAGAGTATCTCCAAGATGCACGTTAACAGGATTTCCGCCTTTTAAGATAGTGTCAGATTTACAGATTGCGTAGGTCTGGGGATTGATCTCCTGCGCGTACGTTACTACCGATGCGTCAGGGTTGAGCTCATGTACTCGCTGGCTAAATACAGCAAGAGCACCACCTGTTCCTGCACATGGATCAGCACATTTAATAATTCTGTTCGGCTGCGTAATATCATCTTCTGCACCTGCCACTACAAGTTCAACTGCCAACTTTAAACCATCACGAGGACTGAAATGTTCACCAGCAGTTTCATTGCTTACTTCACTAAACTTACGAATAAGCTCCTCGTAGATATCCCCCATTTCAGCATTAGTAATACTGGATGGACTTAAATCAATCTGCGGATCACAGAAACGCTCAATAATCAGGAATAAAAGATCAGCATAATCTAAGTCTTTAATAACATCGTAGATTTTGAACTTTTCAAACAAATCCAATACCTGTCTCTTATACACATCTGACGCTGCCGACGATCTTACGCGTGTAG
>ENA-OZGV01000268-OZGV01000268.1-human-gut-metagenome-genome-assembly--contig:-NODE-268-length-31546-cov-8.240354_pt1 | contig 31546 bp, 37 predicted proteins | sample MGYA00245120_ERZ653665 | MGnify/ENA primary metagenome ERZ653665 (study PRJEB26926, sample SAMN06165250) | human gut metagenome | biome: ENVO:00009003; feature: ENVO:2100002; material: ENVO:00002003... | reverse complement strand
GCAGTCCGCGTCCAGCGCCGTGCTCGCCTTTTTGTCCTGCGCCAGCTGGCCGCGGGTCTGTCCCTCCAGCTCCAGCAGGCGCTTTTTGAGCATCCGGTGACCGACATCCTCCTTGGTGTAGCAGAACAGCAGCACGCCCAGCACCGGGGCAAGCGCCGTGACCACCAGCCACGGGATGCGCACGCTGTTGTTCATGTCCTGATTGAGCAGGTAGACCATCATGGCCGCCGTGACCAGCAAGGTGCCGCCCAAGTAGTGGGGCAGCAGGTTACTGAACCAGCGCATCAGGCTGAAGAGCGCCCCGAATTGCAACACCAGCAGTACCAGCACCAGCCCAAAGCGGCTGAAGATGGCATGGATGAGCCCTTTCTGGCCTTTACGGAGCAGACGGATGCCGCCGTCCTCAAATACCCGGACCTTGCTTCTCATGGTGTGCTGCAATGTTTCTTTTGACATTTTGACCGTCCTTTTTTGGAATGTGTCGGAGGATAGCCTGCAAGCCCTGTCCAAATGACACATTTTGTGCTATGATAAAGGGGAAGAACTGCTGCCGGGCGGCAACAGCCCCGGGGCAGCAGAATATATACAAATCTATTATAATCCATTCCGGCCGGTTTTTCCACAGAAACCGGCAGATTTTGTACAGAATGAAAAGTAAAGCATTAAATGCAACAAATTTTCGGCCTTATTTTTGTGGATTTTAGCGTAAAGCAAACAGGCCGTCAAGTTTTCTCCGCTTGCAGCCGCCCTCTATTGTTCGATTTTACCAACGGTTTTCTGTTTTCGTGTCGCTTATGCTGTCAGACCAAGCTCCCGTAGGCATTCGCGGAACATTGTGCCGGCGCTCTTATAGCCGAAAATTTTTCTGGGATAGCTGTTGATCCAGTTCTCCGTAGCTGCGATTTCTTCCGCTGTGACCTTTGAGAAGTCCGTGCCTTTCGGATGCCGGCGGCGGATCATGCCGTTCACATTCTCATTGCTCCCACGTTCCCAGGAAGAATACGGGTGGCAGTAATATACCTTCGTCCGCTTATCCCCGGTGATGCAGGACTGTTCCAGCTGGTCGGCCAATGCAAACTCACTGCCGTTGTCCACTGTGATGCTCTTATAGATAATGCCAAACTTCTCTGCACCTAACTTCCGTTCCAGTGCATTGATTGCCCGCACGGTCGTCTCTGCGCGGCGATCTGGCACCACTATAATATTTTCGTTCCGGGTCTTGCGCTCAGTCAGCACCAGCAGCGCAACCGTGCTTTTCTTCTTGCCAGAATACACCGTGTCCATTTCCCAGTGTCCAAATTCTTTACGGTCTTTTACTTCCGCCGGGCGTTTTTCGATGCTCTCACCGGCAGGCGCACGAGCAGGATCCTTTGTTTTCACCTTTTTATAGTCGCCCTTATGCACTCCATGTCTTGGCAGAGCCTTTTGCGTCAAGTTCAGGAACACGCCCTTTTTGATGTAGCTGTATATGGTAGGCACCGATATATGCGTTTTGAATGTCCGTCCTTCTTCCAAGGCATAACCGTACACAGCAGCCGGTGAACAGTCCTTATCTATAATGGTCTGTTCGATATAGCTTGCAAGCTCATGATCCTTGCCGATTTTAAGGTTTGGCCCCTTTTCCCGAAGATGTGCCTGATACCTTTGCTCTGCAATGTCCGGGCTGTATGTAGGAATCAGCTTCCACGTCTTACCGTCCAGCTTGTCATAACTGCCGCGCTTCAATTCCCGGTACACCGTGGACGGGTCCACCCGCAGCCTGTCTGCGATTTCCTTTACTCTCAGCCCATCTTTCAACCACTTTTCGATACGGATTCGGTCTGTAAGCGTAAGCTGTTTGAACACTCGCACGCCGTTTTCCTCCTTCCGACTATGGCGTTTATTTTCGTTTTAAGCGTAAATTATACGGTGTACCGTTGTCAATTCGCAAACTTTCCGCACTTTGCACATTTCCTTTGTGCAAAACTCCCAGACAAACAAAAAATGCCCCGCCAGCAATCCATCAGGATGCCAGCGGGGCATTGCTTTACTTAGTGGAGATACCTTGCCAATTCAGATGCAACAAAGCCTGCGATCACTGCCGCAATGACTGCCCACCAGAGTTTGTTTCCAAATACTCCGGGGGCTTTTTCCAGCGCGGTCAAGCGGTCGTCCTGCTTCTTGTTCTGTGCCGTCACAACTTCAAGGCTCCGGTTTGTGGTTTCGAGTTGCTGGATGGTCAACTTGATATTGGTGTTCATGCCGTTTACTGCATCGGTCAGCTTCCCCAGCTCGTCCAGCCGGTGGGTGTTGCTCTGTGCACGGTTTTCGACCGCTGTCAGGCGATGTTCCAGTTCCTCGTCAGTCATTACGCTTGTTCTCCCCCACGTTACCGAAATGGGCCACAGTAGTGGTTTCTGCGGATTTCTTTGCCATGTAATCTTCGAGCTTCTTCTTGGTAAAGTCGAACACAAGCTGTACGATCCAATCCAGCGTCCGCTCATTGATTGCCCAGTCCAGCCAGTCCGGGGTGTACCCACGCAGTACGGCAATGACATGGGCTTTCTTTTCTGCACCCGCGCCACTGCCGAACTTTTCCTCTGCGTTGACGATCCACTTGTACACGGTCTTTGCGACCACAAGGCCGTAACCCAGACGTACCGCCGCCAGCGCCGTGACCACAAGGCCGACCACCATGAAGATGCAGGCCAGCCATTCAGGGAATGCCATCAGAAAAACTTTCAGAATGTTCTCCATACTGTTTTCCTCCTACTTTCAGCTTACCCACCGGCTCTTTGCCGCGCGGGTGTCGATATGTACCCAACCAGCAGGGCGGCCCGCCTTTACAGGATAGCGCCCGATGCCGCCACGATTCGGCAGTAGGGTCTCGGCATAGGCAGCCACAGCTTCAACACCCACGCCCTGCACCCGGATGTCCGCAGCCTTGCCGTAACAATGCTGGCTGTAGGTCGCCCCCTTCACCGCCTTGTTGTGGGCGGCGGTACGGTATGCACTCGTGATCGTCACAGACTTCCCGAAATGATCCCGGATTTTCTGCAGCAGGGTCACAAGCTCATCGTCAATAAAGATCGGGTCACTCCCATCCTTGCAGCGGAACTCCTTCACCGCAAAATTTGCGGAGAGCTTTCTGTTCCCGTCCTTTGCATACGAATAGGCTTTAATCGCCATTGCTACCATCTCCCTTCATGCCCGGATCAGCCCCGCACCCGCGCATGGCACAGTCCACCATGAGCACCCCGAACTCTGCACGCTCGGTGCTCATGTTCTCGCCCTGCGCTTCAAGCCGGGTCAACAGCTTCTCACACAGCTCAGGCCACGTCATAGTCGTCACCGGTGATGCGCTTGTAATCCTCGGCGGTGATCTCGCCCTTGTTTACGCGCTCGGCCAGAACTTTCTTCACGCCAACGCGGCGGGATGCGGGCATCTCTGCCCAAGTCTTAGTGCCTGCAATCAGGCGGTTTGCCCAGATAATGTTCATGGTGATACCTCCTTATTCCTTGTTCAGCGCTGCGTCCAGCTCACACAGCGCGGTTTCGATGTCGGTCAAGCGCTTCTCGTTGGCCGCGTCCTGTTCGCACAGGGCATCTTCCATTTCAGCCACACGGTCGGGCAACTGTTCGTGCTCCTGCCGCTTCTTGGCTGCGGCTTCCTTCTCCTGCCGGGTGGGCAGATTGTCCTTTTTCCACTGAATCATGGTGACTGTCCTCCTTACTGGAATGCGCCGGAGACGGCTTCGATGTAGCCGCCCTCGCCGGATTCGCCGCGCTCCACGCTGACGCGGAAGTTAAACGCCGCGCCGTTGGTGGCGGTCTTATTCTCAAAGACGATGTTCACGCCTTTTTTTACCTCGGTCGTGGCATCCTGCCAGACCGGGGAGCTGTCGAGTGCGTTGTTGGTCACTTCGGCTTTGAACTTCGCATCATCGGGGATGGAGCCGGTCACCTGAAGCACGGCAACGGTAATGTCGCCCTCAACGGCCAACGGTTCAGCCAGCGTCACGCTTGCGGCGTGGACGGCCTTGGTAAAGGTCGCGGACGTGCTGACGGTTTCCTTGCCGTCGCTCACCTCAACGGTGATGGTGTGGTTGCCGTTCAGGATTTTCTGGAATCCGGCAGCGCTGGCCGTCTGCTCAAAGGTCAGGGCCGTGCCGCTGGCAGCGCCGGTGCGGGTCTTGGTGGTCTTGCCGTCCAGCTTTTCGGTGACGGTCAAGATGTCGCCGTCGGCATCGGTGACGGTATACTTCCATGCAAAGGCCGTGTTCTTCTCGCCAATAGCTGCGCCGTCCGTGCTGACGGTAGGTGCAGTGTTGACACTGACCGTGCCGTCGTCAGAGACCACGAGTGTAGAGGGAAGAATGAAAGCGGGGCGAACACCATAGGAGCCGTTGTACCAGTTGTAGTAGTTGGAGCCACCGGTGTCGACGTACCAGACGCTGATGCTATTGCTGGTGCCCGGAGAGCGCAGCCACCAAATGGCAGCGCTGCTGCCGTTGTAGGCGACACGCTTGCTGTTGCCGCCAGAGCTGTTGCCAAAGTACGCCAGCCGAACACCATCCTTGGGGAAATAGCTGTTGTCGCTGGTCGTCCAGCCAACCTCATAACCAGACAGCAGGAATACTTTCGTGCTCAGGCCATTGGAGCCGGTGGCAAGGCTGCCGCCGGAACCAGTGCCGTTCTGGTACGGGATTTTCACCTGCTTAATAGCCGCCCGGATGTTGCTGTCGATGAGGTTGTAGAATGTTCCGTTCAGGTATGTGTGGATGCTGGAATCCTTGTAGGAGTTATTGTTGCCGAACGTGGACGTTGTGTAGATGTCCTTCATCAGCAGCCACGTTCCGGCGCAACTCGAATCATAGGTGCTGGTATTCGGATTGCCCTGCTGCACGACAATAAAATCTTTGGACGCGCCGTTGACCTTGATTTTGACAATGCTGCCAACGGCTTTTGTGCCCAGTTTTACGTTTGCCATTGTTACCTCCTTGTTTTCGTTCAGGCCCACGGCATGATCTCCGCAGGCCGCATGTTCTGCGATACAGAGAGGGACAGGGCTTTGTGCTGCTTCTTGTAGATGCAGCGGCATTGCCTCGCCCGCCGTCTGTCACGCGCGAGTTTGTTCGAGTTGATTTTTCGATGGATATGGATTTTACAGTCAAGCAATTTTTCGAGCCGGTCAGCGTACTTGCGGCGTAAAGAGTAAGTATCACCATGGGCGGCATGGGCATCCCACGCATCAAAGCTCCGCAGGATTTCCTGCTTGGTCACTTCGCCTGCGGGGTATGCCGTCTCCCAATATCTGATCTTGTTCTTCATCCGCTTGGAGCTATCCCGGCGCAGCTTTTGGATGACCGCGCCGGTGTCGGTCAGGTAGCTATGGAATCCCAGAAAATCAATACCGTTCCGCAGCGGGAAAATGGCGGTTTTCTGGTTCAGCTCAAGGCCGTAACTGTCCATAAGCGCCCGCACATCCCGGAGAATGCACTGCAATTTCCGCTTGTCCGAACAGATGATATAGAAATCGTCCATGTATCGGCCATAGTATTTGATGCGGTACTTCTCTTTGATGATGTGGTCAAACTCATCCAAAAACATCAGCGCAAAGAGCTGGCTCGTCTGGTAGCCCAGCGGCAAGCCGTCCTCCATCACGTCGATGTAGATGCAAAGCAGCTCATAGACGCGCGGGTCAACGCCGCGCTTGTCCAGCACGGCCTTGAGCTTGCGTTTTAACTTCCGGTGGTCGATGCTGGCAAAGAAATGCCGCACATCACCTTTCAGCACCCAGCCGTCCGCGCCGTGGCCCTCACGGCGGTAATAGTCCACCATGTGAGTTTTCAGGCGCATCAGGCCGTCGTCTGTGCCTTTTCCGTGCAGGCCAGCGCCTGCGCCTTTTCCGTGCAGGCCAGCGCCTGCGCCTCGTACTCGATTGTTTTGCTTTTACTTCGCTTTCCCTTCCGGGCTTCAAGGTAGGCTTTGTAAAGCACCTCAAAGCTGCACAGTTCTTCGTATGTCAAAATTACCCTCCGCTGGTTCGCGTTGCGGTAGTGGGCTGCATCCGGCAGGGATGGCCCACCTCAGCGGGATGTATTTATCACTTGCCTGCATCGGCAAGCGACAGGATGCGGTTTCCTTTGATGGGCGCACTGCTTTCAGCTTATGCCTACTCGTCACACGGTTCCATCAGAGCGGGGCGAACACCATAGGAGTTGTTGTACCAGTTGTTGTTGTTGGAGCCATCGGTGTTGACGTTCCAGACGTTGTTGTTATTGTTGGTGTTCGGAGAGCGCAGCCACCAAATGGCAGCGTCAGACAAACAAACCGCACCCTTTATGCAAAGCGGTTGCCCGCTGTGCGTTTACGGTTCCGGGTAAAGGACGGCTTTCAGGGCGGCAGCCTGTTCGGTCAGCCGTTTCCGTTCCGCTTCTGCCCGGAGTTTTTCGGCACGTCCGCGTTCCGACGTGAGCCACTTCATCGCCGGGTATTTTACGTCCGTGACCTTCTTTGTCCAGATACCGGCTTTCTTCGCACTGATGATACCTTCCTCCGTGCAGATGGTCAGGTATTCCAGCAGCAGAGAGCAGCCGTCCACAACTGCGCCGATCTTCTCAACGCGCTTGTCGTAGTCGGTCTGGAAATTGACGTTGTTCGCCGCGTGTGCATCCAGCAGGATTTGCCGGGCGGTCAGCCGGATGCCCTCGCCGTACAGCCGGAAAGTGCTTTTGGAAAAGCCCTCCCTGTCCCGCGTGTCGAGTGCATGGACGGCAGTGCCACACACCTTCTGGATGTCGCGCACATCTTCGAGCGCTGCGACTTTCTGGATGATCTTCCGGGCATCGCTCCGGCTGATGTCATCGGTGACGATGCGGGTTGCCCTCTGAGTGTAGCGCAACAGCTCCCGCGCATTCGCGCCGACCTTGAATGTTTCAGCCATCAGAACTCCACCCTCGCCTGTTCTGCGTTCCACACGCCGGTGACTGTCAGACCGTCAAGGCTGCCGAACGTGGCAGAAAAAGGGTTCTTGGTGACGTTCGTGCCGAACTTCAACTCGATTGCCTTAATGCTGGCGTTCATCGCGGCCACGCTGGCGCGGATGTCGCCGTGTGCATTCTCTGCAGAGTTGTGGGCATCGACGGCAGAGCTGATTTTCTGGTCGGTCTGAGCCTTGGTGTATGCGTCCACCGTCGGGCGCTGCGATTCGGTCAAATGGCCGTCAGCATCCAGCGTGGCAATGCCGCCCGGCACGCCGATCTGGTTAGTGCGGACAACATCTTCATCCGGCACCTTGCCGGTGCCTGCGTTAAAAGAACCGTATGCCATTTAGGTTCCCCCTTCCTGTGCAGCCGTGTATTTCACGGTGCTTGTAATGTGATACTGTGCAGAAATTTTCTCGGTCGGAGCTTTGGCGGCCCTCAGCCGCAGCTTTCCTTCGAGGCTTTCGGTCGCAATAAAGCCCACCGCACCCGCCACATCGTAAAATCCCGGCAGTACCGTAACATCCACAATGTCGGTAGCCAACAGGCCCGCAATGGGGATGTCACAATAAAAATAGCCGGGGGAGGAATCATCCTCGCCCCAGCCATCAACCGGGATAGTAAAAGGCACCGCTGCCATGACATCCTGCTTTTCATGCAGGATGTCGTCAACCTCGTCAAAGCCGTCTGCGGTGGCGTTTGCCAGCTCAGAAACAACGGTGCTGCACTGTTTGATGCGGCTACAGAGTGCGGCAAGCCCTGCGTTCAAAAGCGCTTTTACCTTCGCTTTTGCCATCGGGCTTACCTCCTTGTAAGGTCTTAGTCAGCAAACAGGGCGGCGATCTCCTCTGCGGAGAAGTCCTCCACATCCTCGTCGTGCAGGACATTCTCCGGCTCGGTGTACACGACGACTTCCTTGCCGTCAATGTTCACATTGCCGTTGGTGGAGCTGGCTGCGGTCTTGGTGGCACCCTCAGAGACACCGGCCAGCTTTTCGCCCTCGGCATCGGTCATCAGGCGCTTGCCAGCCTCGGCGGCCACAAAGTCGGCAGGCTTCTTGCCGCTGTCGGTCAGATTGCCCTCGCCGTCCAGCGCAGCGAGGTTGCCGGTGGTAGCGCCAGTGACCTTATCGGCCTTGCCGGAAATGTCCACTTCCTCCGGGGTGGGGACATACAGACCATCGTCCTTCATGGTCAGGGCATTGCCAGCGGCAGCGGAAACATTGACCTTGACATCCACCTCATAGCCAGCGATGGTAACGGTGGTGGAAGCATCCTTGCCGACGGCCTTAGCCTTGTAGGTATCCACCAGCGCAGCCATGCTCAGGAAAGAGTAGGTGCAGGAGTCAGGATTCTCGCCCTTGACGGCCAGCACCATGACGGGCTTGCCGTCCAGCTTGGGGTCGGTAGCGCCGGGGTAGGTCGCAGCATCGAACTTGAACTTGGCCACGAAGGTGGTCTTGGTCTGGTCGAGGAACAGCTCAGAGGGGAAGTCAACGGAGAAAGCAGCAGTGCCGCTCTTGTCGGTAGAGGTGTAGAAGTTCACGGTATTGCCGTCAACGCCAAGAGACTTGATAGCAGCGTTGGCTGCGGCCTGCACAGGGGTAAAGGCGTCCTTCTTAACGAAGGCCTTCTTGATTTCAGCGGTCAGGTTGCGGATGGTGGTCTTGGTAGAAATCTGCTTAGACATAATAGTGTCCTCCTAAAAATTATTTCAGCATATCAACGATTTCCTGCTGCGTTTCTTCCTCGTCGAGCAGGTCTTCACTCGTTACAACGGTTTCTTTGCGAACAGTCAGCGCGTTTGCGCTGTCGAAGTCAAGGCCTTCGCCGATGCGGACGGCAATAGCGCCGCTTGCATCACGCTTCAAGCCCTGACCGATGCTTACGCTACCGGTTTCACCCGAACCGCCTCCTTTCCCGAACAGGGTTACGGTCGCCTGAATATCTGCTTCCGGGATGCGCTGGGCGAAAAATCTGATGAAGCCATCATGCGTTTCGCACCCGTTCAGGACGCCCGCTTTGGTCGTAGTATAGAAGCTGCCGGGAGATACAACGCCAACGGGTACAAGCTCGCTGGTGCTGTCCGACAGTTCTGCATCATAAATGCACTGGTAGTAATCCATACCGCCAGCGTTTTCGTAATCATCCTCGCTGCGGGCGGGCTTCCACCCGTCAGCCGCAAGGGTGAGTTCGTAGGAGCCATAGTAGCCGCCGCCTGTGCCGCCGTCCACCTGCTCCTTGATAAGAGCCTTTACCTGTTCTTCGTTCAGGATTTCCCCGGATTCAGACAGGTTCTTCACGGCTGCGCTGACCGCTGCCGTGATTGTCGCCGCATGGGCGTCTGCATTGGCATTGTGCTTCTCGATCTCGGCTTTGACCAGCTTCATCAACGCCTGCATCTGCGGGTCACCGGTAATGCTGATATTGGCCTTGTTCGACACAGCAAGCAGCGCCGACAGCTCAATCTCAAAATCGCCGTTCACTTTCGTGGACGGGACCTCCACTCCGCGTGCATCCTGCATAATAAACAGGAGTGTTTCGGCATCGTCGTTCAGCCTGCCGTAAACGCCCACCTGATGCATGATGTACGTTTCATCCGCACCGGTGATCTGGATTTTTACCCGCCGAGCCGTCTCACCGCCGCTTTCAACGGTTTCGATGTCCAGCAATTTCAGGTCATGTGTTTCGCCGCTTACCCCGGTTTCCCCCGAAAGGTCTGCGTCAGCCGTACCGGTGCCGCTCACAGCGCGGGTGATTACCAGTGCACCACCGGAGAGAGATTCCGACAGCAGGGCGGCACCGGCGGCGGTGTAGCTAGATTTTTCCCAACTCACGTTGTCTGTCCTCCAATAACAATGTTTATCGCCGTGTGCGACCGTTCAACGGTGCCCGCCGTAAAGGCTCGTGCTTTCACTGCCTTTGCTTCAACGGCACCGGGCAGCGCCACGGCAACCTGCATTTTCGATCTTCCGACCGCACCGGCAACATACGCCTTTGCGCCGATTTCCCGCGGCTTGATCCTACCGGGGACCTTTACGGTGCAGGATGTCGCCATGCCGCAGGGTGCGGCGGCGATATAAGCGGGCGACCGTTCATGCGGTTCGACGATGTAGATGATGTGTTCAAGGTGAGCGGTACAGCGCCGGGCATAACCAAGGCGCTTTTCAATTTCTTCCGGTGTGTAGTAAATGACATCATCATCGGTAATGTCTACGTTCATTCGCCAGTAGCCCGGCCTTCCTCCGTAGTCATACCATTCACTTATCTTCACATTCGGATAAATCGAGGACAGCGCCTTTTGGACTGCCCACTCCGTTCCGCAGTACCGACGGACTTCCAGCGCAGTTTTGATGATCCTGCGCTTTGTTTCAATCGGATAGCTGGTGTCGTACCAGTCAACGCGGAACTGAACCGCAAGAATATCCAGAACTGCCTCATCTGCACGGTCAATATCCGTGTAGATTTTCAAGCGTTCGGCAGCTTCCAGTTCCTTCTTGCGCCGCTCCCTGAAAACTGCATCAAGGATCTGTACCCATGGTTCTTTGGCAACATCAGGCGGTAGCCCTTCGACTAGGCCAACTTCGTGGAGTTCAATCATCTTCGATTCCTCCGTATGTCACCTTGCAGCTTCGGAGCTTTGCCACCTGAATTTCGGAGACAGTTGTTTCGACCGGTGTCAACAGACGTGGGCGTTTCGCACCAGCTTCCCGTACACGCATAATCAGCTCCGCCGGTTCGATGTCCCGGCCGATTTTTCTCTGCCAGGTTTCATACTCCTTCACAGCTGCTTCCACATTTTCCTGAATCGTCGATGCATTCTTGACATTGCTCAAGGCAATATGGTAAGTAAGCTCGATGTCATACGGGATTTCTTCCGGCGCATGGCAAAGAACCAAATCACCCATCGGGCGCTTTACCGTGTCGAAATATTCCTGCATTCCGGTACATTCTTCCCTTGTCGGAACTCTGCCTCCGGCCATCAGAAAGTAAACGTGGATCGTGTATCCTTCCTTGCAAACGATCTTCGTATCTGCCACATCGGACCGCCAGCTCGATGCAAAGTATTCATAGGCATCCACCGGACCGGCCACGGAGAAAATCGAAGGTGCATAGTTGATACGTCTGGTAAATGAATCGTCACCTTCCGTATCCGTACCGCCCGTGCTTGCCGAAACACTTTTTGCCCCGGACACATACGGGATAGGATCCACCAGCACATTGATTTCGCCTTCTGCAATCCCATCGCTGTTGCTTCCTGCCTCATCCGCCACGGCAACTACGTCCACGGTCAGTTCGCCGGGTAAGATCTCCGCATACTTTTCGGTTTTGAAATACCGTTTGTCTGCCGTTCTCACCTGTGTTCCTTCCGGGATTCCGGTTGCACTCGTTCTCGGCGCAGACAGTGTGAATCGAATAACCGCCGTGGCTTTTCCGGCTTCCAGGCGTTCCACTCCAACAAGCGGAGCAAGGTTGTCCAAATTCGGCCCCGTGCTCGTAGGCAGCAGTTCCGCTTTCAGACACGCCGTGCTGTACTCCATGTTGTGATGCGAACGATGTGCCAGTGTCAAAAGGACAAGCCGTGCTTCAGAACACCGTTCCAACGATACCTCACCGTTGAAAAGTTCTTTGTTGTACTTGCCAAACAGCGCCTTGCAATCGGCCACAGCTTCTTCCAGCGTTTCTTCGCCTTCAATGTCGATGTCCGGGATGTTCTCAAACTCTTTTATTTTAGACAAGCTCGTACACCACCTTTGGAATTACAACGCCATGCAGCACATCACTGTCCAGCCAGTCCACCCGCACCACTCTTGCCCGCGGCTCAAACGATGCAGTTTTCTCTGTTACCTCAGCCACATATAATCCCTTTGCCACCGGAAGTGGCTTATCGACAAATATGTTTGGATTGATTCCGAGTTCTCTGTCGCCCTCTTGGCTCCCGATTGGTGTGGAATACAGTGTGCGAAGGCACTTTGCAATGTCCTGCACTTCTTTTTGTTTTTCGCTGTCACCGGACAGCTCAACCACCGTGCTGCTGAAGTCGATCATATGTACTCCTTTATGGTCAGGCTCACCTTGCACTGCATCAAAAGCCCGTGTTTTATCACCGAATCCCAGCTGTCGCTTATTTCAGTGACCCGAAACTTGTTTTGCGATACCGGTGCAAACCCGATAATCAGGTAATGAATCTCTCCATTCTCTGACATTTCTGTCAGACGGTTCAGCATCTTGCGAGGATTCACGCCGAGTGCTGCATCCAGAAGAATATCAAAGGTGTACTCTCTCAGTTTCGGTGATAAATACTCTGCCCGTGCTTTCCCTCCCAGAACTTCATGTTCCGCCCAGTTTGCGCCGGTCGTTCCCTTGAAGTTTGACGGGGTGAGCACACGCAGGTGTCCCACGGAGAAAATCACATCGCCGAAAATTCCAACATACATTCCAAAACCTCCTTACAGGGGTGCGGATGTTTTCTTGCCAAGGTTTCCGGTGTGCGTATGCGATACCAGCGATTTTCCGGACACAACAACATCGCCACCTCCGCCCTGGATGTTCACTGTTCCAGCGGTCGCATTGATGGTCGATGCCGTCATTTTCAATTCGCCGGATGCTGCAAGCGTGATCCCCGCCGGGGATGTCACCTTGATTTCTCCGCCCTCGCTGATGGTCACGGTTGCACCGCCTACCTGGATCTCAAGACTTTTTGCCTTCAGGATTTTCTTTCCGTCCACATAGTCGGTCAGTTCTTTTGCATTTGCATCAAACTTCCGATATGCCTTTCCTCGTGAGTTGGCATAATCCTTTCGGTAGACTTTTTCTTTTCCTTCAGGCGGTTTGTTCTTTTCATTCCAGACGGTGCCCACCACAACAGCATCCTCCGGGCTTTCTCCTGGATGCAGGACAAGCACAAGATCATCAACTTCCGGTGTCTGGTACTCGCCATTGGACAGAAACGGCACCATTTCCGTAACGGTGTCGTCCCTGTCTGGGTAAGTAACTTCGCACTTTCCAGCCTCATAGTCGATAGAACTCACATTGCCGAATCTCACTTCACTGCTCATGCGAAATCCTCCTTTTCCACTTTGCTGGCCTTGACCTGTGTTTTGTAGCCGTTGGATGGAGATATGCTGTGTTCCATCTGATCAACGAAATACTTTCCGTCCATCTTTCCATAGCCAACTAGGTTAAAGCACTGCGCTGAAGCGCCGGCCGGATAGCCCAACATCGTAAAACTGATCTGGGTTGCTCCGTGGTTGGCATTCTTGATGGCCGCTATCAGGCGGGCTTTTGCGTCTGCCTCGCTGCTTACCTTTCCAGTAAGTTTAAGCTGGCGTTCGTCCGTGCCCACCTTGACGTTGATATTGATTTTTTTCTGTTTGTTGGTGTAGGTATAAAGGCCGCCCGTGTATGTTCCAGTCAGCTTTGTGTTCCACTTGAAACTTCCCGGCTCTACGCACAGGGCCGTCGGATTTCCAACGGGCCGGCTCTCATATACCGTCCATACAGGATCTTTCGCCTTGTACTTTTCCCGGTCGTACACCCAGAGCTTTGAAGTGTAGACTTTGATAACCAGTGCATAGGTGCTGCACAGATCTTGCAGAAAGGCACTATCTGTTCCGTCCTGTTCCTTTGCATCAATGCCGTGGTCGTCTCCCTCAAACTTCAGCTCCAATTTGTAACGGCCTGCAATGGTTTCAGCGATTTTCTTTACGCTGGTGTTCTTCCATGTAAAGGTCCGGTTTCTCTCGCTGAAGCTGGTGTCGTTCGGCTTTGCCACGCCGCCCATCGTCAGCGAATCAGGTGCACCGGCAAAACTAAGATCATCCAGCACGAATGCCCCGCACTCGGCGCTGTAATCTCTGTAGCCGCTCTCAATGCCCCCGATATTCCAGTCCTTTACAACAATAGCCGGGTAGAGCTTCACGCCCTTTTCCGGCATCCAGTCATTTTTCCATTTGGCAGCTTTGGCATTGACTGTAATGCTCACACTGTCGCTTTTGGATTCAGCCACATCCGTGTACTTGAAACTTTCCAGATCAGGTGCGATTTCTTCCGAAATATCGGTTTTCTCGTAGGTCAGAAGAACCGCAGCCTGCCTTCCTTTGGGTCTCGCTGCTGTCAGTACCATCATGCACCTGCCTTCCAGGGCGGAAGGTCTCCGCTCTTTTCAGCCGGCAGAGCTGGTGTTGACAGCACCGTGCCGGAATCGAACCGGACGATATGGATATATCTGGGGTTGTTCTGCATCAGCCAATCGGCTTTCAGCTCGCTTCCGTACACGTTCAGGGCAATCAGATCCCAGGTGTCACCGGACTTTGTGGTGTAATCAAGTGCCATACTGCGTGCGCCTCTTTTCGCGTTCGTACCGTTCCACATACTCGCAGAACTTCTCGTAACCTTCGTCCATAATGGAACGTAGATCTTCGGCATTCATGCTGCCGTAGATGGTGAAGTTTGGTGCATAAACATATGTGTTTCCGCTGGAACTCGTATAGGTACGCTGGTAGCTGTTGCTCGATCCACCGCGCTGGTTCCCGGTGCTGCCACCAGAAGCATCTTCGCTCCCGCCGATGGGCTTCAGCTCTACTTCCTGCTGGTAGTTCTGAAGGTCTGCCAGCATCGACAGATTTTGCCTTGTCAGTTCGCTGTTTCCAGCCGTCGGGAAGAAGTTTACATTGCTCAGGTCGTAGTTGTCCGGGTTTGCAGCGTATTCCAGCTTTGCCTTTTCCGCATCTGCTCCCCGGATAAACCGGATTGCCTTCTGAGTATTTTCGTTTGCAAGAACAGACTTGGCACCAGCAATCACTTTCCCGATTCCGGTGTTCAGCAGCTGTTGGGCTTTGCCCTGGTCATCCGACACGGTAGGTGTCGGCATTGCCGCCAGAGTTTCCAGCCCATCTACTGCATAGTTGGCGATCTCCGTGATACGGCTGAACGCCACACCAGCGTCGGACCCCAGTACCAATGCCGCTGCAACAGGCTGAACCATAGTGTCAAAACTTTGAGCCACCTGGTTGTAATACTGCTGGCGACGTGCTCTGTTGAAGTCGATCAGATTAGAATCTTCTTCTGTAAAACCACCGTCCGCGAACATCTTCGGCTTTCTGCCGGGCAACCCCAGCAGATCACCCAGACCAACGCCCAGCAGCTTACCAGCGGTCAGCCAGGTATCAATGTTCTTTTCACGAACGCCGCGCCGGAAGCTGATAACGGCTTCCGGGCCAGCCTCACCAGCAATAGACGGTCCCTGCGTCATGCCGCCGTTGGCAAATGCCGGGACGGACACGGGTGACAGGTTGAATCCGAACGACTTACCGCCGATCACCGGAACCGGAATGCCGAACAGCGTTTCCGGTATTGTGAGCTGAATTTTGTTCAGCGCCCCAATGATGAAGTTGACCGCTTTCACGCCGATGGTTGCAACCTGCTTCAGGAAGCCGATGATGCCCAGAATCACAGGCTCTACCACAGGAAGCACCTTACCCACCAGATCCACCGCCACCTTGATGGCGTTGACCAGTGTGGTGCCTACCAGGCTTACCACCGTAGACAGCAGCGGCATGACCGCCGGAATGCCTTCATTCACGATAAAGCCGAAGATCTCAGTCAGCACCGGCTTGATGTGGTTTACTCCCAGATCTACAATCTGAGAGAACACACCGGCGAACGATTCAATCAACGGCATAACCGTCTGGATGGCAGGGGTCATAGCTCCGAACACGTCACCCAGATTTAGCCCTCCGATACTGAAGCCGGATAGCTTTTCCTGGATGCTCTGCAAGCCCTCCGGGGTGGTGAGCTGCCCGAACACTTGCTTTACAGTGTCGCCGACACCGGCTATCTTTCCGGTAAATTTGTCAAAGACGGCAAGCCCGCCCTCGCCAAATACCATTCCGACGATGTTGCGGATGTCCTCGAAGTGATCTCCCAACAACGAGACTGCCGCAACGATTGTACCGATGCCGGTAATAACCGGGCCGAATGTGCCAAGCAGTGCCATGAATCCGCTGCCCAGTTTTGCGGCCACTGGGCCTACCGTCGTACCCAGTACGTTCAGCCCTGCGCCGCCGACATTCAAAGCTCCCTTCACCGTACTCAAAGCGCCGCCGCCGATTTTGGATGCTGCACCCGCCACCTTGCTGCCGACACCGAGGACGGTAGAACCCACTTTGGACTGGCTGACAGTCTGCCATGCATTGGACAGCCCATTTCCAATGACCGTCTTTCCTGCACCGAGGAAATTTTTCACTCCACCGGCCATACCTCCAAGGTCAAGACCGTTCGGTCCTGCAATGCCGGAAAGAATCTGTCCCGCAACACCGCCGGTCTTGGCGATAAATCGTCCAACCGGATTGCCGCTTCCGAACCCCACCAGAGCATTTTTCAGGCCGCCCAGCGATTGCCCGACATTGGAAACATACCTACCGGAGCCGGAGTTTTTCAGCACGCCCAGTAGGCCACCGTTCGTGTTAGCTTCCAGCACATCATTTACAAAACCGATGTTTCCTTTCTTGGTTCCGCTTCGCAGGCCCTTGAAATTTTTCAGTGTTGCCCAGATGCCGACACCAGCGCCGTCCAACGTCTGCCCAATTTTTCCAAGGCGCGTTGTGGGCTGCTGCGCTCCGGCACCGGCCATCTGAACGCCGTACTTTGCATTTTCAGCAAACATTCCGGCATTCGATTTTACAAAGGATGCGCCACCAACTGCCCGTTGGATCAGGCTTGTGGGTGTCAGTGCTCCCATCAGATTTCGGACAGTGATGCCTCCGAATGTTCCGCCTGGGGCACCGCTCGGTTTTCCGCCGATTGCAATGTTCCCGATGGTGTTCAGCAGCGAGGATCCTGTGCTATAAGCCGTCGGTGCAAAGCTCATAGCTCCGAACGCCGCGACTATGGCAGCAATGGCCTCTGCCACTTCCGGCCCATGCTCTGCTGTGTAGTCGATGCCCTTCTGGATCCACGGCAATGCCGCCTGCGCCGCATTGCCAATTCCAAGCAGCGCGGAGTGCAACATCGGCAGAATGCCATTGACGATGTTTGACAGATCTGGCAAGCTCTCGGTGATACCGTTTGCTATGTCAATCCACATGGATGTCAGTTCTTTCTTTGCTGGAAGGAACTGATTGCCCACATTGATAAGCAGGCGGTCTGTCGCATTACTTGCCATCTGGCTTACCGCTTTGCTGGTGTCCAGACGAACAAGCAATTCTTTCTCCATGCTGCCGCTGTATGCGCTGGTATCACCAGCCATAAGCAAGGCATTCTGGAACGCAGGCAAGTTGCCCACAATTTTTGAAACGCCCTCAATGGCCCACTGTCCAAACAGTGTCTTGATGGTCGCAGTCTGCTGGTACTTGTCCTGTTTCGAGATCGCCTCAAAGACTTTGTACAGAGTGCTTGCTGCACCATCTTCTCCGTTCGGCCCGGTGGACTGCATATCCTTTGCAATCTGCACAGGATCAAAACCGAGTTTGTTCCATGCGCCCACCTGCGCATCCGTTGCACTGTTGCCAAGGGTGATGTTTGTAAACACACGGTTCAGGCTTGTTCCAGCCTTTCCCTCATTAACGCCCATAGCCAGCATGGTGGCTGCCAGCGCAGAGGTCGTGTGCAGGTCAACGCCGGCTGTCTGGCCGACACCGCCGGACGTATTCACCACGCTGGCGATTTCCGCCGCCGTGGTAGCCATGTGGCCGCCCAGATAGTTGATGGAATCTGCAATGTCGATAATCTGGTTGTGGGTCTTACCAAAAGCGGTTTCCCACTTTGCCATATAATCGGCCGCAGACTTTGCATCAATGTCCCACGCGGCAGCTAGCCGGGCCGTATCGTACAGGTAGCTTTTTTCTCCGGTTTGCTGGTTATCCAGAAAGATTTGCTCATAGCTCTTACCGGACTGTCCCAGCGATGCGGCGATCTGCGCCATCTCGTCCCGTTTGATTGGGACCTGCGTGGTCATCTTGAGGATCGCGTCCTCCATGGTGGCACGCTTTTCCGGGTCAATGCTGCCGTCATCGTTCATGATGCCGCCAACATACTTGACTGCATCTGCCGCCTGGGCTTGGTATTCCTCTGCCATGGAGGTTGTCTTTTTAATCATGACAGCGGACGCAGTTGTCAGCGTCGCCATGATTCCAAGCCCAGTCTTTCCGATTACGCCCAGAGTGTTTGCTACCGTACTGCCCAGCGACTTTGTTCCCGTCAGTGCGCTCGCCAGATCACCGGTCAGCCCCTTCGTCTGCTTTATTGCAGTTACAAGGGATGGGTCCACCTTGCCCATGATGCGGATGCTGAGGTCTAGTGCTCCATTTCCCGCCATACGTCTGCCACCTCGTTACACAGATCCACCAGCTCCCGCCGGGGCAGGTGCAGCAGATCCGTCATGTTGGAATGCGTGGCAATGGATAGCTGGATAGCTGCTTTCCGAAGTCCTTTTGCCCCGCCTTTTACTCGAAAAAATCAGAGTTTACGGCATCGCGCAGCTTGACCGCCTCGCACAGCGGCAGACCGGCAAAGAAGTCCACCGGGTAGCCGGTGCCCATGCTGGCGATGATGCAGCAGTACAGGTAGTTGCGATGCGTATTCACCGGTGCAAATCCGCCCGCAGCCATACGGTTTTCTGCCATGGATTCGCTCATAGTGTTCAGTTCGCCCACGCCGGACAGGTCGATGCTGTCAAAGGTCTTACCCTTCAGCTCAGCCTTTTCGCTGCCCTCGTAGGTGTAGGGTGCTGCAAACTTCAGGGTGTGAGATTCCAGCTGTTTTTTCACTTCATCGGCGTTCTCGCTGTTGTCCATACCCTTGACGACCGCTGCCTGCACTTTCTTGATCTTGCCACGGGGCATGAGCTTGAAGAACTCCACAGGCTTACCGGTGGCCTTAACGGCCATTTCCTGTGCAAAAGAAGTGGTCATTTCCATCACGGACATGGCCGCCAGCTCGTTGCCGATGTTTTTCTGAATGTCGATCAAGTCCTGCACGGTCATCTTCTCCATGCCAGACAGATCCAGACTGTCATACTCCTTGCCCTCAAACTTATAGGGCTTGTCGAACTTCACGATATTGTCCATTGCTGTTTCCTTTCCAAAAGACAATCAGCCGCCCCACGCCGGGACGGCTGACTTCTTCATGTATCGGGTTTAGATAAGAGCGTTGATCTCGGCACGCATATCCTCGCCATCAACATAGTAGCGGCCTGCAAACTTGTCGATGTCGATAACGGTAGTGCTGTCAACCTCCATCAAGTAACGGGTGACTTCCAGCGTAGTGGTGCTGCCCATGGTGTCGGCGCGCTTCAGCTTGCCGGGATCCAGCTCCTTGGGACGACCACCCAGGACGACGCGCAGGCCCTTGTAGGTGTAGCCGCCGTTCTTGTTGTCGTTCTGCATAGCAGCACGCAGGGTAATCTGGATGTTCTTGTTGGGGTTCATCATCTTGGTGGCGTAGCTGTACATGGTGTTCCAGTTCAGCGTTGCCTCCATGGATTCAAACTGACCGGGCACGGGAGAATCGACTTCGCCCGCAATGCCCATGCCGGACACGGAGGTGGTCTTGTTCTTGATCTTGGGCAGGGTGATTTCATCCGCCAGACCAATGAGCAGGTCATCTTCCGTGTACGCATTGTAGTCATTGATGACCTGGGGAACCAGGTCACTGGAAATATTCAGAGCCATAGGTCATTCCTCCTGCTTACAGAGACAGAGCCGAGGTCAGTGCGCCCGCCTCATACTCCATGGTGTTGTTGATCTGCTTAAAAGGCGGGAACGGCGTGCAGAACTGATAGAAAGAGTAGTGGCCTGCAACCAGTTCAGCGGTCGTGTTGCGGTCGGGGTCTGCCTTCATGCTGTAGCTGGCGCATACCTCGGTAGAGACATAGACACTGCCCTTCATGTTCTCGCTGTCGATGATGGACTGAAGGCGCTTCTTATTCATGGGCTTATCCAGCTTGCTCATGTTGTCCAGAACAAAGCTGGTCCAGGAGTGGTTGAAGAAGCGGCGGACGCAAAGGAAAGCGTCCTTCGGGTCGGTGTTTTTCGGGTAGCAGCAGGTCTCATTGCCCCACACAACAAAGTCGCCGGAGCGGATGAAGGTCGCCACGCCCTGCTCATTCAGAACATTGCCCTGCTCCTGATCCATCAGGACTTCGGTGCCATCTTCCAGGCAGGCGGAGGAAATGGGTACGCTGACATTGGACGGGCTGGCATTGGGCGTGTCGTTGTACAGGCTGTCGTTGTAGACTGCCGCAGCAGCGGCCAGAGAGCTACCGCTGTAGATGGCGCTGCCGATCTTGCCGTACAGCCACAGGCCATATGCTTCACGAGAAGTTGCGCCCTGCTTGACCTTCTGGTTTGCCACGTCGGTGTACTTGCGTGCACCGGAAGCGGAACTGTCGATGTCAACAAAGCACACTGCATCGAAAACGCCATTGATCTTGCGGCACTTTGCCTGGAGCGCTGCGCACACCATGGGATCCTTGGAGAAGCGGGGTGCCAGCAGAATGCCGGGAACCATGCCCAGCTTGGGGAACACCTGTCTTACCACTTCCAGTCCGGTCTCTGCACCGGTGGCCGCATTCACGCCGCCCACGATGTCGGCAGCGGTGATTTTGGTCGGGTCAAGAATGGAGCCGGAAATGGTCAGAGCCGTTGCGCCGTCGCCTTTGCCGCCGTTGACCAGGGCGATGCTCACAGTGCCATCATCATTGAAGCTGGCCGAATAGTCCTCGTCCGCCGTGAGCACGGTCTGCTCCTTCTTCACGACCAGCTTTTTCAGCAGGATGCCGGTCTCGTCGATCTCTGCAATGCCGTCATTCACCTGAACGGTCTTGTTGGACAGTTCAGTGATGTGCTTTGCATTCGCAGGATCCAGGACGTTGACCACGACGATAGGGGAAATGCCCATCACCTGAAAACTGGCGCTCACCGCCTCACACAGGGTATACTTTGCAAAATCGTCGGAATAGCCCACTGCGGCGGCAGCTTCTTTGAAGGTATTCACCAGCATCGGCGTATTCACCGCTGCTTCCGGGTCATCCAGCATATTAACGGGGGCCGTACCCACAACGATCTGCAGGCCGGAGTTGACCGTTACCGGAGCGGTGACGCTGGTCGCTGCTTCGGTCTTGTTAAAGCCATGAGAAATAGCCATTTGTCATATCCTCCTTACTTCATCAGGTCGGTGGCCTTCTTGTAGAGAATGTTCTCTCTGGTGCCGTCCTGTTCGATCTTCACGCGCATTTCTGCGAGCTTGTCCAGCGGAACGATCAGCGCCTTCAGGAACGGCACCTGCTCCACTTTTTCTTTCAGCTTTTCGGGCAGGCCATCCACGAATACGGTGTACTGCGGGGCAATGCCCTTGACGGTCGGCCCGCAGTACGCCGCAGCGCCGGTGGTTTCCGTCACAGGCTGTGCTTCTTTCACAGCCTCGGTTTTCTTTTCGGTCTTTTCGATGCTCATATCAAAGCCTCCACTTCTTCGTTTTTCAGGGTGTTGGGCGTTTCGCAGATCAGGTTGACAATGCCCCAGTAGTAGAAGTCCATGTCATCATCCGAAAGATCCCATTTGCGTGGATATCCCACTTTGAAAGCCTCGCCAAACACAGGCTTCCGCTTGAAGTGCTGCATGATGGCTTCGATGATGTTTCCGGTGTCCTCATATCCCTGCCGGTCTGTTTTCGGGTCATAACAGCAGATGATAAGCTGCAAAAGGACCAATTGCGGATCCTTTTCGTTCACCACCTCGCCACTCGTTCTTGATACGATGATGCACGGGAAGTTGGATCTATTGGTATCCACATCGTCGTCATCATCGGTCGGGGACGGGATAAACTGCTTGAAGATCTTCAGCGGTTTTTCGCCTTCCTGCCCCGTGAACTTCATATCCCGGAACAGTTCCTTCAACTCGTCAATCATGGCCCGCTGGCACATTTCGCTGGTATAGCCGGTGATTTTTTCAGCCATATCAGATCACACCCTTTCGTTTTGCATTGGCGATCAGTTGCCGGACGCGCCGTTCCGTGTTCTGCTGCAGCATCTGCTCCACCGTCTGCTCCTGCATCTCCCACACGGTATGGTGCATCGCAGAGCCGGAAGGGCTGGACAGTGTTGCCAGCTTCTCGTTCGGTTTCCAACGTTTCTTTCCGCTCTCCGTGTAGTCCTTATCCGCAGGTATTCCGAGCTGACGCTGTACCATGCCGATATGCTTCGACTTGAACTGTACCAAGAAGCCCTTGCTCTTATCGCTTGTTCCGCCCAGAGCGATCATTGGACTGTCTTTCAGGACGCGCGCCCGAAAAACGGGCGGCGCATTGCGAACAGACGGACCCATGAAGGGCTTTGTGGGGCTGGTTCTGAAATAGCCCAGGTCTGCCCGGAATGCACCGGGGTCGTTCTTCATAATAGCAAGGATAGCGGTAGGCCGCCGGTTGGTGGCCTTCTGGCGCTGGCGCAGATCTTCGATCATGCGTCTGCCTGCCGCGTTCAGGTCGTAACGTTTCTTCACTTCGGTCAGCATCAGCTTGCGCGTCTGCCGGGCCGTTGTGTTTACGGCCACCTTCAACGCCGCCGGGGTTTTGTTTCCCAGTACGCCAAGAGCGCGGGTCACTTCCGCGTCATCAACGGAGACCATCAGGTTGGAAGCGTCATAGTTGGTATGGAAGTATGCCAACTTACCTCACCCTTTCCAGTTCCATGCGATACATACCCGCTTTCAGGGAGCATGATTTGATGTTGTAGATCCGTTTCTTGTCCAAGGTGATCTGCTTGCCACTCTTCGGCATAGGGCCGTAGTCCTTCTGCTTCACAAAAAGCAGCAGGTCGGCCTTGTACATACCCTGGTCAAAGGATTGCTTTGCTCCGCCCTCCCAGTGCGCCGGACGTTCAAGTACGCCGGGGTGCTGCGTGATACAGAGCATCAGCTTATCATCTATGTACCGTTCTTCCGCAAACTCGTTTGAGTTGAAGATCACGTTCTGCACATCCTGCGCAACGCATTCTTTGAACGTAGGGAACGGTTTCGGAGTTTCCGGTGTGCCGTAGTTCTGGTCAACATCCAGCATATCCGCGCTCCTTCCCGTATCAGCAGACGGTAGCAACCAGCCAGCTATCCACCTTGTCGGGGATCAGCAGCGGGTGGGTCTGCAGTTCCAGGAAGCGGCGGTCAGGACGGTGTTCCACATAAGAACGCAGCAGGCGGGTGGTCTCTGCAGTGTGCCACACCTTGTCATCGTCCAGATAGGTGCACAGACCGTATGCGCGCATGAAGTTTGCGTTGCTGGGGATCATCAGCACCATATTATCCGGGATCAGAGGCTTTGTCTCTCCGGTTTCCTCATCCAGATACACTTCGTCATAGCCGTAGATGTCCACGCCGGGCAGATTCAGGTGGCCGTAGTAGTTCAGACCGCCTTCCAGCTCCTTGGGTGCCATAGCACCAATGTCGAACCGGCGCTTGTCCATCAGATCCAGAACATTGCTGTCGCTCATAAAGTGGTTTGCGGCCAGCTTGCCCATAATCACCATGTTTGCATTTGCAAAGCCGTTGCGGCTCACCTGCCGCTTCCATTCGCGCAGGTTGCCCATGGTATCGGCAGCAGACTTACCCCACTGCTTCGTGCCCTCCAGATTGATCTTGTTGGTGAAGCCAAAGTCGATGACTTCATCCACGCCCTTGCCCTTCACCTTCAGCTGACCGGTGGTAAGTACCTGGGCTGCCATCCACTCTTCGCGGCGAGTGGTCATGTCGTTCAGCTTGTTGTATTCCTCGGTCAGCTTTTCTGCTGCACGGTCAGCAGGGGTGCGGCCGGAGTAGATATCCTCACCGGGCAGGCGCTGCAGGAACATATCTGCGGTGGTGACAGTTGCCGGGTTGATAAGCGGCGGTGCATAGGACTTGGTCTCGTAGCCCTCGTTCTGCACGATCTCGCCACCGACCATGGGATGGACGAAAGCTGCCATCTTGCGGTTGCCCTTGACGATATCAATGTCAACGTTCTTAGTGGGGAACGTCTTAACCTTGGAGAAGAAACGATCGCGCAGGAAAGTGCAGATCGGGGGTGCGGTGCGCACAGTCTCGGCCAGATACCGCGGCTCATAAATGTTGATTTCGTTTGCCATTTTTGTTTCCTCCTATCACTTCAGGAAAATGCCCAGATTGCGCAGAGGAACTTCAACGTCGTCCACGCTCACGTTATTGGGCAGCACCAGGCCGTCAGCAAAGAACTCGCCGGTCAGATAGACCGGCACTTCCTTGTTTGCGTCTGCGCTGTCAGCAGTAATGCCGTACAGGCCGGTCAGGACTGCCGTGCCTGCGCTTGCCGGTGCCGCAATAGGCTTCACCTTGCCGTCTGCAATCAGCACGGGGGCGTGTGCCTCCACAGCTTCGCTTGCGGTCTTGGTTGCCTTTGCGATACCAATGTCCACGCCAGCAATGAAATACTTCGGCGCGGTGCTGAAATCTTTTCTTGCAAGATCCATGCTCATGGTTCTTTCCTCCTTACTTCACACCGTTTGCCTTGCGGATCGCGGCCAGGAAAACGTTTGCTTCCGCGTCCTTCGGATCCGGGTCAGCGGGCGGCGGATTGGTGATGTTGTTCGCGCCGGAAGTCTGGGCGTTGGCCTTTGCCTTGTCCAGATAATCCTTGCTCTGCTTCTGCTGCTTTGCCTTCATGCTGGCAATGACGGCCTTCGCAAAGGATGCGGAATCAATGGGCTTCACAAACTTCGCCTCATTCGCTTCATCCTCCGCGCCGGGCAGAGTGGCGTTTTCGATCTCCTGAATGCGGGTGCGCTCGGCATTGATAGCCTCGGTCTCGATCTTGGCTACCATATCCGGGCACGCCTTGCGGAGATCGTCCACGGTCTTGATGTCCTTAATGTCCATGTCTGTTACCTCCCCATGGGTTTTGTTCCCCGGCTGATCCGCCTGGGGTGTATTTTCAGGCTGGGCCGTGGTCTTATCCACCACCCGGCTTCTGACAAAGTTCGGTGCTTTGTTGAACGGGGTGTTCATACTGATGCTGTTGACGAACAGGATGCCGTTGCGGTTCTCCACAACAGAATCGTCCGCTTCGTCGTCCACCTCGTCCACAAAGCCCTTCTCCTTGGCTTCCGTTGCCGTCCACCAGTTCGTTTCATCCATCCACTTGGCGCATTCGTCCTCGGTCTTGCCGGACTTCTTGGCGTACAGGGTGACGATGCTGCTGCGGATGGCTTCCAGTGCTTTCAGGCAGTTGTTGAGATCCTCTGCGGTCAGGTAATCGCAGACACCCATACTGACCGGATGCACCATGTAGCTGCTGTCTGCCGCCGCCACCACCTTGTCTGCATGGCAGGCAACAATGGTTGCTGCACTGGCACACAGGCCGTCGATGTGGGCGGTCACGGTGGCCGCGTTGCGTTCCAGCATATTGCCAATGGCCTGTGCTGCAAACACATCACCGCCACCGGAGTTGATGTACACGGTGATTTCTTTCACATCGCCCAGGGCGGCAAGGTCATCCGCAAACCGTTTCGGGGTCGCGGCATCTTCCCACCAGCTGCGCTCGGAAATATCGCCGTAAAGCAGAAGTTCCGCCTTCTGGTCATCACCGGCCAGATTGCGGAACTGCCAAAACTTATCATTTGTCATCTTCTGGTTCGTCCGGGAATTGGGTTTGCTCATTTAGCCCTACCTCCTTCATTTTTTCCATTTCGCTCTTGCGCTGCCTCATGTTTGCCCGCCAGTTTCCACCGGTCATCTGTGCAGTTTCCTGCTCATTTGTGCTGATGCCCTGCTGAACACGCAGAATCGCCGCCTCGATTTCTTTCTTGGCATCCAGATTGGTGCGTGCAGGACCGTTCCATGTGCAGCCCATGTAGGCTTTCGCCACAGCCTGGTCGTCAAAGAAGCCGGGCGCATTGATGCGCCCACGGGCTACTGCCTCGGCAAACCATTTTTCGTAGGCCGGCTGGCAGAAGTCCGCTGCAAAGCTATCCCGCAGCACACCGCAGGTTCGCCAAAACTCGTTCAGTGCGCCGCGGCTTGCGGAATAGTTGGAACTGAATTTCTTGTAAAGCACCTCACTTGGGATCTCTACGCCGGTCGCTACCTGATTGGACATGGCCGACATGAAGCCGTCAAAGGTCGTGGTCGGGTGCTTCGGGTCGAACGTATCCGTGCTCTCTCCCGGTGCAAGGTCGAACACCGCGCTCGGTGCAAGGTCGATGCCCAGTTCATCGGGCGGGGTGTTCGGGTCCTCCGCCTTATCCGCCGGTTCCTCGCCGAACGGTGCCTGACTGGTCGGGTTTTCATGCTTGATAAACAGCGTGATGGAGGATGCTACGATGGCCGCGGCTAACTCTGCATCCGTGTATCTGCCCATCTGCTTCATCGTGGGCAGTACCGGTGCCAGTAGGGGAACGCCGCGCCGCTGCCCGGCGCGTTCCCTCTGGGTGACGCACAGGATGTTCGGTTCTCCCGTTTCTTTGTCACGGGCTTCCACCCTCGTCCAGGTCAGAGGCAGCGGATTATCATAGGCCAGCGGGTGCCTGCTGGCTACCCAGTAGGCAATGACTGCGCCGTCTTTGTCCGTTTCCACGCCCTGAACGATCTGGTGCACATTGATACCGTCCACCTTGCAGGGATTCATTCTGTCTGTGCGGTCAGGACTGCACACCTGGTCAGCCTCGATCAACCGGAGCTGCAAGGCATACGGCCAGTTCCCACGTTCTTTGAACTGCACTGCTGCAAATACGTCACCGTTCATCAGGAAGCTGGTGAATGCCAGTGTTTGCAGCCGCCAGAAGTTATCCATGCCGCTTGCATCGCAGGCCGCACTATCCGCCCACAAGCTGAACTCGCGGGAAATTTCCGCCTGCAAATGGTCAGCCTGTTCCTCGGTCAGGTGCAGATAGTCCGCATCGACCTGGGGTGTCGGCACAAGGCCGCTGCCCACCACATTAGTGCGCAGGGTCTTGATTGCGCCGGCTGCCAGTGGGATACCCATGTAAGCATCCCGGCTCCGCTTGCGCAGTGTTTCCAGATTGTCCTCGATGTCCTCTTTTGCACTGCCGCCGCCAACGTGCCAGCTCCGCATAGAGCGGGATGTGTGGGAAGCTCCATAGTTTCCGTAGCCGGTACCGTTGTTTATGACAGACAGCGCCGTGCGGGCCACAGCGCGGCGATACCCCTTTTCGGGGGAGATTGCCGCAATGGCCTTATCAAGGAAATTCGCCATGTGCTCCACCTTCCTTACACGTCATGCGGAGAGAAGTGGTAGATCCGGTTTCTGCCCCGGCCCCTTTCCTCCGCTTCCGCTTCAGCCACTTTCTTTTCCCAGAAAGCAATGCTTTCCCGGATCTGTTTCAGGCTGGCGCGGGTCAAGACCATCTGCTCGATCTGGTAGCTTTGACCGGTCGATACGGCGGCCTCGGCTTCCAGCCACATATCAAGGTGCCGCTGGGCGGTCTCTTTTGAAATAACAGGCATTGGTTAGATACCTCCCGATCTCCTTCTGCGGTACTGGCGCTGCTGTGCAGGACGCTGTGCATCCTCACCGGGGATTTCCAGACCGGGCGGGTTGCTGATTTCCAGCGCAGCCGTCGCGTAGTTCCGCACGTCAAATGCTTCGTTACGTTTCTGCGCCGGATCCTTCAGCTCCCACCGTTCCACTTTGCGGCCAGACTTCCAGCGTGTGACCTTGTGCTCCGCAGTAAGCATCTTGAAATAGTTTTCGTCATACCCGGCATCCTCTGCCGCCGGGAAGTGGCAGTAGTTCGGGCCTTTGATAAGCACCTTCAACCGGGCAAGGACATGGTTCTTGCCGGTATCAACGCCCAGCGTAAACAGCTCGCCGCCTACGCGGTTGTTCTTTGTGGGGTTGCGCAGGTATGGTACGTCCATACCGCCACGGCCTTTGATGGGCCAGATGTGCCGTTCCTCGCGCTCTTTGCAGAACCGTATGACCTGATCCGGGAAGTGGCCGCCGCTGTCCATGCAGACACACCGCAGGGACAGTTCCGTGCCGTCCTTCTTTTTCCAAGTCTTTGATAGGAAATCGTCCAGATCTGCCCAGACCTGCCCACGTTTCAGGTCGCCGTAGATGCGCTGATACCGGATGCCCCAGCTTTCCTTGCCGATGCCCCAGCCCACGACTTCCGCCTCAAAGCGGTTGTCCTGCGTATCGACACCGGCTGTCAGGTACACCACGCCGTCCGGCACTTCCGCCTCGTAGAACTCGCGGCGGTCCAGCAGGTTGTTTGCCTCCACCGCTTCGCCCGGTTCTTCCCACGGCAAGCCTAGGTCAGTGTTCACAAAGACCTGCATCTTCTCGTAGTCTCCGCGCTGTGCATCCAAGTCAGCAGCAATGAAGTCCTCCACGATCTTGTCCCACCCGCAGAGGGTGGAGCCGATCTTGTTCATGTGGAAGCCCCGCACCGCCCGTTCCGGGTGCTCTGCGTGCCACTTGCCTTTCAGGCTGTTCTTCTTCCAGCGGTATTCGTTGTCAAGGCAGCCGCACTCGGCGCAGCGGTATTGCACGCCGCCTTCCGGCCACTTGTCTTTATCGAATACCATGTTGTCCCAAACAAAGGGCTGATAAAAGCCGCAGTTCGGGCAAGGCACCGTCCATTCCTCTTGGGTGGATGCGTTGAACTCGTCCAAAATGCGGCTGTTGTTTTTGTCGGTGGGGGTCGATACCAGCACCGTCTTGTAATCCCAGTAGGTCGTTTGACGCTGCTCGGCCAGCATGACCGGGTCGCCTTCTTTGCCGGCGCTGGCTTTGTAAGCGTCCACCTCGTCCGCCAGCAGCACCTTGATGGGGCGGCCGCGCAGATCGGTCGGGGCGTTTGCGCCAACGATGGTCAGTTGACCACCGGCGAAGTTCTTTTTCATGATCGTGTTGCCGGAGTAGCGGCTCTTGTTATCCACAAGGCCCCGAAGCACCGGAGTGTCCCGGATCATGGTAGCCAGACGGTCTTTGCTGAAGCTCTCGCCCAGGTTCACCGTAGGCTGCACGATCATGATAGGGGCCGGGTAGTAGCTCATGTAGTACCCGATGGTGTTCAGGATCAGGCCGTCCGTCTTGCCGGACTGGGCGCACATCATGGCAACCACCTTCCGGATGTGAACATCCCCGATGGCATCCATGATCTCCCGCTGGAAAGGTGCGTTGTCCGTATTCCAACGGCCTTGTGCTGCGGATGCTTCCGCCGACAAGCGGCGGTAGTTATCTGCCCACTGACTAAGGGTCAGGTTCGGGGGCGGCTTCAGCGCACCCAGCGCTCGGCTGAACATCTGTGCAGTCTGCGGTTCCAGGTGGATCATCGCCATTGCTGCCGCCGCCTTTCTTCACACAGCCGCCGAACGGGCAGAACTGCTGGATCTCATTCAGCCGGGTTCCCCAGACACAACCCCGGCATTTATTCTTCCTGCTCATCTTCGGGTTCCTCCCCCGCTGGTGCTGCCAGCGCAATTTCGGGGTCACTCAATTCCACAAGTGCTTCCTGCACTGCTTTTTGCAGAATGTCGTGGGCTTCCGCCGGGTCGGTCAGCTGGGCCATGGTACTTGCGTACTTAGTCGGGATGGTTTCCAGCCTGTTCTTGAAATTTGCAAAGATGGTTTTCAGGGCGCGTTCTACGTCCTCGGTGCGGTGCAGGTCGCCTTGGGCTTCCTCCATCCGCATTTTCTCGATCTTGCCGCGGGTTTCCTCCCGCTCGGCACGGGCAGCAACAAGGCGGGCTTGATCGTCTTTGTTGCCGATCTTGAAGTTCAGGTATTGCCGGACACAGACCTTCATGTCAAAGACACCGGGCCGGACTTCGGACAGCACGCCCTGATCCCGCAGGTTCCGCACCTGACGGTCAGTGATACCCAGCCATTCGCCAACGGCCTTACTCGTGTACAGCATCTTTGTCACCGTCCCCCGGTTCTCCGATCTCGCCGGTTGCCCGGATGCGCAGCAGTTCAAGCCGCTGCTGTTCGGTTTCCAGGTGCAGCTTGTCCATTTCGTTTTTCTGCATCTGGGCCGCCGCAGACAGGATGCGGCCATGAATTTTGTTCAAGGCTTCCTGCAGCTGCAAGATACGCTGTGCCGGGGTCTCCTTCTGATACATACCGATCTGCTGGTTTGCGCCGTCCCGCTTCCGCTTGCCACGTCCGCCGGGTACTCGCATATCCATGACGCTGGATGTAATCATCTGGTCAGGCGGTAAAGCCTGATACTCTTTTATCTTGTCCAGAATGTACTTTTCCCGGAGCAGCAGTACACCGATTTCGTGGGAAGTCAGCTCGGTGCTGTTCCGGGGCGCATTCTCTACGATCTGTTTTTCTTCCGGGGTGAGCTTGTCAAAGAAGATGGTCGCATAGGCTCCATCCTTCATTGCATTCTCATTCCCGACAGGTGCCCCGCCGCCGGGGTTGCCCACGGCGTTTTTGTTTCCCGGCTGTCCGCCGGGCTTCCTGGGTGCGGGCGGGCCCCACCCGTCCTTTGCCTTCCAGCGGCGGACCGTATCATATTTAAGATGGAGATCGTCCGCCAGCTGTCGAAGATTCACTTCTCCGTCTTTCTCCATCCGGGCAATGTACTCAGCGCGGGCGGCATCGCGCTCATCGCTTCGCCTTGCCATTTGGTTTTCCTCCAATAAAAAATGCCCCGTCTGGCAAATCATCCAGGCAGAGCATTCAGTTTCGCCGCCGGTCCTGCGGCATTTCTTCGGGTCGCTTACAACTTGTAAGCAACAGTGTATGAAAAAGGCCCCTCGGTTCGCCGCCGTGGGGCCTCTCTCCATAATTCCACTGTACTAAGTATAGCACCAAAACCGTCTTATAACGTCTTATCTTTTGCCGGTTGGGGCTTTCAAATGTAAACACTTTATGACATAGCCACCATTTTGCCAGCCCCGGCAAGATGGTCTATCCCGATTTTGTTGACCTCAACAAGATCACACCGGAATGATTTGTTGGCACCGGCAAAACGTGAGTTGTTTACAAATTGTAAGCGTCCACCATCCCGGTGACGTTACCGCCATGTTTGCCCCAGACTTACATTTTTTGACCCGTACCCCCTTTTTCGGGTGTCAAAACGCGGAAGTCCTTCAAAAAATTATGCACCTAGAAATATTTTGGGGCTTCGGAACCCGCACCGCGCCCGCCGGCGGGGGGCAGTACCTTTCCGGCGGCGAGGCCGGACGGGGCGACGGCAGGCCGGGCCGGTGCCGGGCCGCCGGTTGGCGGTGCCCAGGGCAGTGGCAGGCCGTCGAGGTGGAGAAGGAAGGGGGCAGGGGGTTAGATAAGGCGGCTATAGCCTAGCTATTGGCTATACTGCAAAGGCCATATGCCGGTCAGGTAAAGAATCTGACCCCTCCGGCGGCGGGCTGCGGTGGGTGGTTTTTGGCTGTTGGCGGGGTGATCTGCTGCGGCAGGTGGGCGGCAGGGCTGGCGGTGGGCTGCTGGCTGCTGTGAGGTCTGGCAGGGTGTGCAGGCTGTGCAGCTTGTGGGCTGCGGGGTCATCGGTGCGGCGCTGGCGGTGCTGTTGGTGTCGGTCTGCTTCTGGCTGGCGGTGCGGGTGGGCGGGGTGATCTCTGTCTCTTATACACATCTGACGCTGCC
>ENA-OZGV01000248-OZGV01000248.1-human-gut-metagenome-genome-assembly--contig:-NODE-248-length-32999-cov-9.934586_pt1 | contig 32999 bp, 36 predicted proteins | sample MGYA00245120_ERZ653665 | MGnify/ENA primary metagenome ERZ653665 (study PRJEB26926, sample SAMN06165250) | human gut metagenome | biome: ENVO:00009003; feature: ENVO:2100002; material: ENVO:00002003... | reverse complement strand
TCTACACGCGTAAGATCGTCGGCAGCGTCAGATGTGTATAAGAGACAGGTGCATACTATCATTCGGACTTCACTCCGGTGAAATCGGGAGCTGCTATTACCGATGCACGCATTCGTACCTCGATGAGTTATGAAGACTGGTACTTCTATGCGGATTTTGATTTTTCCAAGGGTAAATTCTCACAGAAGAATATTTTCCTGCAATACTCGTTGGAAGGTGCAAAGGGCACTCATCGCTTTAAAGCCGGTTACTACAACAATCCGGCATCAATGGCAAACAATACCAGTCGCGGAAGTTTGCACTTCATTTCCCGTTCGGCTGCCGCCAACGCTTTCTCGCCATCCCGTGAGTTGGGGTTGAGCTATATTTTCTACAATGATCATTTCTTTGCCAATCAAGGTGTATTTGCGGAAAATAAGTACAATGACCAGCCTGCAGGCTATCAAGGTATGTCATTCGGTGGCCGTTGGGTATGGCGTCCTATCAATAACGAGGACAGAACATTCCACGTAGGAGCTGCTTTCCGCTATGCCAATATTGCTACCGGTACAGTAGAAAATAACGTATTGAAAACAGAGTTGAATATCGGTTCTTCATTGGAAACTTATGTAGACGCCACTCAGGACTTCTTGTCAGCCCAACTGCCGTGGGCGAAAAACGTATTTGATGTGGGTGCTGAATTCTTATACAAAACAGATAATTTCTTTACTCGTGGTGAGTATATGTACAAACATGTTACTAAAGACCGTGACGACCAGGCATTGTTTGAGGCTAATTTGGGCTCTATCGATTCTTGGGGAACACTTGAATCATGGCAAAAAGGTAATCCGCTCGGCGAGAACTCTTTCCATGGCGCCTATATTGAAGCCGGTTATAAAATCTTCGGTGATCCGTATCAGTACAGCAATTCTGATGCTTTGTTGAAAGGTTTGAATGGCAGAGCGCTTGAAGTGGTTGCACGTTACAGCTATACCGGATTGAATGATATCGTTGAAGGTGAAAAGTATGTTCCCGGACGTGACCAATACTACCCTAACGGACTGTTGGCAGACTATCCTTCTACTTCATTAAGTGTAGGCGGCGGTAATATGCATTCCGCTACTCTGGGTGTAAACTACTCTTTCAATAAGTTTGCCCAAGTGATGTTGAGCTACACATACAATCGTCTTGACCGTGATAAATTCCAATATGACAAGAATTTCCACGTGCTTCAAGCTCGTTTGATGTTCCAATTCTAATTGTGTGCATTTGTTTATAATAATGGTTAGTGAGCCTCTGTGGTAGAGGTAACAAAAGGAAAGAGGATGCCGGTTGAGCGAGCATCCTCTTTTTTGTTGTATAGTGAAGACTATGCAGATATTTTCCGCGATATCCGGCATCATAAACGAAAAAGTTATAACTTTGATTACATTTTCAATTCCGACTAAAATGAGTAAACTTATGAAAGCGTTTTTTGCAGGTATTTGCCTGTTCTTTTCCACTCTCGTTTCCTGTCAGCAGAAAGGAGAGGATTTCGAATCCGTTTCGACGGATGAGTTTGCAACATTGATAGCTGATCCCGATATCCAGCGATTGGATGTACGCACGGTTGCCGAATATTCGGAAGAACATATTCCGGGCAGTATCAATATCAATGTATTGGACGAACAGTTTGCTGTTATAGCAGACTCTACACTTCAAAAGGATAAACCGATAGCTCTTTATTGCCGCAGCGGAAAGCGCAGTAAGAAAGCCGCTACTATCTTGAGCCGGAAAGGCTATAAGGTTTATGACCTTGACAAGGGCTTTATCGGTTGGAAAGAGGCCGGGAAAGAAACGGAGAAATAGTTTATCCCTCTATTTTTGATTTTGTACTTTTGGTACATTCAAAATACCGTTACACTTATGGCTTATGTTTTTCTTCATCCCACAATTGCGGGACGAAGAAAAACATAAGCCATAATAAGATTTTGTATCGTATATAAGCGTATCATCCATAAGAGATACGGAGATTACGACTACGGGAAAGTACTATTTATAAACCTTCTATCAGACGTTTCAACACGACTGTTGCAGAAATCTCACGGTTGGCCGCTTCCGGTATCACAATAGATTGAGGACTTTCAATCACATCATCCGTTACAATCATATTACGGCGTACCGGCAGACAATGCATGAAATAAGCGTTGTTGGTCACGGCCATTTGGCGGTCGCTTACGGTCCAGTCACGGTCTTTACTCAGTATTTGTCCGTAGTTGTCGCCGGTATAGGCAGCCCAGTTCTTGGCATATACGAAATCTGCACCTTCAAAGGCCTTCATCTGGTCGTATTCCACGCGAGCGTTACCCACGAATTTCGGATCGAGTTCATAACCTTCGGGATGAGTAATGACAAAATCGTAGTCCGTGGCATTCATCCATTCTGCAAAGGAGTTGGGAACGGCCTGCGGCAACGGACGAGGATGCGGAGCCCATGTCATAACAACTTTGGGACGTGCCGTTTTCTTATATTCCTCAATGGTAATAAGGTCTGCAAAACTTTGCAGCGGGTGGCGTGTGGCGGCTTCCATAGAGAATACCGGACGACCGGAGTATTTGATAAACTGATTCAGTATAACTTCGTTATAATCGTATTCGCGGTCTTCAAAGCGGGCGAAAGAACGCACGCCGATAACATCGCAGTAGCAGCCCATTACGGGGATGGCCTCCAGTAGATGTTCCGGTTTGTCGCCGTCCATGATGACGCCGCGTTCGGTTTCCAGTTTCCATGCTCCTTGGTTGATGTCCAGTACAATGACATTCATGCCCAGGTTCAGGGCGGCTTTTTGAGTACTGAGGCGGGTACGCAGACTTGAGTTGAAGAATATCATCATCAGTGTCTTGTTACGTCCCAGTTCTACATATTTGAAACGGTCTTTTTTGATTTCGAATGCTTCGTCCAGTGCAGTTTTCAGATTACCGATGTCCTGCACGCAAGTAAAGTTCTTCATACTTTTTTTAGTGATTAATCGTTATTACTTTCTTACCTGTCCTTCTCCTTCAATAATCCACTTGTAGGTGGTGATTTCTTCTAAAGCCATAGGGCCGCGTGCATGCAGCTTCTGTGTACTGATACCAATCTCCGCACCCAATCCGAACTGTGCGCCGTCTGTAAAGGAAGTAGGAGCATTGACATAGACACAGGCGGCATCCACTTCGCGGCAGAACCAGTCGGCATGTCCCTTATCTTCGGTTACGATACACTCGCTGTGCTTGGAACCATACTGTTGTATATGCGCTATGGCGCTGTCTATGCCTTCAACTATTTTCACGGCCATCTTATAGTCCAGAAATTCTGTACCGAAGTCCTCTTCAGTGGCTTCTTTCAGCAGTTCGGCTGGATAGTGGCCTTGCAAAGAGGCATATGCAAACGGGTCTGCGTAGATAATTACGTTGCTTTCCTGCAACGGCGCACAGAGCGCAGGCAGGTCTTTCATGCGGTCACCGTCTACGAGCAGACAGTCCAAAGCATTGCACACGCTGACGCGGCGTGTCTTGGCGTTGTTGACGATAGCTGCCCCTTTCTTTACATCCCCGTAGCGGTCGAAGAAGGTGTGGCATATACCTGCACCGGTTTCTATCACCGGGATAGTCGCATTTTGGCGAACAAAGTTGATAAGATTGCTACTGCCGCGAGGGATAATCAAATCTACATAGCCGTTGGCATGCAGTAATTCCGCGGTAGCTTCACGGTCGGCGGGTAACAGTTCCACGATGTGCAGGTCTACTTCAAATCGTTTCAGCACATCGTGTATCACGCTGATGATGGCAAGGTTGGAATAGTCCGCATCACTTCCGCCTTTCAGTATGCAGGCATTACCACTCTTGAAACAGAGTGAAAATACATCGAAACTGACGTTAGGACGTGCTTCGTAGATGATTCCGATTACTCCGAAAGGTACACTTATACGTTTTATTTTCAGCCCGTTGGGCATCACTCCCTGTTTTTGTACGCGTCCTATCGGTGAGGGTAATTTGGCAACCTTGCGGATGTCGCCTGCAATGCCTTTCAAGCGCTCTGCCGTCAGCTTCAAGCGGTCGTACTTCGGATTGGAAATATCCATACGTTCCAGGTCTTTCCGGTTCTCGGCGAGAATAAACTCTGTTCTTTCCTCAGCTGCATCTGCAACGGCCAGCAATATCTGGTTAATCTTTTCGTCGTTCAGCGCCAATAGCTTGCGACTGGCATACTGTACGGCGGAAAAAGTCTTTTTTAAATCCATTTTTTGTGATTTATTAATTGATACTTCTGCAAATGTAGTGATTATAATCGGTATTAATCGGACTTATTCTATATAAAGATAGTCATAATGCACCACAGGCTTCTTACCATGTTTTCCCATAGCCTCGCGAGCTTGCTCCGAACTGCAATTGGCTTTGCCCACGCCCACCGGATTTCCTTCAAAGTCTATGATACGCACAATGTCGTCCTTTTCAAATTCGCCCCGTACATCAATGATGCCTATGGGAAGAATACTGACAGCCTTGTCGGAAGTAAGCACCTGTGTGGCGCAATCGTTGATGTGTAGCTCTCCTTTGGCAAAACCCTCGCTGTGAGCTATCCACTTTTTTACACTGGACACAGGCTGGGGAGCGGGAATGAAGCGGGTGTATTTCAATGAGGAATGAGGCATGAAGGATGAAGAATTGGGCTGTGCTGTCATATCGGATGAAGGTTCTTCATCTTTCATTCTTGATTCCTCATTTCTTAGGATATTGACAAGGATATTGTCACGTTTGCCGTTGGCGATGATAACTGTAATTCCTTCATCGGCCACCTTACGGGCAATATTGGTCTTGGTAAGCATACCGCCGCGCCCGAAACTGGATTTGGAAGTCTGTATGTATGAGGACAGGTCTTTACCATGCTCTATCTCCCGAATGACTTCTGATGAAGGGTCAGCCGGCGAGCCGTTGTAGATACCGTCAATATTGCTGAGGATTATCAAGGCTTGCACATCCATCATGGAGGCTATCAGTCCGGAAAGCTCGTCATTATCGGTGAACATCAGTTCGCTGACGGAAATGGTATCGTTCTCGTTGACGATAGGAATCACTCCGTTTTCCAACATTACGGTCATGCAGTTCTTCTGATTGAGATAGTGGCGGCGGGTGGCGAAGTTCTCTTTCATGGTGAGCACTTGCCCCACGGGAATACCGTGTTCACGGAATAGTTCGTAATAGCGGTTGATAAGTTTGGCTTGCCCCACAGCAGAAAATAACTGGCGTTGGTCTACGCTATCCAGCTTTTTGGTGGGATGTATCTCGCTTCGTCCCGATGCTACGGCTCCGGAAGAAACGAGGATAACTTCTACGCCTGCCTTGTGCAGTTCTGCCACTTGGTCTACAAGGGCGGACATACGGGTTACGTCCAATGTGCCATCACGGCGTGTCAATACATTGCTGCCTATTTTGACAGCAATTCTCGTTAGTTGTTGTTCCATATTTGTGTGTTTCCCGGTGTGGGAAGTTTAATCTCCGTCTTCTTTCTTTTCGTATGAGCGAACAACCTCCATGGCTGCTTCATAATTCGCTTCATTGACGAGCACTGCTACATCGACAGCAGTCTCGGGCAGGACGATGTTGACTACCATCCCATCTTTCAAGGTTGATTCGATGTCATTGTTTCCCAGCAAACTTTTTACAAGTTCAGCTTCCCAAAGCGATCCTTTGAACACTTCGATGAGCTTGCTTTTATCTTCTTCTTTCATAATGGTATGAATTTAGAGTTCTTGTTTTACAAATATAACAAGTTTTTTCGGTTTAATGTTTAATGTCAGGCAATTTGTGCCTACAACTCGATACGCTGTACCGTGACCGCCTCATTCAGAAAGATAGATGCAGATTCGACGAATTTCTCTTCCGCCTCTGTAGTATAATAAGTACATTCGCCGCCTTGTGTACATTTTGCATCTATTTCGGGATGACGGCGGAGATAATCTTTCAAACTGTCCGCCACTAATTTTCCCTGTGATACTATGGTGATACCATCAGGCATATATTGCCGGATTTTAGGCAATAGTATCGGATAATGTGTACAACCCAAAATAGCGGTGTCTATCTCCCGGTCTTTGGCCAGGAGTTCGTTTATATATTTGCGGATGAAGTAATCCGTTCCGTCTCCTTGCGCTTCGTTGTTCTCTACAAGTGATACCCATAGCGGGCAGGCCTCTCCGCTGACTTTGATGTCGGGGAAAAGTTTATGTATTTCCAAAGGATAGGATTCGGACTTGATTGTTCCGCCTGTGGCAAGAACTCCGACATGCCGGCTACGGGTTATATTACCGATACATTCCACAGTAGGGCGGATAACGCCCAATACGCGGCGTGCCGGGTCGAGATGTGGCAAATCGTTTATCTGGATACTACGCAGAGCTTTGGCGGATGCCGTATTACAGGCAAGAATTACCAGGTGACAACCCATTTCAAACAGTTTTGTGACTGCCTGCAATGTGAATTCATAGACAACTTCAAACGAACGTGTTCCGTAGGGAGCGCGGGCATTGTCACCCAGATAGACATAATCGTATTCCGGTAGGGCTTCCCGTATTTTGCTCAGGATAGTAAGCCCACCGTATCCGGAATCGAATACACCGATAGGACCGGGACTGGATGGTAGTTTTTGTTTCATACAATCTTTCTGACGCTAAGAGTATAGTGTGCAGCAAAGATAATGTAATTTGTGAGGATAGGGCACGGATTGCACAAATTTTGTGATACTGCAATTCTACCTTTTGCCGTTCCGTCTTTAATTCATACTTTACATGAGGAGATTCCTAATTAAGTATCCCCATCACATGTGCTCATGTGACGGGGACAGTTTAAATTAATTACAGCATCAGAATTCGAGCTGCAATCTCATTTGCAATGTGTGTAAATTCTTGTCATATCTGAAAGCATCGCTGTACTGTTGGTCCAGATGCGCATAAGAATAGTTGACTTTCATAGCGATATTGTGTGTGAAATAGTAGTTTACTCCTACTGTAAAGGTGTTGGCTACACCACCTACGACGGAGGTATTGGCCATACCCCAACTCGCCATCATCTCATTGGAGTAGAATTTACCGTTCATGAAGATGCTACCCGGCTCGATATAGTTGAGGTCGGTATGGTTGTAACGGGCAATCAGTTCGAGAGAATTTCTGCCGGGACGGTTCATCAAGGCATCTACCTTGTTGTAACGGTAGTTACCGCCACGAATCAACCAACCTGCCTGTACTTGATAGCCGCTGAATTCCGCGTTGGTATCAGGACCGAAAAATGACTTGTAGATTTCCGGTGTAGGGGTAAAGGTACCCATAAGTGTACCGAGTGATGTTTGGAAGTTATAATCCCAGTCTCTTTCGCGTACATACTTTCCATGTGTATATTCGCCTGTCAGATAAAGATTTCTCCAAGTAGCCAATCCCTCTATGTTATACTTGAAAGTCTGTTTAACATTATTGACTTTAGAATAGAGCATGTTTGTTTTATCAATGGCGGATTCCAGTGAAGACGCAAGTATCACGGAGCGGTTATAGTCATCATTGCCATTGGCGAACCCGTTGGCGTCAGGAATACGATAGCTGAAAGCTCCACCGGCATGAACAGCCCAATCTTCACCGGTGTAACGAGCCAGCAAACGAGCTGTTACGCCCCAACCCATATCACCATTGGAATGAGACTTACCTATTTTCTGAGAGAAAATTCCACCTTCGCCCCATAGATAGTTACTGTAATGACGGTAGGAAACTCCCAAAGCACGTCCGGGTGCGAAGGCTTCGTTGGTGGCGGACTTATTGATAAAGTTATAGTCGAATGTACTGGCTATGTTTTCAGCAGAAAACGGTTCGGCAAAATGACCGACGCGCAAGAAGCCGGCACGGTCTGTGTGCCAACGCAAATAGGCATCTTTGATAGATACGCCGGAAGCAAAGTCAATATCGAACTTCACATCAAGTTTACTACCCAATTTGGAGAAGATACGTATACGGGCCGAAGACAGATCGGCACCTGAACTGCGGTCTGTATAGTCATCGATGTAATATGCACCGTCTACCGCTAATCGTCCGCCGACGCGGAAACTATACTGTCCGTCCTGAGATTTGAATGTCACTAAACCGTCATCCATATAAGCATTGAGTTCTGTCTGTGCCTCAGTGGGCTTCGTTTGCCCCCAGCTCTGTGTACTCAGCAGAGCGAAAGCCAGTAACGGGAAAATATATTTCTTCATGATTGTCTTTATTATAATTGGTTGATATTTAGTAGCCTAACTCATCAAGCACTTGCTGTGCGGTCTTTGTACCTTTACCGGCATGTCTGTTACGGGTCTGGTCACGGAAATAGTTCTTACCTGCGTCCTTGTATTTTTGCATTGTATCGTTATAATACCGGATACATAAATCTGTCAGGTTGGTAAATGACATATCCAGATAGTTTTTATCTGCACCGCCTTCTCCCTTTGGATCACTCCAAGGACCTGTATAAGCCAAATATTGCTCATTGGTATTGAATGACCATGCATGAATATCCATGCCTGCCCGACGTATCATTTCTCCTTGCCATATTTTCAGACTGCTTGGATAACCGGTAACATAGTCAATATTGGGAGCCATAATCGTGGCACCGTTTTCAATAGCAAAGTTGATAAGGCGCGCATAAGTAGCAGGGGTCGATTCCATATCTGCATAGAGGTATGCATAAGGAATGGTACGCTTAAACACAGAATTGAAACTTTTGAGACTGGGATCGGAGAATGTCTGCAAAACGATACGTGCCGGTGTATTAGCAATATCAACCAACCCCGGTGTATTGTTTTTGTAAGGAACCCGTTTCAATTGGTTGATGTCGTCGTGATACCAGCCATATTCCACGAAGATATCATGTAAATCCTGTTCTACTCCACTGAAGAGTGACGGTGATTTGGTTTCCACGTAGATACCCGGGCGGTTACCGTTGTCCGCTTCATCCTCTACATACTTAAAGTCATATTTAACTTTTCCATCGGGAAGCTGTATTTTGTCATACATGCGTTCGCCATAACGATGACCATCCAGTACACCATTGGTATCTTTACCCCAACGCTTAAAACGATAACCTTCCGCAATTTTAATAACATCTTGTACTGTGATAATCTCGAGTCCTCTGAATGATTCCCGCCACTGTTCCGGATTAGCATCCTTAAACCATGAACCGATATCAAGTTTCAACAGTTCTTCGTACGTAAAAGCGCTTACGTAATCGTTCTGACGATTGGGGTAGATAACTTCTACATCGGTTGTACGAAGTAAGCTTTCATCGTGGAGGGCGAGTACAACTCCATCTTTAGTACGCTGTACGTCACATTCAAGGTAGTCCGCGCCCATGTTACGCGCCCAGCGCATGGCGGCTTCACTTTCTTCAGGAGCCCAAAACTCGGTACCGCGATGGGCGATGATACAGTCTTTTGGAAGATAAGCCAGAATCTCTTTCTGTACATTACTTAAGGGTAGCAGTTCTGGGATGTCATTGGTTGAAAACCCATCCGTCCGTATATCATCGGAGCAGGATACAGAAATCAAACCTAACACGGAAACAAATGCTATTTTTACAAAGTGTTTCCCCAAGTGTGTGTAAAAGTGTTTTTTCATACTTTTGTCGATAGCGGTTCATTAACAGGATTAGTTCGGCGCATATTCCAATCCTGTCAATCAACCTGTGATTAATTAATACTATACAGTAAGCGCGCCATGCTTACCATGAAGGACGATTTTAAAATTCTAACGTTTGTTTCTTTCTGCAAGCAATGCTTTCTCGTCTTTATACGTAAAAGACATCAACAAAATGGACAAGGCGCAGGCAATAAGCAGGAGTATGAAAGTCCAGTCCCAGCCTGCCATTTCGGCTACATAACCGAGAACCACATTGGCAAGGATGGCTGTTCCGAAGAAGTACCCGAAGAACTTGGTACGGGGATAAAAGGTGATAGGATATAAAAAAAGGTTAAGCTGCAAGCAGCTTAACCTTTTCGATGAATTCCTCGTTTAGAGGTATGCGGTTTATTTGATACCGATATTATTTGATACCGAGTTGTGTCTTAACTTTAGCGGTTACATCTACACTTTGTGCACCTACATAAGGTATCGGAGTACGAGCCAAGTCGAAGATATATATTACACCTTCAGCCTTACCTACCGCTTGGATGGCTTCGTCCAATTTCTTATAGATAGGAGCCATAGCGTCTTGCTGTGCCTTTTGCATAGACTGATAAGCTTCTTGTTGGAATTGTTCCTGGCGTTGTGCCATATCCTGCAATTCTTTCTGACGTCTTTCGGCAATGTTTTTCGGCAGTGAGTCAGCTTGTGCTAAGAATTCTTGATACTTCTTATTGAACTCTTCCTGAGTACGCTGCATTTCTGTTTGGTACTCTTTAGACATAGCATCCAGGTCGGCTTGAGCTTTTGTATATTCCGGCATGGTGATAATAACTTCTTGAGAGTTCATGTGAGCGAATTTAGTTTGCGCCATAGCTCCCAAAGGGAGAGCGAACATAACTACGAGCAGTGCGATTTTTTTAAGCATAATGTTTATTATTTATTTTGAATGATTATTCCTTGTATAGGATGCAAATGTATGAAATTAATTTGAATATCCTAATTTTGCAAGCACTTCATTGCTTATGTCAATACTTGGAGAAGCGAAGATGATGCTTGATGCGGATGCACGGTCTACTACTGCGGCATAACCTTTTTGTGTGGATATTTCCTTTACGGCCTCATAAATTTCATCTTGAATAGGTTGCATCAACACTTCGCGCTTTTTGAAAAGCTCACCTTCCGGGCCGAAGTATTTACGACGTAATTCCGCCGCAGATTTCTCTTTGGCAACAATTTCTTCTTCTTTCTTTGATTTTTGTGCTTCGGAAAGGGTTTTGATAGACGCCTGATAGCTGTCGTATAAACTCTTGGCTTCCTTGCCCAGCTTTTCAACTTCGCTTTGCCATTGTTTGGAAGCCTGGTTCAACTCATTGGTTGCACTTTGGTAAGCCGGGATATTCTTTAAGATATATTCCATGTCAATCAGGGCAAACTTCTGTGCATTGGCTGTCATACCTACGGTAAACAGCAGAAACATGATTAATAAACTCTTTCTCATAACGTTCTGGTTTTAGTTAAACAAATTAGAACTCTTGTCCTAAGATGAAGTGGAACTGGCTGCCGCCGTACTCACTTCTTCCGAATACTTTGTCGAAACCGTAAGCCCAGTCGATACCCATCATACCAATCATAGGAAGGAAGATGCGGACACCGACACCGGCAGAACGTTTCAAATCAAACGGGTTGAATTTGTTTACATCTTGCCAAGCGTTACCGGCTTCAACAAAAGTCAACGCATAAATACTGGTACTTGTTTCCAGCATCAGCGGATATCTTAATTCCAGACCGAGACGTGTATATGCATAGCCTTCGTATCCATAAGGAGTAAGAGAGCTGTTTTCATATCCGCGCAAGGCAATACTTTCGGTTGCGTAGCTGGAATATCCTGTCATACCGTCGCCACCTACGTCAAAGGTTTCGAACGGAGATTTCTTATACTTGTTGTAGTGTCCCAACAAACCGAACTCTACGCGTCCCATCAATACCGGAGTGCGTTTTACGCTGATAGGGTCCATTAACGGGATGTATATTTTGGATTTGAATTTCCATTTGTGGTATTCTATCCATTTATGCATCTTGTTCATGTCGTCCTGACTGCTGGTACTGTATTTGCTGTAATCTGTACCGTCGAACAAGGAGTAAGGCGGTGTCAACTGTGCCGACAGCGAGAATTCGGAACCTTGACGCGGATAAATCGGATTGTCGATAGAGCTGCGTGACAAGGTGAGGTTTATACTCAGGTTGTTACACTTACCGTTGGTAACAGGGAAGTATTGCCAATCACTCAGGATGTAACGTTGGTAGGACAACTCTGCTGTAAATTGGAAGTAGTCATCCGGCCATTTCAGACGCTTACCGAACATCACGGCCAATCCCCACATCTGAATGGATTTGTCCGGGTCGTAATAGTTTTCGTAATTGTTATAGTTACCGTAGTTGTACATACCATAACCGTACATGCCGCTGTAATAGCTGTTGTAATAGTTATTCATGTATGCCGAATTATAGTAACGGCTGCTGATGTCTGTCTGACGAGAGTAGAACGCAGATACCGAGAACGCATTCGGACGCTTGCCGCCAAACCACGGGTCATAGAATGATACGCTGTATGACTGATAATATTTGGCATTGGTTTGTCCGCTGATAGTCAGCGTCTGTCCATCGCCTTGCGGCAGGATACCGCGATAGTTTTCACCCGGATGCAATAAGTTGGCAACGGAGAAGTTTGTGAATTTCAGGCTCAACTTACCGATGATACCCGTTTGTCCCCAACCGGCAGAGAATTCTACCTGGTCGTTTGCTTTGGAAACGAGGTCATAGCCGATATCTACCGTACCGTCTTCCGGTTTCGGCTGAATGTCCGGTTGGATTTGTTCAGGGTCAAAGTGTCCCATTTGCTGGATTTCACGCATGGAACGCATCAAGTCCTCACGGCTGAACAACTGTCCCGGACGGGTACGAAGTTCACGACGAACTACATTTTCGTATAGGCGGTCGTTACCATTGATGCTAATCTTGTTGATGGTAGCCTGGCGGCCTTCGAAGATACGCATTTCCAGGTCGATGGAGTCACCTACGATATTAACTTCCACAGGGTCGAGCGAGTAGAAGAGATAACCGTTATTATAATAGAGGTTACCGATTGCATCTTCATCTGTGCTGGTACGTTCTTCCAATAACTTCTGATTGTAGACGTCACCTTTCTTCATGCGAAGTAGGAAATTCAATTGCTCGGAAGGATAAAGGGTGTTGCCGACCCAGGTTACATTACGCAAGTAGTATTTCTGACCTTCTTCGATTTCCATGGAAATATCTACCGTACGGTCGTCATAAGGCTTGATACTGTCTTTTACGATCATGGCGTCACGATAACCCAATTCGTTGTACTTATCTATAATCAGCTGTTTATCGGCTTCAAAGTTTTCTTCAACGAACTTCTTGGTGCGGAACAGGTTAAGGAGCTTTCCCTTTTCATTCGTTTTCTTCATCACGCGCTTTAGTTTCTTGGTGGTGATGGCCTGGTTACCGGTAATGGTAATCTTATGTACTTTTACTTTCTCCTTTTTGTCGATGTTGATGTCGACCAAGACTTGATTGGCATTGTTGGGATCGTCTTTCTGGGTGATGATGACATCGGCATTCTTGAAACCTTTGTCGTCAAAGTAACGCTTTATCAGCGTCTTAGCGCGGTCTATCAAGTTCGGTGTAATCTGATTACCTTTAATCAAACCTACTCTGGCTTCCAAATCCTCACGTTCCGATTTCTTCACGCCGTGATAACGGATATCGGAAACACGGGGACGCATTGTCAGATGGATTGTAAGCCAAATCTGGTCGCCCTCGATTTTATCCGCTGTGATTTGTACATCAGAGAACAGACCGTGACGCCAATAACGTTTACAAGCTTGCGTTATCTCATCACCGGGTACGGTAATGGTCTGGCCTTTTGACAAACCGGATAGACCGATGATTACATAATCCTCATAATTCTTGGCTCCAACCACCTTTATATCTGCTATTTCATATTTCTTAGGCGTTCCCGAGTAAAGAATAACCGGCTTCTCGGCTTCATCGGTGTTGCTAATGTCCTGTGCCGAGCTGGTCGGTACACAGCTAAAGAGGCAGATAAACGTTACGAGTATGGAGAAAATACGATAGTACATCTTTTTATTTACTATTTTACAATTTACTATTTTACAATTTGTGTTTGTTCGGTCAACTGATTTGTTCACTGGTTTTTCCGAACCTGCGTTCACGCTTCTGATAGTCATAAATGGCTTTGTAAAGCTCCTCTTCACGAAAGTCCGGCCAATAGGTGTCGCAGAAATAAAGCTCCGAGTAAGCGCATTGCCAAAGCAGGTAATTGCTTAGGCGAACTTCTCCGCCCGTACGTATCAACAAATCGGGATCGGGCATAAAGCTGGTGGTAAGATGCTGGGATACCAGATTGCTGTCTATCTGTCCGGGAGTTAATTCGCCTTTGTGTATTAGAGTTGCAATTTGGCGGGTAGCTTCCGTTATTTCCCAACGGGATGAGTAACTGATAGCCAGTACCAGAGACATTCCTGTGTTGTTGGCGGTATGCGCGACACACGTTTCCAAGCGTTCCCGCACGTTGGCGGGCAACTTGGTCAGGTCTCCGATGATTCGGAATCTGATATTGTTCTTCATGAAAGTTTCTTCTTCGATAGAATCGAAAAGAAGCGCCATCAATGCAGCGACTTCATTAGAAGGACGATTCCAGTTCTCGGTGGAGAACGTATATAAAGTCAGATATTTGATGCCTAATTTTGACGCTTCTTCTGCAATGATATGCACAGTTTCGGCACCGGCTTGGTGTCCGAAGCTACGCTCTTGTCCACGCAGCTTTGCCCAACGTCCGTTACCGTCCATGATGATTGCCACGTGTTGTGGAATTCGGCTTAAATCAAGTTCTTCTTTATTTAGCATCTTTCTATACTTACATCTCTTGTCTTGGTTACTATTCTCGTTTTATACCTTATATATAAGGGAAACAGAAACAATAAGATTACTGCACTTCGGCCGACATCAGCTTGTTGAGATGGCCGCGCCAAACTGCATTTGTGCTTCCGTCGCCGCCGAAGATTACCCAGATATAGGGGGCATTTACTACAATGGAATAGGGGGCGGTTATTTCTGTCATATCTTTGTCTAACAAGAATTTTCTTTGGGTTTTACGCCAGGATATGCCGTCAACGGAAGTGTAAATGGCATCAAGCTTGTTTTCTTCTTTACTGCCGAAGATGTAATAGTTTTCACCGTAGTACATCACAACAGGGTTAGCGAGTTTAGGGCAATATACATTATAGGCTGTATTATTAAGTGGAACCCAATAGCTACCATTAGAGGAAACCCAAGGAACTGTTTGCTCTGATTGGTCATTGCCGGTCTTGCCTACTATCATAACCTGAGGCTGGTAGTTAGACTCGAAGTTGGTGGAATATATGTTTTCAGTAGGAAAGTTTGTACCGCTGAATTCACCAGACTCTTTAGTAACTCCATCGTCCTTAGTGGTATAAACGCCATTACCGGTAATAACGGTAAGGATATTAGGGAAACTTGCTATCAATGCTTGGACATCACTCCCAAAGCGGTTTTCTTCATTCCAATCACTTCCATTGGAAGAGGAATATACGGTGTTAGCTGTCGTAACAATATATAGCTTTTGCCCGTTATCTCCACTGAGGGTTACAAGAGAACTTAATTGGGCATTATTGGGGAAGTTTGTATATGCTTCTGTCGTCCAATTGCAATCGCTTGGATATTTATTGTTTTCATCAGGTTGTATAGCCGTTTTGTATGCTGCATCTTGAGTGAATACCCATAATTCGTTATTGAATAATACTGCCTTTTGACCACTTGTAGGAGCGGGCACAGGTAGAGGAGAACTCATAAGGTTCCATACCAAAGAGTCCGGGTCTTGCTTATGCATTCTGATTTTGAGAGTATACTCGTTTACAGTAACGCCGTCCGGAGCATGTACTTTAAACTTCATTCCGGTTTCATTGTTTACCGCTTTTCTAAGGTCTACCGAATCGGCTTTGTTGAATATCGTGTCGCCGTTGATGTTCATTTCATCTCTCGAAGTAATCCAGCCGCTTACGGTGAATGTATCGATTAATATGCGGTCAATAATCGTATCCGCTCCAATTGGCAATGAATCCTGATTATAGATTTCTCTGCTTAGTTGATCTATCGTGAATTTATAATATTTGCCGTATACGGTGTCGATGCCAAAAGCATGTACCGTTGCATCGGAGCTTAGTTCTACTGTATCGTCAGAGTCAAGGCACGAGCTTATTGCGATTGATACAAAAAGAAAACTCGCGATTATTGCTAAAAACTTTATTCTCATTTGAAAGATAGTGTTTATTTACAAGTTGCAAAAATAGGAACATTTTTTTCTATAAACAGCTTTATCGGCAAGTTTTATATAAAATTATAGATAATATGGCTGTTTTTCTCGATAAAAATGCCCTTGAATAAGGCTGTTAGCTTAATCTTGCAGCGGTGTAATGTCGAAAACTTCTACCGAAATATTGTTCGTTGGCATAAGGTATTTTATCGCCTATTTCAGGTGCTTTAACACCGGAAAACAGCATTGAAGGGCTCTCTTCAACAAACGCTTCATCCCACAATCCCGCATCGATGAAAGACTGTAACAGGACGTTCCCGCCTTCAACTAATAGCGATTGCAGTCCTTGCGCATACAAATACTCCATGATTTGTGGCAATATATTCTGCCGGAAGTCAATGGGAATGTATTCAATGTTGGATTGTGGAGAATGCGGTTTCTCCGTGAATACGAGCGTACGGACATTTCCATCGAATAAATGTAGCTCGGGGGAGAGCTTTTGCTTTCTGTCTATAACGATTCGTACGGGCGACCGTCCCTGCCAATTGCGTACCGTCAGACCGGGGTTGTCCAGTTCGGCTGTACGTGTGCCTACCATAATGGCGCTATGTTCCGCCCTCTTCTTGTGTACCAGCATGGAAGTCAATGGATTGGATAAGATAACCGGTTTTCCGCCTTCCCGGAAGTTGTCGATGTATCTATCGGCGGATTCCGCCCATTTCAGCGTAATATATGGACGGTGCAAGGTATGAAATGTAATAAAGCGGCGGATTAATTTTCTACATTCCTGTTCCAGCACCCCGACGGTGACTTCCCGCCCCGCATCTTTCAGCTTTTGGATTCCTCGCCCTGCTACTTTGGCAAACGGGTCTTGGCAGCCTATCACGATGCGAGGAATTTGCTTCTCTATGATGAGGTCGGCGCAAGGCGGCGTTTTTCCATAATGGGAGCAAGGCTCCAGGCTGACGTAGATTGTGGAGCGCTTCAGCAGTGAAGGCTCTTTGACAGAGCGGATTGCATTGACCTCGGCATGCGCTTCACCGCAACGTACATGATATCCTTCACCGATAATTTTTCCGTCGCATACGACTACTGCGCCCACCATCGGGTTGGGGGCGGCATTGCATAATCCGTTTTGAGCCAGTTGAATGCAGCGGCGCATATATTTTTCTTCTTCCATACTTTGTATTACTCTTAAACTTCCACTATTTTTGCAGCTCGAAATGCCGAACGTTATGAATATTTCCGTTGCTCATATTCGCCGTACTTTGCAGGAGAGTTACTCTGCACAAGAAGCTGCCAATCTATCCCGCATTGTCTGTTGCGAAATACTGGGACAGACGGCGGTTGATTATTATCTGGGCAAAGATATAATTTTATCCCCAAAAGAGATGCAGGATTTGGATGGCATTCTCGCTCGTTTGCATAATTTTGAACCGATACAGTATATACAGGGAACCGCCCGCTTTTTGGAACGTTCCTATCACGTGGCTCCCGGCGTGCTGATTCCCCGTCCGGAAACGGAGGAATTGGTGGAAACGATGTTAGAGGAGATTGCGTCCGATGCCCGTGTTCTTGATATAGGAACGGGGAGCGGGTGTATCGCGGTCTCTCTTTCCAAAGCCTTTCCGGATGCGAAAGTAACAGCCTGGGATATTTCGGATGAAGCTTTGAATATTGCCCGACGAAATAACGATATGCTCGGAGGAAATGTACGCTTTCTCCGGCAAAACGTACTGACCTATACACCGGGAGACAGAGAATGTTATGATGTCATTGTCAGTAATCCGCCATATGTCACAGAGTCGGAGAAGCAAACGATGGAGCGCAATGTGCTGGACTGGGAACCTTTTTCGGCATTGTTTGTTCCGGATAACGATCCATTGCTTTTTTACTGGCGGATAGCGGAATTGGGCAAGACGATGCTTGCGCCCGGAGGCCGGTTGTATTTTGAAATAAACCGGGCTTACGGAGAAGCTACGGCGACGATGCTTTGTGAGCAGGGATATACCAATCTACGGGTTCTAAAAGATATTTCCGGAAATGACCGAATTGTAATCGCAGAACGATGATAGAAATTACAGAAACAGATGCTTTAAGCCGCCTAGCCGCTTATTGTTCTACTGCAGAGCATTGCCGTGCGGAAGTAACGGAGAAATTGCAGCGTTGGGGTATTTCTTATGATGCCATAGACCGTATCATCAACCGTTTGGAACAGGAAAAATACATTGATGAGGAACGCTTTTGCCGCGCCTTTATCCATGATAAGTACCGTTTTGCCAAATGGGGAAAAATAAAGATAGGGCAGGCGCTCCAATTAAAGAAAATCCCCCAAAGAGTTTTCTTTCAGTACCTGAATGAGATTGACGAAGATGAATATCTTGCCGTTCTGAATGATTTACTGGCGGCCAAGCGCAAGAGCGTTCACGCGGAAAATGAGTTCGAACTGAATAATAAGTTGGTACGTTTCGCTCTGAGCCGGGGATTCGAAATGAAGGATATTCGTCATTGCATTACGCTTTCTGATGAAAATGATGATTTGGAGTAAAAATTATCCGTATTCTTTTTTTTATTCTCGTTAGCTTTCTGTATTTTTGCGGCATATTTATCATAATAGTTAGTTTAGCTATGAAAACTTTAGAAAGATTGTTTGCAGAGAAGTTGCTGAAGATTAAAGCGATTAAACTACAACCCGCTAATCCATTTACTTGGGCATCAGGATGGAAATCCCCGTTTTACTGTGATAACCGTAAAACTCTTTCATATCCTTCTCTCCGTAATTTCGTGAAGTTGGAAATTACGCGTCTGATTCTGGAACGTTTCGGTCAGGTTGATGCTATTGCCGGTGTTGCTACGGGAGCTATTCCTCAGGGAGCATTGGTGGCTGATGCATTGAACCTGCCATTTGTATATGTACGCTCTACTCCGAAAGACCACGGTTTGGAGAACTTGATAGAAGGCGAACTTCGTCCGGGCATGAAAGTGGTAGTGGTGGAAGATTTGATTTCTACCGGTGGAAGCAGCTTAAAAGCCGTTGAAGCTATCCGTCGTGACGGATGCGAAGTAATCGGTATGGTTGCCGCTTACACTTACGGATTCCCCATCGCGGAAAAAGCATTCAAGGATGCTAAAGTTCCTTTGGTGACACTGACCAATTATGAAGCTGTTATGGAAGTCGCTCTTCGTACAGGCTACATTGAAGAAGAAGATGTGGCTACGCTGAACGAATGGCGTAAAGACCCTGCGCATTGGGAAGCCGGAAAATAAGACTTATTTTATATAATGATAGATTATGACGAAAGAGCCATTCGGATAGATACTGTCCGGATAGTTCTTTTTGTCTTTTAAAGACCATTGGATTATGACAAAATTTGAGAGTGCGGTGAAGGTAATACCTGCTTCGCAAAATGCTGTTTATGAGAAGCTTTCAGACCTTAGCAATTTGGATAAGGTAAAAGACCGCCTACCGCAGGACAAGGTGAAGAATTTGAGTTTTGATGCGGAAACGCTGTCGATAGAAGTACCTCCGGTTGGGAAAATCGTATTGCAGATTGTGGAGAAAGAACCTTGTAAGTGTATCAAGTTTGCAACAACAACCTCGCCTCTGCCGTTCAATCTGTGGATACAGATAGTGCCCGTTACAGAAACGGAATGTAAAATGAAACTCACCATCGGTATGGAATTAAATCCGTTTATGAAAACTATGGTGCAGAAACCTTTACAGGAAGGACTGGAGAAAATGGCAGAGACCTTGTCACTGATTAATTACTAATTACTGAATCTTATGGCTCAGAAACTTTGGGAAAAATCCGTTCAGGTAAATAAGGATATAGAGCGTTTTACGGTGGGACGTGACCGTGAGATGGATCTTTACCTGGCAAAGCATGATGTGTTGGGCTCTATGGCACATATCACGATGCTGGAAAGTATCGGCTTGCTGACGAAAGATGAATTGTCCCTGCTGCTCGCGGAATTAAAGAATATCTATGCGGCTGCAGAGAATGGGGAGTTTGTGATAGAAGAGGGGGTGGAAGATGTTCACTCTCAGGTGGAGTTGATGCTGACTCGTAAGTTGGGTGATGTGGGAAAGAAAATCCATAGCGGTCGCTCTCGCAACGACCAGGTGCTGCTGGACTTGAAACTCTTTACCCGTACGGAGATAAAGGAAATCGCCGAAGCTGTGGAGCAACTTTTCCATGTGCTCATCATGCAGAGCGAACGTTATAAAAATGTGCTGATGCCGGGCTATACTCATTTGCAGATAGCGATGCCGTCGTCTTTCGGATTGTGGTTTGGCGCTTATGCGGAGAGTCTGGTGGATGATATGCTGTTCTTGCAGGCTGCCTTTAAGATGTGTAATCGTAATCCGCTGGGTTCTGCCGCCGGATATGGTTCGTCCTTCCCTTTGAATCGTACAATGACTACCCGGCTGTTGGGCTTCGATTCGCTGAATTATAATGTGGTGTATGCCCAAATGGGGCGTGGAAAAATGGAGCGTAATGTAGCTTTTGCTTTGGCAAGCATTGCGGGTACGATTTCCAAGCTGGCGTTTGATGCCTGTATGTTCAATAGCCAGAACTTCGGGTTTGTGAAGTTGCCGGATGAGTGCACTACCGGTTCAAGCATTATGCCGCATAAGAAGAATCCGGATGTTTTTGAACTGACACGTGCCAAATGCAATAAGCTTCAGTCGTTGCCCCAGCAGATAATGATGATAGCCAATAACCTGCCTTCCGGATATTTCCGCGACTTGCAGATTATTAAGGAAGTATTCCTGCCTGCTTTTCAGGAGTTGAAGGATTGTTTGCAGATAACGACTTATATAATGAACGAAATCAAAGTGAACGAACATATCCTTGACGACGATAAGTACCTGCTTATTTTTAGTGTGGAAGAGGTGAATCGTCTGGCTCGCGAAGGTATGCCGTTCCGTGATGCTTATAAGAAAGTCGGTTTGGACATTGAAGCCGGTAAGTTCTCTCATGGCAAAGAGGTACATCATACGCATGAAGGCAGTATAGGTAATCTGTGCAATGACGAAATCTCCGGTTTGATGCGGAAAGTTGTAGATGGCTTTAATTTTGAGACAATGGAACAGGCCGAGAAAGTATTGCTCGGTCGGTAATCGTAGAGAATTAACTTATTGTGGCGTACGATGTTAACTTCCTCTGTTTAGGATGTTAACTAATCAATGACAGCTCGGTTAACATCGTACACGCTACTTAGTTAACTTTTTTCCGGTGAAAAGTTTGGCTGTAACGGGGAAACTATTTATCTTTGCATCCGTTCTCCGGAAACCTGCGGAAATAGCTCAGTTGGTAGAGCATAACCTTGCCAAGGTTAGGGTCGCGAGTTCGAGTCTCGTTTTCCGCTCTTTCTTTGAAAGGATGCTCGAATGGTGGAATGGTAGACACGAAGGACTTAAAATCCTTTGGCCATTGCGGCTGTGCGGGTTCAAGTCCCGCTTCGAGTACAAATTGGAATGCTAATCACTTTATTGTTAAGTGATTAGCGTTTTTATTTTATAGCTTTTGGCGTGTTTCTGGCGTGATATTCTTTGAATGTGGTCTTTGGGAATAAAAAAAGGCTGCTCCCCACACTTGGAAAGCAACCTCTCATTTGCGTTTTAAAACACCGTTATGGCATTTCAGTGGCAAAGGTAAATAATTTTAAATCACCCATACAACTTTACATATTGAAAAATATCAAAAACAGAACAAAGGTGGGAGTTATCCCGCCTTATACAATCATTTCCTGGTTATTATACTCATGTGTGGGTGTTTGGTTTCATGAATTGTCGGCTTCTTGGGTTTTTCTCCTTTGAGTTCTGCAAGTTCCGCCTTGACTTCCTTAAGTTCGTTCAATAAATCCGTATATCCTTCCGTCAAGCGAAGGATGTGTTGCATCATTGCTGTGCTGATTTCCATAATAGATGAATATTTGCTTTAGTCGTTATTCCTGCCATCTGCCCGCCAGCCGTATTGCTGACGGGGTATCACAACGTGAACGTTGGTCGAAACCTCAACGTGCATCTATGCTTGTTTACGTGGCAATACATTTCTTAATCTCTTCTTCATTTCAGCTATCGAATTATCCAAAGAAGCAATCATTATTTCATATTATACCCATTCAAGCGACTTTCTTATTTCCTGTATCTTCTCAATCGTGGATTTACCTACATTGCGATACCTCATAAGTTCACCTGCCGGGATTGTGCGTAATAGGCTTACATCTAATATTTCATGTCCGTTCTCGTAGCGGATAATGTTCGCCTGTTTTAGTGCACTTTTTGCCATTGTTAAAATTCTATCTTCATTCATGTTTCATTCTTTAATTTTAAAACAGTGTTGAGTTACTATAAAAGCGATGTTTCAACATTGCTAAAGATGTCATTAATAGGTTTCTATTTATTTTATATCTTTTATTGACTTTATTATATTTTGAAAATGTTTGTTTCTTTTTTCATCAAGAATGCCCAAAAAATATCCTTGAACTTCGGATTGTGTGTTAAAAGAACGGATGTAATATCCATTTATTATACTATAACTATACCTTTTTTTATAATTTTGGATTACATTCTCTACATCTACTATTGTATCACCCGTATTTAAAATGTCAATGAGAGATAATAAATTTTCATTATTCAAGTATTTGTATGAAATAAATTCGGAAATTTTTATTTTGGGAATTACATAACGTTGTCCTTGACTATCTCTAAAAATATACTCCGAAGTTGTCATATCAGCCAGCCTCACTTTTATACGCCTTCCTTCTTGATAAAGGGTAAACCAAATACGTGTAAATGTCTCTTTCATTGTTACTTGATATTATGATAGCATTTAAGGCACAAAAACGGTGTGCCTATCCCGTTTGCTATCACCTTATCAAGTAGGCTGTAAGTCTATTACAGAACTTACACGGAAGTACACACCGAACTTATAGAGTACAAAAACTCACCAATGGATAAAAGTCCACCGTTAAAAGTCCGGTGGAATTGTTCCACCTACTTGATTTATGTGATAGCACTGCAAAGATACTAAAAAAAACTAAGGTTACATGTTTCATAACTCTTTTTACCCTTACCGTAGTCTTACCGTTGTTTTATTTCTACCTTCGCCGTAATCTCGCCCTGATTTAACAGTTGAAACCCTTGCCGTAATCATGCCGTACAACTTTAATACAGCCCCAAAAATTAAACGGTTGAAAAGCCTCAACAATAGAATTGTGATACAGGTAAAATAAATAGCGATAAAAGGGTGTCAGCAAATAACTGATACTCTTAGTGTCCAAAATCGGGTAACGTGCATCTTCACACGTTTTTCTATATTTATCCCTTTGGGTTTCCTTTGGGTTATTTAGACTGTTTATAAATAAAACGCTTAATTGAATAATATCGGATTTATACCTACAAATGTAAATTCACCATTAGGGCTTGCCCTTATCCATTCCGGGACACCTCCAAACATTTCATTGAACTTTGCTTGCCCGATAGTCTTTTCTGCCATGTCTGAAACGGACTTGTAGCCGTTGGCTTTGGCAAAATATTCATCTACCTTAATTTCTATAATTCCGCTACCGTCTTTCCATAAGTGGAAAGTAATAGGCATTCCTTGAAACTCCCATTGTACGATGTCGTAACGGTCTGTCTGTTCTATAATCTTTTGTACTCCATATCTTTAATTATTAAAAAGTTGTTTCTGTTCGTTTACCTCCAGTAGGGCAAATTCTATACGGGGGCGATACTTATCCAAATGCTTTTCCGCTTCTATTTGGAAGCAAAGATTATCATCTGTTATTGCGCCTACCATTTGCAGACAGTCAAGCAATGTTTTTAGCGAGTTATCCAAATCAAATTTGACCGAACTATGCCACACCCGGACAAACAGCCGAAAACGGGTTGCAATGCGCCTGTTCCAGTACACCTTGCACTGTTCTATGAAAGAGTGCTCATAAGCCCGGATTACTTCATCTTTGATTATTCGTTTTTTCCCGAATTTACCCGGTACGGCTTGGTAATGATTAGCCTTTGCGACTATCTGACCGTGTATTACTTCTACTTCCATAGCATCAAAGATTAATTGTTGCACGTTCTTTCGGCATTTCCAGTTCTGCTAACCATTGGCAAACATCGCCTACTGTAGTGGGCTTTTCTAATGGCTTACGTTCCTGCAAAATAAGGTCGGCAATGTCTCGTTTGCTACCTATATCCTCATCTTTTGCCCAATCCGACAAACTTATGTTCCGGCAATAATCGAGTTTCTTTATTTTCTCGTTCCACTCTGCTACCGCATCAGCATCCGCATACACAATCACATCACGTCCAGCCAACGCCTTACATCTTTCCGGTGTAAGACCTTGTTTCCCACCACATGACACCCAAACGAAGGCGGGGAATACAATAGAGGCGATAATAGCGGCTTTTTCGCTTTCTGTTAGGCAAACAATATCTTTAGGTCTTTTGGGTAGAAGGTGCTCACCAAACAGACATTGCCGTAAATGAAAGTCAGATGCTTGCTTCCCTTGTTTCTTCATCAAACGAGCGTGCAGCCAGTCTATGGCATCTATTTTCCCTTTAACGCGGTGCCCATCTGTATCGTAATTCATAACTTTACCAGTGTGACACATTGATAACTTGTCTATTTGTGGAAAGATAATTTCACGCTTTTTTGTGCTTCCTAAATGATAATCGGCTGTAATCTTGTTTAGAGCCTCATCCGTGAAGTATTTCCGTAGGTAGTCCATTAATGTATTGTTGGTGTTTTCACTTTGTTGTATCAAAGAAAAAGGTATGTAGTCTGTCTTTTCTTCTTTCTTCAGTTGAGGCGTTGGCGTGGGTCTGAACTCCTTACGTTCTGCAGGGTTCTCCTCAAAGTACATCTTAGGGGTTTTCTCATATCCACATGAGTTACGATGCTCACACCTTCCAACATTTTCAGCAAGCGGATTTCCTGCCGCATCCACATAAAGAGTAAAACAAAATTTCCTTCCACAAGCCGGACACGTATGGCGGCTGTTTCGCCCGGTGTATTTCTGCAAACTGTATGTATATTCCATATCAATAAAATTCTTTTGGGTTTAAAAATGGGTTCATGGGTTCAAGTGGGTTCAAATTGGGTTCACTGACCCCGAAAGTGTGGATGGGTTCATGGGTTCACGCCTAAATATAAAGGCGTGACCCTTGACCCCACTTTCTACGGCTGCCCTGGGTTCAATGTATATTTACCGTCTGACCCCACTTTTAGAAAGCCGTTTTTCTTCGCTTCTGATATTCTCCGTTTGGCAGTACTTTCGCTTATCGCATCTTCCAAAGCATAAGCGGAAACAAGCTCACGAAATCCATAATTAGGCAATTTATCAAAGCAAAGTTTTAGAACTCTCTGAATGTCTGCCACACGTGCTTCGTTTGTGGTTGCATCTGTTGTTTCTTCTACACAAAATTCACCGTTAGCATCAATGGAGAAAGCAAAGTCAGCAGCGGGTACATTCCGGCTATCAGTGCAGGTAACAAGAAACTTTCCGTCTTTCTTTGATACTTCAAAACAATCGGTTAGTTTGTTGAGAAGTTCCGTTCCTAAATGCCCTCTCATGTTGCCATCTTCTTTTGATTTATTTTGATGAAGCACTGAAACAATTGTACAGCCATATTCAGCCGTCAAGGAGAGAAGCCACTGGATAAGTTCGTTACTTTGTTCAAGGTTGTTAAAGTCCTGCAATAAATCACGTACACCGTCAATGAAAATAATATCGGGCTTTTCTTCTTTGATGGCATCTTCAATCGTTTTTCTGCGTTCTTCAATGGTTAAGGGGCGCATGAAAAAAGGGAGAAAGTGTGTATCGTTTTTATCGGTAGGAAGTCCGGCAAACTTTAAGGCTCTCTGACAGCATTTCTTTAAGCTCGCTTGTGATTGTTCCGTATCGAATAATAAAACCTTGTAGCGGTCTTGTAAAGGTATAACATCACCTTTGGAAATGCCGGCAAGCATTACGGAAATAAGGATATATTCCCATTGGCTTTTACCTTGTTTGGCACGCCCTTTAATCCCGATAAGTTCACCTGCCGGGATTGATGGAATATTGCCGATACTAAACAAAAACTTTGGCTCATTGATTGGCTGCGATAAGTCCAAAACATGATTTTTATATCTAAATCTATCCTCTGTCATTTCCGCTTTGAACTTAGTTTGTTCTGCGGATAGTTCTTGTAATACATTTACTCCCATAGTTAACCCTCCTCGAATAGATTAAATTGCGTATTATGCGGCTTAGTTTGCCACTTTTGAGGGTCTGCGGAATAATGCTTTGCCATAAAGTGGGTACGCTTATCAGGTGCAATATAAATAGCCTGCAGCAAGCCCATGTTTTCCAAATCTCGAACATACCAAGTAATACAGTTTCGGAGAACTCCAGTAGCAAAGAAGCAATCTAAAGTTGTGCCTACCGTATAGCGGAAATATTCAAGAACTTTGCACAAGTCGTTAGAATTCTTTATATTTACCGTATCAATCTTCGGGGCGGCTTCGGTCGCTCTTTTATTTTCTCTCATAGCTTCAACCCTCCATCAATGCGTTAATGTCACTTTCTTTGTAGAATACTTTGCTGCCTCTTTTCACTTTCTTGAGATACCCGGTTTTGTCCCATCTCCATAGTGTTGAGAGGTCAACCCCTAAACGTTTAACCGTTTCGTTGGCAGTCAAATACTTTTCCGATTTTGGGGTGTCTTTGGGTTTGGCTTCTTCGCACCATTGCAGGAACGCTTCTTTAAGGTCAAGCGCATTGATTACTAATTGTACATTTGCGCCACTTTCTAAAATTGAAGAGATATTCATAACTAACAATTTTTAAGTAGGATATGACTTCATATCCTTTCTGTGGGCAAAGATGTGTAATAATACAATATGCCGCATAAAAAAGAAAGTAGCCAAAGGTAACTGGCTACCAATGGCTACTTTTTGATACTTTATTTAAAAGAAAAATCAGAAAATTACAATATTATCGGCATTGCTTTCCGCTGTTGAAGTGTTGGGGTTTAGATACTTTTTAATTGCAGCCCATGAGCCAACAAGAGTAAATTCGCTGACGTACTCCTTTTCATTTGGGCATTTCGTCAGATACCCTTCTTTTTTCGCTTTAAGCAAAACTGCACCTACACCTGCACCACTCTTTCCGTCTATGAGTTTATGAAGTCTATTTAACAGTCTGTCTTTGTCCTCATATTGAATAATTTTTCTAAAATCAGATTTTTGTATTGATAACAATTTTGTCTGTTTAGTAGGATATGTTGTTTGTTTATTATTACATCTATAATAATCTGCTATTTCTAATAACGCTTTGCAGCTATAATCTAAAGAACGAAAATAGCCGGTCACCCCATCCCATCGTGGGGAAACTCTTTCGTTACTTAAAATCCAGTAGGGATTGTTGCCGGTTTGATAATATGCTATCAGTTCCGGAAGTAATGAACACTGTTTTTCTTTTTCTTTGTATAATTGTCTATACTTCTTCATTCCTTCAAGCATTTCCATTACAAATAAGTCAGGAACGCTTTTTTTCATTTCATTGTTTATTAAAAAAGAGAGTTCTTCGTGATAAACACTAAAATCAAGCGATAAAGAGTGTACGCCACTTAACAACATGGAAGTGCGAAAATCAGGTCGGCTTACATATCCAAATATTTTTTTTTGAACAAATGACGGAACTATGTTTTGCTTGAAGTCTATCTGATTAATATCTCCCTTGCCTATAAATTCCCATATTTCATCGTCTATATTCTCTAAACCGGTATTTATCGCATTTAGCTGGTAGGAATATTCTTGCGGTGTTCGCATTGGCTTATAAGTTTTCATAATATTTTGTAAGGAGCGGCGGTTTTTTATTTTTCATTTTTTCTTTCTTGTATTGCTACATAGCCGATTTTATTGCAATTAGGTAGTTTCTTTTTCTTTTCTGCTAATTCTGTAAGAGCCAAATAAATATCGTCAAGTTCCTTGCGGGTGTCCTCTGATAGGTCGTTGATGGCCGCTAAGGTGTCTTCGCTGCTTTCCTCTAATTCTTTGACACGTTGCTTTAAGTCCTCTATTTCCTGCGTTGGATTGTTTGCTGATAAGAGGTATTGCCGTACTGCTACAAAGGCTCGCATAATACCTATGTTTACTTGTATAGCTATTTTGGAGGTTAGCACAGAACTAAGCATTGCTACTCCAAGTTCCGTAAACGCATACGGATTTCGTCTTAGTCCCATCTTTATAGAATTGGTGGTCACAATCTGTGACTTCCAATTCTGCGTTTCTTCTGTGGTAAGTTGAAACATAAAGTCTTCGGGGAAACGTTCTATATTACGCTTTACAGCTTGGTTTAGAGCCTTTGTTTGCACTCCATACATTTCAGCTAAATCACGGTCAATCATTACTTTCTGACCTCTTATCTCGTAGATTTTGTTTTGGATTACTGCTATTTCCATGATAATATCGGTGGTGTTAAAAAATCAATAATGTATCTTCAAGCTCTCAAATTGTGACCTTGAATTTTAATCAATGAGTGAAACTACTTTTTTCTTTGTGTCCTTATCAATGGCTCTATATCGGGCAAAAGCTTTGCTTCCCTCTGCGTGTCCGCTCATGGATGCAATCAAATTAGGGTCTTGTATTTTCTGATACAGATTGCCGACAAAGCATCTTCGTGCCATGTGGGATGAGGCTACTTTATTGATAGGTCGCTGAACTTCTTCCCCGGTAACGCTATCCACTACCGTAACATTACGAGTAACACCGCATACGGTGAATATCTCTTTGATAGCATCATTGTACTTCTGTGGGTTGATAAAAGGCAGGATAAGCCCTTTCTTGGTATTCCCTTTGTAGCGGTTAAGTATTTCCATTGCTCTGTTGTTAAGGGGTACGCTGACCGTCTTTTGGTTTTCCCCTTTTGTTTTGGTAGGAATGTATTCCACCGCCCCATCAATGATGTTGCTTTCGGTAAGCCTCATCAAATCAGACACACGGCAACCGATGCAACATTGAAAAATAAAAATATCTCTTTGGGTAGCCAATGCAGGACGAGCGGATAAATCAAAGTCGGCTATTTGATTACGTTCCTCCAGCGTAATGTAATAGGGTGTGCCGTACTTTTCCGATGTTACACCCTCATAGCTCTTAAATGGGTCATTTGCGGTCTTTCCCTTTTCAATTGCCCAATTATAGAACGCTTTTAATTTGTTGAATAGGGCACAAATTGTATTGTTCCCTCTTGGTTGAGGCTTCGGGCTTTTACGCTTGGTGTCGGTATTTGCAGGGAACTTTGCAAAGATATTGGGGTATTCCTCTAACAAAGTATGTTCATTTCTTAAATAGCTTTCGATGTCCTCTAAGGTTTCTTTATTCATTGTATCAATATCCAAAGCGAAGCCTTTGCGCTTACAGTCTGATAAGCGGATAAAGTATTCATAGCGGTGCAATGCTCGTACCAATACATCAAAGTTCTTTTTCCATACGTCTGACTTGTCACCCTCACGCTTACCGTTCACTTTCTTCTTGGCATTATCCCGAAAGTCGTTCATGCAGTCGAAGAAAGAGGGTTTATTTGGTTGCTCGTCTTTTGGAATATATTTTTCAGGATGGTGGAATTTATCAATAATCATTTGTAGCCAATCACTTGATACTGCATCTTTATCTGCGATTTCATAACTTTCAAGGATGATTTGTTTTAATTCTTCAATCTTCTTTTTGGCATTGTCGTGATAGGTCTTATCTTCTGATGCTATTCTATTCCGAACAAACACATCACCACGTTCAAAAACTACATATCCATTTTTTACAGCTTCTTTCATTGTTACGGAAGTAGCCTTGTCAGGGACACTTACACCGTTTAAAAAGGTTCTCTTTCTGTCAATGAAATATTCAAAGTGTTCAGCTGTAACATAAACTCCACTTTTGGCACGAAGATTTAGTTTGCTACCTTGAAACAGGCGAAGAAGAATTTCACTGCGCCCTGTTTCCTTTTGGATTTTCGGGGATAATCTTAGTTCTATTGTTGCCATAATACCTTATGTTTTAAAACGCATTGCAAAGATATAAAACAATCACGCCAAATCTAAACTTTTGGCGTATTTTTGGCGTGATAATTGCAATTTACTAAGATTTTATGCAATCAGCCTCAACTTTTCAAAAATATAAATAGCTGATAATCATTTGAATTATAATGAGGTTTATTTTATGGTATTTTATACTTGATAATCCCGCTTCGAGTACAAATGTTTTATGAAAGCTCTGTAAATCAATGATTTGCGGAGCTTTTTCTTTTCCAGCAGGTATATTATGGGCAGTAGAAATTTAGTGGGGATATCCATATATTTTTGCCATTCTAAACAGAAAGAACTTTTTGTCTGCCACTCCATGTGAATTTGCTCTAAAGAGTTTAATCTTTGCGTTGAAAGACTTTGCTGCGGAGTTTGATGCCCTTAGTATAAGTTTAGAATGTTATCATGGTGCTCGTAGAATGTAGCCGCAATGACATTGAACGACTTTATCCTTGACTCATCCACTTTATTATGCCATCGAGTCATGCTTAGCCTTGCAGCGTCCTTAATGGTGTTTTTGGCGAATATGATTCTTAAGGAATGTGACAGTCCATAAGCCATTTGGGTATCAGGATATTCCTTAAACAGTATTTTTTGTTTTTCCGTCCACTTTTCCGCGGATTAAACAAGAGGTATCTGCTTCTGGCGAGCACTTCCTGGTGGGTGTTTCCGTTTGGGAAACGGTAAGGCGTATATGATTGTCCCGCTTGTTTGCATTCCTTCATTTCTCTGTTGTAAGGCATTCCAACGATGGGTTACGCGGATTTCCTATACAGCATCACAAGCGAGTTTCTGTATATGAAAACGGCCTATGACACGTTTGGCTTTTGGAAAGGTAATGGTGACAATTCTGTACATGGAATCGGCCAGGTCAAGGGTCACTTTCGCCATAGCTTTACAGGCTTTCCCGTCTATTTGTTTGAGTACCTGTATGACATCCACCGATTTGGTTCCTGCGACAGCTGCCACAAGGCTTTCTTTACGGGTATGAAGGTCACGGTTGGTGTTGGTGGCAGAAGTGTATAATTCTCCATTAGACAGAGACGACTCATTTATAGCCAAATGCAGATCGATGTTCTCCGAGAATAAAATCCATTCATCCGCATACTCCAACTATTCCTAATGCCTGTCACTAAGTGTTCCCTAGTACTGTTTCTCGAAAGTATGTCCATTTATATGGTAGAATTCCTCAGGCGTACGGTAGATCACTAGGGACGTTTCCATACGTTTCTTTTAAAAAAAACACCAAATTCCTTGGAGTAACGGGTATCTTTACAAACGTCATCAAGGTTAATAGGGATACTGAAACTCTTGCTTGTGCGCGTATCGGTCCAGCGACGGAGGCGATCTTATGGTCATGAATGGGAAAGTCTGTGACGCTTACTGTTTTCATGAAGCCCTTGGATTCGAAGTACGCATCATTGGATAATGTAGGATTCATCTGTTCTTCAAGATGAATATGTATTTCTGTTGAGATCTGTTCTACGCCGGTAACTGAGAAGTAGTTGAGTATTTCAGAAGGAAATACGAACTGAGCCAACACCTCCAATTGATTTGTTACCATAAGGTAAAGGTCGGAATTTCGGGCGAGAATAGGAAACTGTAATCCTCACTAAATTTCTACTGTCCCAGAATAGATTATGTGCATATATATAATAAATATTAGTTTGTGTAGAGGGGAATTAATGTAAAAAGAAATAAAGCCCCTTTATGGATAATAGGAATTTGTAAATTGTTGGTATTCAATTTTAGGAATCCATCTTGTATGGCCGTCGTAATTTATCTATTATATATTGAACTTTTTATATAAAGTTGCATTTTCTTTAACGAAGATATCTAAAGGCATATAATTACTTTGGCTTGTGATCTTTTTCCCGAAAACTAAATATTGTATTAGCGTTTTGATTGCCATATATGCTTGTTGATCAGGTCTTTGTCCGACTAAAAAGTCAATATATCCTTCATTTAAAGCTTTTGCATTTTTTTCAGTTAGATCTATACCGACAAATTTTATATTATGAATTTTATGCTTTTTAAAATAGTTAGTGATAACATGTCCTCTTGAGTTAAATATGACTGCGCCTTTTATGTTGTGGTTGGTAATAAAAAAATCTTCTAATAATTTTTCATTTAAATCATTATCTTGAGCGGAATAATTGATACGGATTAGTTTATTTTGTAAGTTGTGTTCGGTGTAGTAAGCCATGAATCCTGCTTTTCTTAAAATAGTGGTATTGGCACTCTCGTCTCCTATTCGGATAGCTTGTAAAAGGGCTATATCTGCGTCTTTAGGGGTGATTTGTGTTATTAGTTTGGCGATAAGATATCCGCAAGTGTGTGGATCTGCTGTATAAAAGGCTAAAGGTAATACACCTTCTATGGTTGAATCTATAAATACATAAGGGATGTTTTTATCAGATAATTGTTCTACAAGATAGATAGTTTCATCTCTAAATGTAGGCCCTATGATTACAGCGTCAGGGTTTTGTTGGATAACTTGTTCGAATGTGTTTCGACATGAAAATAAGTCAAAGTGGTTGTAATAACAAAATTCACATTGAATATCTACTGCGGAATAATTTTTTAGGGCTTTGTCTATTCCTGCTTCAACGAAAGACCAATATTCTCCAGTTGTAGATTTTGGGATGGTTATTATGAATTTATACTTCTTACGAAGTGATATTGCTGAAATATGTATATTGGGGGTATAATTCATTTTTTTTAAGGCTGCTTCTATTTTTATTCTTTTGTCCTCGGCTACATGCCCCCGGTTGTGTAAAACACGGTCTACTGTTCCAGCGGAAACACCTGCTATATCAGCAATGTCTTTGATTCTTATTTTTTTAGCCATATTCAACAGTGCTTTATTTTTTTATGCCTACAAATATAGTGTATAATATCTGTCTCTTATACACATCTCC
>ENA-OZGV01000242-OZGV01000242.1-human-gut-metagenome-genome-assembly--contig:-NODE-242-length-33401-cov-7.531638_pt1 | contig 33401 bp, 31 predicted proteins | sample MGYA00245120_ERZ653665 | MGnify/ENA primary metagenome ERZ653665 (study PRJEB26926, sample SAMN06165250) | human gut metagenome | biome: ENVO:00009003; feature: ENVO:2100002; material: ENVO:00002003... | reverse complement strand
ACGGAATATCCTTTTGCGATTGACTAGCCCAGACACAATTTTTGTCCTATATGCCTCGAATTACTGTTGGCACTCTGCGAAGAATTTGCCAACACATACATAGAAACCGTTGCCGTATAGGTGTTTGCCAACATGGTCCAACTTGCCACTGCAGTAACCAACGCAAACACTATAGGAAGCACAATCACCAGCTTTAAATGCTTACGGACTAATTGCAATAATTCTAGTAGCGTCATTGCTAATTCCTAAACTTCTTATTCCTAATTAAATACTAAAACGCATACACAAACAGACTTATAGGTGCTGGTCTTAATCACCTTTCCAACCTACACCAAGTCTTCCCAGTATTATATACACAGCTTTATAACTTAATCACAAAACCCAAAGCAGCTAAAGTGATTTGCAACAATAGCAGATAAGTTTGATACCAGAATTGCTTAATGTTCTACCTTTACGGTTTTGCGATCAGCAACCTTAGATAATCTATATACTTCAGGATATACCCCTGAAAACCTTATTCGAAATCGTACAAATCCTTTGTTGCTTGCTTGAAGTCCTCATATACCTCTTGCGCAATTGCGCCATCAAGCACCAACTCAAATCCAGCAGGCTGACCATCCTCATCAAGCTCAGTTACTTCCAACACTGTAACTTCACCTGATCCGCCTACCTCAGAATCCTCACCCACGTTATAGAAGAATCCATAACGCCTATCCTGATGGATAATCAAACCTAAAAATTCCAGATCTACCGTATCACCAGACTCATCCTGAAAAGTAAAAACGGTTCCTTCTTCTACTGGTGGTGCAAAATTTGGTGCGCTACCTTCTCTCATTTATTTCTTCCTCCTTTTGCGGTTGTTTGAAGCAGACTGCCCTGCTGTTTTCGCGCCGGACTTCGCTGCGTTTGCGCCTTGTGCTGTACCGCTTGCAGAATTATGAGCTGCATTCTTTCCCTGAGCGGTTTCTTCAGCAACTACAACCGATGCCTCCTCTTCCGCTTTATTTGCAGGAGGTAAAGTAGATGCAAAGGTAAACAGCTGGATGTCCGTACCGTATTTCTTAACCAGTTTAGCATTATTCTTTTCGCGTGATTTCCACATGGCATACAGAGGCGTTGCCACGGCAATGGAAGAATACGAGCCAGCAATTAAGCCAACCGCCATAGCGAACGCGAAGTCCTTCAAGGTTTCACCGCCGAATAACAGCATGCCAAGCACCGGAACAAACGAAGTAAGTGTGGTGTTAATCGTACGAATAAATACCTGGTTGATGGAATGGTTCGCCATGGACATAAAGGTACACTTCAGCGTTGATTCCTTCATGTTGTCATTAATACGATGGAATACAACAACCGTGTCGTACAACGAATAACCCAAAATGGTAAGAAGTGCTGCAACCATATTCGGCGTAATTTCACGGCCGACCAACGCATAAATACCTACCACGATTATCAAGTCGTGCAACAATGCCACAACCGCCATAATGCCCATCTTGTATTCAAAGCGAATTGCAATGTAGGCAATAATCAGTAAAAGCGATACCGCAAAGGCAATTGCCGAAGATTGAATTACCCCAGCGCCCCAGTCGGGACCTACCGTATTTACTTCAAAGCTATCCGTTGCAATGCCAAGATCGCTTGCAATTTGATTTGCTGTAGCCGCAGCATCTTCAGGAGATGTATTCGTAGTGCGAACCAAGAAGCCCGCAGATCCGTCCGAATTGGTAGTTTGGACTATCGCATCAGGCTCACCAGCATCGGTACATGCCGCACGCATATCTTCAATAGTAATATCACCCGTGTTATGGAACGTAATAGACGTACCACCCACAAATTCAATACCAAAGGTAACACCCTTAATGCCTACTACCGCAAAAGACATCACGATAAGTGCCGCTGAAATGGTAAGCAGAATTTTACGCACACCCATAAAGTTGATGTCTCGTCGAATAAAGCGTCCTTTAAGCTGATCGAGTGTTTTGTGGGTAACCGATTTTGGAATATCAGCTGAAGGTTGATCAGCGCTAGCTTCTGCTGCCTTATCGGGACGCAGCACCTTATCAGGCGCCATGGTGGTACCTGTAAGCTCAGCATAAACAGGAGCTGCCTGTTCGCAATCCTTGATACCCCAGAATCCTGGATGCCTTGCAATAACTTTTGGAGCAAGTAAGCGGATCAAAGGAGCCTTCAAAAGTAGCATCATTACGATGTCACACACAATACCAAGGGCAAGAGTCATACCAAAGCCCTTAACCGATGCACTTGCCAAGAAGAACAACGTTAGCGCAGACACCAACGTTACCAAGTCAGCATCAATGGAGGTTTCAATACCGTGACGAACGCCCGTAATGGACGCGGCACGTACACTGCGCCCCATACGTATTTCTTCGCGGAAACGCTCCAATACCAAAATGGATGAGTCGGCCGCCATACCAATAGTTAGAACGATACCTGCAATACCCGCAAGAGAAAGCGAGAATAAGCCAAAAGCAGAAAGCGTTGCCAACAAGCCAAGGTAGAAAATAGCGAACACTACCATGGCGGCTGCCGTCAAAAGACCAAGACCGCGATAGAACGCTATCAGATAAAGAATAACCAGCGTCAAACCAAGAATCGCAACAAGCAAACCACTCATTAATGCATCTTGGCCAAGCGTAGGACCTACAACCTGACTTTGCTCGTAATGGAAGCTTACGGGCAGCGAACCGGATTCAAGAACAGTTTGCAGCGACTGAGCCTGCTCAAGGGTATAGTTACCCGTAATGGAAACCTGACCACCGGTAATTTCAGATTGAACAGCAGGTGCAGATTGGATTTGACCATCAAGAATAATGACAATCTTGCCATGGTCGGGCGCCAGTTCGCGAGTTGCCTGAGCGAATGCTTCACTGCCAGCACTATCAAGTGTAATGTTGACAGCATAATAGTTGCTTGTTTCGGATTCTTTATCCACCGTTACACGGGTAATGTTTTCACCTGTAATAAGCGGCGTGTACGAACCAGTTACGTCGCGATAGGTCATTTCACCTGTTGGGAGCTGATTACCAAAATCGTCCGTTATGGTTCCCTGTTGCATATAGGTGCCATTTTCAATGGCGGTTTGGTCACCTTCATCAGTAAAGGAATCAGCACGAGCAAACTCCAACTTACCGGTTTTGCCGATGGTCTCCAGCGCAGTTTCCGTATCAGACAAACCAGGAATTTGAACGAGGATTTGATCATTTCCCTGAACCTGAACAGTAGCTTCTGATGCACCTAAAGCATTAACGCGCGACTCGATAATAGCGCGCGACTTTTCCATGTCTTCCTGGGTTACTTCATGACCATCGGTGCCTTCAGCAGTAAGAACAACCGAAAGACCGCCTTGGATATCCAGACCTTGATTGATTTTGTCTTGCGGGGGCATGAACATAAAAACAGAAGCAATAACAAGAATCGTAGTAACAATTAGTAGCCACATGTTACGACGATTATTGTTACCGCCGCCGCCAGATTGCTTTATGCGCTTTTCGCGTTCCTTCTTGCGGCGCTTTGCAGCACTTGCATTGGCACGCTGCGCACGGGCACGATCTTTTTCACGCTTGCGGTCAGCGCGAGCCTTTTCTTTTGCTTTTTCTCTCGCTTTTTCTTTGCGCGCCTTCGACTTGTCTTTGGCTTTGTCTTTGTCATCGTGCGCTGTAGTAGCTACTGCAACTGTGCTTTTAGCAGTTGAGTCCTTTTCGGCAGATTCGGTTTCATTCGCAGCGCTTTCATTAGATTCTGAAGCCTCAGCTTCAGCTGCAGAGGCTTCATTGTCTATTATTTCTTCGCCTTCAGCTTTGTAAGATGTCTTATTATCCTGAAAAGACTCTGTTTCGGAGTTCTTCGAATTTTCGCCTTCAGCATCTTTTTTTGGTGTTTCGGACATAACTTTCCTTCTGGTAAACACAAAAGAGAAATCCGGTTGAGTTGCTTGCTTTCGTCACTTTTTAAAACAACTCAACCGAATGCACTCTCACTTAAAAAGTACGTTAACGCTTAATGATAGCCTTTCATTCGTTAATCCGTTGTAACTTCTTAAAAATTGCAGCTTTATTACGCCTTTCTAACTATACATCTGCGCTGATTTCGTTTGTTAATTGCCTTATTACTGCTGATATCTAGCAATCCTAGTTAAGAACGACTTGGATCTCAGATAGCCTTAATGATCACTACGCCGAAAAACAGTTAGCAACCACTAGCAACCATAACTTCATGAATCTACTTGACAGCCTTGATTGCTAGCTTTGGCCACTATCTTGGCTGCTCCATTTTTCTTTATAGCTTCTTAGTAATCCTGCGCCGCCGGAGAATGCATCCACTCCTGGTAAAACTCCTCATAAGCGTCCTGCAAAATGGCTTCGCGAGCTCGATTCATTAGATCAATTAAGAAGTGCAAATTATGAATGCTTAATAAAATGCTGCCAAGCATTTCGTTTTGCTTTACCAGATGACGAATATACGAGCGACTATGCGTCTGGCACGTTGGACAGGTACATTTATCATCGAGTGGTCTAAAGTCGTGAATGAATTTTGCGTTACGCATATTCATACGACCCTGCGACGAAAACGCTGTTCCCATGCGAGCAGTACGCGTCGGAAGCACGCAGTCAAACATATCTACCCCTTCATGAACTGCGCGAACGAGCGTTGTTGGGTTGCCCACTCCCATCACATAGCGCGGTTTGTTTTCAGGACAGGCACGCGCAACCTCGCCTAAGGTTTCAAACATTACTTCATGATCTTCACCCACCGAATAACCACCGATGCCGAAGCCCTTAAAGTCCTTGTGGCCGCTGCGAACACTTTCATCGCTTATTTCCTTTAAGCGACGAATGGATTCCAAACGCAAGTCTAAATTCATGCCACCTTGGCAAATAGCAAACAGCGCCTGATCTTCGCGTGTGTGCGCTGCCAAGCAACGCTTGGCCCACGATGCCGACAGATCCACGGCACGTTGCACGAATTCGCGTGTTGCAGGATACGGCGGGCACTGATCAAGCTGCATAATAATGTCCGAGCCAAGCTTTTGTTGGATGTCCATATTTGTTTCAGGGGTCCAGCGGATTTTGCTGCCATCGTAAATAGACGAAAAGGTTACGCCGTCATCATCAAGCTTAAGAGTGTCGGCCAACGAGAAAATTTGAAAACCGCCCGAATCAGTAAGAATAGGACCATCGTACGCCATAAATTTGTGTAAACCGCCCGCTTCCGCGATGAGATCCGCCCCGGGACGAAGTGAAAGATGATACGTGTTGGAAAGCACGATTTGAGCGCCTAATTCTTTAAGCATTTGCGGGCGGATACCCTTAACTGTTGCGCTAGTACCTACCGGCATGAACAGTGGTGTGCGCACGGTGCCATGCGCGGTTTCAAATAGACCGGCACGAGCGTGACCAGATTGAGCTTCAAGCGTGAAGTTAAAAAGCGTCATTAGCGATCACCTGCACTTTGGTTAGAGTAATCGGCGGACGTAACTGCACTTGCCAGCCCCGTAGGCTGTTCTTTCTGCTCGCCAGGCATCGCATCTTGATCGCCCCGACTCTCAGAGCAAGACGTCGTAGACTGTCCTCCCTGCTCGCCAAGCGCAGCTGGCTGGCTGACTTGTTCGTCAGATATTGCGGATCGTTTGACCTGTTCACCGTTTTCACATTCAGGCAACGCCTTAACAAATTGCAAAAAATCCGACATCGATCCATGCTTTACAGTTTTGATGTCAAAATCATCAGGATTTAGCAGCCAATCGGTTACCAAATAACCATCCAGCCCCAACTTCATCGCCGCCAAATCTTCGCGCGTATTATTTCCCACCATTAATATTTCTTCAGACTTCAAACCAATAGCTTCAACATTTTCGCGATAGTACTCCAAATGAGGCTTTGTACTGGTTGAATTGTCGTAAGTGGTAATGCGCTCAAAAACTCGCGGATCGCACCCAGCCCACTGCACGCGCTTTTCCACCGCAACACGCGGAAACAACGGCATGGTAGTTAAGTACAGACGATATCCTTTTTCCTTCAACACCTTAAGCACCTGAGCGGATTCGGGCGTAGGTGTAATAAGTGTGCCCAATTCGTCAAACGCACCATTGTAAAAGTCATCTATCAACTGCTCGTAGGTATTCCTCTCATTACCCATAATGGAACAAAACGTGCGCCAAAAACGCTCGTCGTTGCGACCGCCCTCTTCAGTAATCATGGCGCGTACACCCTTATTGAGTGCATCAGTAAAAGTTTTTGGATCATAGCCGTGTTCGGCAGCATACTTTCCAAGTGCTTCGAAATACGCCTTCAAAAACCCGTCCATGTCAACGGGCAGCAATGTTCCGTCCAAATCAAAGAAGACTGCCTTGTAAGCTCGTTGAGGCATTGTGGCATTCCTTCCTATACGCGTCGAAATATCTTAATCAGATGCTAGTATAGAGTACGCTGAAAGGAGCGTATGACGAACTTATGAAATTACTACTTCACGCATGCTGCGGTCCATGCTCGTTGGAACCTGTAAGGCTTTTACAGGAGGCAGGCCACGACATAACTATTGCATACATAAATTCCAATATTGCGCCTGCTGACGAATATCAGCATCGTTTGTCTACGCTTTTGGACTGGGCGAAAAACCAAGGCATCCCCGTGATCAAAGGACCATATGAGCCCGAACGCTGGCAAGAAGTGATTCGTGAGGCTTGGAGACCCAGCGAATTATCTGATGATTTGCCTGGTTGCGAGGCTGATACTAAGCCAGAAGTTGAAACAACTATCAAACCTAAAGCTGGGATCGATGCCAAAATCAATGATGAGCCCGCAAATAATAGTTCCGACAACAGTTTTACCAGCATACCCGGCAACGATCTTGCTAATTTCAGTGACTCAAAAAGTCAGACTAGCACCTTTTGCCACATTATTAATACATTTGACGATAATCTGGACGGATCGCGCAAAAATGCGTTACAGGAAGAACATATAATTGAATCACCTGGTAATGCTGCTGTTTTATCGAGTTTAATGCAAAAAGCACCAAACACAGGAAAGGTAATTTTTGGAAAAACAAAAACAGCAGCTATTACCAATTCTGATTTTAATACAAATGCACACAACAATAGTGCTGTAAAAATTTCAGATAATGAAAACGCGACTACCGTATATTCTGCAGCAATTTCTACCAAAAACTTTGTCACTGTCTCTGCCGCAAACCTTGCCAACACCCCAACAACAAATCTCGACAGCACACTTGCTCCTGTCGCTGCCTCAACCTTAAAAGCACACGCTACTTACGAAACCGGCATTGATCCTGAATTCGATCCCGTTCGCGATCCAAGATTCGCCCACCTTTACAACAACCGCGACGACCGCTGCCGAGCTTGCTATCGCCTTCGTCTAGAAGAGCTGGCGCGCTATGCTCACGATCATGGGTATGACGCAATCGGCACAACTTTAAGTGTAAGTCCCTATCAATACACTTCTATAATCAAAGAAGAACTCGAGCGTGCCGCTTCATTACACAAAGGACTTACCGCTATTTTCGAGGACTATCGCCCTTACTATCCGAGCGCAACAAAACGCAGCCGCGATATTGGCATGTATCGTCAGAATTATTGTGGGTGCGCTTTTTCCGATAAAGAAGCACAGGCCGAGCGGGCAGCTCGCAAAGCCGCCCGCAAGAAGAAAAAGGAAGAAGAGAGAAGAGCCAAATTGGAAGCTTTAACCACTGATGATTTTGATTACGATTTGCCCGAGGAATTAATCGCGCAGGAACCAGCATCCATTCGCGACGAATGCCGTCTTTTAGTAATGAAGCGCGACACGGGAACTCTTGAAGATAAAATCTTTAAGGACATTATTGATTATCTGCAACCTGGCGATTTACTGGTTGCAAATGAAACACGCGTAATGCCCGCACGTCTGATTGGACACAAACGCGAGACAGGCGGCACTGCTGAAGTGTTCTTACTGCGCGAAGCTAAGCAAGGAGCCACCCGCACTAATCAAGAAGCAACCTGGGAAGCGCTTGTTCGCCCAGGCAAGCGCTTGAAACCTGGCGCAATCGTTGATTTTGTTGCCAGTGACGCAGGCGGCAAGAATCAAAATGTGTCCGACTCAAACAGCACTTCCCAATCAAAGAATGACATTGTTCTTAGCGCCGAGATTATCGACTGGGTAAAGGGAGCACAAAAGGGCGAGCGTCTAGTACATCTGGTCACAACCTTACCTTCGCTCGATGAAGCACTTCATGCAGTGGGACACACTCCCCTGCCTCCTTACATCAAAAATTATGCCGGCGACGAAGAACTCTATCAAACAGTCTATTCTCATGAAGAGCGCTCTGCGGCAGCACCAACCGCAGGCCTTCACTTCACGCCTGAATTAATTGAACGTATAAAATCTAAAGGTATTGGTTGGGAAACCGTACATCTTGAGGTTGGATTAGATACTTTCCGTATTGTTGAAGAAGACAATCCGCATGATCACCAAATCCATACCGAGCGTTATACCGTTCCACAACGAACTGTTGATGCAATAAAACGCACTAAAGAGCAAGGCGGTCGTGTTATTGCAGTTGGCACAACAAGCGTGCGAAGTCTTGAATCTGCTTGGGATACTGATCGTGGATTAATCGCTCGCGACCGCGAGGCAACAAGCCTCTATATCTTGCCAGGTTACGAGTTTAAGGTGGTAGATGGCTTGATTACCAACTTCCATGTACCTCGCTCTACTCTCATGATGCTTGTTTCTGCTTTTTCTACACGCGAAAACATCATGAAAGCCTACCGCCACGCCATTAAGCGTAAATATCACATGCTTTCTTTTGGTGACGCGATGTTTATCCGCTAAAACTGCATACTCTCTTTCAGCGACACGGTGTCCATCACTGAAGCCATGCGCACGCCTTCAGTGATGCGATGTTTACGCACCAAAACGCGCAAACCGCGTATGCTGCACGCACGCCTTGAGACACTGTTCATCAATCAAAACCGCACATGCGCCGTACGCACGCCTTAAGGGATGCTTTGTTCAAATACAAGAACAAAGCATTCTATCTTTGCGGTGCTAACTTTCTACACTAAATCATGCCCGCTCCTCTGCAAAAAGTGTCGAAGTATATATTCCAATCCGTCCTAGGGGACAAAATGCCTTATTTTGAGCCCTAATTCACTCAAAATAAGGCATTTTTAATGTCTCTAGACAATAACAAAAATATACTTCGACACTTTTTGCAGAGGAGTAACAACAAATCCAAGAATATTTACAATATCTGCCGCGTAAGATCTATTTGTCTTTCACGATAGTTATATCGATAGGGAGTTTGAAATCTGATACCAAACTTTTTAGCTAACAATCTTGCAAAACGCTCCATCTCGTCGAGATCTTTTAACTGAGCATTTGTTAAGGTGTAAACTTCCAGTCCCAACAGCGATAGAGCATTTCTTTTTGCAGCATCATTTGCTATACGATCAGCTCCTGTATGAAATTGATCGCTGTCATATTCAACCGCAACCGCATGATTAGCCCAATACAAATCGCATACGTAATACTGATGCGTAAATAAATGTTTTGAATGAGTGGGAATATTTACTCGGACATTTAGTTGTGGTTTTGGCAGTCCAAAACCACCTAATGCTTTAGGTAAATATAACAACATTGCTAGCGCTATCTCTCGATTAGACGCTCCGTTGTCAAAAATATAGGGCAATGCCTTATTGGCAAGTTGAGCTCCCCTGAAATGATGCAATCTATTTACTGTTTTAGCTAACGTTTTTCTATCCGTTAAAGGCAATCGGAAATAAATATCTTTGTCGTAGAACGAAAACTGGCTACATAACTGACAACCAACTTTAATCAACAAAGGCGATGAAAGCACGCTGGCTAACTGCAGAAAACAAAGCTCTGGTGAAACCACATACACGTCTTTTTCTAAACGATAGAACAGATTCGAAGAAACCCGAGTTGAAAAAAGATGAAAGCATGTATCACGTACTTGTCTAAGTGCTTTCCTGTTAAACACAAGCACATGATAGGGTTTTGTATAGATATCTGCTCGCTGTTCAAAGTATTTATGAACCATCTCCGTACTGGCAGGACTAGTTGCCTCTACACTGTTGCGACGCAAGGTGACAGGATGGATTAAACTAGCTTTTCCGTACACCTTTCCCGCACCATCATCATGACTCCATGAGTTTGCAGCTACAGAATTAGAAGAAGATGCAAACTCAATCAAAGGGTCACTCGGATTTGAAAACAGATGTACTTGGCCAAGATTTGGCTTAAAATCACTTTGCGCATAAGGCGACAACCAATATTCAAGCGCGCTTTGATGACTGATAATCAGAGCCATAAAAATTCCTCCCCAACATCAGTTTAGGGAGGAAATCTAACATCTTTCTTAACTCTATCTAACGTTTAAGAGGATCTATAAGATCAAGTAGCCCTTGCTGGAATAACAAAGGCCACTTCTTTTAGTATCTAATGTTCACTTGGCGTCGCCTGATCTTTTTGCAAGATCAGTATTCATGCGAGCGATCATGTCTTCTACGCTCGAGCAAGTACAAGAGTCGCCATGCGTACCATGAGCACCGCCGTGCGCGCCATGGACACCAGCATGAGCTGAAGAAGCAGAAGCGTGATGAACATGCGCAAAATCATGTGCCGAACCGTGCGAAACACAATGAACCGCATCGCCACCAACAGAGCCACATGCGCCACAGCCATCGCAACCCACATGCTTACCAGCTTTATGAGATCGAACCATACTTATGATAATCGCAGCAACAATCACAACAAGAATTGCACTAACAACGAATGTGCCTAATGTCATTTGTCCTGCCTCGCTTTCATGAGCGTCATCACTCGAGTTTTGGAACACACCCTTAAACAAGACGTGTTACCTAGTTTTGTGCGGCCTCTTTAGTAGAGGCCTATCACTCGGTTTAGAAATAATCCAACTTGCGAACTTACATTTAGTCGTTCAGCATTAATTCAGATTCCCAGCCTGGATTCTGGCTCTTTATTTGGAATCCAATTCCTAATTTTGTCTTTGTTCCTAAACTAACTTCGAGTATACCAACCTAAACCAAAGACTTAATTATTCGTAGACGCCACTCTGTGATGGCGCCTACAAATCTTAGTAAAAACAATCACGCGAAATATGGACGCGAAGTATAGACGCGATGTGCGGCGCATGAACCACACACATCATGAGTGGCCTCGGTTATCGCAAGAAATACACATCCTGAACAGCCTTGCCTATCGCAAGAAACGCACTTCATTAGTGTTCTTACAAATATTGAGACATCCACGTCGCAAGCCATGCATCACCTAACTCCACGTTGCTCCATAGCCGGCACCTGAATCAGCGTCATGCACGCAAGATCCAGCTTCTACCTGAAACAACATCATGTGTTGCTTCTGTCTGAGACAACATTTTGAACATTACGCTGCAGCTTCTGCCTCAACAGCGCGAACACTCTGCTTTTTGCCAGCCCATTTGTTTGGACGGAAGAGCAACCAAAGAAATGCGATAAACAGAGCCAGAGCAATCACAGTGAAGATGCCGAAAGCAACTTCGCCCGTGAGCAAACCAAAGAACTGGTATACCCAAAGAGCAACTACCCAAGCAATGCCGCACTGGTAACCAACTGCTGCGAAGAACCACTTCACGTTGTTCATTTCGCGCTTGATAGCACCCATAGCTGCGAAGCATGGAGCACACAGCAGGTTGAATGCCATGAAGGAGTAAGCAGAAACCATGGTGAATGCCATCTGTACATTCTCATACCAACCAGCGTCAGGAGATGCATACAGAATACCGAAGGTACCTACTACGTTTTCCTTAGCAATCAAGCCAGTTACGGTAGCGGAAGCTGCCTGCCAATCGCCCCAACCGAGTGGTGCGAAGATCCAGCAAATAGCGCTACCCAAGATTGCCAAAATAGAATCATTCTGGTCTTCAACAGCCTGGAATGCACCGTCGATAAAGCCGTAGCTAGAAATGAACCAAATGATGATACATGCTAGGAAGATGATAGTACCAGCCTTCTTAATGAAGGACCATGCACGTTCCCACATACTGCGAAGAACGCCGCCGATAGTTGGCAAGTGGTATGCAGGAAGCTCCATAACGAATGGCGCGGTGTCGCCTGCAAAGAAGCGGGTCTTCTTCAAAATAATGCCAGAGCACAGAATTGCTGCCAGACCTAAGAAGTAAGCAGAAGGTGCTACCCACCATACGCCACCAAAGATTGCGGAAGCGAACAGTGCAATGATAGGCATCTTTGCACTACATGGAATAAAGGTGGTGGTCATAACAGTCATACGACGGTCGTTCTGATTCTCGATAGTACGAGAAGCCATAACGCCAGGTACGCCGCAACCCGTGCCAACCAAAATTGGAATAAAGGATTTACCAGACAAGCCGAAGCGACGGAATACTCGGTCCAAGATGAATGCGATACGGGACATATAACCGCAGGACTCAAGAATTGCCAATAAGAAGAACAGAACGAGCATCTGTGGTACGAAGCCAAGAACTGCGCCAACACCAGCAACAACACCGTCGAGGAGCAATGCCTGCAGCCAATCAGCTGCGCCAACTGCTACCAAAGCGTTCTCAACAAGAACAGGAATGCCGGGAACCCAAGTACCATAATCAGAAGGTTCAGGTGCACTGCCTTCAAGTTCTGCTGCATAGCCTTCAGCATCAATTTCAGCTTCTTCGCCATCAGCGTTTACATATGTTGCGGTGATGCCTGCCTCAGTTGCATCGTCAACGAAGGTGTCCGATTCGGGATCAAGGCCTGCTTTGATGCCAGCAGCCTCAAATGCTGCAATTACGTTTTCATCGCCCGCATAAGGAGCCAAAACATCGAGCGATTCCTCGTAGGTAGCAGCATCTACTTCAACGATTTTGTTTTCACCGGTTTCGTCGTCGTATGCCTCATAGGTGCCTACTAAACCAGCAGCCTCAGCTTCTGTGAGGAAGTTTTCGGATGTGGGGTCAAGACCTTCTTCAATTGCCGCAGTTTCGAATGCGTCTACGCTGTTAGAAGCATCTTCATACGCTGCGGTGTCTTCATCGAATTGCTCCTGGCCAGCACCTATAAACCAACCGTCACCAAACAAGCAATCATTTGCCCAGTCGGTTGCTGCGGTACCAACCGTAGAAATTGACAGGTAGTAAACCAGCGTCATAACGATAACAAAGATTGGCAAAGCCAGAATACGGTTAGTTACAACACGGTCGATCTTGTCAGAGATGTTCATCTCTGAAGACTTGCTACTCTTTTCGCGGCAATGTTCAATGATTGAAGAAATGTAAGTATAACGATCATTAATTATGACACTTTCGGAGTCATCGTCGTTTTCTTTTTCAAGCTTTTCGATAACGTCATCAACGTTTGGAGCGCTACCAGCAAGTGAATCAATGATTTTCTGGTCGCGTTCAATAAGCTTGATAGCGTAAAAGCGCTTCAGGTTAGCAGGAATTGATTCGGGAAGACGATTCAGAACTTCAGCAACGGCTTCCTCTACAGAAGCAGAAAGAGTGACTGGGGTTGCAATCGCTGCAGACTGAGCAGTTTTCAAGCAATTAACTACTTCGTCAATACCTTCATTTTTCAGCGCTGAGATTTTAATAACGTTGCACCCCAGCTCTTTTGCGAGCTGTTCGGTATGAATTTCGTCGCCATTACGACGAACAATATCCATCATGTTAACCGCAACAATTACCGGAACACCCATCTCAAGAAGCTGAGTGGTTAGATACAGGTTGCGTTCCAGATTGCTGCCATCAACAATATTCAAGATTGCGTCGGGGTGTTCTTCCAGAATAAAGTTACGTGCAACAACTTCTTCTAGAGTGTAGGGGGATAAGGAATAAATACCAGGCAAGTCGGTAATCTTAATAGATTTGTCAGCCTTGAGCTTGCCTTCTTTCTTTTCAACCGTAACGCCCGGCCAGTTACCAACGTATTGGTTGGCACCTGTTAAGGCGTTGAATAACGTGGTTTTACCACTATTCGGGTTGCCAGCAAGTGCAACTCTCATTACCAATCCTTTCAATGTTAGTTATGGTTAACTTCGCCTGAAACAAAAAGGCTTTATCAGCCTTACTAGTTAGCCTTAATTGATATCTCCTTGAAGGACATCCCAAAAGATGTCAGCCTTCATGATGCTAGCCATACTAACTATATTAGCGAATTACGTTTTTAGCGAATTATGTTTCGCCAATTATTCGCCTTGTTTTGCAAGCTCACTTAACCTGCTTTTAGAGGGTAAAAGCGTTTTGAAGCGAATAGTTTCATGCGACCTTCTGCAAGATCGCTTACGCCTTGTTCGACTTATGCAAATCGAACCTGACACGTATACTTTGGCTGTTTCGGACAAACAACGCTAAGCACTAGCCAACTTCAATCATTTGCGCGTCTTCCTTACGCAAAGAAAGTTCGTAGCCACGAACGGTTACTTCAACTGGATCTCCTAATGGAGCTACTTTACGCACATAAACAGAGCACCCTTTCGTAATGCCCATGTCCATAATGCGGCGTTTGACCGCACCTGTGCCATTGAGCTTTGTTACCTGAACGGTATCGCCACTTTGAACATCTCTAAGAGTTTTCACCTATCCCCCTTTCCAGCATGTAAGTAAACGACAATTCCAGAAGCAAACGGCCACTAAAAGCGACCACGATGAATAGCAGCGCTCAAAACTAAACCGTAATATGCTTTGCGAGCTCGGCAGATAAGGCAACTCGAGATCCTTTTACGTTCACAATAAGGTTTCCGCCAATGCGAGAAATTACCATAATGGCCTCACCTGGAAGGAATCCAAGATCTTCAAGATGACGATGAACATCATCGTATGCACGGAGCTGCTTTACGTGATAAACGCCGTTTTTCTTAACTTCGGACAAAACCATGGTTCTTGCTCTTTTCCAAATAGAGTAGTGTGCCAAAAATGTTAGACGTCTCTAACAAGTACATGAATGTTAACCCTATCTAACAGTGACGTCAAGGGGTTAAAAGCGGTGATTTGTTAACTGAAGCTAATTATTGCTTAAACGTACCTAAAAGTAGAATTTGGAAGACTTTAAGCTAGTATTAGCAATCTTCGAATTACTGCATGGATGTATGAAATTAAATCCAATAATGGCCTAAGCACACATCTTAAGCTTTGTTTGTTTCGTCAAAAAAGCGGTCTAATTCTTCAGGAGTAATGCTCTCATCGGAAAGCTCAATGTCAAAAGCCTGCGCTACAGCATAAGCTTGCTCTCTTCGTAATTGGGAAGTTGAATCCTGGCCAGCTTCTTTTAAATATTCAGAAGAAAGCAACAAGCTACGAGAAATATATTCCATTAATTGCTTATCAGGCTGCGAAAGCTGCAGCATTGCCGCCATTGATTCTGGAGCCATACGCAAAAGCAATGAGCTATCCATTTCAGTAGCATCATCAAGAGATTTCTCTAGCATGGTTGCAGCACCATATGGATCATGTTCACCACGCGCCCGTTGCATACTTTCCCTCATAGCAATTGCAAGCTGCATAAACATTCGCATCAAATAATCTTGCTGATACATTTATGACTGGCCTCCTGGTATAGGAATACCTAAATGTGCATAAGCTCGTTCGGTAGCTTGACGTCCCTTTGGAGTGCGGATCAAAAGACCTTGCTGCAACAAGTAAGGTTCATACACATCCTCTAACGTATCAGGCTCTTCGGACAATGCCGAAGCTAGCGTAGATAATCCAACTGGACGACCCACAAACTGATCGCACAACAACTCAAGAATACGATTATCCACCGGATCAAGCCCCAAAGAATCAACTTCAAAGAATGCAAGTGCCTGCGCTGCGCAATCTTCATCAATTGGATGAATGTTTTTTACTTGAGCCCAGTCACGCACACGCTTCAGCAAGCGATTCGCTAAACGCGGAGTACCACGACTTCTTCGCGCAATTTCTAGAGCGCCTTCTTCAAGAATGTCCACATCTAAGATTTGAGCAGATCTACGCACAATAAGCGCTAATTCTTCAGGCGTGTAATAATTCAGGCGAAACGAAATACCAAAACGATCACGCAATGGTCCCGTCAATAAACCAGTGCGTGTGGTGGCACCAATAAGCGTAAAGTGAGGCAAATCCAAGCGAATGGAACGCGCAGCAGGACCTTTACCTACTACAATATCAAGCGCAAAGTCCTCTAAAGCAGGATACAAAACCTCTTCAACCATGCGATTAAGACGATGAATTTCATCGATGAACAGCACATCGCCTTCTTCGAGGTTAGTAAGAATTGCCGCCAAATCACCCGTACGCTCAATGGCGGGACCGCTTGTTGTTTTTATACGTACTCCTAGCTCATTTGCAACCACGCTAGCAAGCGTAGTTTTACCTAAACCTGGAGGGCCCGAGAACAAAATATGATCCACCACGTCATGACGGGCACGAGCGGCTTCAATTAATATCGAAAGGCTTTCTTTGACCTTAGTTTGCCCTAAATAATCCTTTAGATGAGTAGGACGCAAGCTGCGATCAAGCGCCAAATCATCTTCAGTGAGCGAAACTGAGCAAGCTCGCGCATACGGATCCTGATTTCCGCCCTGCATTCCATTTTCTGCCTGAGTGCCTGCAGGCTGATTACCCTGCGCGTCTAGTGTAGCTTGTGCATCCTCTGCGTCTTGATTACCTTGCACGTCTTGTACATCCTGCATATCCCGCGCAACTTGCGCATCCTGCGCACCCCATGCATCATCACGCTTGCCCTGCGGCGCTTCAAACAAAGCGCTTTCTATTTCAAATTCATGTGCCAATTATTCTCCCAAACGTTTTAAAGCATACTGCAATAGTACCGTTTCAGAAGCTTCTTCGGGAGCGCCTTTAAGCGCAAGGCTTGCTTCTTCTGAAGTAAATCCCATAGAAAGCAGCGCTTCCGTGACTGCCTTCTTGGTATTAAGCGCCTGTTGCATTATTCCTGAAAGGTCCATTTGTGCACTTTCAGTAAACGCTTCTTTAAGTTCTAACACAATACGTGATGCCATTTTTTTGCCAACGCCAGGTACTCGCTGAATAGCAGCAAGATCCTGAGAAACAATTGCCGCTATAGCATCCGATGGATCGAACGTAGACAACACCGCCAACGCCACTTTAGGGCCAACGCTCGAAACCGATGTTAAACGCATAAATAAATCTTTTTCTTCTTGGCTCAAAAAGCCATAGAGCACTAAAGCGTCATCGCGAACTTGCAAATGGGTAAGAACTTGAACCGTTTCCCCTGTTGCGCCCAACCGCGAAAGACTACGACCAGACATAAGAACTTGATACCCTACCCCATGAATATCTATAACGGCAGAATCCAAAGTAGTAGCAACTAGAGTACCTTTTAAGAATGCAATCATATCGAGGCTATCCTTTCGAGGAAGGAAATATCGTAATTGGCATAGCAAATTGCGGCCGCCAAAGCATCCGCTGCGTGATCAGGCTGAGGTTTTGCTTCTAATTGCAAAAGATGTTGAACCATATATTCAACTTGCTCTTTATCCGCAGCGCCAGTTCCAACAATTGCAAGTTTAATCTGTTTAGGCGTATATTCGGCAAACGATTCAACAAGGCCAGCACATGCCGCTAAAGCAGCACCTCGCGCTTGCCCAGTAGCAAATGCCGTTGTGGTATTAGAACCAAACCAAACCGTTTCAATACTGACGCAACTAGGATTATAGCGAGCAACTACTGCAGCAATTTGACTATATATTTTTCCAAGCCTATCAGGCAAGCTTTGAGAAGCGGGTGTTTCTATGCAACCATAAGCAACACAAGAAAGCTTACTGCCTCTTTGTGAAATGACACCCCATCCCGTATGGGCAAGTCCAGGGTCAATTCCTAATATGATACGGTGTTGTTGCGTAGGCCGCATTACCTTTTGCTCCTTTTATCAAACATTTGTTCGTATATTATCACACAACAACAAAGGTTTGTGGCACAAACACAACAACACAGAAGAAGAACTGCTAAAAATTACAATTGCTTTAAGAGACCACCAGAAGCCAAGCTATATTACTGGCAACCAAGCTAATTGCCAAACGTTATTACTGGTAGCTTACTGATAGCCAAGCTGGTAACCACGTTATATATATGCAAAACTATATTAAGTTTTACAATCCGATTTCTTCAAAATAATCAAGCCATTTTCTAAAAGACTCATCGCTAATAGCATGCTCCATCTGGCATGCCTCATCTTCGGCTACTTCAGCGCTCAAACCAACCTTTTCAGTTAAAAAGCGCGTGAGCATTTCATGACGCTTTAGCACAGCGCAGCCGCAATTGTAACCATCTTCAGTAAGCGTAATATCCCCATAATAAGGCTGTTCCAGCATGCCTGAATTTTTCAAGCTTGTAACTGCCTTTGAAACGGAAGCCTTAGAAACACCCATTTTAGTTGCTATATCGACCGAGCGAACTGATTGCGTTTGGCTGCCACCCAACATAACAATGGCTTCAAGATAATCCTCATGGGACATAGAAACCTTCTCCACAAACTTCCCCTTCCCGATCGATACATTAATCTATTAATTATCTACCCTCTTTACATAGTATACTGATGCAGCAGCACTTACTCATGAAAGTTGGATATATGGTTACTAATCGCTACATTGATACTCGCGGAAAATGCACAAATTCGGCTACCTTTACCGAAGCGGTAGTAAAGGGTCTTGCCGACGGCGGCGGGCTTTACGTTCCCGAATCTTTACCTCATTTTACCCTTGATGAAATTCTATCGTTAACAAAATTACCTTACGCAAGGCGTGCGGCATATATTTATAACGCTTTCGACATCGACTTACCAGAAGAAACCATCAACAATCTTATGGATGCTGCCTATGGCGAACGTTTCGATGATGCTGCAATTTGCCCAATTACTTCATTGGATGAAACCACCCATGTTCTTGAGTTGTGGCATGGCCCTACAAGCGCCTTTAAAGATATGGCTCTGCAATGCCTGCCTTATTTCTTTAGCGAAAGCGCTGCGCAACTTCGAGAACAAGGAAAACTTAACAACACATTTTTAATCCTTGTTGCCACTTCTGGTGACACTGGCAAAGCAGCACTAGAAGGCTTCCGCGACAAGGATGGCATTAAAATTGCCGTAATGTATCCCGATGGTGGCGTAAGCGATATTCAATACAAGCAAATGGCAACCCAAAAAGGCAACAATGTAATGGTTTGGGCTGTTGGCGGTAATTTTGACGATTGCCAAACTGGCGCAAAAAATGTATTTAATGACGAAACATTCGCAAAGCACCTTATGGACAAACATGCCGTAGCACTTTCAAGCGCAAATTCCATTAATTGGGGTCGTCTTTTGCCTCAGGTTGTATATTACGTATCCAGCTATGCTGAATTGGTTGCACAGGGCAAGCTTGAAGCTGGCCAGCCCCTAGATGTATGCGTTCCAACAGGTAATTTTGGAAACATTTTAGCTGCATGGTACGCAAAACAACTTGGCACACCACTGGGAACTTTATTCTGCGCCAGCAATGAAAACCGCGTGCTTACCGATTTCATTAATTCTGGCACATACGACATTTCAGATAGAGAATTTGTTCTTACACCGTCTCCTTCCATGGATATTTTGGTTTCCTCCAATGTGGAACGCCAGCTTTTTGAACTTTCTGGCAGAAATTCAGAATCTATTGCAACTTGGATGGATCAACTTAAAACAGAAAAGAAATTCACCATAGACGACGAAACACGTGCAAAATTCCAGTCAGACTTCAAAGCGGATTCAGTCGATAGCAAAACTTGCCTTGAAACCATTAAGGAAGTTTACGAATCCTACAACTATCTTATTGATCCGCACACTGCAGTAGCCTACAAAGTAGCTGAGCGCCTGAAAGGCGAAAATCCAGTACTTATTGCATCTACTGCACATTGGGCAAAATTTGGCGAGAACGTATATCGCGCTTTGCACAACATTAAGCCAGGTGGTTCTCTTCCAAGCGAAATCAATACACTAAGTGGTTGCGAGCTCAACAACCTTATTGCTGCCAACACTGGCACAAACAACGTTCCTCAAGGGCTCGCCGAACTAGATTCACTTCCTATTCGTTTCAAGGAAACAATCGAAGGCACTACCGAAGCCATTGAGCATGCCGTAGATTCTTTCTTGGCGCAATAAGAAGAGTCTTTCTTGCTATTTTAGGCTGCCTGTTTCGGATGATTGCCCGTTTCGGTTACTAGCCATGTAGTCACGCTAGCATCTACCCAATATCTTATTTATCTGAGAGCACGTTACTAACCCGAGCAAACTAACTAGCTTGCTCGGGTTAAAATTTCTGAACAACATATAACTTAAAGTCATTTCAGTAAAGTCATTTCAGCTGCCCTTTTACTCGTCAGTCAAAGATTAATTCGTTGGTTTGAGAGCGCGAACACTAATTACAATTTCAAACAAATCTGTATACACCGTCTGTGTTTGAGAATATGTGTCTCCTTGGTCTTGCTGAACAGGCAAAACAACGGTTTTTTGATTCGAATCCAAATTCGCATAACTTTGCCTTGTGGTATTTTGACTCATAAAATCCCGACCCGTGAAAGTTCGACCAGAAGAATTCTGACTTGCAGATCCCAAGTCTGCGGAACCCAAATTTCTCCAATTCGCAGAGCCCCCATCATTTTTTAGGCTCTGATTATTCACAATATCTTGGTCCTCTAAAGAACCCTGGCTATTCATAACATTCTGATCGTCATTTGGTATAACAACAGGAATTTGAGTTTCATCATGAGCAAATGAATGCAAGCACCCGTAACACACATCCATATCCGCAAAGCAACGTGCATGACATACGGGACATTCTTTAAGTTCTTCGCTGCTAGTTTGCATAATAAAGCACCACCTTTCCCGCTTTGCTAGATACAAAGCGTCACCCTTTGCCCTTCCTTATACCAACCCTCATTAACAGATGAATGTTTTTCTAGAACTCCTCGTGCACCACGACAACGTAAAATACGTCTAGGATGCACCGAAATTTCAGAACGAATAACAACGCCTTCGTCATTAAAAAACGCAACATCTAAGTTGCATCTCATACCAAACGTATGAATTGAATCACAAGGAGAAATAAGCAAAATGCAGCCCTGTGGGCGCTTTGCCAAAAAGCCCTTCATACGATCAAAGAACTTTGTTAATACCAACACGGTATATTTTTCTGGTATATATTCCTCCATAAGCTAACCTCTACTCATTCGAATTTGAGATTTACGTACTCTTCTCTCAATCTTTACTTGTCCGTTGCTTGTTCTTCATCGCTAGACTGCAATTCCTCAGGAACCAGCACTACTGAAGTCTCGTCTCCAAAAGATGTACACGTAACCGCAAGCCACCTAAACTTGCCTGTATCTTTAACAAATGTTGCCGCCGATTCCTGACCACTAGGAACATAGGTCCATCCTTTGTCGAGTAAGCGTTGTTGAATTTCATCTACTGTTTCTGAAAGGCCAGCATCGTTTGTATATCCAATAGCTTGACCATTATTCGAAACCGCAACAGAAGTATCACTTCCCAACCCAATTTCTTCGTCATATCCTTCTGGCAGCTCATTTGAATATCGACCTTGCCACGAAACATCACTTTTTACTACAAGATCTTCACTTGATTGATCCTTGGTAACGCTAAAAGCATCAAGTATTCCTTGAATCCCAACCTCAAGTATTCCGGGGTCTTTTGAGGAAAATGAGCTGATCGCCAAAACTACAAAACATGCAATAATGGCCAAAATAATCAGCCATGCGCGCTGATACAGGAATCGATTTTTTTCTTTAGGTTTTTTCTTGTCCCTAACATCCTTTTTATTTTTGGCTTCTTTATTACTTCTAGCTACTTTTTTACAAAAGCCTTCTTCATTACAGTCAGGATCTGCCTTGGTTTCGACATTATCTGTACTCTTTGCATTATTGGAGCCTTTTATACTTTCAACACCCATCAAATATTCATTGTTTTCATTCTCTAGAAATGCTGTATTTCTTGTACCCACATCATGCCCTGTATCTCCTGCACGAATACGATTGCGCAGTTCATCACGAATTTTTTGCTGTTGTTTATATCGATAATTGCGAGCCATACCCACCCCCAATCAAATAGATCTTTTAACATTACATGGCAACATCTCTTGCAACGATGTTCTATAAAAACACGCCTGGTTTATACACATCTACCGCTATAGATTCACTGTGCGTTAGCTCCGGAAAAGAAACACCAAATACTCCCGTTAAAGAGCCTTTTCCAAAAAGCGTTGGAGCGAACTTAAGCGTGCCTTGAAATTCAACAATTCCGCCAGATACACCAGATGAAGATACTTCAACCTGAAGATTGTCTTCTGTAAATTCACTGCGCAAAGCATCTGTTATATAAGCACAGCTTTGCCCAATATCCTGCTCGTAGCCAGGGGAAGAAGCATATGTGTATACGCTCGAACGAAACAAGCGATCAAATGCTGCACACTCAGAGAAAAACAACATTGCATTAATGGCAGTAAATCCAATTATTAAAGCTACAGGAAATGCAATTACAAATTCGATAGTCATTTGTCCTGGACGAGCTTTATTAATTAACGCCATTGCCTTGCCCCCGTCCATGAAGCAACCGCGGAATAAAGCTTATCTATGCCCGCCTGGAATGCCCCGGATAGTCCTTCAGTAACAACAGCAGGAAGTGAAACGGTAATAGGAATTTCAACTTTTCCCTCAAGGAGCACTATTGTTGCTATTTGAAATTCAGTGTCCAAGCCCTCTACAACACTTGCCGCAAGCGATTCAGCAGCAGAAACCGCACCATTTATTCCTGATTCGCCATACTGTAAAACAGTTTGCTTGGCAGATAATAATCGCGCAGAAAACATTGACGAATCTACCTCTAATACATGCACTGAATTAACCAGAACGGCTTTTCTTGCCAATAAATCAGGCGGAGAAAACCCAACATCATCAACGCGTTTTTCAAATTCATCTGCCGCCCAAATACCTAAACCACTCGCACTTGCTAAAGGAATTCCATTTATGACATTTTCAATACTCGCACTAAGCGCTTCGTGCCCACCTGCATAAACGCCCAACATTCCCGACCATATAGATAAAACGGTCTTAGCTGCACCAACTGCAGCATTTTGGGAATCCAACCCATCTAAAAAAGAAGTTAATACATTCTTGCCCTCATCTGAGGACTCCCTAACAAGCGTTGAAGAAGAAAGCGCTGATCGAACTCCTAAAGATCCAGATCCTTCACTTGCTACAAACGCAGATGGGAATCTCGATAAAGGCGCGGAAGTGTCAACTACAAGTGCAACAGCACCCCAATGCCCTGGCGGCAACAGCTTTACCCGCTTTGAGCATGCCTCTGTAATCCCTTCAAAAACTTGATCAAGCAGCCCATTTGCAAGATCTTTTATCTCTGAACTGAGTGGATCTAACTCCGAACGCGCTTTTTGGTATTCGCGTGCCGCTTGCGCCACTTCGTTATAGTGATATTCAAATCCGTTTTCAATATTTGACGATGCCGCTGCAACTTTTCCCATACTGCTTGACGCAAATTTGCAGTAAGGACATGTGGTGTATGCGCCATTTCCATCCATGTCTTTAATAGAGCCGCTACCAACACTGGGCTGACCTACACAACCAGGACATCCTCCCCATGCATGCAAAGTAAATAACCCTTGAGCATCTTGAGTCTTAGGATATATTGAATCGGTGTATAACGATGTTTGACGCATTTCCTCAGTATTCTTCGGAAGAAGCGGAAACGATGCTTCAAACGAAGTATCCGTTTCGCGAACATAACCTTCGCCGACTGTTTTAACAGCATACGAGTAAAACTGCTTTCTGAGAGCGGAATTGGACTGCTCGTCAACCGATGACCCTTTAGGCTTTTCGTTTTCATAACGCAACTGATAGTACGTTTGCGCTCGTGAAAGCGCCGCTTGAAAGTTCCATGTATCTACTGAAGAAAAATAAGGGTTGCTACTTCCGCTCATACCTGCCAGTTGAGCAGCTCGTTCGTACATGCAATACTGAGTTTGGCTCCCTGAATCATGAGTATAGGCGTGTTGTTTCCATTCGTTAGCCCGCTGTGCAGCTTCTTCCGCTTTTGCGGCTTGATCACGTAATTCTTGTTCACTTTCACTTACCGCTTCTTGGGCTTGATTAGCTTTATCAAAGACTAAGGCTTCGCCTTGCTGACCTTGCCATGGAGCTAGCACTACTATCCCAAAAAATTCCGAATTGCCTTCTGAAGAATTAGCTCGTAAAACTTCTTGAGCCTTTGCGGTTGCAACAAAGGGAAGGGCTTTTTGTAAAGTGTCTAAAGACTTTTGCGCAGATTCGTAAAATGAATCCCGCGCTTTTCCTATCTTTGAAGAAGCATCAATAAGTGCTTTCGATAAAGCAGCCGTGGGAGGAATGCAAGCGCAAATTATTCCGATTCCTAGCACAACAAGCATCGTCAACGACAAAGTAAAAGTAATAGCATCACAAACGGTAACAACAATATAGAATTCTCCTACTGTGTTTTCCGCTGCTAGCACTGCCGCATCCGCGGTTTCTTGCACTTGAGCCGAAACACTATTAACCTCATATACCTTCGCACAGGTAAAAATAAGCGACAAAGTTATAAGAAGCGCTAAAACCATTCCTACCGTAGAAAAACCATCTTCTTTTTTATTGCACCAGAACAATGATGCTCTTTCCAAGGAACTCATGATATTAGCGTCCTTCCAAAAGTTCATCATCACGATGTACCCAATCTTTAGGGTTGGTGCCATCTTCGCTGTTTTGCACCCAGGTACTTCGTGCAACCTGGCGAATCTCAACCGACTGTACATAATTGCCCGATTCATTAGTAAGACCCAACGACTGCGCCGCAAAATCAAAAAACGGAAGAGGCTTCACCTGGTTTTTGATGCCAACGCAAACTTCGCTGGTGGTTTCGTTACCTTCAAGTGTTATTTCCCATGAACAACCCGCATTGTGCACGTGAAAGTTTTCTTGTTGAGGGATTGAGCCTAGATGCCTTCTGATAGAAGCTTCATAAACATCCTGACCTGCTAATTCATCAGTTTTTGTAACTAATAGGCGACATCCTTCTGCCGCAGCTCCTTTCATAACCATGTAGTTATACAAAAGAATACCTGGCTGAATAAGCAGCATTAAAAGCAGCAGCATAACAGGAATCAAGAAAGCACATTCCACCGTAGCTTGAGCATGATGCAATACACGCCCTTTTTCATCATGCGAAGCAAAATACGCAGTATATATCTCAATTTCTCTGAAGTTGCTCCTTGCGTTACGTGTCATCCCGCTATTGCATCGCTTCTGCTTTGCTGCCTTCATCGCTAATCACCACCTAATACAGAAAGACATCAATTAAGGCACCCTCTGATACTTGCCGCAAATGATGAGATGCCGATTGCAAAGCATGATCAACAACCAAGCCTGTGTCGAATAAGTGCCAGAGCACCCCTAGCCCAAGTACTACAGCTAAAAATGCAGCAAGAATAATGGCGTATTCGACCGTTGACTGCCCGTATTCAATCGATGAATAATCATCTGGGTTTTCAACAACAATTCCCTTGCTTGAATTTCTATCGTCATAAACAACTTTTTTGTTCTTGAATGACTTCATTTGTTCTTTAAGCTGCCGAATAACTATTGATATGCTCTTTCGATAGATCATGCTTTGCCTCATGTCATGTTTCTTTTATTGCGCTTCGTTCGTTACAGCAAACGTTGTATGCTACTTCATGCATCATATCCAGGCACGCTATAAACTATTGATTCCTGACGAGATGGCATCCCATAGTTCTTGCAACTTCGGACGAAAAACCGTTATGGCAAGAATCGCAATTACAACGAGTACACCAACCAAAATTGCGTACTCAGTTGTACCCTGGCCCGACAAGGTACGTAGGTCTTTTCGGCAGCGCCAAACCATTTTTACCAATGATTCTTTTTTTGAGTTACATAACGACTCATCTTGAGAACTTGCCCTACATTCGCTTTTTCGCTTCAAATACATACCCATAACGCACCTCTTTCCTTTTAAATATCAACCAACACATCAGAAGCCTTGCATTAAATCGAGCATAATAGGCCCCATGATCAGCACTAACATTGCTGGCAGGATCAATGCGCCAACAGGCAAAAGCATTTTTACCGGAGCTTTTGCAACCTTTTCTTCCAATTTCGCTTTTCGAATTGCACGCGCCTCACTTGCTAATAAACTCAAATTTCCCGCAAGCGAAGTTCCGAATCTTAAAGATCGAATGATATTTTCAGCCAAACGTTCAAACAAAGGAGAATCATATGATTGCGCCACAGCGCGCAATCCATCGCTGCGATCAACAAAACCATGCATCCATTGACTTTGCGCCAATGCCATTGAAGAACTTAGAGCGCCATCAAAATTAGAGTGGAACAGCCCCAAAGCTCTATCAAAAGTCATCCCACTTTTAAGACCCAGAATTACTACTTCTATCATTTGTGATAATTGTTTTTCAGCGACAAAAGAACGATTTTGAGCTTCTTCTTTCAGTGCACGAAAAAGCGCTGTTACACTCCACACATACCCACAAACAAGTCCAATTACCATCAGAGCCGAAGAAAAAACTGCACCTACGCATGCTCCAGCAGCACACCCTACAATTACTAACTGCAAATTCGTTAAAGCAACCCCGTTCTTAGTAATAAATCCGTCCAATCCCGCCTGCCTAATGCGAGTTTGATACGCCTGCCAATTAGACGCAAAAAGTACACTGACCCAATGAGGAGCTTCATGTTCGGTTTTGCTATTTCGAATAGCCCTCACAATAATTTGCCTTGGCATTCCGCTACTCTCTAAAGAAATAGACAGAGCATCCAGCAACGATGATGACCCTAGTGATGCTTTCATTGCATCCTTTCTTCTACAAGAAAGGATGCCTTCGTATGCAAAACATCCAAGAATGCTCCCCGAAGCAAATGCAAATAAAGTAGCAGCTATTCCAAGTGCATTCGTCATTTACATCACCTCAACTTTTAGAAGTTTTCTTACGATCGAAACCCCAATCACTTGCATTGCTAAAGCGCAAATCAAAAGAATGATTCCCAACGAACTTTCAAAAAAGGGATCCAGAAATCCAGGAGACACCAACGAAAACACACCGATCAAGGCAAAAGGCATAATAGTTACAATTTGAGCTGATAGCTTTGCTTGAGCCGTTTGGGTTTTAAGCGTTCGCTTAAGTTCTATTTCATCAGCGACAGATTGTCTTGTTATTTCTAAAACTTGCTGCATGCTGCTGCCAGTTTTATGTTGAATATCTAAAGCTGCAGCAAGAAATATCAGTTCTGGTTCCGAAGCCTTCTTTTTTAAGGTGTTTAAAGCATCTTCAGTACTTCCGCCAGTTTCTAAAACACCTTCTACTTCTTTAAATATTTCTCCTAGTGGGCCTGTAGTGCCTTGCCGTACTTCATGTATGGTTTGGGCAAGGGTGTATCCAACCTGAAAACATGCTTTCATAGACTGAAGAGTTTCAGGTATTGCCTCACGCAATCGCTCGCGCTGCGTATCATATTGATGATTCGACCAAAGCCCTATCACTAGCCAAACACATATGCTAAGCGCCAATCCACAAGCTATTGAAGTTGAAACAACTGTCCCAAGCAAGAGCACTACCAATGTTGCAGCAATCATTAAAGAAAGAAGTGCCTCTTTTGTTGTGCTGTTGCCTGTATACAAAACCGCTTGCTCAAATTTTTCGACATATAACCTAATAGGAGAAAAAGTAATCAGTAATTGAGAAAGGCTACGAAAAGCTCCGATTCCATGTCGTAGAATGCTAGAAATAAATGAACCGTCTACACCTGATCTACTTTGTACCTTCTGGGTTCGCAGTGTTTCTCGAATCGCATTGCATACGACATATGCGATAACTGTTCCGCTTATTAACGCGCATACCAAAGCAGCAAGGAGTATTACATTTGTTTCCATTGAGCTACCTCCTTAGCTGCAGCAATGCCTAGATACGGCAAGTCATCCAACCAAGCAGGTATTTTTATCCACGAGCTTTCTTTTGTTACTGTGTCGCGAATATAGTACCGATCAACTACGCAATGACGTTTTTCTTCATTCCAAACATATCCAGATATTTCACATATTCCACGGCTCCCGTCAGGATAACGCGTAGTTTGCACTACTAGATCTATCGCCGTTGCAATTTGTGCTTCTATAACCGCAACGGGTAATTCAGCACCATAACGGACCATTGTTGCCAAACGAGAAACAGCTTCTTGAGGAGAATTCGCATGCAAGGTAGTCAAGGATCCATCATGGCCAGTAGACATTGCTTGCAACATATCAAGCGCCTCAGCACCACGGCATTCTCCAACTACAATTCTGTCAGGACGCATACGCAATGAATTAACTACAAGATCCCGAATGCTTATTTCCCCTACACCTTCTGCGCTTTTTGGCCTAGCTTCAAGACGTACAACATGGGGATGCTCGCTAAACCGCAGTTCAGCAGAATCTTCTATGGTTACAATTCGTTCGCTAAACGGAATTACCGCGGAAAGCGCATTGAGCAATGTGGTTTTACCGCTGCCCGTTCCACCTGAAACTGCTATGTTGCATCTTCGCAAAACAGCCCATTTTAGTAACTGCTCAATTTTTTTATCGAATGATCCCAAATCTTGCATTTCGTCTAAGGAAAACGCATGAGACCTAAACTTCCTAATAGTTACAACTGGCCCGTCTATCGCTAAGGGCGGAATTACAGCATTTACGCGATGACCTTGTGGTAAACGAGCGTTCACCATAGGCGACGACTCATCAACGCGTCTTCCCAATGGGCCGATGATTCTATCTATTAATGCATATACTTGACCATCATCGCTAAAAGGATGAGGAGCTTGATACAGCTTTCCTTCTTGTTCATAGAACAAAGAATGCGATCCATTAACCATTATTTCTGTAATGCTTTCATCGGAAAGCATATCTTCTAAAGGACCTAAGCCAAACACGTCATCTAAGTATCGCTCTACCAGTCCTTCGGCAGTAAATGGCCTTTTCACCAACCAGGGCTCTTCTTTAAGCACCTGTTCGCACGCAAGCCGCAATTCGCTTTTTGCCTGCCTAGGATTTAAGGAAATTAATCTTGCAGCCTTAACGGGAGAAACTATTTCAGATACACGAGTACGCAAAACATCAAGAACTTGAGCTAAATCTTCGTTATGCAAGAAAATAGATGCAGTATCTACGTATGTAGCTCGCTGGACTAAAGACATGCTACTCGCCTCTTTCTAAAGCCAGAAAAAGGATTTGTTTTTCGTTGCGCCTTCTCAAGCTGAGAATTGTTTCTAGCCTTTTCTTGATCTCCATCGGGCAACAGTGAAATACATAATTCTTGAACGCTTAAAACAAAAGCGTTTCTTGCAGCTAATAGCTCTTTAGGAAGACTTGCACCTAACAGTTCACCTACTTCCTGACCCCCATCTTTAACCTCATAAACAGATACGCCTTGCAGCGCGCATGAGATATCTATCGAAGTCAACAACGCATGACGCGAACAATAATTCAATGCATACGAAAAAGATTGGGTTGCCATTCCACAACGAGAACAAAGACTAAGGGCACGGGAACAAGCTCGAACCGAAGAAGGTCGCTGATCTAAAACAAATAAAGTTTTATCGGCTGTTTCAATAATCTGAGCATGCTGCTCACTCCAAAACGACCCCGTATTAATTACGACAATATCGAAGTAGCTTTTAACAAATTCAATTATTTCAGCCATATGAGTCATCACGAGTTCGGAATGCTCTAAATGGTTCGGTGCTGCAATAATAGCTGGAAGTCCATCGTCAGGAACTACACGCGAAATGCGTTTTGGCTCTTCTATTAATTCGGCAATAGTCAAAGCGTCATCCCTGCCGAGCATGTAGGACATATCACCAAATTGCAAATCTCCATCAAGAATTAAGGTTTTAAAACCAAGTTTTTGATAGATCATTCCAGCGCACAACGATATTGCACTTTTGCCCGACCCGCCACTACCGCTTACCACCGCTATCGTGTAGCCTGCCTTCTTCTCTTTTGCAGGCGCCGCCGCCTTTGAAAGGTTCAACACTGATTCATCTATCCCCAAGGCGCTAATAGAGTCTGAATCCGACTTCATTCCAACATTAGGAAGAAGTTCAAATTTAGCCTTCGCTCTAGTTGCCTCAGTATTTGCAGCTGATTGTAAATCAATCTCTATTTCAGATTTAGCATTGTTCCCCAAAGCAACATTTGATTCACTATTTCTATTTGTTGGTAAAGTTAAATTGTTCTTTTCCGCTTCACCTATTGAAATATCTCTACAGCGCTTCTTGCATGCCGTATATGCTCGAACAAACTCATTAACCCCTCGTAGTATGTTAATTCCAGCAGCACTACATCGACTGAATACCGAGCCTGACATTTCAAACGTTACGAAACTCACTTGCCTTCTACCGTCATCCGCCTTTAAAGCAGCTGCCAAATTAATCCCATCCATTGAGTCACTGGAAATTACCCATATTTCCTGGTAGTCATAGCCACAAAGCAAATCATTTCTTACTTTTAGAGCATCAAGATATACAGAAAGCCAAGATTGTGCTGCCAGATTTTCATCTGGCAATCCAATAAGTTCTGGGTTTCGATAAGATTCTGAATCTATACATAAAATAGCTTTTGTGCTCATAGTTGCACCTCGCTTGCACTTTCTGATTCTGCGGAATTTTCTTCATCGCTTTTCCTTGTTACTGATTCGCTTTCAGCAGTTTCGTTGCCGTTTTCACTACCTGAATCGTTGAAGCTTTCCGAAGAATCTTCACTGTCTGTTTCGCTTGAGGGGAGCGTAAAATAAATATCCATTGACTGGGAAGCTGTTACAAATTCCTGAGATTGCTCAAGCGGAACAGCCAACGTCACCCAACTAACATTTGCTTTTCCGCTTTCGGAATTATCTGCATTAGTTGCAAGCACCAAAAGTCCATGTCCAATGCATGAAGTCTGAGAGCCAGTAGCATACACATCAACATTCATGCCTGCCGTTAAAGCACCGCCTACAGCTTGTACATCTTCAGCAGGAACCGAAAGAGCAACACAACCTTCTGGAATATTTAAAGGTGTTGTATCCGAGTTAAACCTTTTTGAAGAGATTGCTTCTCCTGAGATAACAAGAGAAGAAACTTGAGCTCCTCTTACCGTATCAAAATTAGTAATACATTCATCTGGCAACAAATCAGAAAGCCATGTTTTCATTGTTGTATTAGAGGTTGTGAGTGTTTCGCCAGGATAAATGTCTTTAGTAGCAACTAGTACTTCAACCTGTTCGCCACCATAACGTTCCATCGCTTCAGCTCGCGCCGAATCAGCTTCCTGATTCACCATTGCTGCATAAAGACCAACACAAACTGCGCAAAGAAGCCCAAAAACAATACCGACAATAAGAACCGTCTTTTTCACGCCCGCCCCCTTTCGCTACTTTTATGATGGCGGGCGAAATTAACGTAATCGTGAAGTTTTCAAACTATTTATTGCACAAAGACCTGATAAAAATTGCACATAAAGCAACAACGGATTGCATAAATCACTAACAAAAAGTGCATATAAAGCAAACAAGAATCTCACATTGAGCATACGAAGAAGTAGCAAAAAATCGAGAAGAGAAGCGACATAAACAATCAAGAGTAAGCCCCCAAACGGGGGCTTACCTACGGATGTATAGTGGTTTTATCACCACGAGTTTCCTTAAACTCCGAGTTTCCTTCAATTCCGAATTATTCTTTAACTCAAATTTTATTTAACTCAACCTGAAATTATTTTCATTTATAATCCAGAAAACCTTGGAAACAAAACAGCCAGACCTTCTCTTAAGAAAGTCTGGCTTTGCATAATCCAAATTTAGTTATTATCACATGTAAATTAAACTATATTCAAAGTTTAGGCATTGTCGTTTCTTCTAGAACCACATTGAGCACAAAATGCACCTGTTTTATTAAAGGCACCACACGAAGGGCAAGTCCATGGAGTGGTATTCGAAGTCGAATCATTCTGGGCAGGAGCAGATGCTGGTTGAGGTGCAGAAGGTGCTTGATTTGTAGCTACACTAGAAGCTACAGGAGCTGTTTGTTGCGCGGAAAACGAACCGCTGGAAACTACCTGCGAAGAATCAGTAGGCACTGAAGCAGGGTTCTGAGGTGCTGCATAGTGATAAGAGTGAGCCGACATACCATTATTTGGATGAGAACTGGAAACAAAATTCCCTTGAGGTGATGGATTTGGATTAACGGGAGCATTGTATTGGCCAGAGGAAATACCATCAGAACCACTTACTGACTTACGAATTGCTGAAGTATTCTTCCAAATAAGAACTGTTAGTAATGAAAATTCAAACCAAAGACGGTTAATGACTTCAAGAACAACACAAACAATAAGCATAACTATGATCCCTGCAAAAGCGGCTCCCGGATCATACATAATTGAAAACAGAGAAGTAATAATGCTTGCAGCGCATTCAAACGCAATTAAACAGGCGGCAAAAATATAAAGTACTTTAAGGATGTTTTCAATAATAAGATGTTCAAACCTAAAAAACGGACCCCAATCATGCTTCACACCTGGTAGTTTATGAACATTGGCCGAAGCTATAAATTTTCGATAAAGAAGAACTGTAACAACAATGGCTGCAACAAAAGCAATAAAGCCAAGAACAAGTCCTGTTCCTAAAGTATTAGCAAAAGCATTATAGCCGTATCCATATCCATACATAATAACCGCCTCTCAAATAAATTTAGACAATTCATTATGACACTAATATGTAATATTCGAGAAAAAAATTGGATCGAACAGGCATTTTTTAAAGAAAAGAAAAATGAGAACAATTAGAATTAAATAGGGAAAATTTAGTAGCTGCAGTAAACAAATTAGGATAGATCTTGGCCATTTCATTGGCAAAAGTTGGGCAAAACTGAGATAAATTCCGTGAAAACAAAAAAGCCAGACACCATATAAGCGTCTGACCAGGCATTTTAATGGTGGGCGCTACTGGGTTCGAACCAGCGACCCCCACCGTGTGAAGGTGATGCTCTCCCGCTGAGCTAAGCGCCCACAAAACAAAAAACGTGCATTAAAATGCACGATAGAAAATGGTGGGCGATACAAGATTCGAACTTGTGACCTTCTGCTTGTAAGGCAGCTGCGCTCCCGCTGCGCCAATCGCCCATAAAACAAGGTGTATTTTCTCACACCAAACAATGTTATGCAATGCACACTATAAAGATTCTTAAAATCTTTTTTAGATAGCGCCCTGCATGAGCAGAACGACCTATCCTCCCACGGACTACACCGCAGT
>ENA-OZGV01000237-OZGV01000237.1-human-gut-metagenome-genome-assembly--contig:-NODE-237-length-33513-cov-15.527318_pt1 | contig 33513 bp, 23 predicted proteins | sample MGYA00245120_ERZ653665 | MGnify/ENA primary metagenome ERZ653665 (study PRJEB26926, sample SAMN06165250) | human gut metagenome | biome: ENVO:00009003; feature: ENVO:2100002; material: ENVO:00002003... | reverse complement strand
CAAAGTTAATATTTTTATTTCTTTTCTTTGCTGACACAGTTTAATTTACATCCTCCAATTTGTTTATCCATTGTATGTTGGGAAGAACCACTAAATATAATTATACTATCCTCATCCTTTTTCATAAAGGCATCACACTTCATCAGCAATTCTTTCAAACGAGCTTCTGAGATTTCTCCTTCAAACACAGAATTTTGAATCCAATTCAAGTACCTCCGACACAATTTCAACATCTTCCCTACTCGCCGCTCTCCAAAATCATAGACCAAAATAACATACATCTTACCAGTACATTTTAAAAGGTTTATATTCTTCCATAGCCAACAGATGTTTAGCTAATTTGTAACATTCCAATTTAACCAAGTGCCTATAACTTACAGAACGTTTTAAGGATTTGTGCTGAATCGTCTCTTGCAGACGGTCTTCCAAAGCTTTTACAAAGATCTTCTTTCCTGAGGAATTAAGTAAACATTTATTCAACTTACGGTCAAAATGTTTTTCCTGTATTTCTTTCCGGTTCAATACTTTAAAAATAACCCGATCCACCAAGATAGGTTTGAAAATCTCAGCAATATCCAAAGCCAAAGAATAACGACGTTCACCCGGTTTATGCAGATAACTGATAGTCGGATTCAACTGAGTCTGATGAATGGCTCGCAAACAAATCGTGTAACATACCATATTGCCGAATGAAATCAATGCATTTACTTCATTTTGTGGAGGACGTTTGGTACGGTTTCCCATCTCAAAATCTTTCAGAATTAAATTAAATGCAGCATAATAATATTGCCTTATCTGACCTTCTATTCCCATTAATTCTTCAGTATTACTAGTCTGGGGTATTTGAGAAGAAAGTTTTTTCATCAAATCAATCAACTCCTCCATATCCTTCCCTCTCCGATTATAGTATTGAAGGTTCTTAATCATATTATAAGCAGCTCCCTCAATAAACTTCTGCGCAATACACATTCTTTTCTTTAAATTCTGATAATAAGAAGTCTGAGCTAACAACATTCTGCCGGAAAGCAGACCGTCCCTCGGCATAAATGAACCTGTGTAGTTCTCATAATAATCAAAGAAATGAACTGCTATGTCTTTTTGGCCCAAGAAGTTAAACAATGAACTATTGGCACGCAGTGAACCAAACACATAAAACTCACTGATATCTTCCACTGGCAAATAACGAGGCTGAGAAGTAACAGTCATATCCTCTCCTTCTTCCGCACAAGGAGTAAACTTCAATGTATTGTCTTTTCTCTCCAGGATACCGGGATTGAACAAATAATAAGTCTTTTTCATTCTTCCACCTCCTTACTGTAGCAAAACTCAAAATAACTGCAATTACGACACAAAGATTTCTGAATCAGCGGTGGGCAGTTCTCATCTGAAATGATTTTCTCTATATCCTTTTTCATCATTTCTATCTTTCCTCGATCAAAATCACTCAGAATAACCGGTTGAGTTTTTCTTAAAACTGGATATTCTAGTAAACCGGTCACTCCTTCTATTCCATTCTGTTCAAATACATAAAGGTAATACTTTACTTGCCATTCATGAGCTTTTTCCACCTTGTTTGATTTCTTAATTTCATGAACCACCTTACTCTTGGCGTCATAATAATCGACCTTTATTCCATCCAGTTCTATTTCTTCATATTTTTCCGAACGTTGTGGATAAGAATCTTCATGAATCAGTTTACCCTCAAAGACCAAATCTGAGGTATGCTCAAAGTTAATACCATTTGCAAACAACCAAAGCTTACGTTTGCATACTTGATAATAATTAAAGTGTGTACCAGTAATTTGCATGTTTGTTCAATAAAGACATGTATCAATGGCTCTATTCCAAAGCCATTGATACATCTCAATTTTATATTTGATGCTCATAATCAAATGCCATCATCTTATCCACAAGAGATTTTTTAGCATTATCCAAAGCCTCGGCAGATTCCGATTCTGTTATAATGTAGCTGGCACAAGGCAAAGTAACGTATAATTCAGCACCCGCATTCTCATCCACTATCGGTTTAGCCTTGGGCTTTTCACCATCATCAATCAATTTCGCACGAATAGCAGAAGCTATTGTATTTGCATTATCACTTATAGCAACAGCTAACGTTTCCATCAAACTGAATGTACGAGCCTGATTGGAAGTGATTCTCCAATTTATCAAAGCATCCGCTAATGCAGGGATTACTTTCTCACACTCATTTCTAGGCAAAACCAAACACTTTCCAAAGGCATTCAGACTTTCTACCCAGCCTTTCTCTTTTAAAAAAACAATCATTTCTTTTGTAATCTCCGGTTCGTGCTGGTTTGTAGATACACAAAATAATGTACGCAAATCAATTGCAATATCATAAACAAAAAGTCCTGTCGTTCTTTTATTATCTGGAATCCAGGTTCTTCGGGATAAAGAGCGATTATTTTCATTTAAGAAATCTTCAATTTCTTCTTCTGTCAATAATTTATTAGATCCTGCCATTCGAACTTTAACTGGATGATAGTCTGGCCTATCACTTCTATCAAAAGTAATATTTTCTTTTTCAACCCCAGCCAATAAAGGATGCAAAGGCCTCATGGCAGAAATAGACAAAGGGCTTCTACGTTTCAAAACACTATTCTCCTTTACTTGTTCTGATTCTTTTTTATCACTTTTCCCAGAAGTAGTCTTAGCACGCATCCATCCTCCCAAAAGCTGATCTATATAAGTTGGATCGCATGGAGACCAAGGTTCTTTATTTTCTAATTCTTTGTTCGCAGTGATATTGTAATTAAACGTAATAGGAGCTACCGGAACATTCAAATTATCTGTTAATGCCTGAATTACAGATCTTTTAACTTGCTGTCCACTCGAAAAAGCCAACAATCTATTAAATTGCGTATCAAAATAAGTCTTTTGACCATCTTCAACACAAAAGACCGTATGTTCTGCATGTTTTAATGCACGTAAATAAATGTAAGGACTCATAATTATTTCTTTTTTGTATTGGTAAATATTGCGTAATGAAATCTGATTAAAGTAAGAAAATAGGGAACGTTATCAGAAGGCATAGTATTAACGATAGAGGCCATTTCTTTCATTTTTTCCATGTTCTCCACATCCCCAATAATATCAACCATACTTTTCATAAAATTCATCTTGTTGTTTACTTCCAACACCGTCTTTACTTTGTTCGCATTTACAGTCTTAGCCCTATTACCACTTGAACTGTATTTATAAAGCTCAGATGCAAATTCTTGAGCCTTGTCCCATAAATCTTGATTATTTAACATTGCCATAATCCAACTTTGATATACATTAAAACTTATTATTTGTTCTTCTTTATTTGACAATTTGGGCATTTTACCTTTTTCTATGTAATCTCTTAGTCCTTTGGGTTCCATTGCACGAAGCCCAATCACCCCTTGCTGACATGCTTTAACAAATCCCAGAGCTGTACCCCAGAGCTTTTCTGCTTTATGACCAGATTCCATTCCAAAAAAACGCTGATATAATTTTACAGGACTTACAATTTGAGATAAATCGAAAGGAATAAAACCTATTGTTGTATTTGTTTGGCCATAACTATATATATATCCCATCATTTGCTTATTAGGACATTTTTGAGCTATTCCAATTAGTATTCTAGTCCACGAAACTGTATCTATAGAAAACTCATCATTCTTTATAGTATATGGATTAAAACCGGACATATTATCCATCTCATTAAAGAAACGGCTATATCTATGAGCTAACCATTGTCCATTCCAAGTCATAATCTTATTACCAGGAAGTTTTTCTATACTGTCAATAGCCTTTCTATATAACTTCCACCCTTCATATACATCTAGGAGGATGTTGACATTATAAAAAAATATAGATATTCCTCCTTGCACTCCAGCTCCCAATGCTGAACCAAACCATGAATAATATACATCCTCCTTAGAAGTTGGAAAAAATAAATTGGATATTTGGCCAGAGGTAGTTGCGTATTCTTTTTCTTCTGAAGCGGGATAGCCAATAGCAATACTTGCATCCACACTCCCACTATTTATTTTCTCAATAAAATTATCAAGTTTTTCTTTTCTTTCATTACTTGTCAACGTCTCTACCTTTTGTCCTTTTTTCATCTGTACAAAAGGAGAATTTTGTACCCAATACAAGTACTTATTACTATCAAAAAACAATGGATAAAAGATTTCCAAAAAAAACTGCTCCGCACTATACGAAGTACCATACCTCGCATTGTATGCTTCTAAAAATATTTTACCAATTATAGATGTTACCATACTTACAACATTTCAAACTGTTTGTAATACTCAGGTTTGGCATAAGCCAAATCCAATCCCATACTTTCAGTATAACTTTTATCCGGCACTACAAATGGATATGTTCCCATCTTTACGACTTGTAAACGATTAAATCCTACAGATTTAAAACTCATTGGTATCTCCATTTTAGTTCGTTCATTACTGTCTCCTTCTTTATATGATTCTACATTTGATTCCAAAATACAGGATACAGAGTTGATATTCAGCGCTTCCAACAAAGTTGATTTAGCACAGTGACATAACTTTTTAAGCATCCATTGATTATCTTTAAAAACAACACCTGAATAATCAATATTCATAAAACGGGCATCAGGATAGACTTCATCCAACATCTGTTGAACCTTGTTTTCTTCCAAAACAGCATTATTAGGCAAAACTGCATAACTTCTCCGAAGAACCTCTTCATCGTATGGCAGTGCATCATTTCCTGTATAAGGTGCTATCACATAAATAGGTTTATAATGTCCTATCGTTTCACGGCTGCGTTTCCTGTTTATCCGACCAAATCGCTGAATCAACGCATCAATTGGAGCACATTCTGTTATCATCATGTCAAAACTGATGTCAAGACTAACTTCAACAACTTGGGTTGATACCACTATACAGGCTTCTTTGCTAACATTATAACGATTCTTCAAACTATCTTCCAAATACTGACGGTCTATCCTTCTGAAATGACTATGAATTAACATAATAGGAATGTCTGGATAATCCGCCTGGAGCGACAGATAAACAGCCTGTGCCCTCTTAACCTGATTACATACCACAAGAATCTTATTATTATCGATAAGAGCTCTTTCCATTACTAGACGAACATCTTCAAATCCACTTATTTTATGAATCTTATGCCTGTTAAACTCATTCAGCTCATCGGAGGAAAGAAAGACTTCATATACATTTGATTTTCCACCAAGTATTTCTAATATCCGATTATACAAGACCCGAGGCATCGTAGCTGTTCCCACATGTATCCTGCATTCAACATTCACCAGTATTTCAACAATTTTCAGCACAACAGCCTGTATTTCACTGGAATATGTATGTATTTCATCCAATATAACATCACATCCATACAAATCGGCCAGCATTGCCTCATACCCTTTCACTCCATATACAATAGAAGCCATCTGATGAGGAGTCATCACTTTTATGGAGGCTCCAATATGCCTTTGCATAATACGTTCCTCCCATTTTCCTTGTTCCAATTTCAAATTAGAAGCTGCATGTAAAAGATAAATTTGGGCATCCGTATCCTTTAAATCCAATTTCAAACGGTCATACATAGCATTAATAGATGCCTGAAAAGGCAAAGTATAAAACACACGTCCCTTGCATCTTCTTAACAAGAAATCTGTCTTTCCGGCTCCTGTCGGTGCTGTAACAAGTGTATGTTTACGTACATCATCAGTCTTACATAAAGACAAAGGATACAAACTGTTTTGCCTACAATAAAAAGACAAATCCGGCAAGATAAACAATTTGCCAATTTCATCTTTTGTTTTATTGCCCAAAGCCGATGCCAAATGATCAGCAGCCATTAGGACACCCTTCCATACAGAAAAACCTAAACCAATTTTTTCACAGTAGGATATCGCATAATTGTAATTATCTTCTGCTTCATCTAACGTAATCTCATGAACGGCTAAACCTAATGAAGACAATATGCCTAAAGCATCAGGAGCCCATGAAACAAAGTCTTTGGAATGGATACCAAAACAATCTTCCATATCTTCTAAATCCAGCAATCCTAGTTCATGTATGTCTCTATAAATAGACTTATGATGTGCCGCTATCATTTCGACAACAACACCTCTTTCCTCTTCTTTCAGAATTGAAAGAAAAAACAAAGATGCAATCTCATGGCGGAAAATAAAGTCATAAGGACGCACATATCCATGTTTCAATGTCTTCTGAAAAACACTGCTAGCCTTGCCTATATCATGTAATATGGCTCCTTTTCTTGCCAAAGAAGCATCAAGCCCGATATTGTACGCAATCGCTTCAGCAGATTCTGCAACTAGAAACAAATGTTCTGATAAAGGAATCAAACCATTATCTTCATGCTTAGCTAATATGTAATCATATTTATTCCCCATAAAATTACAATATAGATTGGCCGTCTATTTCCAGCCAACCGTACATAGGTGAATTATCAAACCGATTGTATCCAACCATAAAAGATTGTTCTGACTTGCCAAACCGCATTTCAAATCCCTTAATGGAATTAAAACTGTTTTCATCCATCTCTTCAATCATAGAATCCGGAAGGAGTATATCTTCATTACGACACAAACAGACATGTTGCTTACTTGCTATTAATGCTTCATCATAATCCTCAAACGCCAAATACAGTATAGGGTCAATCATAATTCCTCGATCCAAGACAGCCCTTTCCCGTATTTTTTTCTTACCATTGAACCCTCTTGTTTGAGTCTGTTCTTTCTGCACGTCAATGGATGAATAAGATAACCGATAACGTTTTATTTTAGTTATCACTCCATTTTGAGCGAGCGTCTCAGGAAAGAGTTTCTTTTCGATACCTTCTAATGTTGATGGAGATAAAAATTGTTGACTATAAGTTAATCCGTCACGAACAGCTGTCCACGGTTTTATAAAACCAAACTTTCCTGTATATTTGACAACGTAATACATGATATAACGATTTTCAGTTAGTATATTGCCCCAAATCCAATGCCAGTAGAGTTACCTATTCCAACATTCCAAGCAAAAGCTTTTGTTTCAGGCTTCCCTTTTATATAGATAGGACATAAGCTTGCCTTGTTTCTTATATTGTGATAATTGATGTACTTAATTTTTTTCTTCTCATAATCTAAATCAAAATAAATATTCAAAGTCTCATCAACTGGCAATCCGGCAATCTCCATCTTATGTATCAATGTTTTTTTCATTAGTTCGCTAGACAAAGAATCTTCAAATGTATAATGTTTTGCTTTCCCAGACTCATCTTCAGTACGTTTAATGAAAATAGGACTCCCTAAATAAAATAAGTTACGTGACATCAAATTCGGAGTCTCTTCTATCGAAATATCCACGACTTTCATCCCTGCAAACATTTCTGGATTCTTTAAAATCGATGCTATAATCTGTTTTATCCTTGTCTCCTCATAAAAACTAATAAACCAAGAGGCACCATTAGGAAAATCCAAACCATTCTCTTTCCTTACTCCATGATGTAACCATGAAAATGAGTATAAAGAAATAGAGTCATGCTCATTATTTACTCCCAACCACTTATGCAATACGCCAACTAAATATTTCTGATAATCAAAAGACACAATTTCATCATTCTGTGATGTGTTTAAATAAATTCTCATAGCACTGTTATTTGTAAAATAATCTACAACGCAAGATATAAAGAATATTTAGCTACCACAAATATTTTTTATTTTTCCAGACAATCTTTTTCCAAGAACAAATTTCTCTAATCAGTCTATTCTCATTGAAAATCCAGAAACTTACAATCCATCCGGATTTTTCATTTCAGTTATTTGAAATTATTATTTGTCAGATTTTCACCTTCCAACGGAGGTTCCCAGTGGTCAAGATATAGAAAATTCATTTAATATAAAAGATGAAATAACATTGACACAAATTACGTATCATACAAAGCTGAATCCTAAAGCCTCAGATTGGCTTTAGGATTCAACGTTCATTCCATTTTTTCTGAACAACACCTCACGCTAAAAGATGGCATGCTATCTTTTAAATTTATACCCTAAACTTCCCTCTTATCGCCTCAATACGTTCCCTCAGTTCAGGAACAAACACTAAGAAACCATTTTCTTCCATAAACACACGGCCATAGCTATTGCCCTTGTCAGTCATCAGACTATGTACGGAGCCATAAGGATCAGTTGCAATGTGCAGGGTTTTGAGCTTGTCTATCAATCCGCTGCACGTGATACGCTCATACTGCAGATACACAGCTATGATTTTATACACAATACTATACGGTTTGTCGGCCCATTCGAATATCCGCTCGCATTTCTTGACTGTAGTTTTTTTGTCTGGCAAGACCTGAATTCCCTCCATGCTTATATCGTGCACGGCAGGCTTCACGCAATGTATCTCACGTCCTAATTTACGGGCTTCTTCTACCACCGTCATGACCTCATTCTGCTGCTGACATTCCATCACAATCATCTGCTCACATAAGGCAGCCACCAGGCGTTCGCATGGGCAAAGGTTTCTGCCGGACGACGCACCAATCCATTGCGTAGAAATCACCAGCCCGCCTTCATCCACAATCCTCCGGCACAAGGCATTCGTTGCTGCACCGTCAAATCCAACCTCCATAATGGATATCACATGACCATCTGCATCCAGGCAACCTTCCATTGCGGCCACATCGCATGCGTTTGCCAGCCTGCCTACTACGATACAAGATTCCTGTCCATCATATCCACTACCGTACTTCTTCCCCCACTCACGCGCAATGGAAACATCCTGCGGAGAAGCTTGTGGGGAACCGGTAACAGATACCGACGGCTGCATGTCCAGCAGGCTCCAGTCGCCCATGCCATGCAACAGTATCGGACGAAAAATATCCAGTTCATTCAGTCTGCATGGATAAGACATCTCATCCAGAAACGACACTGTGCGTATACCCATCGCCTGCTGTCGTGCCAGAATGTGCCCCGCTTCTTCCAACAAATCTGCCGGAAGGTCTTTCACCATCGGAACCAATGAGACACAATCATGGATGCAGACGCTCAGTTCGTCTATATCGCCCCTCAGCTGCAGGGCCAGCAGTTGCTGATGTGACACCGGTGCATGAGCCGCATCATAATCCGCCATCAGTTCTTGTTCCAGTTTCTCGTTCTCTGTAATCAAATGGGATACATAACCTTTCATAAGCGTTTACTTTAAAAATTATTTTGAGACAAATATCTGCACCCACAAGCTCAAAAGATGACCCTGTGAACAAAAAAAGTGATATATTTGTGTAAGAATCGCCTACTGACCATGAAAAAATTAAAAGGACAACTGCTGCGCTGGATACTGATTGTGCGAAAACTGCAGAACCAGCCTTACATATCGTTCCGTGAACTGCAACGCGAACTGGAACGTGAGCTTGCATTCCGCGGCTACGACCCGGTATGCTCGGACGCTACCCTGAAACGTGACCTGAATGAACTGAAGGAAGAATTTGGTCTGGACATTACATACAGTCGCACACACAAAGGATATTCGTTGCCTGCCGTCCGGAAAGGATGGCTGGATATGGACTGCATCATTGAGCCGATTGAGGTGATGACTGCCTTAGGCAACCACAGTTTGCCGGAGTACATCTTGCCGGAACAATATCAGACGAGGGGTACGCAGCATCTTTCCTATCTTCTTCATGCCATCCGACAGCGCCAGAAAGTGCATTTTCTCTATCGCAAGTATGCAGATAATACCCGCAGTGAACGTACGCTCTCGCCATACGCTCTCAAGGAGTGGCGAGGCAGATGGTATGTATTAGGAGCGGAAGAAAGCGGAAAGATAAAGACTTTCGGACTGGACCGCATCGAGCAGCTCACCCTTCTGCCAAAGACATTTTCCAAAAACGAGGCTTTCGACCCTGTGCAGAAGTTTAAGGATAGTTTCGGCATTTATTCCTCTGAAGAATATCCCATTGAGGAGGTCGTTTTCGACTGCGACATGGAAGACGGGAATTACTTGAAATCGCGTCCGCTGCATCCCTCGCAGCAATTGTTGAAGGAAGAGAACGGAAGAATGGTTTTCAGTCTGCGGGTGCGCATCACACCCGATTTTCTGATGGAAATCATGTCGCGCAGCTGGTCACTCCATATCGTGCAGCCGGCATCGCTCAGGCAACGGCTTTGCAACATCTATCGGGAGGCATTGCAGCGGAATTCTACGGAAACGACATAAATCACAAAAAGAATATTATACTGTTTGACATACCCCACTAGCAGTCTTCCGATATGTAAAAAATTATCTCATTCTGTGTAATCTCATTTGCTTGTGCATAAGAAAAACACACCATCCCTATACAAAAGGTTATCATTGCTCACATTCCTCTCTGACTTATCCGAAAATATTCTTTTAGGCAATCAAAGATTTTGCCGGAGTATAAAGTTTAGCTACCTCTGTTTAGTGGTGCCCCGAGGAAGGGAATTCCCCTCCTCAGGTACCGATTAAAAAAGTCTAGTTTAGTTTTTGTTAAAAAATGGGTATAACAATCCTGCACAGGTACTTCCCTCAACTGTAAAAAACAGTCTACGGGCTGCATCTGTCCTGCTTGTCAGTTTGCATTCTCCAATATCAGAAGAACTCTTTTCTTTCTCTATCTTTTCTAAATAATGATGTACAGGCTCGCTTATTATCGGCCTTACGAAGTGATTTTTTCTGTAGTTTAGCTTAAGCTCGTTCAGTTTGTGTCCGTAAAAACAAGGTCGGTAGTTTTATCGGGGTGCAAATATATGCAATTTTTATAAACTTACAAACGTTTATAAAAGAAAAAGAGAAAATCAACGATATTTATACCGCTTGATTTTCTCTTATTTTCCGTGATTCCGCTGCGATTCGAACGCAGGACCCACGCCTTAGAAGGGCGTTGCTCTATCCAGCTGAGCTACGGAACCATCCTTAATTGCGGTGCAAAAGTATGCTTTTATTTTGAATTACACAAATTATTCGGCGGTTTTATGCAAACCAGCAAACGGTTTTTATGTTTTCCGCACGCAAACCATAGGTTTTCCAGGGCGAAACCCTACGTTTTCCGAACGGGAAACATACAGTTCCGTACCGGAAAACATAGAAAGTTTCCAGGCATTTTCAGCATACCGCAGGAAGATTTCCGGATACACGTGCCACGGTTCTCCCCTCACTAATCGGCCGTTTCCTGCGGTTTTTCCGCGAAAATTCCGTAAGTTTGTGTAACGAAAACCCTAAAAACGACATCACACATGGAACAGCATCCCCAGCTTTTAGTCTACAAGGCTTCTGCCGGCTCCGGCAAGACCTTTACACTGGCGGTACATTATATAAGACAACTGATTGAAGACCCGTATGCCTACCGCAGGATTCTGGCGGTAACGTTCACCAACAAGGCGACGGCGGAAATGAAGGAGCGTATCCTGGAACAGCTTTACGGCATTGCTACGGCCGACGAAGGTTCGGAGGGCTACCTGAAGGAGATTCAGAAGACATCAACCAAGTCGGTCGAAGAAATCCGGGAATCGGCACGCGAGGCGTTACGGCACATCATTCATGACTACAGCCGTTTCCGCATCGAGACCATCGACTCGTTTTTCCAGTCGGTGATGCGCAACTTAGCGCGGGAACTGGAGTTAGGGGCCAACTTATCTATCGAGCTGAACAATACGGAAGTGCTGAGCGATGCGGTGGATGCCATGATTGAGAAGCTGGACCGGCGCTCACCGGTGCTCTACTGGCTGCTGGAGTACATCGAGGAACGTATCGTGAACGACCGCCGCTGGGATGTGTCGAAGGATATCAAGGGATTCGGACAGAATATTTTCGACGAGAGCTACATCGAGAAGGGAGAAGGACTGCGCCGGAAACTGGCCGACCCGAACTTTATTCCTTCCTACCGGGATGAGCTGAAAAGTATCCGTGAGGAGGTGCTGGAATTCATGAAGGGATTCAGCGAACAGTTTACAGGCTTGCTCGAAATGCACGGACTGACTCCGACTGACCTGAAGAACGGCTCACGGGGCATCGGCAGTTATTTCAACAAGCTGGCCAACGGGAAACTGAGCGATGACATCCGCAATGCCACCGTGGAGAAGTGTCTGGAGAGCGAGGAAAACTGGACGACCAAAACGTCGGCCCACCGCGATGAAATCCGTTCGCTGGCGGCTTCGGAACTGATACCCTTGTTAGCGGAAGCAGAAAACCGTCGTCCGCAGAACAACTTGCTGCTCAACTCGTGCGACCTTTCGCTGCGTTACCTGAACAACCTGCGTTTGCTGGCGCACATTGACGAGGAGGTACGCTTGCAGAACCAGGCGCACAACCGTTTTCTGCTGTCGGATACCAATGCCTTACTCCATAGCTTAATCAGGGAGGGAGACGCCTCGTTTGTCTACGAGAAAATCGGTACGACCATCGACACAGTGATGATTGACGAGTTTCAGGATACCTCACGCATGCAGTGGGAGAACTTCCACCTGCTGTTGCAGGAAAGTCTGGCACAAAAGGAAGGCAGCCTCATCGTGGGCGACATCAAGCAGAGCATCTACCGCTGGCGAAGCGGCGACTGGAAAATCCTGGCGGGACTGGGCAATGACCGGAGTTTCCGCATCAAGGAATGTACGCTCGACACGAACTGGCGAAGTGAGGCACGCATCATCCGCTTCAACAACGAGTTTTTCACGGCGGCCTGCCAGACACTGAACCGACGCTATCAGGAGGAACAGGGCATGCCTTGCGCCCAACTGGAACAAGCGTACAGCGACGTGCGGCAGCGTTGCGCCAAGAAGGAGGAAAAGGGCTTCGTAAAGGTAACCTTCCTGCAGGATTCCAAGGAGCGGCCTTACACGGAAGCAACCTTGGAACAGCTGGCCGAGGAAGTGGAACGCCTTACGGCAGAGGGTATCCGCCTCAACGAGATGGCCATTCTGGTGCGAAAGAACCGGAGCATCCCCGACATTGCCGCTTACTTCGACGAACATACCCCCTACCGCATCGTATCCGACGAGGCGTTCCGACTGAGTGCATCGCTGGCAGTGAGCATGCTCATCGACGGACTGCGGTATCTTTCTTCACCCGACGACCGCATCGCACTGGCGCGCCTGGCGGTGGCTTATCAGCAAGGGGTATTGCGCAAGGACATCAGCCTCAACACGGTGCTGCTCAACGACCCGGCCCGTTACCTGCCGGCAGCCTTCCAGTTGCAGGCAAACGAACTGCGCTTCATGCCGCTGTACGAACTGTTAGAGAAGTTGTTCGTGCTGTTCGACATGCAGCTTATCGAGAAACAGGATGCGTATCTCTGTGCCTTCTATGATGCAGTGACGGAATACATGCAGAACAACTCGTCTGAGCTGACGGCCTTCATCCGTTTCTGGGACGAGAAGCTGAACGCGAAGACCATCCCGTCGGGCGAGATTGACGGTATCCGCATCTTGTCTATCCATAAGTCGAAGGGACTGGAGTATCACACGGTGCTGCTACCGTTCTGCGACTGGAAGATGGAGAACGAAACGAACAATCACCTGATATGGTGCAGCGTGGCAGGTACGGGAAAGGAAACCGACATTCCACCGTTCAACCGCCTGGACATCGTACCTGTGAACTATTCTGGTGCCATGGCGGAATCGGTGTATCACGACGATTACCTGGAAGAGAAATTACAGCTCTGGGTGGACAACCTAAATCTGCTTTACGTGGCGTTTACACGTGCCTGCAAGAACCTGATTATTTTCGCAAAGGCGGGACAGAAGGGCACGGTTTCAGAACTGTTGTACGACAGTCTGCCCCTCATGCAGGAAGTGGCACTGCCGCTGACACAGGAGAATCCGGAAGACGATGCGGTGGGCGAATACGGGGAGCTCTGCACGGTGCATGATGAGAAGAAGGCTGGCAAATCCAACCGACTTTCATCATCTCGCGAGGGAGTGCCCGTGAAAATGGAAAGCATCGAAACGCACATCGAATTCAAGCAGTCGAACCGTTCGGCCGACTTCATTCAGGGTGACGACACGGAAGACAGTCGCGGACAATACATCCGCCAGGGGCAGTTGCTGCACCAGGTGTTTGCCCACATCGAAAAGGCAGACGACCTTCCTTCGGCACTGGAACGGCTGAGCTTCGAAGGGGTGTTCGAATCGGAGGAACAGAAGCAGCAGATTCAGGGACTGGCGCACTGGGCCTTGCAGCATCCGGCCGTGAAAGACTGGTTCAGCGGCACGTGGGAGCTTTACAACGAGTGTGCCATTATCTACACCGACGAACAGGGACAGATGCAGACACGCCGCCCCGACCGCGTGATGCGGAAAGACGGACAGGTGGTCGTGGTGGACTTCAAGTTCGGAAAGAAGAACGAGGCTTACCGCGCACAAGTGCAGGAGTACATGGACTTGCTCACGCAGATGGGCTACACCCATATCCGGGGATTCCTCTGGTATGTGTTTGCCAATGAGCTGGAAGAAGTGACGCTTCCGGCCTGAATTTATTTTTTCACAACGATATTTCGACAATGCAATATATGGAAACTTTTTTAAAGCAGGTGGCCGCCGATTTGTACCGGAAGATGAACGGAGACTTCACGAAAGTGGCTGTGGTTTTCCCGAACAAGCGTGCCAGCCTCTTTTTCAATGAATACTTGGCACAGGAATCCGACCGCCCGGTGTGGTCGCCGGCCTACGTGAGCATCAGTGAGCTGTTCCGCCAGTCATCGCAATGGGTGACGGGCGATTCCATCAAATTAGTGTGCGACCTCTACAAGGTGTTCCGGGAAATAACGGGCAGCAAGGAAAGTCTGGACGAATTCTATTTCTGGGGCGAGATGCTCATCAGCGACTTTGACGATGCCGACAAGAACATGGCCGACACCAAGGCACTATTCAGCAACCTGAAGGACCTGAACAAGCTGACCGGCGAATATGACTTCCTGGAAGAAGGACAGAAGGAAGCGTTGAGCCAGTTCTTCCGTAACTTCTCCATCGAGCAGGTCACGGAACTGAAGCGACGTTTCATCTCATTGTGGGACGTGCTGGGCGACATCTATACGCAATATAAAGAACTGCTCCGCGAGCAGGGCATCGCCTACGAAGGAATGCTCTACCGCGAGGTGACGGAGACCATGGATGTGCAACAGTTTCCCTACGACAAATATGTATTCGTGGGATTCAACGTACTGAATAAGGTGGAACAAACCCTGTTCAGCAAGTTGCACGAAGCAGGAAAGGCCCTGTTCTACTGGGACTACGATACCTTCTACCTGAACAAGCATCCGCACGAGGCAGGCGAATTTATCCGCCGCAACCTGAAGAATTTCCCCTCGGAATTGCCGCCTTCTCTGTTCGACCACCTGAACCATCCGAAAGAAATTACCTTCATCGAATCACCTACGGAGAACGGACAAGCACGCTACCTGCCGCAATGGATTCGGGAGAACCTGACGGAGAACGAAAAGGAAACGGCCGTGGTGCTCTGCAACGAAGCCATGCTGCAACCTGTGCTTCACTCACTACCGGATAACGTGCGCCACATTAACATCACCATGGGTTTCCCGCTCTCGCAGACACCGGCCTACAGCTTCGTAAAGACGTTGCTGGAACTGCACATTGCGGGCTACAATTCCCGCAACGGACGCTACCAGTTTGCCGAAGTCATCAGCGTGCTGAAGCATCCGTACACGCAACTGCTTTCCGGAGAAGCCGCTCCGCTGGAAAAGGAGCTGACGGAGAAGAACCGCTTCTATCCCCTGCCCTCAGAACTGGAACGGGACGAAGCCTTGTCGCTGCTGTTCAAACCGTGCAGCCACAACCTGGAGCTGTGCAAGCGGCTGGCTGACATCTTGAAGCAGGTGGCACAGCTGTATCGCAAGCAGGCACCCTCCACCAGCGACGCCCTCGACCAGCTCTATCGCGAAGCCTTGTTCAAAAGCTTCACCATGGTCAACCGCTTCCATGCCCTGCTTGAAAGCAAGGACCTGGAGGTACAACCTGCCACCTTCCACCGCCTGCTGGTACGCGTCATGTCGACAGCCAGCATTCCTTTCCACGGAGAGCCGGCCATCGGTATGCAGGTGATGGGAGTACTGGAAACACGTAACCTGGATTTCCGCCATGTCATTCTGCTGTCGGTCAACGAAGGCCAGTTGCCCAAGGCGGGCGGTGATGCTTCGTTCATTCCTTACAACCTGCGCAAGGCGTTCGGTATGACGACCATTGACCACAAGATTGCGGTCTATGCCTATTATTTCTACCGCCTGCTGCAACGGGCAGAGAAGGCTACGTTACTCTACAACACGGTGAGCGACGGTATGAACCGGGGAGAGATGTCGCGCTTCATGCTCCAGCTGCTGATTGAATGGGGTTATCCCGTACAGCGAAAACAACTGGAGGCTGAACAGTCGCCCATTGCTTCCTCACCCATCTGTATCCCCAAGTCGCCCGACATCATGAAACGGATGCAGAGCGTGTTCGATGTGCGGGTAAATCCGAAAGCTCTTCTTTCGCCATCAGCCCTGAACTGCTACCTGGACTGTCCGCTGAAGTTCTACTATAAGTACGTAGCAGGACTGGCAGCCCCCGAAGAAGTAAGTGCGGAAATCGACTCGGCCAAATTCGGAAGCATCTTCCACTACGCTGCCGAACACATCTACAAGGAGCTCACAGCACACGGAAAAGTCATCAACAAAGACACCTTGGAAGCCCTGCTCCAGGAAGAAGTGAAACTACAGAATTACGTGGACAACGGGTTCAAGGAGCTGTTCTTCCACCTCCCTGCCGACGAGCGTCCGGAGTACAACGGGGTACAGCTTATCAATTCCGCCGTGATTCTGCGCTACATCCAGCAGCTGCTTCGCAACGACCTGCGCCACGCTCCCTTTACCTTCGTAGGCTCCGAACAAAGGGTCATGGAGGACGTAGAGATACAGACACCCAAGGGAGCCATCCGCTCGCGCATGGGGGGTATCATCGACCGCATGGACAGCAAGGACAACGTGCTCCGTATCGTGGACTACAAGACGGGAGGCAAGGCCGACACCCCGCCCAGCGTAGAATCACTGTTCACGCCCGGCCCCAAACGTTCCAATTACGTATTCCAGACTTTCCTGTATGCCGCCATCGTATGCCGGAAACTGCGTGAACGGAATGATGACCGGAAGGTAGCTCCTGCCCTGCTCTACATTCACCGGGCTGCGGCAGAAGATTACTCGCCCGTCATCCAGCTCAAGGAATCGTACAACAAAACCACTCCGGTGGAAGACTTCTCATTGCTGGAAGAAGAGTTCAGAACCCGCCTACAGGCACTTCTGGAGGAGATTTTCAATCCCGATTTGAGTTTCAGTCAGACGGAAGAGGAAGACCGGTGTATTTATTGTGATTTCAAGGAAATATGTAAACGATAGAAACAGAATCAAAACAAGTGTTAAAAACACATTTTTCTCTGAACAATCCAAGTGAACCGGATGTTATAAAGATGTTTTTCATAGTAATAGATAAGAACAGTATTGGTATTTGTGAAAATATCAGCTGTAAGGACAAAAGCGTTTGTTCTTTAAAAAATAAGAGAGGCTGCATTTCCCCGGCAGCCTCTCTTAATTTTTTATCCTCTACACAAATGTTTTTTATTCCTGATAATCATAATACCACCAGTAGGTATCGCCGAATTCGCGACGCATACGGTTGCGTTCTTCCAGCGGGGAACCTTCTTTCTGCTGCAAGGTCTGGTAAGCCCTGAAACGATCTAAAGTCAGACTGTCTGCACGCGAAGATACAGTATCATTCCGCTGGACATGATACATTACCAATGCTTCCCGGTAATAACGCGGCAAGGTATCTTCCGGCAAATAGAAATCGGGAACGGCCTGTGCGAAACTGTCCAGTTTCTTTTCAAGCAGCAAGGCAGAAAGGTAATAGTCCAGCGAGGTATATTTTCCGGTTCCCTTGTAGCAGATGTTCCGCAGGAATACCATGCGGTCTTCTCCCGTATATGGACGTGCTCCCAACAGATAATAAATGGAATCATTCGTATAACGGAGCGTGTGCAGGGAATCCGTTTCAAAGAACAAACCGTCGGAACGGTAATACTGCGGATAAGCAAACAACTTGTCGCCCATCTTTCCCAAGCGAGACAAAGCCACGGCACGATAGGCGGTCAACGTACGGCTGGCCTCCAATGATTTTTCTCCTACATGTAACACCTTGTCATACTCCCCGGCACGCAGATAATGTTCCGCCTCCAGCTCATGATGAAACTGCCGGTTGGTACTGCCCACACACACTGTCAGCAGACACAATCCCAACAAGATAGCCAGGTTACTGTTGACCAGCCCCCAGAGACTTCCTTCGTGATTCAACTGTACGCGGAAAACTCCACGGAGCCAGTAGCCAATTCCCACAAACAGCAACACCAGTAAAGGCAACAGCCAGGTCCACGGAGTATGGTAGTCGGAGATATACACTCCACGCCCTACATCCGTCAGGGCACAAAGCACCAGAAAAGACGGCACATACGCCAGGGCACGTACCCTTCCCTTCAGCCCCAGCAGACTGTTTACCCCCCAGCGCAGCAACAGCAGAATCAGCGTAATGACCAGCGCGCTGGCCATCGGAGCAAAAGTCGTCTTTCCATGTGCCAGCGAGAAATGAAGGGCTTCCAGCACATCGCGCTGGAACACATAAAGATATACAAAACTAAACAGAGAAAAAAGAAGACCGCATACAGCAATCATGATGCGTGCAGTCTTCTTATAAAATGCATTTGTGTAATCACTCATACAATATCAAATCAATCTTTCACTCGTTTTAATACAACTGCAGAACGGGCCGGCACATACAGTCTCAGCCATTCTTTCTTGTCTTTTGCATAAAGCGGGTCGGCACAGGTGAAGTGGCGGAGACTGTCGTCTGAGAAGCCGAATCCACCAAACTGCTTGTTGTCTGTGTTCAGAACCACATCGTAGGCACCTCTCGGTACGAGGAAGCCATAATCGGTAAACGAACGGGTCGGGTTGAAGTTGAACACAAACACCAAATCCTTGCGGCGGTATGCCAGAATCTGGTCACCGTCGTTATGCCATACCTCGATAACATCCGATTTCTGGATGTTCTTCACGCTGCGAATCAGCTTGACCATCGCCTCATCGAAGTCGCCCAGGTAATGATAGCACAAATCCGGATTATCAACCAGGTTCCACTGACGGCGTGCATACTTGTATGACCATCCGTTGCCTTCGCGCGGGAAGTCAATCCATTCCGGGTGACCGAACTCATTACCCATAAAGTTCAGGTAACCTCCGTTGATGGTAGAAGCCGTGAGCAGACGAATCATCTTGTGCAGGGCAATGCCTCGTTCCACCACTCCATTCTCGTCGCCAATCTTGAAGTGCCAGTACATGTCGGCATCAATCAGACGGAAGATGATGGTCTTGTCACCCACCAGTGCCTGGTCGTGGCTTTCGCAGTAAGAGATAGTCTTTTCATCCTTGCGGCGGTTGGTCACTTCCCAGAACAGGCTGGACGGTTTCCAATCCTCATCGCGACGTTCCTTGATAATCTTAATCCAGTAGTCAGGAATGTTCATGGCCATACGGTAGTCGAAGCCGTAACCTCCGTCTTCGAACGGAGCAGCCAGTCCCGGCATACCCGATACTTCCTCGGCAATGGTAATGGCCTTCGGATTCACTTCATGAATCAGCCGGTTGGCCAGCGTCAGGTAACAGATGGCATTGTCATCCTGATGACCGTTGAAATAGTCACCATAGTTGCAGAAGGCCTCACCCAGTCCGTGGCTGTAATAAAGCATAGAAGTCACCCCATCGAAACGGAAGCCGTCGAAATGGAACTCTTCCAGCCAGTACTTACAGTTGGACAACAGGAAGTGAATCACCTCGTTCTTGCCATAGTCAAAGCAAAGCGAATCCCATGCCGGATGTTCACGACGTCCGCCCTGATAGAAATACTGGCAAGGATCACCGGCAAAGTTGCCCAGTCCTTCCACCTCGTTCTTCACGGCGTGTGAGTGTACAATATCCATAATCACGGCAATGTTCATCTGGTGTGCCGTGTCGATAAGCTGTTTCAGTTCTTCCGGTGTACCGAAGCGTGAAGAAGGAGCAAAGAAGCTGGACACATGATAGCCGAAACTTCCATAATAAGGATGTTCCTGAATGGCCATAATCTGAATACAGTTATATCCGTCCTTCGCAATTCGCGGCAGTACATTCTCACGGAATTCATTGTACGTACCAACCTTTTCCACATCCTGTCCCATACCGATGTGGCATTCGTAAATCATCAGCGGAGCCACATTAGGCGTAAAGGTCTTTTTCTTGAACTTATACGGTTTCTCCGGATTCCATACCTGCGCACTGAAAATCTTGGTCTGTTCATCCTGCACTACGCGGGTAGCCCATGCCGGAATACGTTCGCCGCATCCGCCTTCCCAGTACACTTTCAGCTTGTACAAGTCGCCGTGCTTCATGGCCTTTTCCGGCAGATTGATTTCCCAGTTGCCCGTCTTGCGCACACGTTTCATGCGGAAAGCCGGTTTCTCCTGCCAGTCGTTGAAATCGCCCACCAGGTAGATTTCCGTCGCATTCGGCGCCCATTCACGGAAAGTCCATCCCTTGTCAGTGCGGTGCAGACCAAAATACATGTGCCCGGTAGCAAAATCCGACAATGTCTTCTTTCCTACCAGTTCCTTTTCTTTTTCTACCACATGCTGATGACGGCCGTTGATAGCATCGGCGTATGGTTCCAGCCACGGATCATTCTTTATGATATTCAATACCTTGTCCATAGTATTAGTAATTAGAAATTATTTGACACGTACTTTTACAATCACTTTTCTCACTCCGTCGGGAGTTACGCCCGGTGCATGCGCATCTTCCGGGAAGAAAATAGCAAACATACCCGGCTTTACGGTCAGGTAGTCAGTAGCCAGTCCTTCATAGAAGGTAATATCTTTTTCTGCATTGTAAGCAGCTTCAGGCAAATCCGTACGCGGCATATAGCCCATTACTTCCACCCCCGACAATGGAATCTGGATGTCGATGAAATCATTGTGTGTTTCCAGACGCGCTTCTTCCTTTGTCTTCGGACGTGCATCTGCAAAATTCACCATCAGTTCACCTTCCTTCAGCACTACCTTCCCCACTTCGTGTGCCTGCAAGTCAGTTGCCTTCAAAAAAGCTACAGCCTCTGCAAACAAAGGATTCAGTGACACATATTTTTCCAGATTTTCCAATTTGTCAATAACCATATTCTTTCAATTTTAAATCGTTAATATTTTATTCAAACTCATCTATCGTATCATTTGTAAAATCGGCAAAGCGTTTCAGCTGGCGAAACACGTCGATAATCCGTTCCATAAAGTCCGGACGGGAAAAGAACTCATCTTCCACCCGGCAGGCCACCGTAAAATCCTTGCAACGGATGTACTGCGGATAAGGAAAATCCTTCGGAAACCCCTTGGGCACCGTCTTCAGATGCGACTCACCTACCACCGGGAAATACTGCTTGAAAGCCGGGTCTTCCACAATGGCACGATACTCGTCAATGCGGTCGCACACCGACTGACGCACCGCCCGCAACATATCGGCAGGCATGCACCAGCTTCCTCCGGCCAGCATACAGTTGCCCGGTTCCAGATGAAGATAATAACCACAGTGATTGGATTTCTTTCCCCTTGCATTGATATACCCTCCGATGTGGGTCTTATAAGGAGACTTGTCGGAAGAAAAACGGACATCCCGGTAGATGCGATACGTGCAGTCACGCGGAAGGACGTGCGCCACACTTTCATCCCATGGCGAAAGGCGGGCAATCACCCCTGCCAGCAACTCCTCGAAGTCTGCCTGCACACTCAAATATTCCGCTTTATGTTCCTGAAACCACTCCCGGTTGTTGTTTGCCGCCAGTACTTTCAGGAAATCCAATATGCCCGGTATATCCATATTCTTTACTTTTGAGTCACACAAACTTACGAAATTAATTCTTATCTGTCGAATAAAACGATATTTTTTTACATTATCCCAGCAGATTCAACAGAAAATCGTGCACCTTTCCGTTGGAAGCCACCACTTCGCGGCCGGAATAGCATGAATCACCCCCGGAAAAGTCGGTCACCCGTCCTCCGGCATTCTGTACCAGCAGGATACCTGCCGCCACATCCCACGGACAAGTGAAGGCTTCGGCACGCGCTTCAAAACGCCCGTCGGCCACGTAACACATCTCGGCAGCCGCCGCACCGACCACCCGAATACCTGCCACATGCCCGTAGCAACCTTCTATCAGGCGGTTGAATACCGGCTTGTAAGCCTCCGTTTCGTACGGAAGACCGAAAGCCATAAAAGCCTCATCGGGTACAGCTACCTGCGACACCCGAATCTGTCGGTCATTACAATAAGCAGGCGCCCCCTTGTAAGTCCAGAAACACTCGTCGCGGCACACTTCATAAACCACCCCCAGCAAGATTTCCTCACGGTTACGCAAGGCAATGCTCACACAATAAGGTGCATGGTTATGAATGAAGTTGGTCGTACCGTCCAGCGGGTCAACCAGCCAGCAATACTCCTCGTCAGTGTGAGTTCCACTCCCCTCTTCTGCAATAAAACCTGCCTCGGGAAGCAACTCCCGCAGACAGGCAACTATTCTTCGTTCCGATTCCTTGTCGACATACGACACATAATCGTGTGCGTGCTTCTTCTCAATCCGCTCACGGCTGAACTTCTTCCGCTCCTCACGGATAAAAGCCCCCGTAGCTACAGCCAGTTCACGCACCTTCAAAGTCAGTTCGGATAATTCCATCATTATTTTTTCTCCTCCAATAAACGTCCGTATCTGAAAGTCCCTTTCCGGACAATATTTCCGTTGGCATCCATCTCTACGAATGGACCGTCCTTCTTTCCCTGCTTGAAGAAGCCCTCAAAGCGAGTGCCGTCCTTTTCAATCAGCACACCCTTTCCTTCTTCCTTTCCACGTACAAAGGAACCGGTATAGACAGAACCGTCGGCCATGTGAAGCACACCTTCTCCCTCGGCCATGTTGTTCTTCCACTGACCTTCGTATTCATCGCCGTTGGCCCACTTGTATTTTCCGGTACCCGAGCGCTGGTTCTTCGACCATTGCCCGTCGTACACCGCTCCGTTGGCCCAGGTGAAGGTGCCTTGTCCCTCCTGCTGTCCGTTCAGGAAATGACCTACGTATTTGTCACCGTTCGGATACGTATAGATACCCCTTCCCGTGCGTTCACCGTTGGCATAATCGCCCTCATAGCGTTCGCCGTTCTGGAAATAATAGATACCCTTTCCATCCTGCACATCATCCTTCCAGTCGCCCACGTACTTGTCGCCGTTGGTATAGTAGAAAGTACCCTTTCCGTGACGCATGCCGTCCTTCCAGTCGCCTTCATACTTCGACTTATCCTCCCACACCATGGTGCCCTTCCCGTTCTTCAGGTCGTTCTTCCATTCGCCGGTGTAGACCGCTCCACCTTTCCAGGTATAAGTACCCTGTCCGTTGCGCTTGTCATGATGCCAGGTACCGGTATATAAGTCCCCGTTATAATAGGTCATCGTACCCTCACCCTCCTGGTAGTCAGTATACCACATCCCGTCGTAACGGTTGTTGTTCATGAAATAATACGTTCCCTTGCCGTGCTGCTGGTCCTCGAACCACTCTCCCACGTACTTTTCTCCGTCGCTGAAAGTGTAAGTACCTTCGCCCTGGCGTTTCCCCTTCACGTATTCACCTTCGTACACGTCGCCATTGCGGAACACCGTCTTTCCCTTTCCGTTCGGGCGGCGTCCTTTCAGTTCGCCGGTATATTCCGAACCATCCTTAAACTGGTAGTATCCCAATGACAACTGGGCCGAAGCCGATACCGAGCTGAATGCCAGCAAGGCAAATAAAAATAATGTATGTTTGTTCTTTCTCACGTTCTTAGTCCCTTTTTTAATTCCGCTCAAAAATAGTCTTTTTACTTTTGCACGAGCCGGAAGGTTTATACTTTTTTACCTGCCACTACCTCTATTAAGTTTTCTTTGCAGAAATAGCGCTGAGCCAGCGAAAGCAGTTCGTCGGACGTCACCTCACGGATGGCAGCCAGCGACGCATCAAAAAAGTCGGGCTTCAATCCGGCCGTTTCGATGAATATCCAGGCATCCGAGAGCGAGAATGCCCCCTCGTACGAACGGCACATATCGCCCAGCATGTAGTTGCGCACCATCTCCAGTTCTTCTGCCGGCACCTTGTCCTGACGCAGACGGTCCATTTCATGATACACTTCCGTGATGACAGACTCCATGTATTCATTGGCCGCCTCCGTACTCACCACCAGCAGACTCGTGCCCGGATAAGACACCAGTCCGGCCCCGATGCCGTAGGTATATCCTTTATCTTCTCGGATATTCGACATCAGACGACTGCCGAAATACCCTCCGAACAGCGTAACCAGCACACGCAGTTTCAGGTAATCAGGATGCTTGCGGTCAAGCGAGAAACCACCCATGCGGAGCGAACTCTGCAGAGCATCCTCCTTCTCCACGTGAACCCGTTTGCGGGCATCCTTCACGATGTCCCACGTGCGTTCCACCTTCTCTGCCGTACAACTTCCCCAGGGCGCTTCTCCCCAGTGACGTTCGATGCAGCGCACCACCTCGGGCGTTACCTTACCCGACACGTACATGGAGCAGTTGCCCGAATGATAATGGCGGTGATAGAAATCCTTCAGTGCCTCCACCTGAATGCGTTCATAATCCTCCAGTTCAGCATAACGTCCCAACGGATGCAAAGTACCGAAAAGCGAACGGTTCAACTGCTTGCGGGCCAGTACATCCACCCGCTGGTTGTTCACCAGGAACTGCTGGCGGTTGATGTCGCAGATAATGCGGAACTGCTCTTTCGGAAACACAGACTCCTTCACCAGTCCGGCCACAATCTCCATGGTGCGGTCAAGGTGTTTCGTCAGTGTATACAGCGTCACAAATCCACAGTTCACAGAAGAAGACAGGTCGAGCCACGCCCCGTAATAATCCAACCGTTCGGCAATCTCGCCCGATGTCATGCGCACCGTTCCCTCACGCAGCATACGGTTGGTAAACACAGCCTGAAGCGGCTGCGACTGGTCGAGCTGTCCGCTACGCACCAACAGGTCAAAACGAATCACGTCTTCGTTTCCGGCCGAAAGCACATACAGCGGCATACCGTTCTTCATACGGTGCAACTCCGGCTGCAAGATGGAGAAATGCTCCAGCTGACGGATGGCAGGCGCCACACTACGGTCGAGCTGCGTCATAGTGCCTCCTGCTGATTGCGCAGAAACTCTTCGGCCCGTGCCAGATCCTGCGGCGTGTCAATACCAATGGTCTCCACTTCGCTGATGCCCACCTTGATGGAATAGCCGTTCTCCAGCCAGCGCAACTGCTCCAGCGATTCGGCCAGTTCGAGCGACGACTGCGGAAGGGATGTAATCTCCTTCAGCACCGGAGCGCGGTAGGCATAAAGTCCGATATGTTTGTAATACGTATGTCCGGCCAGCCACTCCTTCTTGTCGCGGTTACGCTGGTAAGGAATGATGGAACGGCTGAAGTAGAGCGCCTTCATCTCCTTGTTCACCACCACCTTGGGCGAGTTCACGTTTTCCAGCGCATCGAATCCGTCGGCAGGCGTAAACGGTTTCACAAGTGTGGCAATCTGTGTAGACGCATCGTCAAAGCAAGCCTTTACGGCTTCCAGTTGCAAACGCTGGATGAACGGTTCGTCGCCCTGAATGTTCACCACCACGTCATAGCCGCTGCCCACCTTGCAGTAAGCCTCGTAGCAACGGTCGGTACCACTCTTATGGTCGACCGACGTCATTACCACCTTTCCACCGAAAGCCTTTACAGCCGCTTCGATGCGTTCATCGTCGGTAGCCACGTAAGCTTCGTCCAGCACACCAGCCACTTGTTCATAAACTCTTTGTATCACGGGTTTGCCTCCTAATAGTGCCAAAGGTTTGGCAGGGAAGCGTGTAGATGCATATCTTGCAGGAATAATTCCAATAAATTTCATGGTTATTGTATTTGGGTTATGCTTCGCAAATGTACGAATAAAAAGTGATAAACAGAAAAATGTCACCAAGTTATCGGCTGAGAAACGTTTTTGCAAGAATACTTGAAAAGAATAATATACCATGCTTTCCGATAATCGAACTATCCGAAAAAATTGTATAGTTCGATTTATCGGAAAGTATTCTCCCACCTTATGACTATTTCGTCACAAGGTTATATAAACTCTGATAATCTTTTGCTACTCCATAAACCACTTTACTGTCACTTATCGCTGCAAAATGGCGGCGTGCACATTCTATCTTTGCATCCTCAGAACCTCTAAGTTGTGATTCCTGCCAGTCATTACCTTTAGTTTCAGCAATGAAATATATATGCTTCACAGTGCCTTCCTTAAATGCAACAGCCCAGTCCGGATTATAGTGTCCAAGGGGTGTATTGATATAGAACCCACGTGGCAGTTTGGTATATACTTCCACTGAATCCTCTTTTTCCAATGCTTCTGCAAAATTTTTCTCAATACCCTGACTATCGACAACTACAATATCATATAGAGATTTGGCACTTTCCAATGCATTAACCCCCAATTTACCTCTAATGGTACTTTCTGTGAAAATATCCATATCATAAGTATTCGTACTACGCTCGTATGCTATTTTCTGGATAACAGCTATAGCTTTGGCATCATTAATGATATTTGCTGTCTTTATAATGAATTCTTCCGGATTCATCTTAAACTGAGCAAAAGTTGCTGGTTTTATGCCCTTTAATATTTCCACTATGGTTTTTCGTGTTAATCCGGTTGCATTTACCAAATCACCTACCAAATCATAGCGAACACTATTACCAACAGCTTCCGAGACACGGATGGTACGTGTCTTTCCTGCCGTCATGGCTACTCCAGCCTGTAAAGACTCCTTGTCGCGGATATTTTCTAATGAACCACCCTCTATTACAATTCGTATTTCTGTAACACTCAGATGTTTGTCAATACTTTCTATAGCCTTCTTTATCAATTCATCTGTACTGAAATCCACTTTATAGTAAGTCTTCACATTGATACGTTTCCAGACTTCTGTGAACTTTTCTTTGAACAAATCTTCTCTAAATGTGGCAACTTTTGGCTTACGTGCATTGTCCGGTTTCATGCTATCCGGGTTAAAGATGGTATCAAGTCTGCCAAGTATTCCGGCTTTAATTGGATTCAGTTCTTCTCCCAGATCAATAGTTCCGGATTTCTTGTCATTGAAATACTTCTCTGTAAGTTTACCTTTCTTCACATAGCCATTACTGATAAGCTCCTCATGAATTTCACACGCCAATTCACGATTAATTTTTATCTCTTTACCGTCTGAGGATACCATTACAATGTCTTCAAACAAATGCGCCGTTACTTGAACAGGTCTGTCTGCCACATCTTCAGTGAGTTCACTCTGAAGCTGTTTGCTGAAATGCTCATAGCTTTCGCTGGCTATCACCGTCAGGATATTGACATCGAACACACCATCACCCAACACATCCTGATCCTGGCGCTCACCATTCTTGTTTACGCAAAGACGCATACCACGACCAACTTCCTGACGCTTCTTTATTTCGCTACCGGTATCTTTCAATGTACAAATCTGGAATACATTCGGGTTATCCCAACCTTCTTTCAGGGCAGAGTGAGAGAATATAAAGCGTACCGGTTCCTCAAAACTCAACAGCCGCTCCTTATTCTTCATAATCAAATCGTATGCACGTATTTCATTATCTCCCTCTTTTTCTTTTGAATCAACGGCTATCCCCTTTTTATCCTGAGAAAAATATCCTTGGTGTACTTTTTCTGCTGAGAACTTATTCAGATATCGTACATATTCTTCATCAGAAAAACGCGGCTGCATTTCCTCAATTACATTTTTGTATTCTTCTTCGAACATATCAGCGAATTTACCGTTGCTTGTACCGTCTTTGTCATAAATACGATAGCTGTTTACATGGTCAATAAAGAAGAGTGAAAGCACTTTAATTCCTTTATGAAACAATTCTCTTTCTCTCTCAATATGAGTACGAATAGTTTCACGTATCTGAATCCTGCGAAGCACATCCTCATTTACTTTTCCAATAGCATCACCCTCATAAAGGGTTATGCCATTCAGAAAACGAACAGATCCCTCAACACCATCTATGCGTTCTACAATGAAGTGGTTGTCATATTCCGCCAGTTCACCACTTTGCTCAAAAAGATTAAACCCTTCTCCAACCAGTCGGGTCGTTTGCTTGAAACCATTGGCTGTTTTTACATCAAACGAAATGCGGGCTTGCGGATTACCTTTCCCTATTACTATTTCATCCAGATAGACAAAACCATTTGTAGCCGTTGAGCCTTTTTGTGAGATACCTTTTACTTCAATCTTCTTCACCAACTTACGGTTATAGGCATCCATCGCATCCAGCCGGTACACCATATTGTACACATCATCTTTCCTATGGGTTGCGCTATACAGTAAAGTGAACAAAGGATGAAACTTCGCAATTCCTTTTCTTGTAGCGTTTGCCTTATTTGCTCCAAGAACACTTTGCGGCTCGTCAATAATCATAATCGGATTTGTCTGAGCCAATATATCAATAGGTCTGCGGCTACCAAACTCATCACGTCTGGAGAATATAATACGTGCAGCAGCATCACCACTACGTCCTTCCAGATTCTTGTCTTCGTTCATGGAACTGTTGAATGCTTGTGTATTGATAATCATCACATGCAATCCGCTATCACTTGCAAAACTATCTATTTTGGAAAGCTGTTTGGAATTATAGACAAAGAACTGGATACGCTTGCCGTATTCTGTGGCAAAGTGTTCCTGCATGGTTTCAAAACTCTTCTGCACACCTTCACGAATGGCAATACTGGGTACTACTATGATAAACTTATTCCAGCCATACAACTTGTTCAGCTCATACATCGTCTTGATGTATGTATAAGTCTTACCGGTACCGGTCTCCATTTCAATGGTGAACATCGGGTTTGAAATATCACCTTGCAAATATTCAACAGGTTTAAGTTCCCAGTTCATCTGAATTTGTCTCAGATTCTCCGTAATTGACTCTCGGTCAAGCATCAACTTCTGATTACCAAAACCCGTCAAATCAAACACTCCTTTATTCTTACCCTGGTCTATCAGAAAATCGGCACTATCACAATATTGCTGACCGGTAAATATATCTGTCACACTTTTGGCTGCATCAGCCTGAAAGCGTTGGTGCTTATATTTCAGTTTCATTCTGATTCTTCTTTTTTTTCAAGTTGTCCAACATACGGATAGCATCAAGATAATCTTGTTCTACGTCACTGATGGTTCGTTGTTTGTATTTACGGTACTCGTTCGTAGCATGTTCCATAGCCTCTGTGTGCGACACTTTACCGGAATCTTGCAATAACTGTTCTCCCGACATAGTCAGGATTCTGTCAAGATAGTTTGCCCAGTCACTCATTGTCATGGGTTGTTCACGCTCTGCCTGACGCTCCGCAAAGTCCAGATATCCGGAAACCAGTTGCCCCATTGCGCGAAGTTCTTTTTCATCCAGATAATTCTTGGCCGTCTTTGCTTCTGCCAATGTAGGCTGAGTACCCTTAAACGTCAGCAAACCCATAAAATCCTTTTCGGCATCGGCACGCTCCACAATCAGTTCAGCAGCCGTATGTCCGTGAACCGCATAATGAATTTTATTCTGTACTTTTTTAAAGAACTCCTGGCTTACGGAAGCACGAGGATCATAATCTATACTTGTAGCATATATTTCCAACACCTGACGGTAGAACACCTTTTCTGTGGCACGAATATCACGTATGCGTTCCAGCAATTCCTTCCAATAACCACCGCCACCCAACTTTTTCAACCGCTCATCGTCCAGTGTAAAGCCTTTTATCATGTATTCTTTCAGCCTTTGTGTTGCCCATTGCCGAAAGCGAGTGGCTATCACAGACTTGATACGATAACCAAGTGCTATAATCATATCCAGATTATAGTATGTAGTATTATATGATTTCCCATCTGAAGCAGTTGTTCGGAATTTCCGAACAACTGAATTTTCCTCCAATTCTCCTTCTTCAAAGATATGTTTGATGTGTTCACTCACATTCGACTTGCTCGTCTGATACAGTTCACACATCTGTGCTTGAGTAAGCCAAAGTGTTTCATCCTCCAATCTGACATCAATCCTGGTCTGACCGTCAATGGAGGTATAAATAATCATCTTATTTTCTTCCATACCTCAGCACTTTATATAACCTTGATATTTTTTATGGCTTCTTCCTCGCTCCAATCTAACAACTGTTTCAGGGTTTCGAACACATTGATTTTTGCATCGTCACGGGCAAAGCAACTGTCACGGAACAATACACGGAGCGGTTGCTTGTCAGCCATGGCTTTTACGATATTTTCTGTAATATCATTTGCAAAGCAAGCCACAAGGTCGCCATCATTAACCGAATAAATCATCTTTCCATCCACCTCTTCACTGGTCATAGGCAAAGATAGTTGTACACCCCAACTAAGCATAGCCCCAAACAAAAGGTCAAGGTCTGTACGGTCACTCTTAACGTTATTAAGGAAAAGGTCAAGCTGCGACTGGTCGTATTCTTCCGGAGCTTTCTTTACTTCTTCAAAATTGCTATCTGCCAAACGGAAAACACGGAAACCAGTATCAAGTTTTTGGGTTGTCAATGGAGATTCCTCTTTGATTTTCTTTCCAGCTCGACGGATACGTTCTTTTCCGATTCCACAAATAGTTTTATAACCTTGTTCTTTTTTAGTTTCGCTTACCTCCTCGGGTAACTGTACAAGAATAAACTTGTAACTAGTTTGTTTTTCTGCATTAACTTTCATCAAAGCATGAGCAGTTGTAGCTGAACCAGAAAAGAAATCCATAACAATAGAATCTGACTTCAAATTAGCCAATGTGATTAATCTTTCTAACAATCTTACAGGTTTAGGGCCATCAAAAACTCCCTTATTACCAAACAAAGAAACAACCTCTTTAGCTCCTTCTTGGCTATGACCAACCTCCTTATAAAATAAGATAGAAGTTGGTGCCATTCCTTCATATTTCAGTTCAGAAAGAAAACGTTTTATTGATGGGGTACTATCTCCATTAGGACCAAACCAAATACGATTATCTTGGAGTCTCTCAGCGAAAGCTTTCGCTGAGAGACTCCAGCAGCGCCCTGCTGGAGGCTCTACTATTTTCCCCGAAGGGGTCGTTATTTTATAATCACACGATGATGTATAAGTTTTTACTGACATATCGCTTGCTTTCCACACTCCACGAGGATCATTATCAGGATTAGAATATCTGGCATTAGCTTCTTCTGTTCGAGATAATCGTCCTATAGTAAACTTTTCTAAATCTAAAGCATACATTAATACATAATCATGACTATTAGATATGTATTTTGCATCATTTTTAGGCGAATACGCTCTTTCCCAAATTAACTGAGCTATAAAATTTGATGAACCAAATATCTCATCACAAATATTCTTCAGATTTCTCTGCTCATTATCATCTATCGAAATAAAAATCACCCCATCATCTGTAAGTAAAGAACGAGCTACCATAAGACGTGAATACATCATCGAACACCAGTCCGAATGAAAACGACCATTAGTATCTGTGTTCTTACGATAACGATTCCCTAATTCATCCACATTACCCGAAGCTAATTCTTCTTCATTTTGCGAACGGGCAAAATCATCATCATACACAAAGTCATTACCCGTATTATATGGCGGGTCAATATAAATCATCTTCACCTTACCCATATATGACTTTTGAAGCAACTTCAATACCTCCAGATTATCGCCTTCAATATACAGATTCTGTGTATGATCCCAATCCACACTATCCTCTACCACCGGACGCAAAGTCTTTGTAGTAGGGCGAGCAGCTTCCCGACGAGCTTCCTGTTTTCCCGGCCAGGTAAACTGATACATTTCATCCGCATCTTCCACTGCATTATCTCCAAGCAGTTGACGCAAAGTCTTGAAATTTACCACATGACGTAACTCACCGGTTTTATCATCCTTTACTTCCGTAAAACAGGATGGTGCTATCTGATAGAGAGCTTCCAAATTCAGTTGTGTACCATCAACCGAGTTCAATTCTAATTTATTGGGTTCCATGATTATATATTGTTCTTATTTAATTTATCAGTAAGTAATGTTATTTCTTTCCTTAGTTGACGTACCTCTGTATTCAATTCTATTTGTCGATTAAACTGTTTTTCTGCCTTTATCCGTTTTTGCAGTGTCATAATCTGTTTCTGAATACTTTCTATCTGTTTACGTACATCAACCTGTTCTTTATATTCTTCTCTTGTAGATGCAGATAATCCTGATATTTGGCTGAGCAAGCCGTTGTAAACGGCATCCATAGACTGCCCTTGAATGTTCAGCGTATCAGCATCAATTCGTATATCCCGTTGAATTTCACTAACTCCACACTTCCAATTCTGTTCTCCATGAACAACCGACATTTCTTTATGATGCATCAGTAAATCAAGCTTTTCGCCGTACTCAATAATGAAAACCGTATGCCGTGGTAACAACTCATCCATTGCACTGAAAGGCTTAATACTGTACTTGTCTTCTTTCATCCTGCAATAGAACACATCAATCTCATGCACATATTCACCATCTTCTACATTGAGTGTCGCAGGTGCAAGTTTATACAGCCATACAATACTTTCAAACTCCCGTGTCAGAAATTCACGCAAGGAAGAATCGCCGCTTCTTCCATAAAACGCATTCTTAGGCACTGGTTTATTGACTATTGTTGTGGATGGGAAATTCAGTATATTATCCATAATCTACTTAATCACCAAAAAACAAATCAATTCAAAATCATCCAGTCCTTTAATGTTATAGGTTAAAGCACTTGTTTCACCTACCGAGAAAAGACTATCTATATCACTCTCTTCTTTCACTGTGATAATACTCTCTATGGCCGATTGCAACAGGTCGCTGTAATGACGCATATTCTTTCCATCACGTGTTGCCTTGTTGAACTGCTTGCAAAGCGCTTTATCCGGTTCTGTCTTATCCTTGCAGGCATAACGCATCTTGTCAAGCAGTTTTTTAGGTGACAGGTGGTCGCAGATAACGGTTCCGGTATGCGAAAGATAAACCATATAGAACGGATGCAACAGATTGGAACGGTCGATGTTTACACCGTTATTCTTGTTCTTCAACACATACATCACGCCCGGTTCTACCAGTTCAGAGGCACTGACCACCGCACTCATCCCAAACGGTGTCAAATCCATATTGGGATGCTCTTTCAGATTAGCCAATAAATCCAGACGAAATTCATTCAACCCCAAATCCATGATATTGACACCAGTATCCATATCCTCAATATCTACCACTTCATTCTGCAACTTCTTCAACTGTAAATAATAACATGAAAGTATACCAAAAAATAATCTAAAAGTATACCATC